>Ga0335080_10001810_pt1 | contig 21280 bp, 17 predicted proteins | sample Lox_Sample_34_FD_206720 | JGI IMG/M metagenome (GOLD analysis project Ga0335080, IMG submission 206720) | Soil microbial communities from Loxahatchee National Wildlife Refuge, Florida, United States - Lox_Sample_3.4 | ecosystem: Environmental > Terrestrial > Soil > Wetlands | place: USA...
CTGAAGCCGCATGAGGTTCTGCCGAAGTGGAACTACACGATCTCACCGAATCTGTGAAGTTGTTTTTGCGGCGGCCCTTAGCGGGCGTCGGTCCAGGCTGGGCTGGGTTATTTCACTGAAATCGCGGCTCCGATGCTCCCGGGGACGACTGTTTGATCACCGCCGGGCAGTATCATGCCGGACCAAGGGAAGAACTCGTAAGCGCCAGGCGAGACGTAGTCCGGAACAGTCATATTGATCTGCACCACTCCGCACGGCTGATCAGGCGCGCTACCGGCGTACACGGCAGGAACGAAAGTTACTGGAACACCCGGCGCCTGCGCGTCGGCAATGAAGACCGTCAGGCCGGGCGCCAGGTTCGCAGGTCCGTGCGGGTTCGGGCCACCTGTGGCGCAAGTGGGACTGAGTAATCCGAAGCCGGTCCCAAACACCGATACCAGCGAGCCGCGCACTGCGGGATTCGACGGACCGTTCAGTGTGCCATCTTGATTAATAGCCGCGGCCTGGGAGGAAACGCTTGGGCGGGTCCGGAATATACCGGGAGATCCGAATTCGGAGACTGGCACGGTGATTGACCCGACTGTGGCCCCAGCGAATAAGACTGTGATGATGGTTTGCGTTTGGCCGCTCAACTCTACTGGCGCCAGCGCGTTGATTTGCCTGGATTGGGCGTAAAGGACCGGCGCGGGCCTGCCGTCGAATAGCACCTGGACGTCTCCCAAACTCCGTGGGATGCCGCCTTGAGGATCGAGTTGATACGCAATACCGCCATCGGGGCCGATCCCAAACCCTGTCAAGGTGATCAATTCGCCGGGGGTGACTGCCGAACTCGAGGACGCCACTGATACCGGGCTCGATATCGGATTCCCAAACATCGTCGCGGCGTTCAGAACACTCGGCGAGAGGCAGGCACCCGCGGTCTGTCCCTCACGACCGAAGCGGATCTCGAAATTCGCGGAAGCGCTCGCCAAATCCGAGACCATCAAAACCGTTCCATCTGCCGCGAGAGACAATCCCCGAACAGAAACTACGTTTTCACCTGCGTAGGTGGCGTCCCGCAGAGCCCCACTACTGTCCAGATGAGCGACGAAGGCGGAGAGTATGGGTCCTCTGAAGCAGAGCTGTGGCGCGGACGAAGTAACAGGGAAACCCGCGCCCGCCAGCCCGGCGACGTAGGCATCGCCGGAAGCCGAAATCGCGAGATGTGTCACGCCTACTTGCGGAGCGAGATCGGAACTCATGACGAAAGTGGAATACCCCAATACGGCGCCGCCCGCTTTCAGCCTGGCGACAAATCCGGCGGGTGCGGAATTGTTCCAGAGAGGAACCGAGGGCAAGGGCTGAAAGACGCCGGACGTCGTCGGGAAGTCGAGAGAACTGGTGTTACCCGCTACGTAGACGCTATCGGTGGAATCAATTTGGACAGATGTTGGCGCGTCCGTACCGCTACCGCCCAAATAGGTGGAGACGACAATATCCCCGCCCGGATTGAGCTTCGCGACGAAAGCATTCTGCGGCCCCTTGAGATGCGATTGAAAAACGCCCTGGGTGACGGGAAAATCCGGCGAAGAAGTCTGCCCCGCGACGAAGACGCTACCGTCCCCGCCGGCCGCAATGGCGACGGCGGTGTCCCGCCCCGTTCCAGCCAGCACGACGTTGTACAGAAATGCGGAGCCGTCCGCGCTCAACTTCAACGCGCAGGCGTGGCCTGTGCTGGTCGCGCCCGCGATGTAGGCGTTCCCCTCGTAGTCCACCGTCAAGGCCGTCGCCGTCGCAACCGTATCGGGTAAGTAGGTGGAGTAAAGCAGGCGGGCCCCGTCCGGACTGAGCTTGGCGGCGAATACCCTGGCGGTGCTGCTGTCGGGGATGGCGGCACGCGCGGTTGTCGGAAACGAGCCCGCAGTCGAGCCCGTCACGAAGACGTTACCGGACGCGTCGACGGCTAAGGCAGTCGAGTGGTCCTCCATCGGGCCTCCCAAATTCGTGCCGAAGACCAACTTGCCCGCCGCATCGAATTTGCCCACATACGCGTCGGCGCAGGGCCCGGGCAGGCTGACGAAGCCGCTGCTCGCGAGGCAGACGCCGCCGCCGTTTTGGGTTTGCACCGCGCCCGGAGTAACCGGTCCGAAGGTAAACGAATACTCATTTCCCGCGCGATCGAAAACCACGGGACCGCTTACGATCGTGGGACGAGATGTGATGCCGGCCTGTTGGCCCCATAAGCTCCCGGAGAGGAGCGCCATTGCGACTGGCAAGAATCGCCCTAGTTCCGTGGAGCGGAACATCGCGCCGCTTCGCCTGCTGGTTTGGTGTGGTCTCGACTGGCTCAATTGCTACTCCCCATCACGATCAAAACCGTTGAAATCGAGGGTCTCTTCAGCATTCAATCTTGTGTGAAGAGACCGGCGTTCACTTCGTAGCCCGCAGAACCCTTCCGAATGTGCAGGTAGTTGCGTTCGCTGCGATCCATGACGAGGTCCACTTTGCCTGCGAGTCGCATCTCTTGAAAGCTGAGGAAAGTCGAGTCCGTAAGGGTGATCGAACCGGTGGCCCCTGCTCCATACGCGGCCATATTGGCGTTATCGGTGAAAACAGAAACCGCTTTGTAACGGCGTGTCCCGCCACGCTCGCGCATCCAGGCAATTCGGCTGTTCGCAATGACATTGTTCCGAAAATCGAAATCGTCTCCATCGGTTTCTACAGTCCATATGGCGCTCGTGCCGGCGCCATGTACCAGGCAGTTGCGCATCGCGTTCCGATGGCTCGTCCCGCCCTCCGCGCTCCAGAACACCACAGCGTTCCTGACGTTGTAAAACACGTCGTGCTCCAGCACGAGACCGTGGCCATTCGCGATCACTCCTACATGGAGCGGCATCGCCTGTTCATCTCCCATGAATACGCATTGCTTCACCAAGAGGTCATCCAGATTCTTACCTCCGCGCCAGAGCGGATACGTCCGCCGGATCTGTGTTGGGCCCTTGTAGGGGAAGTCCAGGCCCCCCGTGAATCGTAGACCCTGAACCGTTGCGTGATTCACCTCGATCTGAATTCCGTTGCCGAACTCACCGCCTTCGTCGGCCACCAAGGGCACGGTGGTCACCACAGTTGGCATCTGCTGCGGATGCCATGCAGGGTCGTCGGCAGGACTTCGGCGCGAATGACGAGCCGGTCCGTCGCCGTATAGGCCTTGCTGTTCTTGAACAGCGCCGTTTGGGACAGCACATACAGGCCGGGAGCGACAATGATTTCTGAACTCTTACTCGTAGCGTCGCCATTGATCCGCCGGGCAGCTTCGGTCAACGACCGCAACGGCTGTGCTCGCGTCCCGGCGTTCGTGTCCACCCCGGTTGCGGCATTTACAAACAGTTGCTGGGCCGCCATTGGATCAATCGCAGCTGCCAGTAATATCCACACAGGAGTTGCTTTGACGAGCGTCGCCGCCACGGGCAAGCGCAAGAGTGAATGTCCAGAACCGATATGCTTCATAGGGGATTCGACGCGGTGCTGACGTCGGCAGCCCGTTGTCCGCAGAGCCTTCCAAACGGCGCCCACGGCTTCCCGCACAGCCCTAGAATACGGCGGGGCAGGAACGCGGCTGTGACGTTGTGGAGACGTTCTTGTCGTATTTTTGTCGGTGCGTGGATCGGGCAGAGTGTCAACTCGTCAGAACGGACCGCTGCCGACCGCTGCGTTAGGCGCAAACGGCGGGGCCGTCGGCCGGCCCGCCTGATATAATGCGATCGCACTCAAGGAAATCCGGTTTTCACGCGTAAACTCCGAGCCTACCCGATATGAAAGCGTTCGGGCCATTCCGGCTTGACACCGTGAACCACTGTTTGTGGCGGGATGATGAACGCGCGGCGCTTACTCCCAAAGCGTTCGACGTGCTCCGATACCTGGTCGAACACGCCCACCGCCTGGTCTCGCCGGACGAGCTTCTGGAAGCTCTCTGGCCGGATTCGTACGTGAATCCGGAGGGCATTCGGAAGTATATCCTCGAAGTCCGGAAGGCATTGGGCGATCGGCCTGGTCAGTCCGCATTCATCAGGACATTCCCGAAGCGAGGATATCAGTTCCTGGCGCCCGTGGCCGATGATCGGGAAGCCGCCCGTTGCAGCCCCGCGGCTCAGCTCCCCGCTGCAATCGTGGGACGTCAGGATGGTTTCACCAGGCTAGACGATGCCCTGCAGATGGCCTTGAGAGGACGCCGGCAGGTGGTCTTCATCACAGGCGAAGCAGGGATCGGCAAGACGGCGCTCGTCGACGTGTTCCAGCAGCAGGCGCTTCGCCACGCCGATCTTCGAATCGCGCGCGGGCAGTGTATCGAGGGTTTTGGCGGTATTGAGCCCTACTATCCAATGCTGGAGGCCATTGGCTCACTGCTGCAAAGCGAAGGCGCCTCGTCCATTCAGACGCTCAGAAGACTGGCGCCCACGTGGATGATTCAGTTTCCCGGACTCGTCAAATCCGAAGAGAAGGAGTCTCTCCGGCTGGACATCGCAGGCAGCACGCGAGAGCGCATGGTGCGGGAGCTATGCGAGGCTCTCGAGACGATCTCAGCGCAAACGCCGCTGCTCGTCATTTTGGAGGACCTCCATTGGGTCGATCCGTCGACGCTGGACGTAATCTCGGCATTCGCACGCCGCAGAGAGCCGGCAAAGGTGCTGCTGCTGGGCACTTATCGACCGGTGGATGTCGTGCTTTCCCAAGGCCCGCTGAAGTCGCTGAAGCAGGACCTGTCCGTGCGCCGCCTCTGTCGGGAAATTGCCCTCGAAGGGCTGGACGAGTCTGCTGTCGCGGAGTACGTGGCGAACACCTTTACGGCCGAGAGCCTCCCCCAGGGTCTTGCCCGCCTCATTCACGAAAACTCCGGAGGGAATCCGCTCTTTATGGCCGCCATCGTGCGCGACATGGCAGCCAAAGGGTTGATCGTAACGGATCGGGGCAGACTGGTTCTGACCGCATCCCTCGAGAACGTTTATCCCGGCATTCCGGAGACTCTGCAACAGATGCTCGAGATCCAATTGGAGCGGCTGAGTCCGCAAGGTCTCCGCGTTCTGCAGAGCGGGGCTGTCGCCGGTGAACGGTTTTCGGTGTGGGCCGCGACGGCGATGCTGGATGCTTCCTTCGCGTCAATCGAGGAGACTTGCGACGGGCTTGCAGCCCGGCAGCAATTCATTCGGCCGCTCGGGATTCACAATGCGCAACCGGGGATCCCTTCGGCCCATTTCGAATTCAAACACTCCCTCTACCGGCAGGCTCTCTATCGTAGCCTCTCCGGGCTGAATCGCGCCAAACTGCACCGGAGTTTGGCCGAGCGGCTCAGTCCGATCTGCGACACAGGAAAGCCCGAGATCGCCGCCGAAGTCGCGTTGCACTTTGAAGAAGGCCGCGACTTCGAGCGAGCCGCGCGGTATTTGATGCTCGCGGCAGAGAACGCGGCCAACCGGTTTTCCCAGCGCGATGCAATTGAAATTCTTCGGCGCGCTCTCGAACGCGTTCATGCGCTAGGGCCAGGCGCCGGCCTTGCATTGGAAGTTGAGATTCTTCAGCGCATCGGCGATACGCATTACGTCCTCGGCGAGATGTCCGATTCTGCGGGGTCTTACCAGGCCGCCGTCGACCTGGCAGCAAGATCCGGCTTCAGGGCTGCCCACGCCCGCGCTCTAGTCCACCTCGGCTTTCCGGCCTGGTATCTCGACGCCGCACTGGGCAGCGAGGTCTGCCGCCAGGCAATCGAGGTAAGCTTGGGCCTTGACGATCCGTTGCTCTCGGCTGAGACGCAGTTGGCCGTAGCCGGTTTTCGCTTCGTGTATGGCGACGGGCGGGACGAAGACGCAGAGGTCTGCTGTGCCGCTCTCGAGACCATTCGCCGCCTGAACGGTTCGAGCGCCATTCATGACGGCTACATCTACGTGCAGGCGCTTCGGGGCGACTACCAGGAATCCCTGAGAGAGGCGGACGCCTTGATCAAGGCCACGTCGAATCGCCTTGGGAGGGCGCCAAAGTTCCTGATCCTGCTGACGTGCGGCCGGTTCGGGGAACTGCTGACAATGGTTCGACGCGGGCGAGAGTTGGAAGAGAAGAATGGGGAAGATCCGTGGATCTCGGTCTTGGGGGAATCGTGGTTGCGGGCGCTCTGCTTCGATTTCGAGGGCGTGCGCGATCTGAGCAAGATCGTGATGCGGACCGACGCGGAGCCGCATGCCGCTTGGATATCAACCGTTTCCAGAATCTCGTCAGGATATGCCGAACTCTATCGAGGCAATCCGGTTGAGGCCCTGCGGTCCTTCTCGGAGGTCTGCGATCCCCGAATTACATCTAACTTCATCCTGCATTGGCGCTGGCGATTACACGCCCGGCTCGGAATCACGGAAGCCCACCTGCTGGCCGGCGATATTGCGGACGCTCGCCGCGAGGCGGATGACGTTCTGGCGTCCGCGCTCTCCGCCGCGGACCCCGGTCTGCAAGCATTGGCCTGGGAACTGAGATCGCGAGTAGCCAGCGCGGAGAATGACTGCGAAAGCGCCCGAATATACGTCGATCGTGCGCTCGCAATCCTCGACAGGTTCGACATCCCCGTCGCGGCTTGGCAAGTTCACCGCACTGCCTGGGAACTGTACGACCAGTTAGCGGATCGGGAAAGGGCAGACGAACATCGCGCACGGGCCAAGCAGCTAATCCTGAGAATCGCGGACTCGTTTGAACACGATGAACCGCTCAAGCAATCACTGCTCACAGCCCCGCCGATCCGGCGCGTCTTCACCGAAAAATCGGAAGCCCAGGCCGGCGGGCGCCGGTATTGATGCTTGGGAGAGCCCGCCACTGCTCGGGAGAGAGAAGCTGAAGCAAGCGCCCTCGGTGCGCGATTCCGCCCACATTTCGCCGCCGTGGTCGAGCACCGCCTGCCGTGATAGAGCAAGGCCCAGGCCTAGACCGCCCGCCTTCCCCGAGGTCGCGAACGCTCGAAAGAGGCGGTCGCGCATCTCCGGCGCGATGCCTGGCCCGGTATCACGAACCTGGATTAGGACGGAGTTGCGTTCGGAAACCGCCGTGATGCGAATGCTTCCTCCGCCGGGCATGACCTCGAGAGAATTGACGAGCAGGTTGACGAGAACTCGTTCGATGCGCTGATGGTCCAGAGTGATCACCAGGTTCTCGGGAACGTTCCGAACGATCCGCACCGACTGGCCCTCGGCAGCAACGGCGATTTTCTCCACGGCACTGTTCACCAATTCCCGTATATCCGAGGGTTTGCGGCCGTCGGTCCTTCCTCTGTGGCGGCTTAGGAGTTCGTCAAGCAAATCCTTCATCCGTGTCGAGGCGCCATGCAGATTAAGCGCGATTCGGTGGATTTGTGCTCTGGAGAGTTTTGAACGGATGAGGACCTCCGCGCTGACGTGGATCGCGGACAACGGGTTGCGAAGATCATGGACCAGTGACGTGATTTCAGGCACGGAGCCCGCAACCTCACTGACGGGTGTCCTCGGGTTCATTCGTTCCTTCCCTGTCGCTCGCTCTGCTGCGCGTGAGCGACGCGCTTCCGGAGGAATTCAATCAGTTCATTTTCAGAAACGAAGTGCGCCTGTTTCCCAGTATCGACCTCCTCCACCAGGCCCTCCAATCGGCTGCCGGCCGTGACCTTTCGAATCTGAACCACGAATGCGCCTCGCATCACGAACTCAGAGTAAGGCCTTTTTACCCGAAGATGTGTGGAGAATTCGTTGACTTAATGTCGCGGCTCGGTCGATGACGAGCGTCCCACCCGGGGAGAACAGTTGCTGGCGATCCGACTCTTGCAGGAGAACGACGGTCGTGGTGCCCCCTGCGTCGGGGGTGATTCGGATTCGGAGATATCCTGCCCGACGTTCGGGACCTGCATCGCACCGCCTCGGGCGCGGCGGAGAACCCTGCCGACACCGGCGACAGTTTATTGCCATCATCGTGGAGTGCACCGCACATTTTGCACAGCCTCGACTGGAGAAGCCATGACGAGAGACGAAGCCTGGAATCTGGCAAACCATTGGATTGCCGCTTGGAATGCTCATGATCTGGAGTTGATCATGACCCATTACGGGGATGGTATCGAGTTGACCTCGCCGGTGGCAGCTCAGTTGGTGGGTGCATCCGGCGGCAGGGTGGTCGGAAAGCAGAACCTGAGGGCGTATTTCCAGCGAGGACTGCAGGCGTACCCGGACCTCCACTTTCGCCTGGAGGACGTGTTGTGGGGCGTTAACAGCGTGGTGCTCTATTACACGAACCAAGTGGGAACACATACGGGAGAGTTCATGGAAATATCGGCGGCTGCAAAGGTGGCACGAGTCATAGCCCATTACAGCGCTTAGTAAAGAGCTCAAATGATTTCCATCGGCAAATCTCCTCGCTACGCGGCCCGAAGGGATCTGTAAAACATTGATGCCAGCCCGTTGCGAGTGACTACGCCCGGTGTGTAGCCGACGTCGGCGGATTTTGCACGGTCTCGGACGCTAGCGGTTTTAGTCTCGAATAATCTCGGACACGCCGCGAGGTACGGTCTTTAGCTGCTCCTGCGTACTGCATGCGATCGCGAAGGAAGGCGCTGAACCGCCGTTACACGGTAGAACTTCTCCGGCCAACCGGGTGCGACTCGGACCGTTCAGCGGACCGTAGTAGGGCAAAGTGTGAAAAAATGCTGCTGCCCCGAGTCCTATCGGTTTTTCCCGCGTCAAACACTTCTGGACACCTGCGGCAGCTGAGCTGTTCACCTGTACCTCTCGCCTCCAGTGTTGGCCGACTGTGTGGGAACCCATTCCCAGGAACGCCGGGAACAGCCTGTCTGCAGTCTCTTGTGAATCGTGAACGCGGGCGGCGGGCTCGACAGCGGCAAGAAGGGAGCGTCCATGGAAACGACAATTTGGTCCGTGAGCGCGTCAGAACGCGCCAGCAATGCATCCGCCGATATACTCTTTAAGGCCTTGTACTCCGAGTTGCATGGGCTCGCAAAACGGGAACTGAACCGCAAGGGCGGACTAGCCAGTCTAAGTGCGACGACGTTGTTACACGAAGCCTATCTGGATATATCCGCGCGCGATAGCGCCGCCTTTCCCGACCAGGCGCGCTTCATGGGATATGCCGCCAAAGTGATGCGAGGCATCATCGTCGATTATGCCCGCAACCGAATGGCTCTGAAACGCGGTGGCGAGTTCGAAATTACATCGATCGAAGAAAACGACTTCGCCGATCGGGCCGACGTCAACCAGCTTTCCTCCATCAGCGACGCCTTGGATCAATTGGCGAAAGTCGAACCCGAACTCGCCGAGGTGATCGACCTGAGATTCTTCTGCGGGTTTACGTTCGCCGAGATCGCTTCCATGCAGCGATTATCGGAACGGACGGTGCAGAGAAGGTGGGAAAAGGCGCGCATCTATCTTCACTGCAGCATTTCCGCGGATCTGACTTGAACACTCGATGTCCGCGATGAATCCAGATCGATGGCGCGAGCTGAGTCCGTATCTGGACGAGGCACTCGGCATGACAGACGAGGAGCTCTCGATCTGGCTGTCCGGCCTGCGCAATCGAGACGCGTCTCTGGCCGATGAGCTGGAGTTCCTGCTCGATCACCACCGCGCCTTGGCCGCTCAGGGCTTTCTTCAAGACCGCTGTGTCGGCTTGCCGGATGAATCCGGCCTCGCCGGTCAAACGGTGGGCGCCTACACGCTCGTAGCGCAGATCGGCCAGGGCGGCATGGGCAGCGTCTGGCTCGCGGAACGAAACGACGCGCGATTTGCGCGAAAAGTAGCTGTGAAGTTTCTCAAAATCGCGCTCATCGGAAGGAGCGGCGAGGAGCGGTTCAAGCGCGAAGGAATCATACTGGGCCGGTTGTCGCATCCGAACATCGCCGAGCTGATCGATGCGGGGGTGTCGCCCGTCGGACAACCCTATCTCATTCTCGAGCACGTCGAGGGCGACCACATCGACCGCTACTGCGATCAACACAGGCTCGGGATCGAAGGGCGTATCCGGCTGTTTCTTGACGTGCTGGAAGCCATCGCCCACGCGCACACCAATTTCATCGTGCACCGCGACCTTAAGCCGCCGAACATTCTGGTCAGGCGCGACGGCCGAGTGAAACTACTCGATTTCGGAATTGCCAAGCTGCTGGAAGACGGCGAAGAGCCTGGAACTGCGCTGCACACAGTGGAAGGCGGGCGGGCCATGACTCCCGAATACGCCGCTCCGGAGCAACTGACCGGCGGGCCCGCGACGACTGCGAGCGACATCTATGCTGTGGGCGTCCTGCTCTATACGCTGCTGACTGGGGTCCATCCAGCCGGCGCCGGCCCGCATACGCAAGCCAACATGGTCAAGTCCATTCTGGAGGCGGAGCCTGCCCGTCCGTCGGATCTCGTCTGTCCAACCGGGAGAACCGCGGACACCGTCAGGCGGCATGCCGCGCAGCGCGCTACCACACCGGAAAGGTTAAGGCGGATATTACGTGGCGACCTCGACACCATTGTCGGCAGGACGCTCAAGAAGAATCCTCACGAACGGTACGCTTCCGTTGGCGACCTGGCCGGCGACCTGCGCAGACACCTAAGTCACGCTCCCATTATGGCCCGGCCGGACACGCTGGCGTATCGTACAGCCAAGCTCGTTCGCCGGCGACGGCGAAGTTTGACCGCCGGGGTTGCCGCTACCCTGGTGTTGGTCGTCGCCATCATTCTGACGTGGAGCCTGTCTCGCGGCCCCGAATCACTGCCTCAGGTGAAGCAGTCGAGGCTTACGGCAAACTCACCGGACCTCCCTGTGCTCAACGCAGCCATCTCTCCCGACGGGAAATGCCTCGGGTACTCGGACCGGCAAGGAATTCACCTGGTTCTGGTGGACACCGGCGAGCCCCTGACCCTGCCGCGGATTCCAGGGATCGAGCCACTCAAGGCCGAGTGGGTGTTCGGTGGCTGGTATCCCGATTCCAGCGGATTCATCGCTTCGGTCACGATGCCCGGAAACCCCGTACGCTTGTGGTCGGTTTCGACGCGGGGCGGGAGGCCGGAGAAGATCGCTGAAGTCGAAGACGCGGTGGGCGCGTGGAAAATCTCGCCAGACGGCTCTCATATCGCGTACGGAAAGCGGGGGAGCGCGCTCGGCGCGCACGAGATTTGGTTGATGGGGCCGCGCGGGGAGTCTCCCCGCCGGATGCTGACAGCCGACAACCGGACCCCGTTTGGAGTCATCGCCTGGTCGCCGTCGGGAAAGAGGATCGCATACAGCCTCGGATTGCCGGATGGCAGCCTGTTGGTAGAGAGCGTTGACCTCAACGGCGCAAATCGAACGACGATCCTGCGGGACAACGCATTGTCGTCCCTGGCTTGGATCGCGCCGGGACGCTTGATTTATTCGCGAAGTACCCAAAGAGGCGGAGCGCGGACCGGGGATCTGTGGGAACTCGGCGTCAACGAAAACAATGGGATTCCCCACGGGAAATCACGCCGGCTGACGGATTGGTCCGGATATTCCGTTCACCACCTGAGCGCCACCGCGGACGGAAAGCACCTGGCGTTTCTCAGGAGCGTACACCACGCTTCTACTCTCGTTGGAGACTTGGCCGGGAACGGAACACACCTCCTCAATCCTCGCAGGCTGACGATCGACGACAACATCAATATCGCTTTGTCATGGGCGCCGGACTCCCGTGAAGTGATCTTCTCGTCGCAGCGGGCGGCAACCAGGCAGATCTACCGGCAGGCTCTGAGTCCGGGAAGCGCTCCTCGAGCGATTACGTCCACAGCGGGAACGAACTTCTATATGGCCCGGTTGAGTCCGGATGGCGCATGGTTGATTCTCGAGGGAGAGCCTGTGGGCTCGAACCGAATGATGCTTTATCGGGTCTCGATGTCCGGCGGAATTCCCCAACTAATATTTCCCGTTGAGGACCTTACTCAGTGCTGGTGCACCAACCGGGCCGGTAATTTTTGTGTCCTTGGACGACCGGATCCGCAACACAACCAATTGGCGATCTCTTCCTTCGACCCGTTGGTCGGCAAAGAGAGAGATCTGACGCGTATACCGCTGGAACCCGGCACCGATGGCGGCGTAGGAATGGATTACGCGTGGCAGATCTCTCCCGACGGTTCGTGGATCGGCATTGCCAAGAGAAACGGGAACGCGATTCGGCTGATACCGCTCGGAAAAGACCAAGCCAGAACAATCACCCTCAACGGCTATTCCGGCCTGACGGATTTGAGTTGGGCAGTCGATTCCCGAAGCTTGTTCGTGTCCAGCGTAGGGTTGGACGGCGCCGCGTTGTTACATATTGACTTAGACGGCAACGCCCAACCGATTTGGCGGCAGCCCCAAATCACTTCGTTTTGGGGATTGTCTTCGCCCGACGCGTGTCATCTCGCCATCAGTGGCGAGTCCCGCGAGACAAGTGTCTGGATGTTCGGTGATTTCTGATCGGCGCGTCATAGTAGTGTTTACCTCCGCAAACTGTCGTCTTTTCTCGTGTCCTCCCGATATACCAAGTAGAGGCCGATAGCTCCCATACAGCGCTCTTCAAGCAGCTATCCCTCGAAATGAAGACCAAATCTGGAGAACAAGAAACGAAAATGAACAGCATCTTCCATCGCTTAACGAAGAACGCATGGCGAAGCCGAACCACGGCAGCAGTTGCTCTCGCCTTCGGATGTCTCTTCGGCGCCACTAACTACGCGGCGGCACAAACCGTGACGCCTCCACCGACGCCGACGCTCATTACACCGGAGGCGGGTAACACAGCCTTCGCGTTGGGCCACGCCCGGGGCACGCAGGGATATGTTTGCCTGCCGACGGCTCCGGGCGCGTCTACTGCTTCCTGGACCATCAACGGAGCCCGTCCGGAAGCCACGCTCTTCATGAGAGTTTTCGGGCAGGATGTTCAGATTATCACTCACTTTCTCAGTCCGGATGAAAACCCCAAGGACCCTACGAAACCGGTGCCCTTCGGCAACGCGACGTGGCAGAGTTCCTTCGATAGCAGCAGGGTGTGGGCGGCGGTTCCCAATAACAATATCGTCATAGCCGGCACAGACCCTCAGAGCTGCCCGAACAGCGGCTCGATTGCTTGCCTGCTGCTGCAGACAGTTGGCTCGAAAGAGGGACCAACGGGCGGCACATTCCTGAGCAAAACCACCTTCATCCAACGCTTGAATACCAACGGCGGCTCGGCTCCTGCCGACGGCTGCGCCACTTCCACCGATGTGGGCAAGCAGACGCTTGTGCCGTACACCGCCGACTACTACTTTTACAAAGCAGACGCGAAGTACTGAGCTGCGCTTCCGAAGACCGCAGTTCACAAGGTCGCTGGAGCAGCGGAACTGCAACGGAGGGCCACCCGCGATGCGCGTCTGAATCGTTACACTCGCGGGCGTGAGTAACTCTACTTATGTAATTGGCGGCGGCCTTCCAGCCCAGACGGCCGCAATTCATGAACGCAGGCGAAACAGAACTTCGCCTGAGAAATCGAACAGGAGATCAATAATGAAAAAGCAATTGGTGTCTCTCGCGTTTACGGCGGCAGTGGGCCTTCTTTCTTCGACCGCGCCGATGCTGGCGTCAGACACGGAAACACACGAATTCAACATGGTCGTTTCGGCGGGCGCAAAGACCTGCCTACCGAATGCCAGTGCCACGGTGAGGGTGAGACCGGCGGGATCCGTCGAAATCATGGACGTCAGCGTTCAGGGCTTGCCTGCCAACACAGACTTCAATTTGTTCGTGCTGCAGGTTCCGAAAGCGCCCTTTGGCGTGGCGTGGTATCAGGGCGACATCAGCACCGACCGGACTGGCCGCGGCCACGCCGAGTTCAGGGGCCGCTTCAGTGTGGAGACGTTCTCGTTCGCGCAGAGCAGCGCTCCCGCGCCGGCCGTTTTCAACAACGGAGTCGTTCCGGATGCCACCCTCAATCCCGCCTTCAATCCGATTCAGATGTACCACATCGGACTCTGGTTTGATTCCTTCAGCGCGGCACAAAACGCGGGCTGCCCCGCTACGGAAACGCCATTCAATGGCGAGCACAAGGCAGGCCTCCAGGTCCTGAACACCTCCAACTTCGCCGACGATCACGGCCCGCTGCGGGACGTTACCAGCATTCCCGCCGGCAACGGCGGCGATGGAAACGGAACTAACGGCAACAACAGCCGTAACTATCACGAGTAACCCCTGCACGTTCTATTGTTCCGCGGCCGTCTCGAGAACTGAAGGCGAGCAACAAATAAGCGGCCAACAGCCCGCGGACGAAGAAAACGCTACTTGAACGCCGGCCGGCTCTGCGGCCGGCGCCCTTTTACCATGCTCCGAGAGCACAACAGAAGAGGAACAATGAGCAGTCTCCGACAAATACGATGCGCGTTCGCCATTGCAGTCCTGACCTCTGCAGCGGCAGTATGCCAGCCCCAACCTCAACCGAAATACGCATTCGAGTTTACGCCGGTGGCTGACTCTACCGGCAGTTTCAGCGCCTTCGGCGCCTTTCCGGCCATCAACAATCAGAGCGAGGTCGCATTCACAGCGATCGATAAGGGGACCCCCGGCGTTTTCAGATTTCGGGAAGGCACGGAACAGTACGTGACCATCGCATCCACCAAGGACTCGTTGAGTTCCTTCGGCGCCGACATATCGCTCAACGGTTCGGGGACGGTCGCATTCGGCGCCACGACGGCAAGCAACTCGCGCGCCATCTTTAAGGGCGACGGAAAGTCCCTGATTTTGATCGTGGATTCCACCGCGGCTGGTTTGGTAGCCGGGGTCCTCGGATCGCCGTCTATCAATGCTTCAGGGACCGTGGCGTTCTCCGCCGTGATCGCGCAGCGCGGGTTGCCTGCGGGAATCTTCACAGGTAACGGTGGTCCGTTGACCGCGCTTGCCGCTACATCGCCTGGCGGGTTCTCGTCGTTCCAGAACGTCGCGATCAACGCTTCCGGTAAGGTCGTGTTCGAGGCCAATCTGGTGGACGGCAGCAGAGGTATCTTTACGGTATCCGGCGCTTCCCTCGAGAAGATTGTTGACTCGAATGCTCACCCCGAGATCGATACCTTGAACGATCCCACGATCAATGATTCCGGCATGGTGGCAGACGTGGCCTTTGTCCTGCCATTCGACGCGCCCGAAGCCTTTACGGCGAGGAACGGCGGCTTCACACCTCGCAACGATCCGGCCAGCGCGCCCTTCCTGAACACCGACCATCCGTCACTCAACAATAGCGGAGCCATCGCAGTTGCGGCGATTCCGCTCGCATCGGCGACCGATCCTACGGGCATTTTCCTCGGCGTATCCGGGCAAGAGTCGCTCGTTCCGGTGATCCGGCCGGGTGACCCGCTGTTCGGCTCTACCGTGACCCAGGTGAATCTCGGGCGATTTGCGCTGAACGACCGATTCCAGATGGCCTTTGCATACACATTGACCGACGGGCGGTCCGGGATCGCAATCGCATCGTTCAACGGCGAGCGGTAAAGAGATTCAGGGGGGCCAAAAATGAAGATCCTACTCATCATTGTCATGGCGGGGGCGCAGGGTTTCGCGCAGTCAAGCCCGATTATCGCCAGTGCCGGCTACTCCTCTCCGGCGCCTTTAGAGGCTGCTCCGGGACAGGTCGTGACTATGTTCGTACGCGACGTGCCCCGCAGCGCAGACGGACGCCTCCGGTCCGAAACAGCATCCGGTCTTCCGCTGCCGACCGTTCTCGGCGGAATCTCCGTAGCGATCAATCAGACATCGGGGACGCTGAACGCGCCGATCTTCGCCGTGCGTCAGGAGAGCGAATGCCAGGCCGCCGGTGTGGAAGAAGCATCGTGCCTCTTGACCGCCATTCAGATTCAAGTTCCGTACAACCTGACGGCCGATATCTCGCTGTCGCCAACAAGGCGAGTCATCTACGGTCCGCTTGCACAGGCACGGATCGACGTAGATGGCCGCTCCGGCCGCTCATTCGCGCTCCAGCCTCTGCCGGACAACGCGCATGTGCTTACGTCGTGTGATCTCTCCTGGGACACGAGCGCCGGCAAGGAGTGCCGACGATCTGTGTATCACGCGGATGGCACGGTGGCGGACGCGAACGCGCCGGCGAAACCGGGCGAAACAGTGGTAGTGTATGCGTACGGCCTGGGCCCAACGAGGGCGAACACAGTTGCGGGGAACGCGGCAACGGCCGCCGCGCCGGTCATTGACCTGCTTGGGGCACCTCGCCTGACAGCGGCGCTGCAGAAAGATTTTCTGAACGCGTCCAGCTCATCTCCCCGTGTATTCGCCGATTCACGGACCCTGGGAGATGTCATACCGATCGCATTCACGGGGCTCATGGCGGGAGGCGTAGGTGTCTACCAGGTGAATATCACCTTGCCTCAGGATTCCGCCTCGTACCCGTGCGGGGGCGACGTACGCTCGAACTCAATACTGAACCTTTCGAGCTTACAGGGCACCGAGTCAATCGCCCTATGCATTCAGCAATGACTTATGGCGCCGGGGGCCTCTCTGTCCGGCTTTCCGCAAATGGAATTTCAACGCTCCGACTTATTCTGGCGGTTCAACCTGCACATCTCCTACCTGCTCGACCATCAGGGCTTGGCGGGTTAAGTGCTCGCTGCGGGAGCCCTGGCCGGACCAGGCCGGCATCGAGGTGGAGATCGGCGCCGGGAGAAGCGGTACACATTTGCCGCTCACGCGTAGTCAGGTAGGTATGCGACAGGCAATTCGCTCCCTCCGCAGATCGCCAGGGCTCGTCGGGATTGCTATCGCGTCTCTCGCGCTGGGAATCGGCGCCAATCTCACGGTGTACGGGTTGGTCCGCGACCTGGTCCTGGAAGATGTGAGTGCCCGCGGCCTGGACCAGCTCGTCCGCCTCAGTCCGAGCATCAACCATCTGCAGTATCAGGAACTGCATCAGGACTCGATTTTCGAGGCGTTCGCCTTCAATACCGGGATCCACGACACAAATTGGCAAAACGGAGATCACGCGGAAGTCGCGTGGGGTATGGATACGAGCGCTAACTTCTTCGATGTGCTCGGGATTCGTCCCGTTATCGGCCGTTTCTATTCGCAGGCGGATGAAGGACGCCTCGTCGCTGTTGTCTCGTACGGCTGTTGGACTCGCCGCCTGCACTCCGACCCCAACGTTGTGGGTCGGGGACTGGAACTGAACGGGCGCGTCTACACCGTTGTGGGCGTGCTTCCAAGCGACTATCGGAGCGTTATGCGCCATTCCGTCTCTCCGGAGATCTACACGCCTGCGCGAATCGATCTTTACCCGGGCTGCCGAATTTTCGCCCGTATGCGGGAGGGCGTCACGCGCGCTCAGGCCCTGCCCGCGTGGAGTGCTGCCGCCGCGCGGTTCGAACGGCCGGGAGTTATAGGACGCCAGACCAGTCTGAGGGCGTTCGGCGGCCTGGAAGCCAATGCGGAGGGCGAAGGCGATGATCGCAGTTTTTTCGTGTTCTTCGTAATGCTTTACGGCGTATCCGGCGTTCTGCTGTTAATTGCGTGTTCGAACGTGGCAAACCTTCTGCTCGCTCCCGGGATCAGCCGCGGGAGGGAGATGGCGATCCGCAAGGCTTTGGGGGCCGGCAGGTGGCAGATGGCAAAACCGATTCTCACTGAAGGCGTGATTCTCGTCGGATCCGGCTGTTCTGCCGCACTAGCGATCGATGCCTTTCTTCGCGACCGCCTGAGCGCGGTTCGCTGGCCCAACGCGTACAACGTCCCGGTGGAATTCCATTTTCAAAGTGATCGCGGTCTGCTGCTCTACACCCTGCTGGCGGCGCTCGCGGCTCTGGTGATCTCGTCGCTGCAGCCGGCGCTGCGCGGATCGAATGAGAACCTCGTCATTCCCATGAAGGGCGGGGGGACTGGCCTCGCGGGCGACCGGCCACACGCCGGGATTCGTCCCGCGAGTTACGTCGCCGCCCAGGTGGTCTTGTCCGTCTTACTCCTCACGCTGGGCACGATCTTCGCCAGAAGTCTTCTGCAAATCGTCCGCGAGGATTTGGGCTTCGACGCGGCTCATAGCCTGATTACCGCCGTGCACCCGTATCCCAGGCAGAGCGAGCGCGGCCCGTGGCGCGATCGTCTGATTCGACGCATCAAGCAGGTCCCCGGTGTGGCGAGCGTGACATCCACGCAGACCTTGCCGCTGATGGGAGAAATAGACCACGCCGAGGTGCGCCGCGAGACCAACTCTTCTTCCGCCACCATTGATGCGTATTGGATCGGCGAAGGAGAGCAGTACTTTACGACGTTGGGGATTCGCATGCTGCGCGGTCGCGATTTCGAACTCACAGACCGCGACCGCAAGCCGACTCCTGTAATTCTCAACCGAACACTCGCGCGGCAGTTGTTCGGCGACCCGATCGGCGCCCGCCTGTTCACAGGGCGCGAGGCTGCCGAGTCCCTGGTGGTCGTGGGCCTGGTCGCGGATAGCAAAATGCGAACGCTCGGCGAGGGTAGCAAACCGGCGCTCTACACGCCTGACTTCAACGGCCAGTTGCTCACACGCGTAACCGGAAACCCGAGGCAATGGATCGAGCCGTTGCGCCGCGCGATCAGCGAAGTTGATCCCGCGGCGGCGCAGGACATCCGGCCGATGAGAGATGCAGTTGAGGGCGCGCTGCTGCCGACGCAGGCCGCGGCGGGACTGGTCGGGGCCTTGAGCTTCCTGGCGGTGGTGCTGACGCTGGTGGGACTGTACGGCTCGGTGTCCTGCGTCGTAGGCCGGCGCACGCGCGAGATGGGAATTCGCGCCGCTCTGGGCGCCACGCGCGTCGGAATTCTATGGGCGGCGTTGCGCGACACCATGGCCGTGGTAGCCGTCGGAACCTTGGCGGGTCTGGTGTGCGCGGTGGTGGCTATTCAGCGGATAGGCGATTTGCTGCCGGCAGGACTCGACGCCTGGGATCTCCGCATGTTCGCCGGAATCGCTGCCATCGTCCTCGTCACATGCGCTGTGGCGGCGTTGGTTCCGGGACTCCGGGCGGCCACGGTCGATCCTTCGATTGCGTTGCGGGAGAGTAAGTAGGTCGCCGGGTCGTTTTTGCCCTTTATATCCGATCTGGCGAATAGAACCAATTTGTAAAGACCATAACTAACTAGCATTTCCGACGGAACACGCCGGCTCACTCTCGGATAGCGTTTCAATTGTCCATGATCTGCGTAAACCTTGTCCCCTAGCCGGCCACTGCAGCAAGGGGGAATACAGATGATGACCGGCACCCCGAAAGAACTCATCACATCGGATCTTGACAAGGGCGCAGCCCAGTAGCTCGAGGGAGAGCTGCAACGTTTGCTCGCTGACACGTTCGCGCTCTACCTGAACACCAGAGGCTTTCGTTTACAGCCGGTCAGGTGTTCGTGATTTTATGAAGCGGGAGACGGGGTTCGAACCCGCGTGACCAGCTTGGGAATGTGTCACATCACCGCATCTAAATAACTTACGCGTCTCTGGCGAGCTTTCTCGACTCTCGCAAGTCTCGCCAAATCAGTCATTCCTCGTTTCAACCCTGGTAATCAAGGTAGCATCGAGGTACACCATCATTCATTCCTACCTTGTTTTCGTTTGGCACCCCATGGCCATAAACAACAATGGCCCGCGCTGGAACGCGAGCCATCTACCCACTGGGGTGAAAATTGAATTCCTTCAACAGCAGTATACATCACCACCGCCCGCAAAGAAAAGACGAAAATCCTTTCGACTCGGCACGATTTGTAAGCTCGACATCAACCGACGATGATTCGCGGACTCTTGCTCCGAAGCCCATCGGCTCGAATCTGACTGGGGCAGACTATTCGGCGCTAGAGGCTCGTTGGATTGACCGCGCCTTGGCCGATCGTGCCGGACTGCGAAGAGTCGACTCGCTCACCGGTGGCGAGATCATCGGCCGGAGAGGCGGCAACTACGCCGGCGTTGTTATTCCATACTTCCGCCCAGGCGATGCTCACGTTCGCGAGTACCGATTGCGGCGCGACCAGCCGGATCTAGAATATGATTCGGCCGGTAACCTTAAACCGCGTCAAAAATATCTCAGTCCACTGGGCCGCTCCAACATGCTCTACCTGGTCGCGGGTACCGACCCCGGCCCACTGGCTGATACGAGTCTGCCGATCATCATTACAGAAGGCGAATTCAAAACACTCGCCCTCTTCCGTTTGGGGTACCACCGCTCGTCAAACGGGCCGCGGTTTCTGCCTGTCGGTGTCTCAGGCGTATACAACTGGCGTGGCACAATCGGCAAGACTGTCGGACCGGATGGGAGCCGCCTCGACGTGAAGGGCGCCATTCCCGATTTGGACTGGATCACCTGGCAAGACCGGCGAGTTGTGATCGCCTACGACGCCGATTCCGTCACAAAGGATCTCGTGAGGATCGCGCGATCCGAATTGGCCGCAAACCTACGAGGGCGCGGAGCAGTCGTCGGCTTCCTGGAATGGGACGTTCTCAAGGGAAAAGGAATCGACGACCACCTCGCAATCGTTGGCCCGGAGACCGTGCTCCATGAAATCGAGCACGTCGATTTCGCCGGGTCTGCCTGGAAGAAGGATCTACTACGCGCCAAACCGCCGATGAACACTATGGAAGGCAGGATACTGCCCGTCTTAGCAAACGCGATCGCCGCTTTCCGGCACGCGCCGGAATGGGGAGGCGTCCTCGCGTTCAATGAATTCGGATTCGGCACCTTCGCCTTGAAAGCGGCACCATGGGGGATTGTGCCGAGGGGCGAGTGGACTGATCACGAGGATCGCATCGCGGCGGAATGGCTCCAAAAGCAGGGGATCTTCGTGTCAGTCGAGATTGCAGGCCAAGCTGTCCAGACTGCGGCGCGAGATCATCCTTTCCATCCGGTGAAGACCTACTTGAATGGCCTTCAGTGGGACGGTGTCGAGCGCTTGGACCGTTGGCTCTCGACGTATTTAGGTGCCCAGGAGACAGAGTATTCTCGGGCTGTTGGATCGCGTTGGCTGATTTCGGTCGTCGCCCGAATTTTGCGGCCAGGCGCCAAGGCGGATTGTTGCCTGATTCTCGAAGGACCGCAGGGCATCCGGAAGTCTACAGCTCTTCGCACGCTCGCCGGTGCATACTTCAAAGACGAGCTTGCAGATCTAGGAAGCAAAGACGCCGCAATGCAAACACGTGGTGTTTGGATCATCGAACTTTCAGAACTGGACAGCCTCACCAATTCCGACGTGGCTCGCATTAAGGCCTTCATGAGCAGGACAACAGATCGTTTCCGTCCGCCGTACGAATTGGCTCCTGACTGAAACAAGCGAGCGGAATGGCTCT
>Ga0335080_10001812_pt1 | contig 21278 bp, 16 predicted proteins | sample Lox_Sample_34_FD_206720 | JGI IMG/M metagenome (GOLD analysis project Ga0335080, IMG submission 206720) | Soil microbial communities from Loxahatchee National Wildlife Refuge, Florida, United States - Lox_Sample_3.4 | ecosystem: Environmental > Terrestrial > Soil > Wetlands | place: USA...
CCAGAGCGGGCTGCCGTCGTTCGGCCTGCCGAACGTCGCCGCGCACAGCTATCTCGACCTGGCGCCGGCGGCGATCGGGGTGATGCTCGTCGGGTTCGCGGAGGCCCTGGGCGCAGCGAAGACCTACGCCGAGAAGGAGCACTACGAGATCGACCCCAACCGGGAGCTGATCGGCCTCGGCGCTGCGAATCTCGGCGCAGGGCTCTCCAGCGGGATGGTCGTCACCGGCGGCCTCTCGAAGACGGCCGTGAGTGCGTCCGCGGGGGCCAAGTCGCAGCTCTCGGGGCTCGTCGTCGCCGCGCTCACCGTCGTCACGCTGCTCTTCCTCACGGGCCTGTTCGAGAATCTCCCGGAGGCCACGCTCGCCGCGGTCGTGATCGCGGCGCTGATCGATCTCGTCGACATCCCCTCGCTCATCCGTCTCTACAAGCTCCACACGTCCGGGCTCGGCCGGATCTACGGGTTCGCCGCCCGCCCGGACTTCCTCTCCGCGCTCGCCGCGCTCTTCGGCGTGCTCGTCTTCGACACCCTTCCGGGCCTGTTCATCGGCATCGCTGTCTCGATCGCCCTCCTGCTCTACCGCGCGTCGCGGCCGAACATCGCGGTGCTGGGGAAGGTGCCGGGAGCGCACGGCGACTTCGACGACGTACGGCGGAACGACCACACTCAGCCCGTTCCGGGCGTTCCCGTGCTGCGCGTCGAGAGTGGGCTCTTCTTCGCCAATGCCGACACCATCCGGAAGGACGTGCTGGCGCACGCCGTCGACGGAACGAAGGCGATCGTGCTCGACGGTGAGACCGTGCCCTTCATCGACGTGACCGCGGCGCAGATGCTCGAGGCGCTCGCCGAGGATCTCGAGGGCGACGGAATCCAGCTCCTCCTCGCCCGCGACGTCGGCCAGGTGCGCGACATCCTGAAACGACAAGAGGTCGACCATCCGGTCGCCATCCGAACCTACCCGACCGTCGAGGCGGCCGTCACCGCCGCACTCAACCATTCGACGAAGGAACCGGTGAGATCATGATCGCGAACAGCGCGGTGTACCGCGACGGCAGGAGCCTCCACGTGGACGTCAAGCCCGACGACCTGGAGGGGATTCGCAAAGCGGCTCAGTCCGGGCAGCCCGGCGACTTCGTGTCCCTGGGTCTGCACGAGCCCGACGCGGCCGAGATGGGCCGGGTCGCCCAGATCTTCGGTTTGCACCAGCTGGCGGTGGAGGACTCACTGCATCCCGTCCAACGGCCGAAGGTCGAGAAGTACGGGAACATGGTGTTCCTCGTCCTCAAGACGCTGTGGTACGTCAAGGAGTCGAAGACCGTCGAGGGCGGGCAGGTCGCGCTGTTCATGGGCCCGGATTACGTCGTCACGGTGCGGCAAGGTGCGGGATTCGAGCTCGAGAGCGTGCGCCACCATCTGGAAGCGCACGTCGATGTGCTCAAGCAGGGGCCCGCCGCTGTCGTCTACGCCGTTTCGGACCGGGTCGTGGACGTCTACGAGCTGGTCGTCTCGGACCTGGAGAACGATGTGGACGAGGTGGAGGCGACCGTGTTCTCGCCGCAGCGAGCCCACGCCTCCAAGCGGATCTCCGAGCTCAACCGAGAGCTCAGCACGCTGCGCCGGGCGGTCGATCCGCTGCAGGCCCCGATGCAGCAGTTCGCCCACGCGGAGATCGAGGGTGTCTCCGCGGACGCCGCTCCGTTCTTCCGCGACGTCGCCGACCACCTGGCCCGGGTCAGCGACGCCGCCGACTCTCTGGACAGCCAGCTGTCCAGCGTCTTCGACGCGAACATGTCCCTGATCGGAGTGCAACAGAACGACGACATGCGCCGGATGTCCGCGTGGGCGGCGATCTTCGCGGTCATCACCGTGTTCGCCGGGATCTACGGGATGAACTTCTCGAACATGCCCGAGCTCCGCTGGTCGTTCGGCTACCCGTTGCTGCTGGCTCTGATGCTCGGCATCTCGGTGGTGCTCTACCGCAAGTTCAAGAAGTCCGGCTGGCTGTAGCCGGCCGCGAGGCGATGAGCCCGACGAGGACCGACACCACGCAGGACTCGTACGAGCGCCAGCCCACCTTCAGGGCGGCACGGGAGGAGCCGCTCCTCACGCGCACGATCCCGGTCGCGGGCGAGATCCCGAACTACCGTGCCCCGAGCGCGCGCCGGGACGCCGTCGCCGGCCTGACGGTGGCGGCCCTGGCGATTCCCTCGGCGATGGCCTATGCGGAGGTGGCGGGAGTCTCGCCGGTGAACGGGCTCTACGCCCTCCTGCTCCCGGTGGTGGCGTACGCCTTCCTCGGGTCGTCGAGGCAGCTCGCCGTCGGCCCCGAGGGCTCGATCGCCACCCTCGTCGCCGCGGCCATTCTCCCGCTCGCCGTCGCCGGCTCCCCGAACGCCGCCGAGCTGGCGGCGATGCTCGCGATCCTGGTCGCGATCTGCTTCGCCGCCGCCTGGGCACTCCGCCTCGGCTGGATCGCCGACTACTTCTCGCGCCCGGTGCTGGTCGGTTACATCCACGGCGTCGCGGTCGTGCTCGTCGTCGGCCAGCTCGGGAAGCTCCTCGGCCTCTCGATCGACGCGAAGGATCCTCTGCCTCAGCTCTGGGAGGTCATCAGAGAGCTGGGCAGCGTCAGCGGCACGACGTTCGCGGTCAGCGTCGCGTCGCTTGCGGCGTTGTTCGGCCTCCGGCTGCTGATGCCGAAGCTGCCGGCGGCACTCCTGATCGTCGTTGCTGCAATCGGGCTCTCGTGGGCCGTCGACTTCGCGGCCCACGGCATCGCGGTCGTCGGGCCGATTCCCGCAGGGCTGCCGAGCTTCGATGTTCCGACCCCGGGTTTCGCCGACATCGTCCACCTCCTCCCGGCGGCGCTCGGCATCTTCCTCGTCTGCTTCGCCGACGAGATCCTCACCGCGCGTTCCTTCGCCGGCAAGCACAACCAGAACGTGCGAGGCAGCCAGGAGCTGCTGGCCATGGGCGCTGCGAACGCCGCGGCCGGATTCACGCAGGGCTTCTCGGTCGGGGCGAGCGGCTCGCGCACCGCAGTCAACGACGACATGGGCGCGCGAAGCCAGATCGCCGGCCTGTTCGCCGCCTCGGCCGTCGCCGTGATCCTGCTCTTCCTCACGGAACCGGTGCAGTACCTGCCCAAGGCCGTGCTCGGCGCGGTCATCGTCTTCGCCGCGGTCGGGCTGATCGACCCGCAGGCCTGGCGCGCGCTCGCTGCGGTCGATCCCGTCGAGGTCGCGATCGCCGCGGTGACTACGGGCTGCGTCATCTTCTTCGGCGTGCTGGATGCCCTCGTCGTCGCCGTCGGCCTCTCGATGGTCGACACCGTGCGCCGGAGCGCCCGTCCGCACGACGCCGTCCTGGGCTGGGTCGAGCGGCTCGGCCGCTATGCCGACGTCTCGCTGCACCCCTCGGCGCGCGTGACCCCGGGCGTGGTCGTCTACCGCCTCGACGACCGGCTCTTCTTCGCGAACGCGCGGTACTTCAAGGGACGCGTCCGCGAGGCGATCCGCGCAGCGCCCGGATCGGTCCATTGGCTCGTCCTCGACGCGGACGCGATGACCCACGTCGACGCCACCGGCATGGACGCATTGGTCGACGTGACGGAAGGCCTACGGCGCGATGAGATCGCGCTCGTCATGGCGCGGCTGCGGACACGGATGGAGAAGCAGCTCGAGGACGCCGGTGCGCTGGACGTGATCGGCCCGGATCACCTGTATCCCACCGTCCGCGCGGCCGTCGACGCCTGTGCGAGGCCGAACGGTGGCTCGTGAGTAGAGCGCTCCCGATATGAGCCACTTCGGCCGATGTGCCGGCGCGGACGGCGCTTATAGGTTGGAGAGCAAAGACCCATCCGCTCTAGATCAAGGAAGGAGTCCACCATGACAGAGACGACCGAGGTACTCGCCGAGCAGCTCGAGACCGAGGAGTCGATGTTCGTGCAGACCGCGCAGGGGATCGAGAGCACCGAGGAAACCCTCACGTTGCGCGGGATCACTCCCTCGACGCTCTATTTCTCCGACAGGCCCAAGCGGGTCGTCGGGCACATGGCGACTGCCGACTTCGTCGACCTGTGGGGGATCGGCGACAACAGCTTCGAGAGCGATCCACCGAACGCCGTGCTCTCGTTCCTCGAGCCCGGCGCCGACACGCCGGACGACGTCGTGGTCGTGCTCAAGGAGCCGAACCTCGAAGGCGGCCGCGAGCTCACGTACTCGATCGAGGTGCTCGAGGGAGACGTTCCGGAGTATGCAGGGCCGGTCACGCTCTTCATCGACCCGTTCGGGCGGCCGCTCTCGCCCGTCTCGGTGTGCGGAGTGCGCAGGCGCGAGCGCCGACGGATGCGCCGGCGAGCGTTCTGAACACGACCAGCAGACGAAGGGAGACACCATGACCTCCGAGAGCGACACTCCTGTCGGTCTCTACATCGCGGCCTATTCCGACCCGGACGCCGCCGAAGAGGACTGGGAGGACATCAAGGAACTGGCAAAGGCGAAGGTGATCACGGTCGAGGCGCTGGTGCTTGTCAGCCGCGACTCCAACGGCAAGATCCACGAGAAGGACAACGCCCACACGGTCGGCATCGGAACGGTCATCGGTGCGGCCGGCGGCTTCTTCGTCGGCCTGATCTTCCCGCCGGCGCTGCTAGCTTCGACGGTTGTCGGCGCAGGTATCGGCGCCGGCGCGGGCGGGCTCGTCTCCCACCACGAGAAGAAGGAGATCAAGGCCGAGGTCGCAAACGACCTGCCGGCCGGAAGCTCCGGGATCGTGGTGTTGCTCGACGAGCGCTGGGTTGCCGACGCGAAGAACGCGCTGGCCAAGGCAGACAGGATCTCGCAGCACGCGGTCGACAAGGACAGCGTCGAGCACGCGAAGACCGAGGCGCCGAAGCCGACCCCGACGGGTGTCGCCTAGCGCCCGACCCGCTTCTCCCACCGGCCCGCGCGATCGCCGGCCGGTGGGAGGAGGACGTCGAGGTTCGGAAGCGTCCAGGAGAGCGGTAGAGAACGGTGCAGCAGATCCTGGCGCTCTCGCTCGTCGCGGTCGTGGACCCGGCCCTCTTCGCCGCGACGGCGGTGATGCTGCTCCTGCCGAGCCCGAAGAAGCTGATGCTCGGCTTCGTGCTCGGCGCGCTGCTGACCAGCATCCCCGTCGGTCTGCTGCTCGTCTTCTCCGCACGAGGTACGCAGTCGCAGCCCGCCAGCACGACGCGGCACCAGGTCGACCCAGCGCTGGACATCGCGCTCGGGATCGGGCTGCTCGCGATCTCGGTCATGCTCGTCTCCGGGCTCTGGGACCGGTTGAAGAAGCGGCGGAGGGAACGGAAGGGCCCACCAAAGGACAAGGGGCCGTCGCGCATGCAGAAGGCCCTGTCCAAGGGCTCGCCCAAACTGACGTTCTTCGTCGGCGCCGTCTACGAGGCCATGCCGAGCGTCGTCTACCTCGCCGCCATGCACTCGATCACCAAGTGGAACGGGCGCACGCTGACCACGGTGCTCCTCGTCGTCCTGGTCTGCGCGGCCCAGCTGACGTTTGTCCTGGTGCCGTTGATCAGCTTCACGGTCGCGCCCGAATGGACTCCGAGAGCGCTGGAGCGAGCGAAGGCGTGGCTCTCGCGCGACGCCCGGAAGCTCGCGGTGTGGGCCACGGCGATCATCGGATCCTGGCTGCTGGCGAGAGGCCTGATCACGCTGCTCGGCTAACCGGCCGCGAGATCAGCCTTTTTGGCCGATGGCACGCCCGATCGTTCGTCGTAGGTTTGAAGCCGACGACCCGTTCGGGTCGGTGAGACCCCGGCGCCAGCACGTGCGCCGCCCCGAGACAAGGAGGAAAACAAGATGGCAGAGCAGACAAGCACCGATCCGCTCGTCGCCCTTCTCGCGGACATGACCGCGAGCTCGATCGAGGCGTCCGAGCTCGATGCAGAGACGTTGTTGCTCGTCCGCATAGCGGCGCTCGTGGCGGTCGACGCCCCGCTGCCCTCGTACCTCATGAATCTCGGCGCTGCCGACGAGCTCGACATCGCCCCGGAACGCGTGCATGGCGTCCTCACCGCCGTCGCTCCAATCGTCGGAACGGCACGCGTGGTGTCGGCGGCAATCAAGATGATGGAGGCGCTCGGAATCAGGATCGAGCTGGCCGAGCTCGCCCTGGAGGCCGACGCGACCGAGTAACCCCCGTGCTGGCCTTGACCCTGGACCACATCGAGAAGCAAGCCGGAGCCCAGCGATGGGCGCGGTAGCCCCGATCCCCGCCACCGTGCCCGCGAAGCGGTTCCACGTCCACTGGAAGCGCTTGCTCGTCACCGCGGTCGTGCTGGTCGTTGTCGGCGCTGCGGCGAACCTCCTCGGCTGGGACATCAAGGGCTGGCTGCACGACGTCTGGCACACGGTCAGCAGCATCAGCCTGGCGTCGCTGGTGACCGCGCTCGCGTTCAAGACGCTGCAGACGACGCTGACGGCGTTCGCCTGGTACTCGATCCTCCGCTTCGCCTACCCGGGCAAGGTGCGCTGGCTGGAGATCCTCGCCTGTTACGCGGCCTCGGTCGCGCTCAACGGCATCCTGCCCGCGAACCTCGGCACGCTCGCGATGCTGATCATGTTCACGACCATCATCGCCGGCGCGACCTTCGCCGGCGTCCTGGGCGGTTACGCGATCGAGAAGATCTTCTTCACGCTGATCGGCGCGTTCGTCTACCTGTTTCTCTTCGTCTCGGTCGGCGGGTCATTCGACCTCAAGTTCGGCTTCGTGAAGTCGCGCCCGTGGGCGACTGCGCTCCTGCTGATCGGCGGCGCGATCCTCATCTACCTGCTGGCGCGCGCGTTCTGGCCCCACATCCTGAAATGGTGGGAGGAGGCGAAGGTCGGCGGCGGCATCATCGTCCATCCGCGCCTGTACCTCGGGCGCGTCTTCCTGCCGTCGCTCCTCGCCTGGTTTGCGGGCCTTGCCGTCATGGCGGTCTTCCTGCACGCCTACGGGATCCCCAACAACTTCCACACGCTGATGCGGATCTCCGGGGGCAACTCGCTCGCCAACGTCACCTCCGCCACGCCCGGCGGGGCGGGGGTCAATCAGGCATTCAGCGTCGCCTCGCTGCGCGGCGTCACGAGCTCGGCCAACGCGACCGCGTATTCCGTCGCCCAGCAGTTCTTCACGACGGCCTGGAACATCGTCTTCGCGATCATCATGCTCGCCTGGGCCTTCGGCTGGAGCGGAGGCGAGGCGCTCGTGAAGTCGTCGTACACGCAGGCCAAGGAAAAGACCGCGGAGCAGCACGCGGCGCGGAAAGAAAGCAAGAACGCGAAGAAGGCGGCCGAGGCCTGAGAGGGCGGGAGCGGGCGGAGCGAAGGGCGGCGACGCCGTCCGCTTCCTCTTTGCGGCCGCAGCCGTGAGTCTCAGCGAGGAGCTCCGGTAGCGGCCGCAGAGAACATCAGCCACATCGGCCGATGTGGAGTGCCGCATGGCCCTTATAGCTTTGAGGCGTCCGGTCCGAGCCCGGGACGGCCGCCTCCGAGGTGGGGCGTCCCGAACGAGTTGCGCCCGATCGATTGACCAGCGAGGAGTTCATGGCCGATCCGACACCACCCAGCAACGGCGCGCCTTCGGGCGATCGGACCTCGGCCGTCGAGCCGGCCGCGTCGCAGGGCGGCGGGACCGTCAAGCACCATCCGGTACTGGTCTGGACGTTGATCGTCCTCGCGGCTCTGATCGGGTTCGTTTTCACGCTCTCCACCTGGGCCAACCGGCAGGTGCTCGATACGAACTCGTGGACGAAGTCGAGCGGGAAGCTCCTGCAAGATCCGCAGATCCGCACCGCCCTCTCGGTCTACATCACCAACCAGCTCTACGACAACGTCGACATCCAGGGGCAACTTCAGAAGCGGCTGCCCCCGCAGGTCGCCCCCCTGGCGGGCCCGATCGCCGCCGGGCTGCGTCAGCCGGCACAGCAGGCGACCGACCAGCTGCTCAACAGGCCCGGGGTGCAGGCCCTGTGGGCGAAGACGAACCGGACCGCGCACAAGCAGTTCATCGCGATTGTGGAAAACAAGACGACTCCCGGCGTCTCGACGGCGAACGGCAACGTCACGCTAGACCTCTCGCCGATGCTCACGAACCTCGGGCAGCAGGTCGGGCTCCCCTCGGCCGCGCTCGACCGGTTGCCGCCCAACGCCGGGAAGATCACCGTGCTGCGCTCGAGTCAGCTCTCGTGGGTGCAGACCGGCGTGCGCGTGATCAAAGCGTTCAGCATCTGGTTGATCATCGTCGACTTCCTGCTGTGGGGGCTCGCGATCTATCTCGCGGCCGGCGCCCGCCGTGTTGCGGTGCGCGACATCGGGTGGAGCATCGTCGTCCTGGGCGTTCTGCTCCTGCTCGCCCGCCACGCGCTCGGCAACTACGTCGTGAACGCCGTGACGACGACCGAGACCAAGCCCGCCGGCAAGGCCGTCTGGTCGATCATGACCGGAATCCTCGGCGACATCGGCTGGGCCTGCTTCTACTACGGCCTCGCGGTCGTCGCAGCGGCCATCCTGGCCGGCCCGACCAGCGTCGGCACGGCGATCCGCCGCTGGATCGCGCCGATGCTGAACCGTGCGCCGGTGCTCTCCGCCGGCGTCGTCACGTTCGCGTACATCCTGCTCGTCTCGTGGGGACCGACCCACGCGCTCAGGAGCCCGATCGGGATCCTCATCTTCGCCGTCCTGATCGCGTTCGGCTTCTACCTTCTCCGTCGCCAGACGCTGGCGGAGTTTCCCGACGCGGCGGCCCGCGCGACAGCGATGGCGACGTCTGCCGGGGCGGCGCTCAGGTCGCACCGTCGGAGCTTCGCGCCGACTCACGCCCACTCCTCGGTGGCGGCCGAGCTGGAGCGGCTCGGCGGGCTGAAGACGAGCGGCGTGCTCTCGGATGAGGAATTCCAGCGGGCGAAGGAGAAGGTACTCGCCTGAGCCGTAGACTCAGAGGGGCCTGATCAGATGACAGCGACGAGCGTTGATCCGGGACGAGCCTCGGTCCTGATGGTGCCCGATGCGCCGCAGGCGTTCCACTTGCTGGCGAAGCCGACCGGCGCGGTATGCAACCTCGACTGCGCGTACGCTTCTTCCTGTCGAAGGAGATGCTGCAGTGACCCTGTTCAGAGACGATCGCCGCTGGGCGTCGGTTTGTCCGACTCGACCTGTCACGCCGGAGGTCGCGGGTTCGAGTCCCGTCGCTCCCGCTAAATACCTGCAAATAAGCGTGATTTGTTGACGGCGCCCGGCGCCCGTCGGTCTCTCTTCATCCCGTGCATGAACACGAGCTTCAACTGGACGGACATCGAGCTCGAGCGGATCGGCGAAGCCGAGGACCTCTGCCTCGTCGCGCCGCATGCACGCGCCGCAACGCTCGACCTCGTACCGCGCTGAGAGAGGAGAAGGAAGCGAATGAAAAACAGAGCGCTGGGCGGCAGTCTCGAGGTCTCAGCGATCGGCCTCGGCTGCATGACCATGAACACGAACCTGTTCGGTACACCCTCGGGCACCCGCGAGGAGATGATCGCCCTCATCCGTGGCGCTGTCGACCGTGGCGTCACGCTGTTCGACACGGCGCAGGTCTACGGGCCGTTCGTGAACGAGGAGCTCGTCGGCGAAGCTCTCGAGCCTGTGCGGGCGGAGGTCGTGGTCGCGACGAAGTTCGGCTTCGACCTCTACGGCGCCGGCCGCGAGTCGGGGCTCGACAGCCGCCCTGAGACGATCAAGATGGGCGTCGAGCAGTCGCTCGAGCGCCTGCGGAGCGACTACATCGACCTGCTCTACCAGCATCGCGTCGACCCGGACGTGCCGATCGAGGAGACCGCCGGTGCGGTCAAGGAGCTGATCGAGCAGGGCAAGGTCCGCCACTTCGGCCTCTCCGAAGCCGGCGTCCAGACGATCCGACGCGCCCACGCGGTGCAGCCGGTGACGGCGCTGCAGAGCGAGTACTCGCTGTGGTGGCGCGAGCCCGAGCAGGAGATCCTTCCCCTACTGGAGGAGCTCGGGATCGGGTTCGTCCCATTCAGCCCGCTCGGCAAGGGCTTCCTCACCGGCGCGATCGACGAGACGACAGAGTTCGAGGACACAGACTTCCGGGCAAACAACCCTCGCTTCCAGCCAGATGCTCGAAAGGCCAACCGCGCCTTCGTCGAACTGCTCAGCGAGATCGCGAAACGCAAGGGGGCGACGACGGCGCAGATCGCGATCGCCTGGCTGCTCGCACAGAAGCCCTGGATCGTCCCGATCCCCGGCACGACCAAGCCGCACCGCCTCGAGGAGAACATCGCCGCAGCCGACGTCGAGCTGACCGACGACGAGCTGCGCGAGATCGAGGAGGCCCACCTCCAGGCCCAGGGGCACCGCTACCTGCCGCGCCAGCAGGCGCTGATCGACAGATGACCAGCCGGTCGCGCGGGGGGCAACGGTCATCGCGCCATACTGCGTCGTGGCCCGTACCAACCTGACCCTCGATCCGCCGCGGCTGCGACTCGCTGGGCTCCACCTGCTGGTGCTTTGGTCATTCGCGGTCGCCGAGCCGCTCTTCGACCTGCTTGGCAACAACGGCGAGTTCTTCGCGGCCCGGGGCTCGACGGCCCTCGACCTCGTCCTCTTCGCCTTCATCCTGGTCTTCGTCCCGCCCGCGGCCGCGCTCGCCCTCGAGGCGGTGACTCCGCGCAGCATGCGTGGTTTCCTCCACCTCCTGCTCGTCGGCGGTCTGGTCGGACTGCTCACGCTCGAGGCGATCCGTTCCGAGCCGGCGGCCGGCTGGGTACTCGCCATGATTGCCGGCGCGGTCGGGCTGGCGGTGGCGACGGTTTACATGCGCTTCGACGCGGCACGGCTGCTGCTGACAGTGCTGGTGCCCGCGCCCTTCCTCTTCCTCGGGCTCTTCCTCCTCAACTCCGGAGCGTCCCGCCTGACGCTTTCCGGGACGGCGTCGGCCGCACCGGCAAGCGAGCGGCCCAAGGCACCGATCGTGATGGTCGTCTTCGACGAGCTCCCGGTGAACTCGCTCCTCGACCGCCACGGGCTCGTCGACCCGGTCCGCTACCCGCATTTCGCGGCGCTCCAGCGCCACTCGACGTGGTTCGCGAACGAGAGCGTCGTCTCGGAGGGGACGCTGCACGGCGTGCCTTCGCTCCTGACCGGGCGCTTCCCCCGCCCGAGCGAGCTTCCCGTCTACCACGACCATCCACAGAACCTGTTCACGCTCTTCGGCGGCGAGATCCCGCTGCACGTCTTCGAGACGGAGACGCACCTCTGCCCGACGAAGCTCTGCCACGAGTCGGGCGGCTCGCTTGGCGGTCGCCTGGGCTCGCTCTTCGCGGATACGAGCGTCGTCTACCTGCACGAGCTCCTCCCAGACGACCTCGCGAAGGGCATTCCGTCGGTCTCGGACGGCTGGCAGAACTTCTGGCGGAACGGTGGCGGCGCCAACGACCCGCAGAAGCGATTCGCCCGCTTCCTGCCGACCGTCCAAGCGACCAAAGGGGAGGCCCTCTGGTACCTGCACTTCCTGCTCCCGCACAGCCCCTGGCGCTTCCTGCCTTCAGGCGCGCGCTACTCGATCCGGCCGGCTGCCGGCTGGAGCGCGGCAGAGGTCTGGAACGACAACCAGGCTGCGGTCGACCAGTACTGGCAGCGTCATCTCCTCCAGCTCGGCTACGCCGACAAGCTGCTCGGCGAGCTCGTCGCCCGGCTGCACGCGACCCGGCTGTACAACCGCTCGCTGATAGTCGTCACGGCGGACGAAGGGCTGAGCTTCCGTGCCGGCCAGAAGCGCCGGCCGGCGTCGGCGGCCAACCTGCAAGACATCTCCTACGTGCCGCTGTTCATGAAGCTCCCCGGACAGAGACAGGGGCGCATCGTCCGGAGGCCGACCCGCTCGGCTGACGTCCTGCCGACGATCGCTGCCGCCGCCGGCGTGAAACTCCCCTGGCCGGTCGAGGGGCAGAACCAGCTGTCCCCGACCCACGCGGAGCGATTCGTCTCGGTGGCGAAGGACCATGGGCGCCGGCTCGTCGTTCCCGCCGGCGATCTCGAGGCCAGGCGCGAGGCCGCGCTCCGCAGGCAGGTTGCGCTGTTCGGCTCCGACGAGCCGACCTCCGACCTGTACGGGATCGGGCCGGACCGACGCCTGCTCGGACGGCGGTACTCGGGCCGCATGCCGATTACCGACCTCGATGCGATCGACCGCTCCGGGCCCCTCATTCAGGTGAGCGGCCGGGCCACCGAGCCCGCCCGCTCGGTCGCCGTGGTCGCGAACGGCCGGGTCGTCGCCGTCGACCCCATCGTCCAGGGGCACTTCTGGGCGCTCGTCCCGAAGAGCGCGATCGGGACCGCGCGGCTGCACGTGTTCGCGGTTCCCTGAGGCGGCGGCTCGCAACGCCAAGACCGGCCAGCACCGGTGGCGTCGCCGGGATCGGGGACGTCACGAGGAGCAGCAGCGACCAGACCGCCGCGGCGATACCCGTGGCGAGCGCCGCTCTCGCGCGATCGACAACGATGAGGCCGAGCAGGGCCGGAGCAGCGAGGTCCAGCCAGCCCAGCTCGGTCGAGCCGAGCTGCACCTGCTGAAGCGAGGGAAGATGCCGCCCCAGCAAGGCCGGCGTCGCCGCAGCGCTGAGCGCGGTGGTCGCCGGTCCGACCTGGCGGTCGCCCCAAACGAGAACGACGTCGAGCAGCACGAGCAGCACGAGGCCCGCCTTCAGCCAGCCGGCCGGCGCGACTGCAGCGACAACCGCCGTCACCGCCAGGCACGCCGCGGCGATCAACGCCACACCGGCGGCCTCTCCGGCGATCGCCTTGGGCGCGAGCCACGCGAGCAGGTAGAGCGGCGGCACGAACAGGGCGGGCAACCACGGACGCGGCCAGCCGCGGGTGACTCCCGCCAGCGCAGCGAGGAGCGGGGTCGCGATCGCCGCAAGAGCGGCCAGGAAGGACGCGCCGCCGCCCGCCTGCGCGAGCGTGACACCGACCGCCAGCGCGGCTGCCGGAATCGCGATGCCGACCAGACGGGAGGACGCGAGCCGCCGCGGTCGCGCAGGGACCAGTACGAGGAATCCCTGCAGGCAGACGAGTGTCAGGTCGGATGGTGAGAGCGGCACGCCGCACAGATCGTTGCAAGCCCCGGTAGGTGGCCGCCGATCCCGGCGGGCCGCTCGAGGAATGAGCGCCTAGTGGACGTGGCCGTGCTCGGCGCCGAGCTGTCGAACCGACGTCCGCGTTGCGAGTCCGGCAGCGAGCGCGGTCGTCAGCGGCATCGAGACGATCAGCGCGATCGCACCGACGAGCGTCGCGACGATCTCGCCCGCAACCGCTTCGCTGTTGATCGCATCGGTGAAGGAGGTGCCTGCCACGGAGAAGATCAGCAGAATCGGCAGCGCTGCCCCCGCGTAGGCGAACACGAGCGTGTTCACCGTGGCGGCGATGTGGTCGTGGCCGACGGCGAGCGCACCGCGAAAGAGCCCGCTGAAGCCGAGCGACCGGTTTGCTCGCCGGAGCGCCATCACGGTCGACGACTGGCTGACGGTCAGGTCGACGAGCACGCCGAGCGCGCCCACGATCATCCCGGCGAGCAGCAGCCCGCGCAGCGAGACGTGGTTGTCGCTCGTCGCCAGGTTGACGGCCTGCTCCGAGTCGGTTCCCGTCAGGTGCGTCAGGTGCGTGAAGAGCGCTGCGAGGCCCACCGCGACGAAGAGGCTGAGCGCGGTGCCAAGCCACGCAGCGACCGCCTTCGGTCCGATCCCGTACGAGATCGGGATGGTCACCAACAGGACCGCGAGCGAGCCTACGAGCGCGACCGCCAGGGCCGAGTGACCGGCGAGGATCGCCGGGATGACGAAGAAGACCACGAGTGCAAGGCTTGCGACAAGCCCGACCAGGGCACGAACGCCCGTGAGGCGGCTTCCGAGAAGTAGGAGAACGACGAAGCCTGCGGCCATCCAGGCGAGTGGCATGCGCCGGTCGTAGTCGGCGAAGGAGTAGCGCCCGACGCTCGGCCCGCTGAAGCCGGGCGGCGGGGGCGGGTTGCGCAAGACGCGTATGTGCTCGCCGACGCCGACGGAGTTGTAGCCCGCGGTCCTCCCGAGGACGACCGTCGTCGTCGTTCCCTTGTCGGGACCGTCGAGCAGCTTGACGCCGAGGCGGAAGCAGGTCTCGAAGCCGAGGTCCGAGCACCGCCGCTCGACGACGCTCTGGACGACGGCACCGTCGGTCTTGACGGCCTTGATCCCGGGAACGTGCCGGGCCGGTCCGTGCGGCCACAGCTTGACGAGACCGCCGACGGTCGCGCCCGCGAGAAGGACGGTAGCCGCAAGAACGAGGGTGACAAGACGCGGCCAGCGCGGACTCGCCGGCTCTGCCCCTGCTCGAACCTCGGTTGCGACACTCATGGCGGCAGGGCCTAGATCGACATCTCGGCCGGCTCCCTTGAGCCAGCCGGGCCGGGCCGCGCGGGAGCATCCTTTACTTGGGGACGAGCGACCGTCGATAGGCTCGCAGTGCGGAGCCGAAATGAGGAAGGACGTTCGCGAGTTCATCCGCCGGCTCGAGGCCACGGGCCTCACGGTCGAGCCGACGCCGGGGCACTACCGCGTCCTGCGCGACGGCAAGCCGCTGCGCAAAGCGAACGGAATGCCGTTCATGCTGCCGTTCTCCCCTGACACGACCCGCTGGCGCAGGGCGGCGATCGTCGAGCTGCGCAAGCTCGGCATCGACGTGTAGCGGAGCTCGAGCTCAGGACACTGGCGGCGGCTCTCGCCGCGGCCTGATGAGCCGAAACGCCAATATCGGCAGCGTGAGCCGGCGCAGCACCGCTCAGGCGACTCTGGCCCTCGGGGCTCTCGGCGTCGTCTTCGGCGACATCGGCACGAGCCCGCTCTACACCGTGCAGACGGTCTTCAACCCGCACGATCCGCACCCGATCACGGCGACAAGGGAGAGCGTCTTCGGCGTCATCTCGCTGATCTTCTGGGCGGTGACGATCATCGTCACCGTCACCTACGTCCTGCTGGTGATGCGGGCCGACAACGACGGCGAGGGCGGGATCCTCGCGCTCATCACTCTGATCCGGCGCCGCGGCGTTCCCGGTGGACGCCGGACGAAACTCGCGCTTGCGGCGCTGGGCATCTTCGGCGCCTCGCTGTTCTTCGGCGACAGCATGATCACGCCGGCGATCTCGGTGCTCTCCGCGGTCGAGGGCGTCAAGGTCGCCGCGCCCTCCGTCAGCAGCCTCGTCATCCCGATCACCGCCGTGATCATCGTCTGCCTCTTCCTCGTGCAGCGCTTCGGCAGCGGCACCGTCGGCCGGTTGTTCGGACCGGTGATGGCACTCTGGTTCGCGGTGATCGGGGCCTGCGGCGTGCGCGGCGTCGTCGACCGCCCCGAGATCCTGAAGGCGCTCTCACCCACCTTCGCCCTCGGCTTCCTGTTCGGGCACTTCTCGACCGCCTTCTTCTCGCTGGCGGCTGTCGTGCTCGCCGTAACCGGCGCCGAAGCGCTGTACGCGGACATGGGCCACTTCGGCCGCAAGCCGATCACCCGCGTCTGGCTGCTGCTCGTCTTCCCGGCCTGCATCCTCAACTACATGGGCCAGGGCGCGCTCATCCTCGGCAACCCGAGCGACACCATCCGCAGTCCCTTCTTTCTGCTCGTGCCCGGCTGGGGTCGGCTGGCGATGGTGTTCCTCGCCGCCGCTGCGACGGTGATCGCCTCGCAGGCCGTGATCACCGGCGCCTACTCGGTCACCCGGCAGGCCGCCCAGCTCGGCTACCTCCCGCGCCTGCGGATCGAGCACACATCGGACGAGCGGATCGGCCAGATCTACGTGCCCTGGATCAACTGGGCATTGATGATCGCGGTCCTCACGCTCGTCATCACCTTCAAGAGCTCGACTGCGCTCGCCTACGCCTTCGGCATGGCCGTGACCGGAACGATCACGATCACGACCCTGCTCTTCTTCTACATCGTGCGTCACTACTGGCGGGCACCGCTCTGGCTGGTGTTCCTCGGCGGCGGATTCCTGCTGAGCGTCGACCTCCTCTTCTTCGCCGCCAACCTGACCAAGCTCGTCCACGGCGCCTGGTTCCCGCTGCTCATCGCCCTCGTTACCTTCACCGTCCTCACGACCTGGCAGCGAGGCCGTGAGCTCGTAACCCGCCAGCGGCTCGAGGACGAAGGCCCGCTGCGAGATTTCGTCGCGCAGCTGCACGCGATGAAGCCGCCGCTTCTGCGCGTGCCCGGCACGGCGATCTTCCTCAATCGCGGCAAGGCGACGACCCCGCTCGCCATGCGCGCCAACGTCGAGCACAACGGGGTCCTGCACGAGAACGTCATCATCCTCACGCTCGACACCCGCCCCGTCCCGCACGTCCCGGAAGCACAGCGGATCGTCGTCGACGACCTCGGGTTCCGAGACGACCGGATCACCCGCGTCGAGGCCCGCTTCGGCTACATGGACGACCCGAATGTCCCCGCCCTGATCCCACTCATCCGAAAGGCCGACATCGAATGCCGGATCGACGACGACCGGCTCACCTATTTCCTCTCGACGATCGATCTCGTCAAGGGCGACACACCGGGCATGAGCCGCTGGCGCAAGCGCCTCTTCCTCGCCACGGCGAAGATCACGGCCGACGCCGCCGAGTACTTCCACCTCCCGCGCGACCGCACCGTGATCATGGGATCACGCCTGGAGCTCTGAGGCGGCCCCGCCCCCCGGCGGGCTAGACTCCCCGACATGGCAGTTGAGCGCGGAGGTGAGCCTGTGGCTCCTGGCAGTACGGGTCCGAGACTCGTGCGTGCCCGCGCGACGCTTTCACGCCGCCGTTAGGCGTTCCGGAGGTCGTCTGCGCGGGTAGGCGGCTGCGGGCTTTGACGGCGAATGGAGAGATTGACGGGGATGTTCGGTGCGCGCCGCCGGCTGCGCGGACGCCGCGGGCTCGCGAGCTCCCGCTGGGTGGTGGGCGTGCGGCTACCGACGTTCGCGTTCCTGGCCGTGCTCGGGCCGGGGATGGTGAGCGGCTTCGCAGACAACGACGCCGGCGGGATCACGACCTACTCGGTCGTCGGCGCCCAGTTCGGGTACGCCCTGCTGTGGGTGGTGCTCGCGAGCATGGTCGCGCTGTTCGTCACCCAGGAAGTCGGCGCGCGACTCGGTCTTGCCACCGGGCGCGGCCTGCTCGATCTCGTTCGGGAGGGGTTCGGGATCCGCTGGGCGACGCTCGCGATCGGGACGATGCTGATCGCGAACCTCGGCACGACGCTGGCCGAGTTCGCCGGGATCGGCGCGGCGCTCTCGCTGTTCGGCGTGCCGGTCCCTGTCTCGGTCGTGGTCGCCGTGCTGGTCGTCGGGCTACTGCTCTCGCGGGCCGGCTTCCTGCGCGTCCAGTACGTCTTCCTCGCCGTCGGCGCGGGCGTCTCGGTCTGCTACGTCCTCTCGGCGATCCTCGCCAAGCCCGACTGGGGCAAGAGCGCGCAGTATCTGGTCGCGCCACACGGACACGTTTCCTCGGCCTACCTGCTCGCCGTCGTCGCCACTGTCGGAACGACCATCACCCCCTGGGGGCAGGCGTTCATCCAGTCGTACTGCGCCGACAAGCGCCTCGGCCCCGAGCATCTTCGCACCTCGCGCTTCGACGTCGCCCTCGGCGCCTTCCTGACCAACTCGATCGCCGCCTTCATCGTCATCGCCGCCGCGGCGACGCTGTGGGCGCACGGCGAGCGGAGCATCCCGGACGCCGCCGCGGCCGCGAAGGCACTCGGCCCGCTCGCCGGGCACGCGGCCGAAACGGTGTTCGCGCTCGGCCTGCTGGGCGCGGCCTTCCTCGGGCTCGGCGTCGTGCCGCTGACCAGCTCCTACGCGACGACCGAGGCGCTCGGGCTCGAGCGCGGGCTCGACCTGCGGCCCCGGCAGGCTCCCGCCTTCTACGGGCTGCTCGCCTTCTTCCTCGGCGCGGCCGCGGTGCTGGTGCTGATCCCCGGCCTGCCGCTGATCCACGTCATGTTCCTGGCCCAGGTCGTGAACGGGCTGCTGCTGCCGATCATCCTCGTCTTCGTGATGCTGCTCAGCCGCCGGCGTAAGTTGCTCGGCGAGCTCTCGAGCGGCCCCGTCCTCTCCGCGGCCGGCTGGCTCGTGACCCTGGTAGTCAGCGCAATGTCGCTCGCGCTCGTCGTCACCTACGTGCTGCCGTGAGCGTCGCCCCCGCCATCCTCCACCTCTCGCTCGTCACGAGCGGCGAGCTGACCGACGCCGACGGCCGCAAGCTCGGCCGGATCGAGGACCTGGTCGTACGGCTGACCGGCGAGGACTACCCGCCGATCAGCGGCGCGGTCGCGAAGGTCGCGGGCCGGCTCGTCTTCGTGCCCGCAGAGCAGATCGGTGAGCTCGAGCACGGTCGCATCACGCTCGCCAAGGCACGCCTCGACCTGCAGCCGTTCGAGCGGCGCGAGGGCGAGCTGCTGCTGCGCGAGGACCTGCTCGACCGGCAGCTGATCAACGTCGACGGCGCCCGCCTCGTGCGCGCGAACGAGATCGAGATCGCCCGCGTCGAGGGCTGGTGGCGCGTCGTCGGCATCGACGTCAACCCGCAGGGCCTGCTCCGCCGCCTCCTCCCGCGGGCGGTCGCGCCCCGGGTCGGCGTCTCCGAGTTCCTCGACTGGGCGAGCCTCGAGCCGTTCACCGGCCACATCCCCACGATCCGGCTGCGGGTGCCGCACCCGAAGCTCGCCCGCCTCCACCCGGCCGAGCTCGCCGACCTGGTCGAGGCGGCCCCGCACGGGCAGGGTGAGGAGATCCTCGCGGCCGTGCAGCACGACCCGGAGCTGGAGGCCGACCTGTTCGAGGAGCTGGCCGACGAGCACCAGCTCGAGTTCGCCGCGGACCGCGACGACCAGGAGCTCGCCGACCTGATTGCCCGCATGGAGACCGACGACGCCGCCGACCTGGTCGCCCAGCTCGAGGACGACCGCCGCAACCGGATCCTCGACCTGCTGCCGCAGACGCAACAACGCCGACTGCGTGCGCTGCTCGGCTACGAGCCGCTCACGGCAGGCGGACTCATGAGCCCGGAATTCGTCGCCGTCTACACCCAGGCGACGCAGCAGGAGGCGCTCGACCGCGTCCGCCGCGCCGCAGCCCCATCGGACGCCCTCGCCTGGATCTTCGCGATCAGCACCCACCGCCGCTACCGGGGCGCGGTCTCCCTGCCCGACCTCGTCCGCGCCGAGCCCGACACGCCGATCCCCGACTTGGTCAAGCACAGGCGTAGCGTCACCGCCGAGGCCGAGCTCGACGAGATCGTCCGCGCGATGACCGACTACGACATCACCGTCCTGCCCGTCGTCGACGACGAGGAGCACCCGATCGGGATCATCACCGTCGACGACGTCCTCGAGCTGATCGCGCCTCCGCCCGGGCGCGGCTTCAACCTCTTCGGCGGTTCCTGAGGGCTCGCTCGAACCAGCCCCGGCGTCACGTCAGTGTCGAGAAACGCCGGCCGTCTGCCGATGATCAGAGGAAGACGCCGCCGCTTGGCCGCCGCCTTGGAGGTTCAGCCGCTGACTCGAGACACCCACCCGCCCTGCCCGTCCCTGGCTTCCGGACGCCGGGGCTCATCGCGTGCCGGCGCGCGCCTCCTGATGCTCTTCTTCGGCGTGCTCGTGCTCGCTGCACCGGCCGGCGCCCAGGCAGGCGTCAGGATCGCGAACGTCGACGTGAGCGTCGTTCCCTCGATCCGTCTGACGGTGGTGACCTCGAGGCCCTCCTCGCGACCGCCGACCGTGACCGAGAACGGCAAGTCGGTCGTCGACCTCTCCGCCCAGAACCTCGGCCTCGCCAAGAACGTCGTGCTGGCGATCGACCATTCGCGCTCGATGCGCGGGCGCCCGCTGGCCGACGCGCTCGCCGCGGCGCGCAGGTTCGTGGAGCTGAAACCACACACCGATCAGATCGCGATCGTCTCGTTCGCATCGCAGACCGTCCTGGAGAGCAGCTTCTCCACCTCGACGATCGACGCCACGTCGACGCTCCACTCGATCGGTGTCGACTCCGTCTACGGAACACGGCTCTACGACGCGATCGCCCAGTCGGCACGTGCGCTCCAGCGGGCCAAGGTGCCCGGTCGTGTGATCGTGCTCGTGACCGACGGCAACGAGACGACGAGCAAGGCCACCCTCGCCCAGGCGATTCACGCCGCCCGGGTCGCCAGGGCCTCGGTCTACCCGGTCGCGATCGAGAGCGCAGACTTTGCGCCCGCGCCCCTGCGCCAGCTCGCCCGGAGGACCGGCGGCAGCTTCTACGCCGCCCGCTCGAGCAAGGCTCTCAAGAGCATCTACGCGAGGATCTCGCGGGAGCTTCGCCGCACATGGAGGGTCGAGTACGTCACCGCGGCCGCCCCGGGTGACCGCCTCCGGCTGCGCGTCACGGTCCCGAAACTCGGTGCAGCGAGTTCGACCGCCCGCGTCGGCGGATCCGAGCCACGGCCGGCCTCCGTGTGGAGGAGCGTGAGCCTCCTGCTCGCGCTCGCTCTGGGAGCAGGGCTCGCCGGCCTGCTCGCATTCAGCCTCCTCGGAGCCGCCCGCGCACGCCTTCGCTGGGGGGGCACCGACCACGAGTTTTGACCCCTGGGCGCCCGATCATGGGCCATCAACCCCTGGGGAAGAGGCGGGCCATCGCCGCCCGATAGTCGGCCGGGTCGCGGTCGACCCGCGCCGTCGGGTGCTGGGCGGCGAGGCTGAGCAGGCTGCCGTTCCCGTCGAGCTCGAGCTTCTCGTAGGCGCGGAAGCGAAGCGTGGTGCCGCCGCCGGTGCCCCGGGTCCGGAGCTCGACCGGCGCGTAGCTCCCCGGATCGACGAAATACGTCGTGTGCCGGTCGGCGGAGTCGATCTCGATCACGTCCTGTCCGTCGATCGTCCGGTGACCCACGACCTGGGCTCCACCGGAGCTCAGGAGCGCGAGGATCTGGTCGCGGAACGCTTCGGAGGTCGGGTCCGGGTCAGGGGCGGAGGAGGCGGTCGAAGCTGCGGGGCGCTTGATGTGCTTGGGGGCCGGTATGACGGTCACGGAGGCGCTCATCCGGCCGCTCTTCTTCGAGACCCTCCACGCGATGACGTCGGTGCCGTTTCGGAGCGCCTTCACCTGCCGGGCGCTGAGGGGGAGCGGGCGCACGCTGACGACGCCGGCCCCGGCCTTGGGAGCCGGATGAAGCCGCAGGACGAAGGTCCCGGGTCGCGAGCCGCGCTCGATCCGGAAGGTCGGGGGAGTCG
>Ga0335080_10001813_pt1 | contig 21277 bp, 21 predicted proteins | sample Lox_Sample_34_FD_206720 | JGI IMG/M metagenome (GOLD analysis project Ga0335080, IMG submission 206720) | Soil microbial communities from Loxahatchee National Wildlife Refuge, Florida, United States - Lox_Sample_3.4 | ecosystem: Environmental > Terrestrial > Soil > Wetlands | place: USA...
AGAGTATGGCAAGGAGAATCGGTGGTACAACCTTCATGCGCCCATTCTATTCGGGGCGCGCAACGGGAACAAGCCCGAGGCTGATGGCGTCTTATTGGCTTGGGACAACTCCATGTGGCTGAGGGGTCGCGGAGGCTGAGCGTTCTTAACGAACTGGTCCGGCATTTCTTTCGGCGATTCTTCGATACCGAATCGTTGTCGCCGCAGGCGGAGCCGGAAGCCAGCGTTGTACAGGCGCTCGGTCTGCTGGCGGCGCCAGGCGCGTTCTTCGTCCTGGTGATTCGTCCTCTGACAATCGCCGGGTGGGACCTGGTAACGTTCCGCGTGATGTTCGTGACCTTCTCGATGGTGGTGATGGGTTTCCTTACGCTGTTCGAGTGGGATGCGCTTTTCCTGGATCGCCGCGACTACCAGATTCTGACCCCGCTGCCTGTGCGTCCGGGGACTTTGTTCCTGGCGAAGACGGCGGCTCTGGGGATTTTCCTCGGCATCTTTCTGGTTGACCTGAATTTCTTCGGCGTCCTGTTCTGGCCGGGGGTGGATGCGGGTCGCGATTCGATGGCCATCATGCTCGACCATGCGGTGGCGGTGCTGGCGGCGGGGTTGTTTGCGGCGCTGGCGGCAGCGGCGATTCAGGGCGTGTTGATCACGTTGTTGCGCGGGGCGGTGCTGCGGCGCGTGTCCGTATTTCTGCAGACCGTGCTGATGGCGGCCATGGTGATGGCGCTGTTCCTGACCTTTATTCTGGGGCTGGCTGCGCGCCAGGTGGTGACTGCGCATCACACCATCGCGCACTGGCTGCCCTGCTACTGGTTCGCGGGCTTTTATGAGCGCCTGCGGCCCGCGACGCACGACAAGGACCTGCTGGCGCTGGGCGACTGGGCGGTGTGGGGGATGGCGATTGCGGCCGTCGTGTTTCTGCTGACGTATCTGCCGGGCTATCGGAGTCATGGGCGGCGGATGCTGGAAGCTCCAACGCCGGCGCCGCGAGGTCCTGGGAGAGTGCGGCGGTGCGTGACGGCCACGGTGAGGGCGCTGGTGGTGCGGACCCCGGTGGAGCAGGGCGTGTTCCACTTTCTGGGGCAGACGATCACGCGCAGCGTGAAGCATCGGCTGTTTCTGGCGACATACGGCGGGTTCGGCGCGGCGCTGGCGGTGATGGCCTTTGGCGATTCGGAGCGTGACGGGCTGCTGCGTTTGCCGCTCACGCTCTCCTTCGTGCTGGTGTCCGGACTCCGCGCGGCGTACGGAGTGCCATCGGAACTGGGCGCGAACTGGGCATTTCAGATGACCGAAACAGGCGCTATCGGCCCCTATCTGACGGCGGTGCGGAAGTGGATGATCGTCTGCGCGATCGTGCCGCTGTTCATGGCGCTGGCTCCGATGCAGGTGATGTATTTCGGCTGGGGGATGGCGTTGTTCCATACCGCCTTCGGGGTGACGCTCTCGCTGTTGCTGATGGAGATCCTGCTCATCGGCTTCCACCGGGTGCCGTTCACCTGCTCGCGCTATCCGGGCCGCGTGAACCTGGTAGGGCTGAGCGCGGTCTACGTCTTCGGATTCACCATGTACAGCCGCGTGATGTCGGGCTTCGGCGAGTGGCTGGCCGAAACACCCTGGCTGGCGGCCGCCTTCTTCCTGACCGCCGCAGCCGTGCTGGCCATCGTGCGTTGGCACGGACGGAGCACTTCGGGCAGCGAGCGGCTCGACTACGCCGATCCGGTGGATCCTGTGGTGCGCACGCTCGATTTGACGAACGGGTGAGGTGATCATGCTGGAGATCAGAGAAGTTACGAAGTTCTACCGAAGCACCCCGGTTGTGGACAACGTCAGCTTCGCCATCCGCCCCGGCGAGGTGACCGGCTACCTCGGCCCGAACGGCTCCGGTAAATCGACTACCGTGAAAATCATCACCGGCCTGATCGAGCCGACCACCGGCAAGGTCTTCGTCGACGGCTGCGACGTGCGCGAGGACATGATCGGGTTCCGCCGCCGTCTCGGCTATGTCCCCGAAGAGGCGGTGCTGTACTCCTACCTAAGCGGTCTCGAATATCTGCAAATGATCGGCCGCCTGCGCGGGCTTGCGGCTCCGGTGGTGGACCGCCGCGCGAACGATCTGCTGGCCCTGTTCTCGCTGCACGGACACCGGTATGCGCCGATTGCGAACTACTCGAAGGGAATGCGCCAGCGGATCCTGATTGCGGCGGCGCTGTTGCACGATCCCGAGGTACTGATTCTGGATGAGCCGTTGTCTGGGATGGACGTGACGTCGGCGCAGTTGTTCAACCACCTGCTGAACGAACTGGCGCGCCGCGGGCGGATGATCCTTTACATCTCCCACGTGCTGGAAGTGGTGGAGAAACTGTGCTCGCAGGTGATCATCATTTATCGCGGTAAGATTCGCGCGGCGGATTCGGTGGAGCGCCTGCGAAAGCTGATGGACGTGCCCTCGCTGGAGGAGATTTTCTCACAGCTTGTGGAGACGCGCGATCTCGGCGCCGTTGCGCGGGATATTGTAGGGGTGATCGCCGGATAGAAGCTACAAGATCTCCGCCCCGCGCTCGGCCAGCAGTTCGCGGAGCACTGAGCGATGGCATCGGGCTTCGTTCTCGCAGTAACATCCGATGGAGAAATTGGTCTGGTGGGAGAAGGCGGCGAGCGCGTCGAGGAGGCGGGCGGCGTCAGGCTTGTTCATCGCGGCGCGGAATTTGCGCTCGAAGGCGCGCCACGCCCGGTCATCGGGGGCGTGCAGCGCGAGGGCGACCAGTTCGGCGCTGGGCGAGAGATTCGGCAGCCACACATCGTAGTAATCAAGCTTCGCGAACTGCGATTTGGGCACACCGCGCGGGGGCCGGCGCACGGTGCCGAGGCGGATTCCTTCGCCGGGCTGTCGCGGGGAGCCGAGTCGAACCACTCTGACGGCCATTCCTTCATTATGGTTCGGCGGGCGTGAGGGCGACGCGGTCGAGTCCTGCGCCGCGGGCGAGGTCGATGACGCGGGCCACCTGCTCGAATTTCGGGTCGCCTTCGGCGCGGACGAAGAGGACGTGATCGGCGTGGTTGCGGTAGAGCCCAGCGAGACGGGCCTGGAGATCGGCGAGCGCAATGGGCTCCTGATTGATGCGGAGCGAATCGTTGGCGCAGACGGTGACGACGATGTCGTCGGACGGGGCGGTCCTGGATTTGTCGGGTGGCTGCGGGACGTTGGCGTCGAGGCCGCTGGGCCGTAGCGGCGTGAGCAGCATGAAGATGATGATCATCACGAGCAGAACGTCAATCATCGGAGTGACGTTGATTTCGGCTTTCCCTCCGCTCATTCCCATGCCGGTTTGGACACTACGGCGTGCTGGAAAGTTCCGGGCGCAGGATGAGCTGATCGGCTTGGGAGAAGGCCTGGCGACTGAGTAGCCAGGTGCTGACGGTACAGGTGATTCCGGCCGAGCCCAGGATGAGCGCCAGGACCACGAATTGGTAGATGGATGCGTAGACCGGCGAGCCGTGTGCCAGCAGCATGCCCGCCATCAGGCCGGGGATCCACACGATGCCGAGCGAGCGGAGGTTGTCGAGCGGAGGGATGAGGCTGGCGCGGAGGGCGGCCTGCAGGTAGGGGCGGACGGCAGCGTCCGGTGAGGCCCCCAGCGCGAGCGCGGACTCGATTTCCCCGATGTGCGACTCGATCTCCGCGCGCAGGCGGTCGAGAGCGAGTGCATTGGCATTCATGGCATTGGCGACGATCATGCTGCCGACGGGGATGAGCGAGTTGACGGTGAATTCGATGACTCCCAGGGCGGCCATGAGGGCGATGGTGCACCCGGCTCCGGCGGCGATGGCGTAGATGGAGATGCGGAGAGCGGAGGGAGCGTGGCGGGCACGGCGCGCGGACGTGGAAGCAGCGGCGGCGATCATGCCGGCGAGGACGAAGGGGGCGATCCAGACGGGTCCGCGGAGCAGGGCGACGAAGATGAGTCCGACGACGACTATCTGCCCGGCGCCGCGCAGCATGGAGACGACGGCGTCGCGAGTGAGCGCTACTCCGCGGCTGCGCGCGAAGAGGGTGACGGCGAGCGCGAAGAGGGCCGCGATGAGGGCCTGAACGACGCCGAGCAAAACGGGATCATGAATAAGCGCGTTGAGCATCGCGTATCCTCTCGGGGGTATCGATGGCTTCGATGCGGCCGGCGCGGAGGAGGAGGGCCCGGTGGGCGAGCCGGACGGCCTGATCGGGGTTGTGTGTGACCATGACACAGGCGAGTCCGCGGTCGCGCACGGCGGATGAGATGACGGATTCCACCTGGGCGGTTGCCGCTTCGTCCAGCGCGGATGTGGGCTCGTCGAGCAGGAGAACCTCCGGGCCGTTCGCAAGTGCGCGGGCAAACGAGACGCGCTGTGCCTCGCCACCGGAAAGCCTGGAAATATCGCGGCCGGCGAAGCCGTCGAGGCCGACGCGGGCGAGCAGTTTGTCGACATCAGCGGGCGTGAGCGATTTGCCGCGCTGCGCGGGTCCGTATTGCAGATTGGCGGCCACGGTGCCGGGGAACAGGTAGGGGCGCTGCATGATCATGCCGATCCGCCGGCGGAGCTCGCGCGGGGCAAGACTGCGGTAATCGACGCCCTGGAGAAGGACGGTGCCGGAACAGGGTTCGTCGAGCCGGTTAATGAGGCGGAGGAGGGAAGACTTGCCGGCGCCGCTGGCTCCGGTGACGGCGAGGAGTTCGGCTGGGTTGACGGAGAAGGAGACGTCGCTGAGGATCAGGCGATCGCCTGCCGTGCGACTAAGGCGTTCGACCTGGAGGACTACGTTGTTCATCGCACCCCTTAACGATCCCACAGCCTTCGCCGATAAGTCACGCAGGTGACTTCATCGCAACCCAATCTCAGCCCGGTGACGGGGCGGCGCATTCGCGTGCTCGTCGTTGACGATTCCATGATGATCCGCACGATTGTGGCGCGGATCTTCCGGGACGAGCCCTGGATTGAGGTGGTGGGCCAGGCCGTAGACGGGCTGGATGCGATTGCCCGGGCGGCCGAACTGAAGCCGGACGTGGTGACGCTGGACGTCGAGATGCCGAGGATGACCGGCCTCGAGGCGATCAAGAAGATCCGCGCGGCGTGGCCCCCGGCGAAGATCATCATGTTGAGCACGCTCACCGAATCGGGCGCGCGGGTGACCATTGACGCCCTCTTGAACGGCGCGAATGACTACGTCGCGAAGGGGACGGCGAGCGGCTCGCATGAGCTGCCGATTCCGCGGCTGAAACACGAGCTGGTGGCCAAAGTACGGCAGTTCTTCCCGGCGCAGACATTGACGCCTCGTCTGGTGGCCTCATCGCCGACGCCCGCGATTGCTCCCGTGTCCTCGGTTGGTCCGGCGCCTCTGAAAGCAGTGCGGCACTCGGGAACGAAAGCGCGGCGTGTGGTGGCGATCGGCGTTTCCACTGGCGGGCCAAGCGCGCTGAGCGACGTGATCCCGCTCCTGCCCGCAAATCTGCCGGTACCGGTCCTGCTGGTGCAACACATGCCGCCGATGTTCACGCGCATCCTGGCCGAGCGGCTGAACTCGGTGTCTCCTCTGGATGTGCGTGAGGCAGCGGAAAACATGCCCGTGGAAGCGGGAACAGTGCTGATTGCACCCGGCGACTATCACATGCGGGTGACGCGTCGAGGCTCGCGGGACTACATTGCGCTGGACCAGTCCGCGCCAGAGAATGCGTGCCGGCCGGCGGTCGATGCGTTGTTCCGTTCGGTAAACGAAGTGTACGGGGGCGCGACGGTTGCGGTTGTGCTCACCGGGATGGGGCAGGACGGGTTTCTGTCGTCTCGGACTCTGAAGGCCAGCGGCGCCTATGTCATCGCACAGGATGAGCCGTCCAGCGTCGTTTGGGGCATGCCGGGAGTGGTGGTGCGTGCCGGGATCGCCGACGCCGTGGTGGACGTGAGGCAGGTAGCAGCTACTATCCTGAAACAGCTCTAGCGTGCGGCGCGTACGTCCTGTGCGCGGCCCTTCCACTGTCCACCGGTTCCGCGCCAGTAACGCATCGCGGATTCGAGAGTAGCGATGGTGTAGAAGGCGGCGGTCACGGGCAGCGAGAGCGCGAGCAGGATGGGCTGGCGATAGAAGCGCAGCGCGGGAATGTACAGCGCGCTCATGAGCAGCCAGACGGCGAGGCCGAGGAGCCGCGCGCGGCTGTCCGGCGTGAGCAGCAGCAGGGGCGGCGCGAGGTACATCAACGCCATTCCCAGCAGAGTGCCAGCGAGCAGCAGCGTCGAGTGGCGAAGCTGCGTGAAGGCGGTGCGGGCGATCATCTCGCGAACCTGCGCGAAGCCGGTGTAGGGCCGTATGCTTACCGTCTCGCGGCTGAGTCCAAGCCAGATGCGTCCCCCGCTGTTCTTCACGCGCGCCGCGAGTGCGCAATCGTCGATCAATTCGCCACGAATGGCGGCGATACCTCCAATGCGGGCAAGCGCGTCGGAGCGGATCAGGATGCAGCCGCCGGCGGCCCCCGCACTCCGGTTGCGCGGACGCGCGATCCACGCGGGCGGATAAAGCTTGAAGAAGAAGAACACGAAAGCCGGGATGGTGAGGCGTTCAGCAAACGTCGCGCAGTGAAGCCGAACCATGAGCGAGGCGAGGTCGAGACCGTCGCGGCCGGCTCGTGCGGCGAGGCGAGCGATGTTGCCGGGGGCATGGACGATATCGGCGTCGGTCAGCAGCAGGTATTCAGGAGCGGTGTTGAGCGCAGCGTCTAAGCCCTGAGAGACGGCCCAGAGTTTTCCGGTCCAGCCCTCAGGCAGCGGGCGTGCGGGGATAACACTGGCTCCGGCGGCACGGGCGCGTTCGGCGGTGCGGTCCGAGCTGTGGTCGTCAACGACGAAAACCGGCAGGGGCGCAAGTGAGCGAACCGCCTGCGCGATGGACTCCGACTCATCACGCGCGGGAATCACAACCGCGATGCGCGGAGTGGTCCCGGCAGGCTCGGAATCATCTTCAATCGCGCCACGGAAACGCCAGAACCCCCCGCGTCCGGCCAGCAGGATCAACCAGATAGCGAGAGAGATGGCGCCGAGCAGGATCCACACTGCGCTCATCATAGCTTATGTTTTCGGCCGGGCCGGACGATAACCCGACTTGGGCATGTCCAGGGCTCTCCGATTCATCGTGCCCCTTTTGTGCGCGGGCGTCGCTTCGGCCGCCACGGTGCGGCGGGGGAGCATTGCCACCGAGGTAGATCAGGAGTCGTGCGCCGCTCCAGCCGCTGTTTCGCACGTGGACGCGTCGAAGCGGCAGGTGTTTCTGTGGTTTGTCGCCGCGCATGTGCGCTCCGGCGACCGCATTCGCGTCGAATGGGTGGATCCTTCGGGCGCGATCTCGGACTCGGCCGACTACAGCGAACTGCCCGATGCAGCGTCGCTCTGCTTTGCGACCCAGTTGCCGGTGGCCGGGTTCGCGCCGGCATCGACGCCGGGCAAGTGGAGCGTTCGAGTCGTGGTCAACAGCTCAGCGGCCCTGACGCGCTCGTTTGAGGTGACCGGTGCTGCTGAATCGGGCGGGCTGCGCGTGACCAGCGTGCAGATGACACCCACGGCAGCCGGATTCGATCTGGAGTTGACCGGCGCGGGGTTCACGGCCATTTCCACCGTGCATCTGGCGCGCTACACGAAGGCGGGCGGGTGGACCTATCTGAGCGCCGCCCAGCCGGCGCAGGCCGCCCCGACGACTCTGGTGTCGCATCACGATGCTCTGCCTCCTGGCGAGTACTGGGTGATTGTGCAGAATCTCGACAAGTCTCTCAGCGCCCCAATGCCGTTTGTCGTGGCCAGCAGCGGCGCCTACAAGCTGCCGATTCCGGCCGACCAGCCGTGGATGTTGACACAGGGACCTTACGGCGGGTTTTCTCACTGGGGCAACAGCCTGCACGCCTACGACATTGCGCCGATTAACGGGCGATGCGTGGTGGCGATGCGGGCGGGGATCGTCCATACGCACGATCTGGGCATGCATCAGGATCATTCCCGGCGCACATTCGGCAACTACATTACCATCGATCACGGGGACGGCGAGTACAGCCACTACGCACACCTGGCGACGGGCAGCTTTGTGGTGCACGACGGGCAACACGTGGAGCAGGGACAGGCCCTGGCGCTGGTTGGCAACAGCGGGTACACACTTGGCGAGGGCGGCGGCTATCACATTCACGTCCACGTGACGCGCACTCCATCGATTTCATCGGGCAGCGTGCCGTTTCGTTTCGAGGACCTGGCCGGTGGCGCGCGGCGCGGCGTGATCGTGTCGTCGAACCGGTCAACTCTGTGCGATTGTTCACGGCCGTCGGCGGACGGCGCGATGGTGGCATCGTCGAAATCAGGGCGTGAAACAGCCGCGCCGGCGCACGAGCTCCAGTTCCGCGCCAGTGTTGCGGTGGCGCAGTGGTGGAGCGATCTGGTAGTGGTGCGCAGGGGCGCCAAATCGCTGGATGCTACGCTCACTTTGCCGGAAGACGCTGCCGGGGCGGACCTGCATCTGGTGAGCCCATCAGGCCAGCATTATGGCTGGTACGGAAACACCACAGGCTATTCGGGGCAGCAGACACGGCAGCAGAGTTTCCGTATTCCGCATCCCGAGGCCGGTGTGTGGCGCGTGTCCGTGGAAGGAACGCGCAGCGATGCCGGGCCGATTGAGTTCGGTGTGGAAACCAACGCCGTGAGGTATCGCAACTGAAAGGGTGGATGGCGTAGAATCCGAAAGATGCCTTTCACGTGGCCCGTGCGAGTGCGCTTCGTCGATACCGACGCCTCGTATCGCATTCACTACACCGCGATGCTGCGACACTTCGAGGCGGCGGAGATCGAGTTCTTTCGCTCGCTCGGACGTGAGCGCAAGGATGTTTCGACGGCGGCAGTGAACTTTCCCCGTGTACATGTTGAATGCACATACACGGCATTTGTGCAGTTCGATGATCTGTTGGAGATTGCGGTACGCGTGGAGCGGATCGGCAGGACATCCTACACGCTGCGCTTTGACGCAGGCATAGAGAGCCGGCCGGTGGCGCACGGGTCGGTCACCGCGGTTTGTGTCGAGCGCTCCACGAGGCGTTCACATCCAATGCCGCCGGAACTGGTGGATATGCTGAAAAAGGCGCAAGCGGCAGACGCGATCGGGTAATTTACGAAAAGTTCATCAAAAAGATTTGTATGCGACCCATCCGTGCGTGGTATTATGACAAAGTTGGCAATTCGAGAAAGGAGGCCGCTGTTTGGTGACACTGTGTAACATGCTCAGCTTTGACGCACCCGCGGAGGGCCTGCTTTCCACCCTCCTCACACTCGGCTAAGTCGAGTCATTCGCAACCTTCCAAAAGTTAGTGCGCGCTCTTTTGTTTGCGCGCTCGTTTACTGTTTTTCGAACCTGGAAAAGGGTATTTATGTTACCAGTGATACCTGCGCAAAAGCGGGCCGCCGAAGGTCCGCTTCGCTTGAAGCTGACAAACGTGGAGGCGCGCGCGACGATCCTCACGGAGGAGCTGGCGGCGCTGCCGGGTCCGATCGGCAGGGCCGACGTGTCGCTGCTGGCCGTGGCGAGTCACGGGCTGACGGGCGTGGACCTGAAGGCTGTGGTCGAACACGGCCAACTGGCCTACGCGTATGACGTTGCCGGCGGGCGCGCGCCAAGGCCGGTGGACGATTACTTCTTCGAGGCGATCGAGACGGTACGGCAAACCCGGCACAAGGGCGCGCGCCGCCAGCCGGAGGTCACGTTGAGTGCACCTGCGCGTACCGGGTTCCTCGTTGACGACGAAATGGGGGAACTGGCCGAGGACTGAAGTCCTCGGCTACCCAACCATCCCGTAGAACGGCCTTAGCGCCGGATACAGCGACTGATAGATCGCGTGGCCCTTCGCGTAGACGGCGGCTTCCTTCGCACGCGGCGTGACCGACTGCACCTCGTGAATCGCCGCCTTGCAACATTCCTGCACCGTTTTATACTGACCGGTTCCGACCAGTGCCAGCAGGGCCGCGCCGTGCGCCGAACCTTCCTGCGATTCCAGCGTCACCACCCGCTTGTTGAAGATGTCGGCCAGCATCTGCCGCCAGAACGCGCTCTTTGCGCCGCCGCCCGAGACGCGCACCGAGGAGAGAGCCACGCCCATGCCTTCTATAATGTCGAGGCAATCCCGCTGGCTGTACGAAACACCTTCGAGCAGCGAACGAATCAGGCTGGCGCGTGTGTGTTTCGCGGTGAGGCCGATCCAGCCGCCGCGCGCGGTGGCATCAAGGTGCGGCGTGCGTTCGCCCATCAGGTATGGGAGCCAGAAGAGGCCCTCGGATCCGGTTGGCGCGGTGGCGGCCTCGGCGGTGAGCTTGTCGTAGTCGGCACCGGGCGCGAGCTGGTTGCGGAACCACTGGAAGCTGAGACCGGCGCCCTGAGTGACGCCCATCACGTGCCATGCGCCGGCGACGGCGTGACAGAACGTGTGCACGCGGCCGCGCGGATCGTAGTGCGGCTGGTCCATGTGTGCGAAGACCACGCCCGACGTCCCAAGCGTGCACGAGACCACGCCGGATTCCACGATGCCGTTGCCCACTGCGCTCGCCGCCTGATCGCCTCCGCCACCCACAACCGGCGTGCCCTCGGCGAGCCCCGTAGCCGCCGCCGCCGCTTTGGTAACGGCGCCGGTGACTTCGTGCGATTCGTACACCCTGGCCAGGATGCCGCGGTCGATACCGAGCGCGTCCACGAGTTCATACGACCACTTGCGGTTGACCACGTCGAAGAGCGCCGTGCCGGAGGCGTCGGAAACCTCGCTTGCATACTCGCCGGTCAACATGAAGCGCACGTAGTCTTTGGGTAATAGCATGTGGCGCAGGCGCGCGTAACTGGCCGGCTCGTTGTCGCGCACCCAGAGGAGCTTCGGCAGCGTGAAGCCGGTGAGCACGGGGTTCGCCGTGCAGCGCAGTACTGTGTCTGCGCCCACCTTCGCGTTGATTGCGTCCACCTGCGCCTGGCTGCGCTGATCGCACCAGATGAGCGCGCGGCGAATCACCGCATTCTTCTCATCGAGCATGGTGAGGCCATGCATCTGCCCCGACAGACCGATGGCGCGCACGTCCCTGCCTGTTATGCCCGCAGTCTTCAGGACTTCGCGAATGGCCTGCTGCGCGGCATCCCACCAGTTCTCCGGGCGCTGCTCCGCCCACAGCGGGCGGTCCATGGTGAAATCTTCGTGGGCCGCGCTGATCGCATGCTTCACGCGGCCCTGCTCATCCACCAGCAACGCGCGCGAACTGCCAGTGCCAATGTCGATTCCCAGCCAGTACATGCTTAGCCTCTCTTCTCCAAAATCGGCAGGTTGGTACCCCCCAGATCCAGTCCGATTGAATAGTCTGTCATGTCACCGGCATCATATCAGGCCACCTCGAGGCCACGCCGCTCCCGCCGGCTGTGATAATGTACGACTACGCATATGGCAGAAACCACCCCTGTAGCTGGCAAACCGCAGTATGGCCTGGCAACCGTCGTAGGCTTTGCGGTGTTCTTCATCATTGGTCTCATCACGGTGTCGAAGGACCCGCTGATTCCACACCTGAAGGGCATCTTTCAGCTCAACTACTTTCAGAGCAACCTGATCCCGTTCATGTTCTTCCTGGCGTATCCGATCATGGGTCTGCCTTCGGCCAGGGCAATCTCCCGCTTCGGATATCAGGGCGGAATGGTGCTGGGACTGGCGGTGACCGGCCTCGGGGCACTGTTGTTCGTGCCGTCGGCGATCGCAGCGTCGTACGGGATGTTACTGGTGGCGCTGTTCATCCTGGCCTCGGGCATCACGCTGCTGCAGGTGGCCATCAATCCGTATGTCGCGTCACTGGGCACGCCGGAACACGCTTCGAGCCGGCTGAACCTCGGCCAGGCCATCAATTCCGTGGCGACCACAGTCGGCCCGCTGCTGGCGAGCGTCCTGATCCTCTCCGTGGCGCCCGCCACCGCCGAAGAGATCGCGAAACATGGCGCCGACTGGTTGCAGAATTACCGTACGCAGATTCTCTCCTCGATCAAGCTGCCCTACACGGTGGTGGCTGTGGTAGTGTTCCTGCTTGCGTTCCTGATTTCGCGTCTGAAGCTGCCGACGCTGTCGATCGAGAAGACTGACAAGACGCCGGAGCCACCGCTCTCCGCAGTGTTCGGTTATCGCCATGCTGTACTGGGCGCAGTGGGTATCTTCATGTACGTTGGCGCCGAAGTGGCTATCGGCGGCAACCTCTACAAATTCATGACACTGCCTGAAATCGGGATTTCCAGCGATCAGGCTGCGGCGCGCCTGGTATCGCTGTACTGGATGGGCGCGATGATCGGGCGCTTCATCGGTTCCGCTGTGCTTCGTAAGGTGAATCCGGCGAAGGCGTTGATGACCGTCTCGCTGGCCGCGATTCTGGCCGTCGCCGTGGGCATGTTCACCACGGGCCCGGTGGCCATGTGGACGCTGATCGCCGTCGGCTTGTTCAATGCGATCATGTTCCCAACCATCTTCGCGCTGGGCATCGCCGGTATGGGTTCGCTGACCGGAAAGACCTCCGCGCTGATCAGCATGGCAATTGTCGGTGGCGCGCTGGTGCCGATCGCTCTCGGCGCGGTGGCTGACATTCCGTCGGTCGGGCTGCAGAAGGCGTTCTTCGTCGCGGCAATCTGTTACGCGTACATTGCGTACTACGGCGCCAGCGGATACAAGCCGCTGAAGACCGTAGTGCCGATTGCGTCGTAGCCGCCGGCTACTCCTTCCAGAACAGCTCAGCGTCGGAGCGGCGGACGTAGTTGGCGTCCAGCAGCGCGGGGTCGGTGGCTTCGCCGCGCAGGAAGCGCGCTTCAGCGATCCGCGCGATTGCAGCGGCCAGTTCGTGGGGCGCTGTTCGCACAGCAAGCTCGGCAAAGGTCTGATTCGAGATGAACTCGAGGTCCCCCAGGGGCAACGAGCGCACCCAGTCCTCGAGTTTCATGACTACCTCGGGGCGCACGGTTTTCAGAGCGGCGTCGTAGACGGCTCCAAATATGTCGCCGCGGCGTGCGTCGAGCACGGTGGCGCGTAGCGGGCGCTCGCCGAAGGCTGCCAACGCCTGCAGGTTCGACACCGCGACCGCCGGCCTGCCCGCGGCCTCGGCCAGTCCCTTCACTGCGGCGAGTCCGACGCGCACGCCAGTGAACGAACCCGGCCCCGCCGCCGAAGCGAAGCAATCGATGCCGCTGAGTTGCACGCCGTGATCGCGCAACAGCGCGCCGAGATGGTCGTAGAGCACGTGCGAAAATCCGCCCGGCGAGTGCATGGCCATTTCACCGATCACGCGGCCCTCTTCCACCAGCGCCATGCTGCCGAATTCCGAGGTCGTGTCGACGGCGAGGATCACTGTGGCAGTTGGTACAGCTTGTCGAGGAGATAGGCCTTGCCGTTCGCGTTGATGGCAGTGACCCGAACCGTCAGCACGCCGGTCTGCGGGCTGTGCGCGAGTACATCGGGCACCTGCATGGTGCCGCTCGCTCCCGTGCCAAGCACACGGAATCCCTCCGGCCCGCCCGCGATCTCGCCGGTCCACAGATACATCATGGTGCGTGTGGCGCGCGTTGCCCGCTTGATCTTCACCGCGTAGGGCACCGGTTTGCCTGGCGCCAGTTCCTCGGCCGCTGGCGACACGATCTCGTACGGGATCTTTTCCAGCGTCTGCTCCAATTCCTGCATTAGCAGCGGCCGCGATTCGAAGTACCACGAGCGCAGCATGTGCTCCTTACGGCCTTCGCGCGAGACGTGCAGCACCCAGGGATGCGCGGTGTCGGGGGGCGTTGAAGTGTAGTGCTCGCCATGGTATTTCTTTTGCACGAGTTCCTGACCGGTGAACGGGTTGAACCACGAAACGTCGTAATTGTGTTTTTCGATGTCCACTTCCACCGGCGGGCCGGGCTTCTCGACATACACGATGTATTCGACGCCTTCCAGCGCGATGCCGCGGCCGCCGTCCACGTCAAAGAACGGCTCCAGCTCCCAATGGCGAGTGTCGGCAATGAAGTCGAACCAGTTCTTTGCCTCGAACTCCTTCGTGCCCTCGAACGTGATGTACTGGCCGTCCATCGCGGTGTTCCATAGCCGCGCGGCCGTTGTGACGCCGACGAATGGAACCGGATAGAGCTGGTGCTCGACGGAGCCCATGTCGTCGTCGCCCGGCAGCGTGCTGCGGCTGATCACGAAATTCATCCAGCCATCGCCGAGCAGAGGAGACGAAGTGAAGCGCGCGTTGGTGGAACGCGGGTGCAGGTACGGATCGTTCTTCTTCAGCTCAAGCCCGATCTCTTTCAGCAGCGCTCGTGAACCGGGGTAATCCTCAAATTCACCCAGACCCTCCCAGGTGATGTTCATCGGTGCGTAGCGCGCAATGAGATAGCGGACCAGCCGTTGGCGCGATTCCCGATCGGGAAACAGGGAGGTGATCACACCCGGGTTGGCCGCGAGCACGAGATCGGCGACGACTCCGCGCTTGTTGACCTCGCGAATGCGCCGGTCCAGTTCGGCGAAATATGACGGGTCCGGCCGGCCTTTCGGAAACAAGCGGCGCGCGTCCTCTTCGCCGCCGAGGATCTGCAGCCGCAGATGAGTGAACTTGTCCTGCACCGTATTCTGCAGCTTCGCTTCGAAGTCCGCTTCGGGAAGGAACGCCAGACGGTCGGAGACGTCGCCGAACCAGAGGTGCGGCTGTTTGTTTTCTGTCGCCCAGTGGTGGACGTTGGCAGGTATTACGAAGCCCGGTGCATCAGAGGCTGCGGTGGTGAAAGTGTCTTCCTTGTCATCGAGGCCCGGCAGCGAGCTGGTGATCTTGTAGACCCACTGCCCGCCCTCCGTGGGCGCAAACCGTACCACCATCTGGCGGCCATCGAAGTATCCGGGCATCAGGAACGTCTTGAAGTGCGGCGAACGGAATTCGACGTGGATCAGGGACACTTCCCAGGGGTCGCCGGCGCCGGACGGCAAGTCGAAGCGCATTTCGCAGGGCGAATACGCTGGCGTTCCCTCGCAGCCGGTCTGCGCACGCAGGACAGCCGCAGAAATAAGCGTGGCGGCAAGACCGGCCACGCGAACAAAGCGGGCGAACATTTCTTCTCCAGTATCGACCATCGCGCTACACTGGACACGGTGCGGGCGGTTCTGATCTTCGCGATGGCGGTTTTGTTGAGTGCGGCGGACACTTCCTACGTCCAGCAGATCGAACAATGGCGCGCGCAGCGCGAAGCGCGCCTGAAATCGGACAGCGGGTGGCTCACCGTGGCGGGGTTGTTCTGGCTCAACGACGGCGACAACACCGCGGGCACGGCCGCCGATTGCGACGTGAAGCTGCCCCCGGGATCCGCGCCGGAGCATTTTGGTGTTTTTCGCCTTCACGGCGGAAAGGCCGGTTTTCGCAAGACCGGCGAAACCGCGTTCAAGGATCTCAGAACCGACGCCGACAAGGACGGGCCCGACGTCCTCACCGTCAATGCGCTCACCATGTTCGTGATCCAGCGCGGCGACAAGTTCGGCATCCGCCTGAAGGACCGCAACAGCGAATACCGGCGCAACTTCACCGGCCTCCACTGGTATCCGGTGAAGCCGGAATATCGAGTCGCCGCACGTTTCGTGAAGTGGACGGAGCCGAAGAACATCGACATCGCCAATATCCTCGGCCAGACTGAGCCGACGCCCAGCCCCGGCTACGTCGAGTTCACGCTCAATGGCGTTAAAGCCCGGATCGACGCCCTCGAAGAGGATGATTCCCTGTTTCTGATCTTCCGCGATCAGACTGCGGGCAAAACGACCTACGGCGCGGGCCGTTTCCTAAACACAGACATGCCGAAGAACGGCGAGGTCGTTGTGGATTTCAATCAGGCCTACAACCCGCCGTGCGCTTTCACGCCCTACGCGACGTGCCCGCTGCCGCCGCCCGAGAACCGCCTGCCCGTCGCCATTGAGGCAGGCGAAATGAAGTACGGCGATCACTAAGCTTTCGGCGGCTCGGCCCGTTTATCCATTCAATCGAAAAAAGCGATTGACGGCCGGCCGGGCCCTTCCTTTAGATTGGATAAGGCCTTAGTGTCGGCCCGCTGACAAGGATGCAGACGCAACAAGCCGCGAAGGACGATCTCTTTCGCGGATATCAGACCGGGGCGTTTTTCGACGAGATGTTCGCCGCCGCCGGCGAACTCCGCCCGTACTATGTTCGTCTGTACGAAGAACTGGCGCGCATGCTGCCGTCCGAGTTTGAAGAACGCCGGCGGCTGGCCGATTCCGCGTTTCTGCTCCAGGGCATCACGTTCACCGTCTACAGTGACGGGCAGGGAACCGAGCGCCTCTTCCCGTTCGATCTGGTGCCGCGCATCCTTCCCCGGAGTGAATGGGATCTGATCGAGCGCGGCCTGTCGCAGCGTGTGATCGCGCTGAACCTGTTTCTGCAGGACGTCTACGGCCCGCAGCGGATTCTCAAAGACCGGAAGATCCCGCGTTCTCTCATTTATTCCTGCCGCCATTTCCGCCGCGAAATGATCGGCGTCGAAGTGCCGCGAGGTATCTACACGCACATCGCGGGCATCGACCTTATCCGGGATTCGCGCACTGGCAATTTCCTCGTTCTCGAGGACAACGTACGCACGCCCAGCGGCGTTTCCTACGTCCTGGAGAACCGTCTGGTGATGACGCGTACGTTCCCGCGGGCGTTTCAGGTGTACGAGGTCCTCCCGGTGGACCACTACCCGACCGAGCTGGCCCAGATTCTGCGCTCGTTGTCGCCCCGGCCCGCCGATCCGGTGGTGGTGCTGCTGACTCCGGGTATCTACAACAGCGCCTACTTCGAACACAGCTTCCTGGCCCGGCAGATGGGCGTCGAACTGGTGGAAGGGCGCGATCTCATCGTCGACGGCGACATCGTATATATGAAGACGATTCGCGGGCTGACCCGCGTCGACGTGATTTATCGCCGCCTCGACGACGAGTTTCTCGACCCGCTGGCTTTTCGTTCTGAGTCGCTGCTGGGCGTTCCCGGGTTGATGGGAGCGTATCGCGCGGGAAATGTCGCACTGGCTAACGCCATCGGCAATGGCGTGGCCGACGACAAGGCCATCTACGCCTGGGTTCCGGAGTTCATCCGGTACTACCTTGGCGAGGATCCGATCCTGCAGAACGTGGAAACGCGGATTTGTTCGCGGCCGGACGATCTCACCTACGTGCTGGAGCGCCTGAACGAGCTGGTGGTCAAGGCGGTGGGTGAATCGGGCGGCTATGGGATGTTGATCGGTCCCTATGCCACTTCCGCCATGATCGAGGATTTCCGCAAGCGGTTGATTGCCGACCCGCGCAACTACATCGCTCAGCCGGTGATTTCGCTCTCGCGCGTTCCGGCCTATGACGCACCCGCATCGAAGATGGCCGGCCGTCACGTGGACCTGCGCCCCTACTGTCTGTTCGACGGGGAAAGAGTCATCATTGTTCCCGGAGGTCTGACCCGCGTCGCGCTCAAGGCCGGATCGCTGGTGGTGAACTCGTCGCAGGGAGGGGGCAGCAAGGACACCTGGGTCTTGCGCGGAGACACATGATGCTGTCACGGATCGCCGAATCGCTGTTCTGGATGGCTCGTTATATGGAGCGGGCCGAGGACACCGCGCGCCTGCTCGATGTCCATTACCACATGCTGCTTGAGCACTCGCCGACCTCCTACCAGTTGCGCTGGGAGGCGATCATCGCGATCTGCGGCGAGACCGACCGCTTCTTCAAGCTGTATCACGAGGCCAATCCGCACAACGTTTTCGAGTTTCTCGGATTCCGCGAGGACAATCCGAATTCCGTACTAACTTGCATCAATCGCGTGCGCGAGAACGCGCGCACCATTCGCGACCGCATTTCGCGAGAGATGTGGGAAGACGTGAACAGCCTGTACCACCGTTTGCGCGGATTCCGTCCGGAAAGTGAGATCGCCGCGGGGCCGCACCGTTTCTGCAATGAGATCAAGTTCGCCAGTTTCCGCTTCCACGGCGTCAGCGATGATACTCTGCCGCACGACGAGGGCTGGCAATTTCTGAAAGCCGGACGTTCGCTGGAGCGCGCTGAGATGACCACGCACATAGTGGACGCTGAGTATCATCAGTTGCTCACCAGCGCGTCTTCGGAGGCGGATGTGAACAACCACCAGTGGATGGCGGTGCTGCGGTCGGTCGCCGCCTACGAAATCTACCGGCGCGAATATCACGGCCGCATCGAACCTGAAAAAGTGGCCGAACTGCTTCTGTTGCACGCGCGCCACCCGCGGTCGGTTCGTTTTAACATCTCATCGCTGCACACGGCTCTGCAGGCCATCAGCGGCTCCGGTCCGGACAGCTATGCGACCGAAGCCGAGCGCCTGGCCGGCAAAATGCAGGAAAGCCTGCTCTACGACCGCATCGAGGACATTTTCGCGCGCGGCCTGCACCCCTATCTCACGAACATGGAGAAGACCTGTCGCGCGATCGGCGAACAGATCGCACGCAGCTATTTCTACTACGCGGTGGTCGCCTGAATGAATCGTTACCGGCTGGTTCATGTCACCGAGTTTCAGTACGACGGCGTCGTTTCGGAAAGCTACAACGAGCTGCATCTGCGGCCTCGCCAGGACGAGACACAGAGCTGCCTTTCCTTCCGCCTCTCCACCGAGCCCGCGGCTTCCATGTCGCACCATGTCGACTATTTCGGCAACTGGGTGCATCGTTTTAATGTTTCGGGGCAGCACAGGCACCTGCACATTGAGGCTGATTCCGTTGTGCTGGTGCACCAGCCGACGGCCCTTTCCGAGCAGAGTTTCACGCTCGCCGATCTCGACGCCATGGCCGACGAGCTGGATGTCTACTACGATCTGCTGGCCACCAGCCAGTACGCCCCGCATGTCGAACTGCTGAAAGATCTTGTGAAGGACGCCGAAGGCAGGAGCGGTGGCACCGTGGCTGGATTCGTCCGCGCGGCGACTGACGTGGTGCACGGTTCTTTTCGATACGAAAAAGGCGCGACGCACGTTCACTCGTCCATTCTCGACTCGCTGGCCAGCGGCGCCGGCGTTTGTCAGGACTTCGCGCACATCCTGCTGGCGGTGACGCGTATGCGTGGGATTCCGGCCCGCTACGTCTCCGGTTATCTGGTGCCGCGGCGCGCCGCCGAGGCGGGCAGTAATTTTGAAGAGGTCATCGGTGGACAGGCCTCACACGCATGGATCGAAGTCTATGTGCCGGGCGCCGGATGGGTGGGTACCGATCCCACGCTGGGCCAGCAGGTAAGCGTGCAACATGTGCGCGTCGCCTACGGCCGCGATTACGGCGATGTGCCTCCCGTGCGTGGCACGTATAAGGGCCACGCGGGCCAGCAGCTCTCCGTCGATGTGCGCGTGCGTCCCGCGCTCGATGACGAAGGTACCGAGCATCTGGAGCGAACCGCCGCAGCCCCTCCGCGTCCGCGCGTCGAAGAACCGCCGCAACAGCAGCAACAACAGCAATGATTCAGGATTTCGCCGCCGTCTGGCGGAACTCGCGAATCCGCTCCCTGCGCTGGTGTTTCCTCTTCTGGCGCTTCCCGTGGCGCGCTTTGTCGCCGTTCCTTGCAGACATGTTGCCTCAAGCCTATCAGGTTCGAACACTCTGAGGGCAGAAGACGCGCCGATTCGGGTATGATAAACCGAGATTCCGACCCTATGGACTGGTACTACTCCGACGGACGGCAACAATTCGGGCCGGTTACACAGGCCGAATTCGACGCGCTGGTGGCATCCGGCAGGATCAACGCGAGCACGCTGGTTTGGCGAGCGGGAATGGCGAACTGGGCGGCGTGGGGCACCGTACAGCCTCCGGCGCCAGCTCCGGCACCCGTGGCTCCAATGCAACCCGCGGCCCCGATACAGCCGATGGTGTCCGCCCAGCCCGAAGCGGCCGCCTGGGCCCCCGCCCCCGCGCAGGCCCAGCCGCAACCGCAGCCGCAGGCACAAACGCGCTTCTGCTCGAACTGCGGCCGCCCCGTTGCGCCTGGCGACCTGCTGACCATCGGCAACATGACCGTTTGCGCCAACTGCAAGGACGGCGTGATGCAGCGCATGAGGGAGGGTTCGGCTCAGGGCGCTGTCGCGTTTCAGGGACGCCAGTACGGCGGTTTCTGGATCCGCTTTGTCGCCGTGTTCATCGACGGCATCATCGTCGGAATCCCGCTCGGCCTCATCTACGGCGTTCTCGTGGTGGCGATGGTGGGAATCGGCACGGCCAGCGCGGCAAACAACAATCCGACGGCTCTGTTCGGCCTGATGGCGCTTTACGGCGTCTTCACTCTTGTCGCGATCGGCGCCCAGTTGTTCTACGAATCGTGGTTCATCGTCAACAAAGGGGCAACTCCGGGAAAGATGATCTTGTCGCTCGAAGTCATCCGAGCCGATGGCACACGGCCCGGCTGGGGACTCGCCCTCGGCCGTTATCTTGCCAAGATCCTCTCCGGCTGGATTCTTTACATCGGGTACATTATGGCCGGATTTGATGAGGAAAAACGGGCGCTGCACGACCGCATCTGCAATACCCGTGTCGTCAGGAAGTAGTTCGTGAAGCTGCAATCGCCGCTGACACATTGCCATGTGTGTCTGGCCGACATCCGTTACGCGGCCGGCGGCGTTGAAGTCGCCTGCCGCTGCGGAGTCGAAGCGCGCGCCCTCGTCTACCCGGCGATTCTCCGCGTGTGCGAAGCTTCAGCGGGTGAAGCGATCCAGGCCGCGGGTGAAGCAGCCTGCTTCGCGCACGACGACAAACGCGCCGTGGCTTCATGCGATTCCTGCGGACGTTTCGTCTGCGCTCTTTGCCGGATCGAATGGGGCAGCCGGGTCCTGTGCCCGGCGTGCCTCAATTCAGCCGAGAAGCGGTCCGCTCTGCTGGTGCGCTCGCGGATCATGTTCGACACCATGGCCCTGGCCACGGCACTGGCATCTGTCTTTCTATTCACCCTGAGTATCCTGACCGCGCCCATCTCCATCTACCTGGCGATCCGCTCGTTTCGTGCCCCCCGTAGTCTGGTTCCCCGCGCCATGTGGCGCGCCTGGGTCGCGCTGACGGTTTCAGTGCTCGAACTCGGGGGCTGGGCGTGGCTGCTGGTTTACACCATCGTGCTGGCGCGAAACTCATGAAGCAGGCGGATTACGTGCGACTGCCCGGACGTAGAAGCGGATTGCTTCGGCGCGAGACGCTGTGGCTTGGATCCGATCATCTGCTATTGGTACGTTCGACGCGCTTTAA
>Ga0335080_10001814_pt1 | contig 21264 bp, 20 predicted proteins | sample Lox_Sample_34_FD_206720 | JGI IMG/M metagenome (GOLD analysis project Ga0335080, IMG submission 206720) | Soil microbial communities from Loxahatchee National Wildlife Refuge, Florida, United States - Lox_Sample_3.4 | ecosystem: Environmental > Terrestrial > Soil > Wetlands | place: USA...
CTGGAATTCAAATCGGCGGCGCGGGAGTTCGGCATGTCAGCGCCGAAGACCAAACCGCTGTTGGAGGACGACCCCGCGGTTCCGGGCGAGGAGGATGCACATGTCGCCGACGTTCGGGATCTGAGCGCGCGCATGCAGCCTGACGGGACGCTCGCTTGGAGCGTACCAAAAGGCAACTGGGAGATCTTGCGAGCCGGTTACACGTGTTCCGGGGCGCGAGTGTCCACGTCGAGCGACACGTGGCAGGGGTTAGCGATCGATTATCTGGACCGCACGGCGTTTAAAGCATTCTGGCGCGAGAATGTCGATCCGCTCATCGATGAAGCGAAGCCGTATATCGGCAAGACGCTGCGATATCTCGTGACAGACAGCTGGGAGGTCGGCGGTATCAACTGGACCGGCGGCTTCCGCGATGCTTACCGCCGTCGGCGCGGGTACGATCCGCTGCCGTACCTGCCCATCGTGGCGGGACGAATTCTCGACAGCCGCGATACCAGCAATCGATTCTTGAATGATCTTCGACGGACAGTCGCCGATTTGGTGATCAGTGAGCACTATGGCGTGTTTGCCGAGATGGCTGGGACCGCGGGTCTGGGGATCCATCCCGAGTCGGGTGGCCCGCACGGTGCGCCGATTGACGCGCTGGAAACTCTGGGAATCAGCGCGTTCCCGCAGACGGAATTCTGGGCGCAGTCCTACACGCACCGGACGCGTGATGACGAACGGTTCTTCGTCAAGGAGGCGGCCAGCGCGGCTCACACCTACGGCAAGACCCTGGTCGGGGCAGAGGGAATGACGAGCATCGGCCCTCAGTGGGAGGAGTCGATCTGGGACAACCTGAAGCCGAGTTTCGATCAGGCGGCATGTGAAGGCCTCAACCGCCTGATCTGGCACACATTCACTTCGTCGCCGAAGGAAATGGGCCTGCCTGGGCAGGAATACTTCGCTGGGACGCATTTGAACCCGAATGTGACGTGGTGGAACCAGGCAGGGGCGTTCATCGGGTACATCAATCGGGTGCAGTTTCTGCTGCAGCAGGGGCGGCCGGTTGCCGACGTCCTGTATTACTACGGCGACCAGGCGCCGAACTTCGTGCAACTCAAGTCTGCGGATCCGGCCCTGGTGTTGCCGGGCTACGACTATGACGTCGCGGACGAGGAGGTGCTGACGCATCGGCTCGGTCCGCGCGACTATCGCGTAATCGTGTTGCCGGAGACGCGGACGCTTTCGGCAGCCGCGGCCCAGGCGATCAAACGGCTGGTGACGGACGGTGCGGTAGTGGTCGGTTCGCGGCCGGTGCACGCCACGGGGCTCGAGGGTGATGGTGAGGTGTCTGCGGTCGCAGCGTCTCTGTGGTCGGACTGCTCTGCCTCGCAGCCGCACCGGATTGGAGCGGGCGCGGTCTATTGCGGGGATGCCACCCGCGAGGTGCTGCATGCCCTGGGAGTCGTGCCGGACTTTGAAAGTCCTTCGGGAACGCTGGACTATATCCACCGGCGAGTGGATGGCGCGGATATCTACTTCATCCGCAACACACGGGCGGAAGCGTTTTCGGGCGAGGTGACACTGCGGTCGCGAGACAGGACGCCGGAGTTATGGCGCCCGGATACCGCCGCGATCGAGGCGCAGAGAATCTACGATTTCACTTCCGACGGCCGTACTCGAGTACCGTTAACCCTCGAGCCCTACGGCAGCATGTTCGTGGTGTTCCGGCGGCCGAGCGGTCCGCATTCGACGCGTGCAACCGAGAGCGCCCCCGCCGAAGTGACAGTGATCGATTCTCCATGGACTGTCAGCTTTACACCGGGCTGGGGCGCGCCGGCGAGCGTGGTGTTCCCTCGTCTGGAGTCGTGGACTGAAAACGCGGATCCTGGCATTAAATACTATTCCGGTACCGCGACATATTCGACGCATTTTTCGCTCACGGCGCGCCAACTGGAAGAATCGCGCACGGTGGATCTGGATTTGGGCGAAGTGCGGGAGTTGGCGCAGGTTCGCCTGAATGGGCGCGACCTCGGCGTGTTGTGGAAGAAACCGTTTTCGGTTTCGCTGCGGCCGGCCGCGCGGCTGGGGACGAATGAGTTGGAGGTTGCGGTGACGAACCTGTGGCCGAATCGGCTCATCGGCGACCAGCGGCTGCCGCCCGAGCAGCGTAAGACGCACACGAATATTGCTAAGTTCCGTGCTGACTCGCCGTTGATGCCATCTGGGCTCATGGGGCCGGTTCAGCTGTCGCTACGTTAGCCAACCTCGGCCCTGAACCTGCGCCCGTGAGGCTCCCGCAAAAGTTTCTCCGCGTCAGGGCCTAAATATTTTCCCAGTTCGTCCAATATATTCGCCAGCGGTTTTTAGCCGAGCAAGCGGTACGAAGACCGAAGGCGTCTCACCGACCTTCACGATCGCGAAGCGATTCGAAGCGGTCGCGGATTCCAGTGAACGATGAGGGCCTTGGTAGCGGTGAATCGGACAAAGGGATCAAGCAGTGTTCAATAGAATGAGCGTTACGACGAAGATACGGCTGATGGCCGCGATTGCCATCTTTGCCGGTCTGTGCGCCTCGGGTTTTCTCTTATATCGAGTGAGGGGCTTGGAGTCCGTCTACGGGGTTCTTCTCGATACTGCAGCGCGACAGGATGCTGCACGGGACATGCAATTGACCTTCAAAAAAGAGGTGCAAGCCTGGAAGGACGTGTTGCTCCGCGGTTCCGATCCCGCCGCCTTGGAGCAGTATTCCAAGGAGCTATTCGCGAAGGAGAGCGCGGTGCGGGAACTGGCGCGGACGTTAAAAAGGCAGGAGCCTCGTCTGGAAGCCCAGAGCCTGATCGGGCAGTTTGAGGAGGCCGAACGTCGGCTGGGCGACGAGTATGCCGCCGGCCTGGAGTCCTTCGCCGATCCAAGGGGCTCAACTCCAAGGAAGTGGACCTGAAGGTGAAGGGGCATGACCGCGCGCCCACCGATATGATCGACAATATCGTCAAACTGTCGAACGAACGGATGCAGTCTGAGCATGCAGCGACGGACGCAGCGGTGAGCCGACAGATGTGGTGGGTCAGTTCCGGACGGCAGAAGGGGCGGGGCAGTTGCTGGCGAAGTTGGCGCCGGACATCCAGAAGACGGCTGAGCTGGTGCGAGAGATTTCCGCTGCGAGCGCGGAACAGAGCACGGGTGCGGCGCAGGTGAATAAGGCGATTCAAGAGCTTGACCAGGTTATCCAGCAGAACGCAACGTCGGCTGAGGCGATGGCCGCGACGGCCGAGCAGCTGTCAGTGCAGGCCGAGGTGCTTCAGTCGGCCATCGCTTTCTTCAAACTAGAGGGGATCCACCAGGCAGCGCCGCCGCCACCCACAAGGCGGGCGTCGACGCAGGGCCGTCCACAGAGGAGTGAAGGGAAAGTGGGTGGCGCGCATACGTTGTCCCCGTCGCTGGCTCAGATGGGGCGGGCATTGAAGTCGGGCGGTCCCAGGATCGAGCTTGGTCCGCGCTCTGGTTCCGACGTGCGCGATAAGGAGTTTGCGCCGTACGAGGACTGACAGGGCCGGAGCCGAAATTGGACGCAAGGACGGTGATGAGCTGGATCCTAGGAGATCACCTTCTGCTGCGGCGAATCCAGCCGTAAACGGACACCACGCTGCCGACAATTGCCAAGATCGTCAGGCCGATGAGTAAATCCTGGACCCACTGTGTGTTGAACCAGCGGAGAATGTGTCGGCCGAAGAAGTAGGCCAGGATGCCGAGGCCCGTGAAGCGGAGCATCCGTGCGGCGCCGACCACCCACATCATCTGCCGGCGCGGATATTGAAGTGCGGCGGCGGCCATGATGAACGGAGTGAAGGGAAACGGCGGCGGAGCGATGGAAGCCAACACCAGCGCCCACGCGGCATTCTTTTCGACCTTCTCACGGACGTATTGAAGCCGGCCCGGCGAGAGGTGTTTCTCTAATCCTTTTTCTCCGGCGCGACGAAACACGACATCGACCAGGAGACAACCCAAGGCGGAGCCGATGGCTGACATCGCGGCGTAGTAGAACATCTCGCCCAAGCGGTGATGGCGCGAGGTCATCGCAACCACCATCAGATCGTTCCCCAGGGGTGCGAAGAGGAACGAGGAATCCAGAATGCCGAGTACCAGCAAGCCGGGACCACCGAACTTGGCGAAGACTGCAAACAGGACCCGAGCGGCGTGTTTCATGCGCACAGCCGTCCCGACACGCGACGCACCAAATCACGCGATTTACGCCGAAGGGCGGGTGAAACCTCACAGACGCCTACCCAACCACGGCGCGACGATGGAAAGTGAGAGGGACGAAATCGATGAGCCCGCACCAGACATTTGCGAGGATCCCGATGCAGGTAGGGAGCGAACTGCGCATCACCAACAATGGGGAAGTAAGCGTGAGTAACCCAACCATCGAGGCGGAACCGGCGCAGGACGCCGCCGGTGCGGTGCTTGATTACCGCTACGATCCGGAGACGAGCGAGCATGTGCTACGTCTGATCGAGCCCATTGCAGCCCGGCCAAGAGCCCGCCGGTCGGGATCGAGTGGTTCGCAACGGTATTAATCGCCGGTCATATCCAGGAACCGCCGCAATTCGTCAAACGAGATCGCCCAAGCCGTGCTGGGACCTTCATAGCCCTTCAGCTCCACTTCGCGGCGGGAGAACGGCCATGATTCCGTGATGTTGAGTTCCCGGAAGGTTCTCTCGCCGAGCGCGACTTCCAGTCCGATCCCCTTCGTGGCGGCTTCCAGCCGGAAGGCGGCGTTGACCGTATCGCCAAGCGCGGTATAGTCGACGCCGCCGACTATCGCCTGGCCGGTGTTGACGCCCGCCCCAATTCGCAGAGGACCGGGTAGCGGAAGAGTGCGACTCAACTCGGACGTGACCGCGTTGATATCGGCCACCGCGCGGAGGGCGCGCAGCAGGTCGGCGCGCAGATGGCTGCGATCGTCGTGCACCCATACAGCCATGACGGCGTCGCCGATGTAGCGTTGCGCCCAGCTGCCGAGTCGCTGCGCGGTCTGGCCCACGCGGAGGAACCAGGTGCCGATGGTCTGCGACAGCAGGCCCTCGTTGAGGCTGCGGGCGAGCGGCGTGTAGTCGCGGATATCGACCACTACGATGGTAGTCAGGCTGTGGGTGTGAAGCGAGGTGGTGGGCGCATTGCGAGTGTCCACCATGGGGTCGAGCGGCACGACTGCCGGACGCACGGGATGCTGGAACAGCATTTCCTGGTCGCCGAAGAGCAGGTGATCGCTGTCCTGGAGCGCAACCGGAGTGCTGACGCGGCGATGGTTGACGAATGAACCGTTGCGGCTGCCCAGGTCGACGAGTGAAAAATCGCCGGCGTCGCGGCGCTGGATGAGGGCGTGGAGGCGCGAGACCGAGCGGCTGTCGAGCATAATGGCGCAGCCGTCGCCGCGGCCGATGGCCCAACTTTGTCCTTCAATGAGCGGAAAACGGCGGCCGGAGGATTCCAGAACGAGGCACGGGATCGCCGCCGGAGGATTCACTTGTCCAATTTATCAGACCTGCCGCGCTGAAAGCCCGGTCTGCGCTTGCTAGGATGGAATCAAGACCCCCTGAACAGCGTTATGCCCGAAAAGTCTTACGACCATCAGTCTATCGAGTTGAAGTGGCACGAACGGTGGCAGTCGGCCGACCTGTACAAGGCCGAAGAGAACTCCGCGAAGCCGAAGTTCTATGTGCTGGAAATGCTGCCATATCCCAGCGGGACGCTACACATCGGCCACATCCGGAATTACTCGATTGGCGACGCGCTGGCTCGCTACAAATGGATGCGCGGGTTCAACGTGCTGCATCCCATGGGTTGGGACGCTTTCGGACTGCCGGCCGAGAACGCAGCCATTGCGAATCGTGTGCCGCCGCGCGAATGGACGCAGCGGAATATCAATGCGATGAAGAAGACGCATCGCCGGTTCGGGTTCAGCTACGACTGGGATCGCGAAGTTTCCACCTGCGAACCGGATTATTACCGGTGGAACCAGTGGTTCTTCCTGAAGATGATGGAGCGCGGCCTGGCGTATCGCAAGCAGGCGCTGTTGAACTGGTGCCCGAAGTGCCAAACCGTTCTGGCCAACGAACAGGTGGTGGAAGGCTGCTGCTGGCGGCACGAGGATACGCCGGTAGAGCAACGCGCCATGGCGCAGTGGTTTTTGAAGATCACGAACTACGCCGACCAGCTGCTGAGCGATATGCAGCAACTGGAAGGCGGCTGGCCGGAGCGCGTGCTCACTATGCAGCGCAACTGGATCGGACGGTCGGAGGGTGCGGAGATCGATTTTAAGCTGGTCGAGAGCGGTGACCCGGTTCGCGTCTTTACCACACGCGTGGATACGATCTACGGCGCGACGTGTGTCATCCTGGCCCCGGAACATCCACTCAATGGCAAGTTGCTGAATCCAACCGCCAAGGCCCGCGCGAAGGAGATGGTGGATGCGCGCGCGGGACGTGATCCCGGCGACATCGAGAAGGAAGGTTTCTTCACGGGACATTACGCGGCCAATCCGTACAGCGGCGAACAGGTTCCCGTGTGGGTTGGAAATTTCGTGCTGATGGGGTATGGCACGGGCGCGATCATGGCAGTGCCGGGCCACGATGAGCGCGATTTTGAGTTTTGCCGCAAATACGGCATTACGGTTCGACCGGTGATCCGGCCGGCCGACGGCGCTTTGGCCATCGAACCCGGCATGACCGAGTCGTTCACCGAAGACGGCGTACTGGAGAATTCCGGACACTGGACCAGCCTGGCGAGCGAAGAAGCGCGGCGGCGCATGGCGGAGTACGCCAAGGAGCACGGCTTCGGTCACGCGGCGATCACGTATCGCCTGAAGGACTGGGGCATCTCGCGGCAGCGGTATTGGGGGACGCCGATTCCGGTGATCCACTGTCCTACGTGCGGCGTGGTCCCAGTGCCGGAGGATCAGTTGCCCGTGTTGCTGCCGGACAGGATCGAGATCACAGGGGCGGAAGGGTCGCCGCTTCAGCACGTGCCTTCGTTCGTCAACGTGAGCTGCCCGGGTTGTGCCGGGGCGGCGAAGCGCGAAACGGACACGATGGACACGTTCATTGATTCGTCCTGGTATTTCTATCGCTACTGCGACGCGCACAACGACAAGGCGCCGTTCGACTCGGCGAAAATCGCCTACTGGTTCGAGATCGACCAGTATATCGGCGGTGTGGAGCACGCAATCTTGCACCTGATCTACTCGCGCTTCTTCACTAAGGTTATGCGCGATATGGGGTTGGTGCAAAACAGCGAGCCGACGCGCAGGCTGTTCACGCAGGGAATGGTGATTGCCGAGGGCGCGAAGATGTCGAAGTCGAAAGGCAACGTTGTGGGCGCTGACATGCTCGCCGAGAGATTTGGCACGGATACGTCGCGCATGTTCGTGCTGTTCGCGGCGCCGCCGGAGAAGGAAGTCGACTGGCGCGTGGAGGGCGCGGAAGGCATCTACCGCTTCCTTGGGCGCGTGTACCGCTTTGCCACGAGGAACGTTGGGCGCGCCGGCGGATCCGGCGCATCGGACCGCAAGGTGCTGCGCAAGTTGCACCAGGCGCTCCGGAAGATCACCGAAGATTTCGAAACGCGGTGGCATTTCAATACATGCATCGCGATGGTGATGGAACTGGTGAATGTTCTCTATGCCGAGGAGGCCGACATCTCAGGTGCGGCGATGGCTGAGGTGCTGGAAAAGCTGGCGCTGATGCTGCATCCATTCGCCCCGTATCTGTCGCAGGAATTGTGGTCCGAGTTGGGGAAAGAGGGCCCGGTCTTCAAGCAGTGCTGGCCGGCCTTTGACGCAGAATTGGCCAAAGAGGACCTGGCGGAGGTCGTGGTCCAGGTGAACGGAAAGTTGCGCTCGCGTGTGTATGCTGCGTTCGGAACAGCCGCGCCGGAACTCGAACGGATGGCGATGTCGGATGAAAAGACCGCGGCTCTGGTGGCCGGGCGGACGGTGGTAAAGATCATCACCGTTCCGGATAAGCTGGTAAATATCGTCGTGAAGTGAGGCGCGCCGATGAATTGGCCCGAACTGCCGCTGACGAACTGGTCCGCCACGGCAGACACGCTCCACCTGTGGACCCAGATCGTGGGCAAGATCCGCCTGGCGCTAAGTCCGCATATGAACCATTGGTGGCAGACACCGCTGTACGTCTCGGCGCGAGGCCTTACGACTTCGTTAATTCCATATCGCGACGGCGCCTTCGAACTGGAATTCGACTTTCTGGACCACAACCTGGTCATCCGGGACAGCAGTCGTTCGACGAACTTCGTTCCGCTGTACGCACGGCCGGTGGCGGACTTCTACCGCGAATTGATGGCTGTTCTGCACGCTATCGATATCGATGTGAAGATCTGGCCGACGCCGGTGGAAGTGCCGGATCCAATCCCGTTTCCGGACGACACCGCGCACGCTTCGTACGATCGCGAAGCGGCGGGCCGGTTTCATCGCGTGCTGCTGAGTGTGGATGCGGTCTTGAAGGAATTCCGCGGCGGTTTTTCGGGGAAGGCAAGCCCGGTGCACTTTTTCTGGGGGAGCTTCGATCTCGCTGTGACGCGGTTCTCCGGGCGGCGTGCGCCGGAGCGCGAGGAAGCCGACCGGATTACGCGCGAAGCGTACTCGCACGAATGCAGCAGTGCGGGATGGTGGCCGGGTCGCGGCGCAATCGCGGACGCGGCATTCTACTCGTACACGTCGCCGGAGCCTGAGGGCTACTCGGCATATCGTGTACTGCCTGCGGCGGCCTTTTATCACCCGGAATTGCGTGAGTTCGTTTTGATGTACGACGAGGTCCGGAAATCGGCGAAGCCGGAGGAGACTCTGGGCGCGTTTTTGCAGAGTACGTATGAAGCCGGCGCGACGCTCGGCCGATGGGATCGCGCGGCGCTGGAAGTGCACCACTAAGGTCGGGCGGGAGATTTCGATGGCAGCAGAGTGCAGGCATTTGGACCAGATCCAGGTCACCGAAACGAGGAAACACGTCTGCGAGGAGTGCGTCCAGACAGGCGACCATTGGGTGCATTTGCGCCTATGCCTGTCGTGCGGGCATGTGGGGTGCTGCGATTCGTCGAAGAACAAGCATGCGACGAAGCACTATCATGCGACTGAACATCCGCTGATCCGGTCGATTGAACCCGGCGAGGATTGGATGTGGTGTTATGTAGATCAGGTGATGCCGGAGGCGTAGTTAGTCCTCGTCGTCCTTGATTTGCTGGCTCAAGTACCGCTCGTAGCCGATCTCTTTGATCTGGTGGACTTGGGCTTCCAGCCAGTCTACGTGCTCTTCCTCATCTTTAAGCAGCCGTTCAAATAGCTCGCGGGAAGCGTTATCGGCGGCGTCGCGGGCCACGCCGATGGCGCGATTGTACATCCCGACGGCATCTACCTCCAGCTTGAGATCGCTCTCGAGTTGCTCGCGAACGTTGGCCCCGACCGTCAGGCGCATCGCCTCCGTCATGTTCGGGATGCCTTCAAGGAAGAGGATGCGCTCGATGAGTTCTTCGGCGTGCTTCATCTCACCGATCGACTGCTTCTTAATAAACTCGGCCAGGCGATGGTAATGCCAGTTCTCGCACATTTCAGCATGCAGGAAGTACTGGTTGATGGCGGTCAGCTCTTCTTTAAGAGCTTCATTCAAAAGTGCTATGACTTGTGGATTTCCTTGCATATCGGCACATTCTAGCAAGAGATGCACCTTGATTCAGGCCCCCGAAGAAAGGTCATCCGGGCGCCACGCTTCCGGCGCAGCCGACAGGAGTGCCCCCTTCCAGCGCATCCGTAACTAACTTGCACGTCGGGCGCCGGATTTTATTTGTAAAATCCGCTTGGCGAAAGGTCTTAGTTGTACGGGTATTTCCCAAAGTAACGAGCTGAAGTTACGCACTTATGCGAACAATAAGGTAGAAGTTGGAGGGGCATGTGACAAGGCTGAGGAGGAAAGTAAGAACATTAGTAATTGCCGCAGTTGTGTTTGGGTGTTGTGGACCCCAGGAGACTGGATCCGCGCAGGAAAAGCGAACGGCCGAGCCAGGCGCGGCAGAGCACGCGGGCTCAGTCGAGATCCAGATGCGGAACGTCAATTTCTATTTGGCGCGGGATATTGTCCTGGAGGTCGCACAATTACGCGGCAGACTTCAAAGAACGAAGCCCGAGACGCCGGTGACGTTCGACGACCCGGATTCATTCATCGTGGAAATGGATTCTGCCCACGTGGCGATGACGCCTGCCTCGCTCACGGCGCTGATGAACTCATACGTCTTGGCGTACGAGGGCGCGCCCATAAAGAACGTGAGCCTGCGGATTGATGGCGACAAACTCATCGAGAAAGGCACGGTCCACAAAGGCGTAGATTTGCCATTCGAAATCCAGGGTTCGCTTTCGACAACCGAGGATGGGAACATCCGCGTCCACGCGGACAAGATCAAAACCGGGCATGTGCCGGTGAAAGGCCTGCTGCACTTGTTCGGCGAGGACTTGGCGAAGCTCGTTAAACAGAGCGAAGGCCGAGGAATGAAGATCGAGGGCGACGACATTATCCTGATGCCGCGATCGCTCACCCCGCCTCCGCACATGTACGGGAGGGTGACGCGCGTGGGTATCGAAAATGGAAAAATTGTCCAGGTCTTTGACTCCGGGCGGCGTCCAGTGGAGCTGAAACCATCGTTTCGTTCGGCGGCTTACATCTACCATCGCGGCGGCATTCTACGTTTCGGAAAGCTGACGATGAACGACGCAGATTTGGAGATCGTAGGCGATCGTCCAGGGGTGTTTGATTTCTTTCAGCGTGAGTACGAAAAGCAACTGGTGGCTGGTTATTCCAAGAACACAGCGGCCAAGGGATTGGTAGCCCACATGGTGGATTATTCGAGATTTCAGGGACGCGCTGTGCGGCCCACAGCCTCGAATTGAACCGCAGGAGAGGAATTGTATGACAGCTATTAGCAGGGCGGGCATTTTGGTATTGGGAGTAACAACTGTCTTATGTATGTCGAGTATGGCTCAGTACGGAGGTGGGAGTAGCTCGGGCGCGGGGGCTACCGCCGGCTCATCGGGCGCGTACAATTTGCACAATAACTCTCACGTGGGATTCGATCGGCCGGAGGCGTGGGGACTGAAATACTTTGCTTCGTTATCGCTACTGAGCGGCCTTCCCGTGCCTGAAGGACCGGAAGGTCACAAAACCGGCGCGGTGACCGTTGGTTTCGAAGCAGACTGGCTGCCTGAATTGGACGAGGGTCAACGGCGGATCGGGTTTGGAGGCACAACTCCCGAAGACCTCAATAAGGCCCCCATCTTCGCGAGAGTTGTTGTGCGTGTAGGGCTGCCGGGGAAATTCACAGCTATAGCCGCCGCGCCGCCTCCCTTTGAAGTGTTCGGCATCAAGTCGCGGCTGCTGGCGTTCGGGCTCGAGCGGCCGCTGGTGGAGCGCGATCGCTGGACATTCACCTGGCGGGGCTACGGCCAGGTGGGCCATGTAGAAGGCGCGTTCACCTGTTCCAAAGACACGCTGCAGTACGCGCCAGGCTCGCCTGAAAACCTGGGCGAGTGCCTGGGTGAGTCGGCGGATACCGCTTCTCTGCGCTATGCGGGCAGCGAGTTCCAATTTGCATACCGGATGGCGAACCGCAAACTGGTTCCGTACGTCGCCGTAGGCGGCAACTTCATCGACGGCGTGTTCAACGTGCATGCGCCGGTGCAGGCTGGATTGGACCAGACTCGGCTCTGGACTCGCGGTGGCACGTTTTCGACCAGCGGCGGCGTCACTTACCTGTTCAGCAAGAAAACGGCGTTCACCGTGGACGCGTTCTATAGTCCGCTCTGGGTGCAGCGAACTGTGGGCGGTCCGACGCAAAACGACGGCTTGTTCAACGTGCGAGCGATGGTGAGCTACAGCTTCCGGTAAACCGGCGCCTCACTCGGTGCGCAGCGCGGTCATAGGGTCGACGCCAGTCGCGCGGCGAGCGGGAATATAACTTGCGGCGAGCCCTGCTGCAACCAGCGCCGCGCCCGCGATCAGCAGCGTGGGCAGATCGGTGGGGCTGACGCCGTATAGTTGCGCCTTGAGGAATCGAGTCAGGGTGCGGGCGCCGGCCAATCCGAGCACGAGGCCGGCAGCGGTCAAGAGGCCGCTCTGCCTGAGGACCATGCGGCGGATCGCACCGCTGGAAGCGCCCATCGCCATGCGGATGCCCATTTCGTGGGACCGGCGGCTGACGCTGTACGCCATAACGCCGTAGAGTCCAACAGCGGCGAGCAGCAGGGCGATACCGCCGAACGCGGCCAAAAGCGTGGCGAAGAATCGCTCGGACCAGACGGATTCATTCAGGATGTCCACCATGGTTCGCATGCGGCTGACGGCGATCGTTCGGTCGATGCTTGCGATGCGGGCGCGGATGGCGCCGGCCGGGTCGGCGATACCCGGCCGCGTGCGGACCAGGTACGAGCTGATTGCCGACGCAAATTCGCGGTGTGGGAGATATACGCTGTGGTGGCCGTACTCGCGGAGGTTCTGGTTGCGAACCTCCCCAACCACGCCGACAATGGTGTGCCACGGCTCGTTGTATTCTGGTGGTCCGTATCGCACGCGTTTGCCGATGGCGCTCTGTCCGGGCCAGTATCGGTGTGCTCGGTGAAATCGCGGCCTTCCAGGATGGGGATCCCGGCGGTCTGAAAATACCCGGGCGTCACGACGGTGTGATAAATGAAGGGAGCGTCTTTCAGGCTGAGCACGGGGTGACCCTCGGCGGTGAAACTCCGGCCCCAGCCGTCCAGGACGGGCGTGCCAGAAGCTCCCGCGACGGAGACCACGCCGGGCAGCCCCGAAAGTTCCTGCCGAATGCGGCTCGTGAGTTGGTGGAATGGATCTCCGTCGGGGTAACGGTTTCCCGGCGTGGAGACGACGAGCGTAGTGAGGTTCTCGGGATGCATTCCGGTGGGCTGCCGTTCGAGGTTGAGGAAAGTCCGGATCATGAGGCCAGCTCCAGCCAGCAGGAGTATCGAGATGGCGACCTCAGCTATGACTAACCCACTGCGGAGGCGCGCCTTGGATCCGCTGGCCGTGGTGGAGCGCGATCCTTCTTTCAAGGCGTCGACCAGGTTCTGCCGCCCAGCCGCTATCGCAGGCGCCGCGGCTGAAATCAGGCTCGCTGCGATGCTGACGGCGATCACGAAGCCGAGAATTCGCAGGTCGGCAGAGAAGACGACCCACGTGGGAAGCAGATTGGGCGGTGTGAGGCGCACGATGCCAGGCACAGCCAAGGCGGCGAGCAACGAGCCGAGGAAGGCCGCGGCTAAGCCGAAGAGGAGGCCTTCGGCCAGAAGTTGCCGCACTATGCTGAGGTGGGAAGCTCCCAACGCGCCGCGTACCGCCATCTCGCGAGATCGCGCCGAGGCCTTCACCAGCAGCAGATTGGTGATGTTGGCGCAGGCGATCAGCAGCACGAACCCGACCGCCGCCATCAGCGTGAATAGCAGGGGCTGGATCGACACAGTCGTGCGGGCGCGGATCGGTTTCAATTGTATGGTCTGCTGGAACGTCTCCGTGGGGTTCTCGCGCTTGATCTGGTCCATGATGGTGCAGAGCTCCGCCTGGGCCTGCGCGATCGAAACGCGGGGAGCGAGGCGGGCGACGCCAATCAGATAGTAGTCCGTGCGCCTGGAGTCCTTCGTGTTGGTCCGGAGAGGGATCCAAAGTTCGGCTTGATCGGGAAAGCGAAAACTGGACGGCATCACGCCGATGATGCGCGCCGGCTCGGAACCAACCACGAGCGATTTCCCCAGAATCTCCCGGTCAGCGCCGTAACGCCGCCGCCACAGGCCTTCGCTCAGGATGATCGTGAGCGGCGCCTGCGGGCGGTCGTCGTTCTCGGCAAACCAGCGGCCCATCAGCGGCGCAACGCCAAGGACAGAAAATGCAGACCAGGTCACACCGGCGCCTGGGATGCGTTCGGCTTCCATGTCTCCGCGAATTGTGAGCGGGCGGGCAGTGAACAGTCCGAACTCCTGGAGCGAATGGTTGCGGCTTCGGAGGTCCAGGTAGTTTGGGAACGCGACTGGGCCGGCATCCGGAGCGTTGGGCGGCAGTTCGCCAACGGTGACGAGGGTCTCCTCGTGCGGGTATGGCAGCGCCCGGAAGAGGAGGCCGTTGGCCAGCGTGAAGATTGTTGTCGTGGAACCGATTCCCAACGCCAGAACCACGATCGCGGTCAGCGTCGCAGTCTTTTCGCGGCGCATGGTGCGGAGGGCATAGATAACATCATGTCGAATCATGTGATAGTGCTCCCTGGGCGCTTCGCTGAGGACGCCCCAGTACATAGACAGAAGACAGGCGAGAGTGGGCTGCTCTCGCAGGCGGTCGGTGAAAACGAAACAGATTTCACGGCTGAAGTGGTCGCGGAACTCCGACGGATATAGCCAGAGCAGGCAGCGAAAGAGGCGCAGGGCTGTTGCGTCGTGCTGCATAGTTACGAACGCTTGGGGAGGAGTCCGGTGGCGCGCGCATCGGCAAGCAGGCGCTCGAGTCGCCGCGCCTCGGCCGCGGCGATCTTGCGGCCGTGCGTGGTGAGTCGGTAGTAACGCCGGCGCTCGTCGTCGTGCGCCGGGTCCGGCCGCTCGTCGAGTTCTTCGATGAGGCCGTCTTCGAGCAGGCGGCGAATTGCGCTGTAAAGCGTGCTGGGGCTGAGGCGGACCTGCCCACCCGTCCGCGCAGCGACGTCTTGGAGGATGGAATACCCATGACGGTCGCGATCAGCGAGCGCGACCAGGATTTCGAAATGATCTTTGCCGAGAGCCACGGCGCAACTATATCACAGTTCGCTATAGTTGATTTCGCAATAGTGACGCGAAATAGTGACGCGGATCACATCCCGAGCTGCACGACCGTTTCGATATGGTAGGTCTGCGGGAACAGATCGATGAATTGCATCCGGCGGATGTGGTAGCCAGCGGCGATCAGAGGATTCAGGTCGCGCGCGAGGGTGGCGGGGTCGCAGGAGACAATTGTGAGCGCCGGCGGGTGGAGGCGCGTGATCTGCTCGACTACTTCTTTGCCGAGCCCGGCGCGGGGCGGATCTAGCAGAATGAGATCGGGCGTGCGATCGAGCGCGCGCAGGAACTCCGAGACGTTGGCCTGCTCGGCCTGGACATTCGCCAGCCCTGCACGATCAGCGTTGAAGCGGAGGTCTCGGACGGCGGCGGATCCGGACTCGACAGCGGTTACTTCCCGAAAGCGGCGTGCCATCTCGACAGAGAACAGGCCAACCCCGGCGTAGAGGTCGAGCGCAGAATCGCCGGACGCGCCGTCAAGCGCAACCTCGACCAGGCGATCAATCATGAACCGGTTTGCCTGAAAAAACGAGTTACTGCTGACGCGAAAGCGACCTGCGTAGTCGAGCGGACCGTCCACCATTCCGGGCAACTCGGCGGTGCACCACTCAAAGAAACGGCGAGCCACGGGGCGCGCGGTTTCGGTGATATTCAACTGAAGCCCCTGCTCATCCGTGAAGATTTCAAGAGACCGCACGAAGCGCGGCCAGCGCGGGTCGCGGACCATGCGATTCAGGCTGGCAATGGCCTCATTGACTTTGGGTGAGCTGATCGGGCAATGATCGACGGCGCAGAGTTTGTGCGATCGCGCCTCCCAATAGCCGATGGCGTTGCCGACGACATGGAGTTGCGCGCGGTTGCGATAGCCCCAAGGCTCGGCTGCGATGACGTCGATCTCACCAGGCGGCTCGATTTTCCCGAGCCGACGCAATTCTTCTACCAGGATGTCGCGCTTGATTTCGAGTTGCCGTTCGTAGGGCGCGTGTTGGTAGTGGCACCCGCCGCAGCGTGCGAAATAGGGGCAGCGCGCGGCGACGCGATCGGCCGCGGGTTCGAGCACGGTTGTAGGGCGGGCGCGCAGCAGGCCGGGCTTTTCCTGACCGGCCTCGGCGCGGACGCGTTCACCGGGCAGCACGAACGGCGTAAGAACTACGCGGCCATCCAGACGCGAGAGGCCATCACCCCCGTAAACCAGTTTTTCAATATCCAGTTCGATTACGATAGGATTTACCCGCTTTCCTTACCATGAAAACACGAGTCTTTTCCGGCATGCAGCCGTCCGGAAATCTGCATATCGGAAACTACCTGGGCGCGCTGAAGAACTGGGTCCGGATCCAGAGCGATTACGAGTGCATTTTCTGCATCGTCGATTTGCATGCGATCACGCTGTACCAGGATCCGGCCGAGCTGCGGCGCAAGATCGAAGAGATCGCGGCGCTGTATCTGGCGGCGGGGATCGATCCGAAACAATCTTCGATCATGGTCCAGTCCGCGGTGCCCGCGCACGCGGAGCTGGCGTGGATGTTGACCTGCGTCACGCCCGTGGGCTGGCTGGAGCGAATGACGCAGTACAAGGCGAAAGCCGCAAAGCAGGAATCCGTGGGCGATGGATTGCTGCAGTATCCGGTCTTGATGGCGGCCGACATTATGCTCTACCAGGCCGGCATCGTCCCCGTGGGCGAGGATCAGGCGCAGCACCTGGAACTGACGCGCGATATCGCCGAGCGGTTCAATTCGCTATACGGCGACACGTTTGTGGTTCCGGCCACCAGCCTGCCATCGGTAGGCGCGCGCGTGATGGGGCTGGACGATCCGACGCAGAAGATGAGTAAGTCGGCGATCGGAGCGAACCATGCGGTGGCGCTGCTGGACGACCCGGCGAAGATCCGCAAGACGATCATGCGGGCCACTACGGATTCGAACCCTTGCGTGGATTTCGAGACCGCCGGTGCGGGAGTGCAGAACCTGATCGGGATTTACCAGGCGTTCTCTGGTGCGACCGACGAACAAGTGAAGGCGCATTTCAACGCCATGCGCTACGGCGATCTGAAGAAGCAGGTGGCCGAGATGGTTGTGTCGCAACTGGAGCCGTTTCAAGCGCGGTATCGGCAGATCACCTCGGACGCGGGCTACGTGGCCGGTGTGTTGCGCGAAGGGGCGGAGCGCGTGGCGCCGATCGCCAATCAGACCGTTCGGTTGGTGAAGGAGCGGATGGGCCTCTACGTGTAGCTATGTTCCGCGCCTACCTGCGGCTTCTGGCGGAGCATCGCAATTTCCGGCTGCTGTGGGTGGCGCAGCTGATCAGCGAGATGGGCGACTGGTTCTACTCGCTGGCGGTCTACGGGCTCCTGCTGCAACTCACGGGTAACCGGGCGCAAGCGGTCGGCCTGGCGGTGGTTCTGCAGGTACTGCCACAGACGCTCGCGGCGCCGGCTACGGGCGTGATCAACGATCGCCTCAGCCGTAAGCGGATCATGATCGGCGCCGACGTGGCGCGATTCTTCATCGTGCTCGGAATGCTGGCGGTGCGGACGCCTGGAATGGCCTGGCTGGTTTATCCGCTGCTGCTGCTGGAAACGTTGGGAGCAGCTTTCTTCGAGCCGGCGCACTCGGCGGTGATCCCCAATATCGTGCCCGAAGCGGAGGTGCTGCACGCGAACACGTTGAGTTCGATCACCTGGTCGTTCTGCCTGGCGGCGGGAGCGTCGCTGGGCGGTGCGGTGGCGGTATTGTTCGGCCGCGATACGGTGTTCGTGCTGAACGCACTATCCTTTTTGGGATCGGCGTGGCTGATCCGGAGCATGCGGTTCGAGGAGCCGCACACCCAAGGCCGGGAACCCATGCGGGCGCGCGATTTCGTGGACTTCAGCCCGGTAATCGAAGGAGCGCGATACATAAGGGCGGATCGCCGGTTGTTCGCCACGGTGTTCGTCAAAGGCGGTATTGGCCTCTTGGGGGCGAACAATGTCCTGCTGCCGATTCTTGGCCAGCGCGTGTTTCCCGTGCACCTGGCGGGCTTAAACGCCGAACGCGGCGGTGTGTTGGGCATGAGTCTGCTGATGGGCGCACGTGGGGCCGGCGCGCTGATCGGGCCGCTGGTGAGCGGTTGGTGGGCGGGCGAGTGCGACAGACGGCTGCGGACCGGAATACTCATCGGATTCCTGTTGGCATCGGCAGGGTACCTTCTGCTGGGCTGGACCGGTTCACTGGCCGCGGCGGCGTTGGTGGTCGTGCTGGCGCATGCCGGGTCGTCCACAAACTGGGTCTTCTCCACGACCCTCCTGCAGGTCTATACGGTCGACCGGTTTCGGGGCCGTGTCTTCGCGGCCGACTACGGGCTTTGCATGTTGGGCATCTCGGCCAGCAGCTACCTCGCCGGCGTCGCAATTGACTTTGGTATACAGGCGCGGACTTTCGCCAGCCTGGTCGGATTGGCGATGCTGGTTCCTGTCGTCGGATGGGCTCTAGTACTCAAACGGCTGCGTTGAGCGGGAAATCCGACACGCCGGTGCTATTGTGTTTTAAGGGGGTGAGGGACCATGATTTCGTGCGGCGTGCGCATTTTCGCAGGCGTTTGCGCCGTTGCGCTCATTTCCGTGCTCGGCGCGCAGGACGAATCCAAGCCACAGCCGTCGCCGAAAGATCTCTTCTTACACCCGCGGCAACTGCCCTATCATACGATCGATGTACCTGCTGATCAGGGCCAGGCTAAGCCGGGACAGACTGACAAGAAGGGCGTCGGTAAAAAGAGTGGTGGTAAAAAAGAAAACCGCCATAAATTAGGTGAAACGGTAGAAGAGGGTGGCGCCCAGGAATCCACAAAGCCGGAAACAAAGGTCGGCGATTCTGTCGGGCTCAAGTACTCCGTTTTGAAGGCGGTCGATGGCAGCATGGCGACCGCACCGCCTGATGCCGAATTTCACAACGGGGACAAGATCCAGATACGATTCCAAAGTAACTATCCGGGATATCTGTACATACTGAATAAGGGCACGAGCGGTAAGTGCGAGAAGATGTTTCCGTCGCCCGAAGTTGAGTCGCGCGATAACTCAATTTCCGCGTGGCGGGAGTACATCCTACCGCCGGACGGAAATCTTATGGGATTTCACGACGCGCCCGGCGTCGAGAAGCTGACTATCCTCTTTGCCCGACAGCCGGAGCCTGATTTCGAAAAGCTGGTTTGCTCGCCATCTTCCGACGGCAAGTCGGCCGATGATGAGTTGGCGCGCAGGAAGCAGATGTACTCGCGGGATTTGCGGATCGAAAAGGCGCCCGACGGAATTTATGCAGTTAATCCGAGCGCGCGCGTGTTCTTAGAGATCCCGCTGGTCCACAAGTGAGAATGCCTGCCATTCCCGGAGCCGGTGCTATTCTAGACAAAAGCAACGCCGCTGACGCGTTGCGAAGGTGCTATGTATGTCATACAAAATGCTGATATTTACCGGCCTCTACACGGCTTTGCTCGTGACCGTGGCCGGAGCTCAGGAGAACCCCGATAAGCAGTACACGGCCAAAGAGCTATTCTTGAAAGCCCGCCAACTGCCTTACCATGCTGCCACCTCGGAGGCGACCCCTGCGCCGCCGCCAAAAGCGGAAACCGCAGTCCCAAAAACAACTCACGCAACCAGGCCTCCCGGCAAGAAGGTCGACACTGCACCCGTAAGCAAGCCTACTACGTCGGCAACACCGGTCTCGACATCTTCGAGTCTTCCTGAGGGCGCCGCGATCGTACGGGTGTCAGCGCCCGCGCCCTCTCAGGGACCAGCGCTCGGCCTGAGGTATTCGATTCTTCGCCGTGTGAACGGTCAGATGGTCGAGGTTCCAAAGGATACCGAATTTCACAGCGGGGACGCGATTCAGGTCAAGGTGCAGACGAACACGCCCGGTTATCTCTATATCGTGAACCAGGGGTCAAGCGGGCAGTGGATGCCGATGTTCCCCTCAGCAGAGTTTCAAGGCGGGAATAACCACGTCGACGGCTGGAGCACGTACGTGCTGCCGCCGCGGGCTATGGTGTTCGACGAGCAAACCGGCGTCGAAAAGCTGACGGTGCTGTTTGCCCGCGAGCCCGAGCCGGATATTGAAAAGCTGATCTATTCGCTGCAGGGGACTCCCAAGCCGAAACCTGTCATGCAGAAGCCGAGTTCCACTGATGATAGTAAGACCCTGGTAGCCAGCGCGAGGATCAGCGATGACCTGGTGCGGAACAAGCGGCAGATGTACTCCCGCGACCTGGTAATCGAGACCGTGACGCCGAACACGCCGGGCGACCAGAAAGAGTTTGCGGATTACGTGGTGAACCCGTCGGGCAGTCCGGATTCGCGCGTGATGGCGGATCTGAAGCTGGTACATAAATGAGCCGCCCGGCGTGGATTCTCCTGGCCGCGGCTGCGCTGCTGGGCGCGCAGAGCCGTGTGATGACGCAAGGCGCCCACCGCATGGAGATCACGTTGGAGCGCATGGACGCCAACGGGTCCTGGCGCAGCGTGGATCCGGCGCTGGTGCTGTCGCAGGATGACCGCGTGCGCTTCCGGTTTCGCACCAACTTCAAAGGTTACCTGTACGTGACGAACCAGGCGAGTTCGGGCGCGTACGAGCAGCTGTTTCCTTCGATCGAAGCGGGTCGCGACAATCGCATCGAGGGCAACAAGGAATACCAGGTTCCCGCGGGTCAGAACCGGTTTCGCATTTCCGGCCCCCCCGGATACGAGATCGTGTACTGGCTGGTGAGTCCGGTGAGGCTGAGTGAATCGGAACCGGGCTTTAGGCCGCTGCCCCCAGACTACCGTTCCGCCAAGCCGCTGCAGTTAATCCCACGCTGTGACGACACGGTACTGAAGGCGCGCGGCGATTGCCTCGACAGTTCGGCGGGTCCAAAGCTGATTCCACGCGGCGACCAAATGACGCCGCGGGAGTTACTCGAGCAATCCCAGCAGGGGAGCGGCGACCTCATGGTCATGAAGCAGCAGAACAAATCCGTAATTGCCTCAACCGAGCCACTATCCGGACCAGTGATCTACCAGTTCCGCGTGGCGCACAAATAGGGAGGTCCGGAGTGAGATTCGAAACCTACGTATTGGCCGCGCTGGCGGCGTCGAGCCTCCTTACCGCGCAGCCGCAAACTCAAAAACGCGACCTGAAAATCGAAGAGGCGGACTCGGACAATGCGCCCGTCAAGCGTGCTCCGGCCCCGCGCAGTTGGGCGGTGATCATCGGTATAGCGCATTACCCGAAGCTGCCTGCCAAGCAACAGCTCCAGTTCCCCGAACGCGATGCGGAGTCCATCTACACGGTCCTGATCAGCAGGGAAGGCGGCGATTTCAAAGCCGAAAACGTCCACATGTTGACTGGACCCAATGCTACGCTGGCCGCCATACGACGCGAGCTCGGAGAATGGTTGCCGGCTAATGCGCAGGAAG
>Ga0335080_10001815_pt1 | contig 21260 bp, 44 predicted proteins | sample Lox_Sample_34_FD_206720 | JGI IMG/M metagenome (GOLD analysis project Ga0335080, IMG submission 206720) | Soil microbial communities from Loxahatchee National Wildlife Refuge, Florida, United States - Lox_Sample_3.4 | ecosystem: Environmental > Terrestrial > Soil > Wetlands | place: USA...
CTTCCCATCTTCGTGCTCGTGAATCGCGGAATCAGAAGGCGCGCGATACGCGCGTAGCACCCGACGAAAGTCCTGTTCATCGGTCAACAGCTTGCGAAGCTGTTTGATGCGTCGGCGTGCCTCATCGATCACTCGATGCGAGATGCCGGCCGCTTTCATCTCGGCCCGTGTCCAGCCTTCCATTTCGAGTCGTGCCACCTTTTTATACTCCCTTGGCAAACTGAGTATAAGAGCATCGGCGCTCGACACCGCAGACGCCGCGGCTTCGGTAGTGTTGGCGGTCGGAATCTGTTCCAACGTTTCAGCAGCGTGCTTGATCTCGCCACGGCTCCATTTCTTGTACGCGTCCCGCACAGCGTTCATAAACCACGTTTCGAGCGTGGTGGTGAGACTGTACTGTGCGCGATTTTCCCAACACCACGCCAGTGCGGCCGCAATTACATCATCACGATCGGACCGTTGTAGGTGTCCAATCACGCGATTCGCACGGCGCGATACGCGAGACAACTCCACCACAAACACTTCACTCGCGCTCGTCATTCTTTCCCTATCAGCTTCGCGGCCTGAGCCCGAAGACGTTTGACTTCCTCGAAGATCTCGTCCATCTCGCGCTTGTGTTGCGAAATCAATGTCATACGAAGAGCGTCCTGACCTAAGATTCCGATCCACGCGCCCATCACTCCACCAACGATGAAGAGTGCGGCCCCCAACAAACTGCCCAGCATCATGCGACGGCTCCCGGTGGCGATGGGGGTGGGTTCTTTGCGGTGTGATCCGCTTTCTGCAGCTCGAAATTCGCCTGAGCCTTGAGCACGATCGAGTAGATTTTCGCCTGCACAGACTCCGGCAGCTCTTTCAGCTCAGGCATCGCCATCAGCTCTTTCATGCCGTTCCACAGACACTGGCTCAACGTGGTCTTGTTGAAGTTGTCCACGCACACGAGCGCGATGTCTTCGGCACCCCGCCCAGTCCATTTCAGTCGTACGCCGTTGCGGTGCGCGTGCAGCTGTAGGAGTCGGGATACAGCGTCGCCGGTCAGTTCCACGCTCATTGCTTTTCTTTCCCGTTCACTTGTTGCACGGCCTTAATAGGGCTTCAGGTTGTGCCGCTCGCGGAACACTATATCCGCAGCCTCTCTGAACGCCTTGCATAGCGCATCGAGGTTGGCCGCAGACTTCGGCAGCCAGAACGTGACGGCGCTCCTATCATCGTCTGCTGGCGGATGGTGCAACCGCTCAGAGGATTGTAGGATGATAGGGTTCCGCGCCGACCCACGGCTTTACGACAAGCTGACACTCCGCCGCTCGATGAGCCGCTTGCGGTGTGGGTCCGTTTCCAGTCACGGTATGCCCGTTGCCCTTGATGACAACGCGGAAGCCTTTCGCTGTTTCATAGAGCGTCAGCGACCATACAAAGATCATGGACGTGGTTCCCCCGTTCTTTGAAGCTCTGCTCATGTAAAGTGACTCACGATGAGGCCGATAACGAACGCGGCTACTGTCATCACAACGTACACAATAAAGAAGCGCTCGTGCGGATTCATTTCTGCTCCGCTGTCGTCTCGCCATAGCTCGCGCCGCAGCGCGGGCAAACCCAAAAGCCATTTCGTTTCACTAGCTGCGGATGGTCTGGCCTAGTGGCCCCGCGACGCCACGTCTGGCACTCGAACTTGAGGCAGCCTTCAGACAACAGGCTGAAGCCCTGATCCTCGCAGTCGTTCTCTACCGCAATCACGGTTTTCCCTCATGCTCCAATGTGTGATCAGCTCCGTCTTCGCTAACGGCCCCGCATTTCTCGCATTCATACCTTTCGGCGTACCGCTTCCATACGTAGTCGTGATCGCATGGATCTGCTGTCGTCTCGTCCGAAACTCCGCACTTAATACACTGACGTGACGGAGCCCGATTCGGTTGAGTGTTCAGACCATGCGGAGTGCGCCACTCATGCTCACAGGTCTCGTCCCGTGGTGCGGCTTCGCCTCTTAGAGCTGCTTCCCATTTGGGTAGCATCGGCGGTGTCTCGCTATCCAAGCGAATATAGGCCAGCGCTCTTTCCAGCGCTGCACGCATTCTGTCTTGGACAGCACCCCGTTCGGCAGCTAACCGCTCCTCCAAAGCCAAGTCTCGGCGCAGCCGCTCGATCTCGACAGCAGCGGCATCTCGCAGGTCGAGGCACGGGCACACAACGTCATGCCTGCTGTCACGCAGACGTTGTAAGACATCCTTTGAGGGTCTGTTAGCTTCACTCATGTTAACGTCTCCTCCACACGCACGAATTTCCATCTAGCCGCATGGCTCGCCGTCCTTGTCTGCGTCAGCTTCCAGCCGTTGCTGATCTTGTCGCGCTCGCCACGCATCCAATATCCGACCTTCAGCGGGCTGGTGGGCTCGGAGCATCCGCTCTGTTGGAGCGCGGTTACCAGCTCACCATTACCATCAAGAAGGCTGCCAACAACGCGAGCCACGTCATTAGAGGTGAATTCGCGATCTCCGAAATGCTGCGCCAAAGCGCTGAACACAGCGCCAAGGCTTTCTGTTTCATCATCGGTTTCGTTCCTTGTATCGCATGGGTCTGCCATTCCGAGCCACAACAGTGGATCGCGTACGACATGCGACCACTGAATGAAACTCGGAAATTCCGGGGGCACATCCGGCTTCACCTTCAGGCACCGGTACGCCTTGATGATCGTGAGCGCGTCAATGAGCAGCGTCGCTCGGTTGGTGAGCACGTAGTGCGGAAGGTCAGAGATCTCGAATCGTCGCTCCCAGAGTCTTTCGGTATTCGCGTCCAGTCGGATGACGATAGATCGCCGGGCCATGTCTCCGACCGGGGTGATGTTGTTGCCCGTAGCCGAGAGGACCGCTTTGTTCGGGACGTCATGTGATTTCGATTCTCCCAGCTTACGGCCGTTGTAGTCCGCGGTCGTGATGAACCCACATAGCTCGGCCGCGCGTGTCTTGAATCCTGCCGGCACATTGTCGAAGAGCAGCGAGCGGTCGCCGGCCAACAGCGCGGCGAACAGCACCTTGCGCAGCTCGTCGCCGTCGCTTACCCACGGTCGAATCGCCGGGATAGCGCCGTGGACAATCGTGCTTGCCATCCTTGAGAGGATGGTTTTTCCGGTTCCGGCTTGAGGAGCGGTGTAGAAGAACATGGGGCTGGTGTCGATGGCGAGTCGAGCGGCTTCCGTAAGAATATGCGATACGAAAGCGGACTCACTGGCGGGTTCCTTCCAAGGAAATTGATGGAATACTCCACGAATCCTGTTGAGTGCTTCTCGCGCACTATCCTGATCCGGCATTGCTCCGATTGCGGGGTACGTGGTGCTAGGAACGTAAAGAACTCTTGCTCGACGATCGTATCCGGGTGTGTCACAGATGCTCCCATCCGCTCGCACGAACGGCGAGCGCGCAATTGCGTCCAGTGGTCGTAACACGCTCCAACTCCCTAACTCGAAAAGCGCATTGATATGCTCACCGCTCGCGTCCACGGTGTACCAGTTGCCGCCGGTCTTCGATTTCGCATATCGCTCGAATGTCGCGAGATCGCCGAACTTTTTCTTGCCCCACGCCTTCGTAGCCTCGCACAGCATGATCGCGTCCGTGCTGCGCTGGATCAGCTTGTCGCTGTGGGCCTCGGTCGGGCGCACGAGCAGCGGGCCCTGAGTGAAAACGTGAGGCTCGATGATCTCTTCGAGCTGGCGGAGGATGTTGGAAAACTCGCCCGCTACTAGTCTGACGACAGGTTTCTCGGGGAGAGGTGGTGGCGCAACATCCGGTTGATTCTCAGCTCCAGCCTCGACTGCTCGTACGGCCTCGTCTTGAGGTTTCGATTCAACCAGATTGAACGCTGAGACATCACTGGTGCGCTGGAATCCGCGCTCACGCGCGAGCGTGAAGATGTGCCGGTAGTCCGACCGCGGCTGTTGGTTCTTATGCGCTTGCCACCACGCGGTATCCGCGCCCGGCTGATAGCCGACCGCTTTGCGCGAGAAGTCGTACCAGAGCTGCTCTGCGGGCCGCGTCTTTTGGAGCGAGAGGAGCGCGTACCCGATCGCTGACCACGTGTCATTGTCCGCCACCTTGTCCAACAGGAATCGCAGCGCCTTCAACAATTCGGACCACTCGGGTTCGCCAATTTCCGAAAGCGTCACGTTCGAGTCGGACGTGTCGGAAGCGCTTAACACGCCCATCGGGCCCGTAGTAAGCGAAGGTGTAGATGTCACCGGGGGCTGACCCTTGCCCAGTGCAATCAGGTTCACTTGCCGAGATTCGGGTGTCGCAAACGTCTCCGTCAGCTTCTCCCACATCGAATTCAGCTGATCCATAGTCATCATCGGCAGGCTCGAAGGCAGCTCCGGCGACCATTGGTAGCGCACACCCGATGAGTGCGAGCCCGCAGCCACGAATTGCTGCCCGTCGGCTAATAGCTCGATCGCCGGACCCTTCGGCGCATTGTCGAGTTTGATCTTGCGCTTTTTGCATGGTTGCTCCATTCGAAACGGGACGAGGAACTTGAGGCTATTCTCGCGTACGCGCTCGCTCCAATGACCGCTCGGAAATTCATCGAGCAGGATACGCTTGACGCGCTGGCGCATCTCTTCGCCCTGATCGATGTCGACATCGATCGCGTACACGCCACTTATCGGGCCCGTGCGCACGCAGATGTTCAGCCGCGGATCAGCGCTCCACTGCTGCACCTCGGCCGACATGATCTCGCGCTTCTGCCAATCCTTGAGTCCGTGCGCTTCGCCGTCACGGTTGAACTGGCTCGGAATTTTACCTGTTTTTCCAGATAGGGCTGATCCCTTGACGACGCGCACGTCCGGGGATGCCGGTACGCAAGGCAGCAGATTGCTGCCGAGCCCCAGCACGAAATCGAAATGAAACCAGTCGGCCGGTGTCGCGCCGCGTTCGGCGGCCATCAATCTTTGAATGCCTTGACGAACGCACCGACTACAAGCAGCAGGCCAAGCATTGCCAACACTCCAACCGCTGCGAATCCAACAATCGTGAAGAACATCATCCGGTCACCCCTTTGACGGCCCACATCACGGCCTCTTCGAGTTTGGTCTTCGCGAGGGCGATCTCGCGCGTGCTGCCGCTCGCTGGTGCGACGGCATTGAAGAGCCCATACAGCAGCTCAGCTTTCTGCTTGATGCTCTCGACGAGATCTTTCTCGTACGGGCTCAGATCACGATAGGTGGTGCGAAACGGTCCGCTCATATGTGCTCCTGTCCGCGAACGCGGACGTGGTGAATCAAGTTGTAATGCAGGCGCTGCCAGTAGCAGCGCTCGCACAGGTCTGGATGCCCGGTGTGAAACTCAGGCGCCTCGGTGAACGTCAGCATGGGCCTTGTCTCAGCTAAGACAGGCGTATTGGCCTGTCCATCGATGGAGGCGTAGCACGGCGGAACGTTGACTGCCACCATAGCTCACCTCTTCGGGCTGTAGTAAGCAGTGACGAATGCATGCGCTTTGCACCTTTCTCTGTCGTAGTCGGTTGTCTGTGCGAATGCGCTGCTCCAGTACACGGCGCGCTGTGCCGGCGTGAGCAGATAATCGGCGGCCCAGTTGATGCGGCGCGTACACACTTCCACCGCGAGCGCCGTGAGATACGTGACCGGCACCTTGCGACTGCGCGTGCCCAGCACTTCGTTGATCTGATCGCGCACGACTTTGCACGCGCCCTTGCGCTCCAGCATGGCGTCGGTGATGTACAGCTTGCGGGTCATCGAGTGCTCCTCCCACGCTGTCGCGTGAGCCAGTTGAAGAATGAGACGTAGACCATGTCGGCGCACACCATGCAGTCTTTGCGGTGTGGCCGGCTCGGGAACACCGAGCGCATCTCATCGTACGTACGCTGCGCGATGGCAGCGAGCGCGAGTGTGCCGCCGGGGATCACGGGAATGTCTCGGGTGTTTTCAGTCTGATGGGTGTGTTGAGGAACGTATGTACGCGTTTCTTCAGCTCCGCGATCGAGTCCAGCGCCCCGAATATTCCGAGGGTGCTCTGCGTCGCGTACGTGTCTCCCATAAGATCGTGCAGCAGCTGCGCCTCTGCCTGCGACAGCTCCAGCGTGATGGTCAAGATCGGGGGCGGCTCAGGCTGCGCCCGATGTACAGTTGCTTTTGCCATGTGGCTCTCTCCTCACTCTGTGACGATGCGAACAATCTTGGCCTTCTCGTAGGTCGCGGTGTCGCGGCCGTCCGTGTGCAGGAAGTCTTTCGGACTCACTTCCAGCTCGACGATCACGGCCTTTGCCTCTTTGTGCGTGCTCTTGGGGTTGGCCCAGCGACCCAGCTCAAAGCTCGCGGCCTCTAGCGTGCCGTAGACGTAGATGCCGGCGCGCGCCTCCCAGCCGTAGCAGGCGTCATACTTGCGCGTGTGGCCTTTGCTCCTGTGCTTGAAGCGGCCGAGAGTGTAGCGGCTATCCTGCCAGACCCCGGCGAAGCATCGCCCGCTCTTGCCGATCGGATAGACGACCTTGTAGACCCGCGTGTTGCCCCATCTCGGAGCGCTCGGGTTGATACTGAAACACATGGCTCACCTCAGATAAGTGGATCGGGTTTCTTCGGGCTTCGAGCTGTGTTGTCCGGGCGTGTGAGATGTCCGTTGGGTTTGACGCGCCCCTGCGCCTTCAGCGCCTCACAGATCGCGTGCTCGCGCTCACGCATCGAGCGGCGCGTGCCGTCGGGCTTGCGCGGCCCCGGATCCAGCGGCCGGTGATTGTAAACGTAGTTCCCCACTAGTCTCACCTCGGTTTGAACGGCTCTCCCACAGAAGAGTGATCACAGCTCGCGCCCAGAGTCAAGCGCTAGTTCACGAGATGAGGATGCCTGAGCGTGCTCACGGCGTAAGTTGTTGAAATATAAAACAGGGTGAGGATGGATGAGGATACCTACCTTCTTACGCGAGGGAGTGGTTTTTATATAATACCCCGGGGGGTCGGTTATTGGTCCAGCTCCTCATCCTCCTCAGGTGAGCCCGAGCCCGGCGCTCCGCCCACTCCCACGCCCCACTCTCTGTTCCCGGGGGCTCGACCTCCCGGGCGCCGCGAGTTGCCAATGCATAGCCCTCCGACACCAAATATGTAAAGTTTTCCGACAGTGGCTCGCGGCCTCGGTGACAGACGCGCCCCCGTCCGTCACGCGCAAGCCCTTGATCCTACTCCCGATTCCCGCGCCCGGCGCTGACCACTCCCGATCTCCGCGCGAGGTATAGAACCCAAAAACCCCCGGTGAAAGCGGCAGTCACGGCCATGTCCCGATCGTCGCGCCGGGCTCCGAAACCGTTATTTTGGACCGGGGGTCGCGATTTTTTTCCGTTATTCCGACCATCATCCTCAGGCAAAATGTGCCAAAAACCGCGGATTTGCCCTAACAAGGATACAGGGCGAGATTTTCGAGCCCGGGAGATGCCCATGATCTGGTTCTTCGCCTCGGTGGTGCTCTTTCTGGCGGTCGCGGACGCTGGGTTCCGGCTATTCGTCCTGTGGCTCGGCGTCGGTGTCGCCGGGCTCGCGCTCGCGCTCGCCATCTTCGGGGCGTTTCGGTGAGCGCCGCCCCAGAGACCGGCCAGCAACAGCAGAAGCCCCGACCCGAGCCCCGGCCCCGGAACATGCCCTTGCCCCTTGGCGGCGAGGCGCTGATGTACACCCGGGAGAATCTCACCCAGCTGTACCGGTGCAGCCACGGCGAGCTGGGCCGGCTTCTCGCCCGGCGCATGGGTCCGCTGCCGATCCGCTTTGACCAGCAGATCCTGTGGTTCGTCGACGAGGCGCTGCGTGATCAGGCTCAGGTGATCAGGACGTTGGAGCGGTGGAGGACGAAGCGATGACTCCCGCCGAGGAGCGACGCGCCCGGTTTCTGATCTCGCGCCATACGCGCCAACGCGAAGAGTGCGAGCTGCTCAAGGGTCGGATCCGTGAGACCAAGCAGTGGTGCCCGGAGTTTGATGCTGGTGTCGTGGTCTATCGCTATGACTTCGCATTCAAGGATCCGGCATCTGGCCGCTATCAGCAGTACGCGACCGAGCTATGGTGCGCGGACGATGAGCTGATTACCGAAGTGCGTGACGAGCGGCTCGTCGAGACCTACCGTGTTGCGATCGCGCGCTTGATCCAGCAGAAGTGCGGGATCAGAGAGGCGATCGCTAACCAACATCAGCTCGCGCTGCCGCGTGGCGTCGAGGCGAGGTACGTATGAAGACCCGCTGGCGCATGCTCTCCGCCGATCTCGACGAGCGCGAAAAAGATTACACGGCCACATTCGTGATGCTGAACGTCGACTCAGGCGAACAGGTCACAGTGGCCCTCTCCGCCAACAAGGGCGGCCCGGCCACGGATCTCGTGGGCGCGTGCCGCGCCACAGCGACATCGCTGATCAACGCGGCCGGTGCGACTGACACCGAAGCCACCATCGAAAGACTCAACTGAGGGATTCCAACATGTTCACCGCAGCGTTCGCTGTTCTCGTCGTGGCCGGCATGGTCTACGGCGGCTATCGCATGTACAAGAGCCGGATCGTGGACGCCCCGGCGGCGCCCAACGCTCCCGGCACGACCGTGCCCCCGAAGCCCGTGACCACGGGTCAGAAACCGCCGCAGCCGTAACAGGCTCATGGCGATCCTGACGTATGGCGACTCGTTCGCCGAGCTGAACGCGCTCTTCAACGCGGTGTTCTCAGGATACTGGAACACCATCGCGCAGAACGCGGGCTCGCCAGCGACGAACCTGTACGTCTCCCTGCACAACGGCGACCCCGGTCCGACGGGCTCACAGAACACGAACGAGACCGGGTACTCGAACTACGCTCGTGTCGCGGTCGCGCGATCGAGCGCGGGCTGGACGGTGACTCAGGGCTCGGGCACGACATTCTCGAACGTCACCAACGCGGCCGCGATCAACTTCCCGGCGTGCGGCGCGAGCGGCGACATACTCACGCACTGGGGCATCGGGCTCGCGGCCTCGGGCGCCGGCACGCTGCTCGCGTACGGGTCGCTCGGTCCACAGACCGGGCCCGCGATTCCGTTCACGTGCACGAGCGCCTCGCCCGGCGTGCTCACGGCCTATGGCTACACCCCGGTGGTCAACGACCGGGTCTCGGTCTGGCAGCTGCCGGGCACCGAGGGCCTGCCCACGGGACTGACCGAGGGCACGATCTACTACGTCGGCACCGCGCCGGGCGGCAACACGCTCACGCTCTCGACGACCCCGGGCAACGCGAACCCGGTGAACACCAGCTCGACCGGCTCGGGCGTCCTCTACAAGTGCGGGCCGCTCGTGGTCAGCACGCTGGTGGCGCCGAGCTTCGCGGCCGGCACCTTCAACATTCAGAAGGCGTGATGGGCGCTCAGGGCACCGCGGTCGTCAACTTCGGCTCGGGAGCGCTCGAAGCGTCAGTCGCTGTCACCGGTCAGAGCGGACTGCTCGCGGGCAGTCTCGTGGAAGCGTGGCCGCTCTGCAACGAGACGGTCGGCACACAGAAAGACGACTCCGCATGGGTCGAGCAGATGCTCGCCCGCGCCACGTATCAAATCGCCGGGACCGGGTTCACGATCATCGTGAAGCCAGCGTGTCGCGCCGCGATCGGATCCTACAACATCGGATGGGTGTGGAACTAGAATGGCTGTTCAGCTAACCGACGGCACAACGAACAACGTAGTCGACGCGACGTCGAAGGGTATCATTGTCCAGAACCCGAAGACCGCGACGCAGGCTGGTTTCGTTGGGCTCGTGGGTGTCAACGATCAGGGCACCATCGTAGCTGGCGGCGACGTCAACCCGGTCTACGTGACTCAGGGCGAGGCGAGCGGCGGCATCTATGCCGCTGCCAAGAACCTGCTCTGGGACGACACGTTCAACGCTACGGCCCAGAACACGAGCAAGTACCGGTTCGCGTTCACGACGATGACCGCGACGATGAGCGGCGGGTTCCTGAACATGAACTCGGGCTCGATTGTCACCGCCAGCACGAGCTGCGGATTCCAGTCGTTCCGCACGTTCCCGCTGTTCGCAAAGGCCGAGCTGCGCTTCAACGTCTCCGCCCAGATCCCGAACGGCGCGCAGGCGAACCAGACGATCGAGTATGGGCTCTTCCAAGCGACTCTGAACGGTGCCGCGCCGGGAGCGCCGACCGACGGTGTCTTCTTCCGGTGGGATCCGACCGGCAACCTGCGTGGAGTCGTCAACTACAACGGCACCGAGACGCAGACCGGCACGATTACACCACCCGCGAACAACACGAATCACGACTGGCTGATCATTGTCAACACGGACGAGGTGCTGTTCTACATCGACGGCGTGTTGAACGGATCGATCATGCTGCTGACCGCTGCGCCGACGCAGGGACAGCCGTTCATGTCCGCCGAGATGCCGATCACGTTCCGCGTCTACACCGCCGGCTCCGCTCCGGCGCTGGCGCCGATCCTCAAAGTGTCGGATGTGTTCGTCACTGAGCTGGGCCCCGATCTCACGCGCCCGTGGCCTTACCAGAAGGCCGGGTTCGGGCACATGGCCTATCAGGGTCAGAACGGTGGCACGATGGGGTCGACGAGCAATTTCGGCAACAGTGCGCTCGGCACCGCCACCGCGTTGTCGAACACGGCCGTCAGCACCGGTAACCCGGTCGGCCTCGGCGGATACTCGCACGATCTCGCGACGCTGGCCGCCGGCACAGACGGCATCGTTACGAGTTTCCAGAATCCAGCGGGCGGTGTGAACCAGACGCCTCGCAACCTCGTCATCACGGGTGTGTGGGTGCACAGCGTGGTCGACTCGGGGCTGACCGGTGGTCCGCTCGCGTTGCTTTACACTCTCGCGTACGGTCATACGGCCGTATCGCTTGCGACCGCTGAGTCCGCATCGTTTGCTACTGGCACGACCAAGGCCCCGCGTCGCATCGCGCTCGGAGTCGAAGGTTGCGCCGCCGCCGCGACCGCTGGCACGCTTCTGAGCCCGGGAGGAATTACCCGTCAGTTTTCGTCGCCGATTGTGGTGGCCCCGGGTGAGTTTGTCGCGCTCGTAGCACGCAACGTAGGCACCGTAGCGAGCGCCGGATCCGTCGTGCACATGGTCGGCTTCGACGCCCACTTCGAGTAAACCATGTCGCTGCTGCTCGCGCTACAAGGCGGCAGTGGCGCAATCTACGCGCTCGGTGTCACGACTGACACTGGAACCGCTTCGCTCACTGGCTCCGGCGCGCTCGCCGCGCTGGCGCTCACGACCGATACCGGTACCGCCGATCTAGAGCCGGCCGGGTCAGTCGGCGCGCTCACGGCGCTCGGGCTCACGGTTGATGTCGGGACCGCTTCGCTCACCGGCTCTGCCGCGCTCGCTGCGCTCGCGCTGACGGCAGATACCGGAACTGCTCAGCTCACAGGGTCCGGCGCGCTGACGGCGCTCGGACTGACGATCGACATTGGAACTGCCGACTTGGAGCCGGCGGGAACTACCGGCATCCTGACGGTGCTCGCGCTGACGTTCGATGTTGGCACCGCGAACCTGACAGGCGCCGCACCGTCGCCCCCGAATTTCTCGCAGTACCACTACGAGCCATATACGCCCGGCACGTACGGCGGTGAGGACAGCAAACCGCTCTCGGCGCGAACCGAGAACCTGCTCGCTGCTTCGGTCATTGCGCGTACGATGTGGGAGCGCGGGCAGATCACGAAGGAACGACACGACAAGATCGTCGACGACATCCGTCGGCGTCTGAAGGGGCGGCACTGATGACTCGGCACGCGTACCTACGCCAGATTCTGGCGAACGTCGTGACCGCGTGGCAGGCGCGCCGCCGCGCTCGTGGCATCGGGCGCCTGATTGCCAAGCGACAGGAACACGCCGCGCTCGATGCGCTCGTGGAAGCGCTGTCCGAAATTGATGAGCCATTGGCTGGTGTCATCTGGACACGCGCCTATCGGGTCGCGCTTTTCTGGGCGCAGAATCTTTCGATCCAACGGGCGATGGAGCAGTTGGTCGAAGCACACAAAGACGTCGTCGGTGGCGATGACGATCAACCCGGGACGCCGAGCGTCTGGGACAAATTGCGAGCAACGCTACGATAACAACGAGGAATCACCATGACATGGGGTAACAACGGTGCCGGACCGATGGGCGTGCAGCCTTTCGCGCCCGGACAGGTAGGTCAGCCGCCGGGACAGGGGGGCGCGACGCTGCCCCCGCTCTATAATCCGAGCTTCGAGTCCGTGATGGCCGCGGTCTCGCGCGGCGAGATCTCGTTGAACCAGATCGTGGCGAACAACTCTCAGTTCGGCGGCAACGGTGCCTCGATTCAGGCGTCAGCCGGCAACCCGACGCTGATGCAGGCGATCTCACAGGGCCTGCCTCAGAACGGCACGAATGGACTGAACGGTATCGGCCCGGGCGGCGGGACCGTGAACGCGAGCTACGCGAGCTGCAACGCGGCGCCGGGCTCACTTCACTCCGGCGGCCTCGACAATACCACCACGTGCGATCCGCGTGCCACGGTGGCCGCGACGTCGCTCCTGTCTCCGATCCAGTACGGCGGGAACTAACCATGACCATCTACGGAACGCCCGGCGGCACGCCGCTCAACACGACTCCGTTTCAGGGTACGCAGCCGGGCAACGCGGCACAGGCCACCCTGCAGCAGCAGAACCCCGGCGTTGGGCTCTTCCCGCCGAACTCGAACAACGCGAGCGGAGACACCGTGCTCGCTGCGCAGTCGCGCGGTTCGGTGCCGGCGAATGTGCTCGTCACCAACCTTGGGGTGCGGGATTCGCGCCCGGGTCGCAGCGCCAGTGAAACGCTCTCGCACGCGGGCGCTAACGGCGCGGGTGAAACCGCGGCGGCCCCGTACGCTTGGCCCAACTCTGCCGCGTCAGGCGGTAACTCACTCGGCGCTGGCGGCTTGAACCAGACGCCAAACGACGCGAGTGGCGAGCAGACCATTTGTGTCGCTGGCGCGCCCGCCTCTTTTCCAACCATCGCCTCGCCGGCACAGTATCAGGGGTAATGTATGGCCGCAACATTCTGGACCGGCGCTCAGGCAGACGCTTTTGATACAAACGCCGGACAGCCCGGCGGGCCGCCGAACGGTTCGCAGATGCAGGGGAATCCGAACCCACTGCAGATCACGGTGCCCGCGGTAGCCGTCGAGCCGCCGTTGCCACAGAACACGGCCGCCGCGCCTCTCACCACTCAGCTCGCGGCCGGCAACATTCCGCACAACCTGCAACCGACCAACACGCAGCAGGCCGGCGGCGACAGCGTGCTCGCGCAGCTCAATCGCGGACAGGTGATGCTGGGTGATTCGACCTACGGGCAGAGCATCGCGCCCGGCGCGGCTCCGCCTCCTGTTCCGACTGGCGCGGCCAGCGGCGTCACTTACTCAGGCAACGGCAACTACTCAGGGATGTAACATGGGCCCCATCTACGCGATCATTCTCATGGCGTTCATGAATGGTGAACTGGTCACCGACCCGGATATTCTCATGAGCGACGAGGCGCATCAGCTGACGGCACAGAACTGCCCGAAGTATGCGGCGATGGTCATCGAGAAGATCCGCAGCGTGGCGCCGCCGGAAGTGCAGTTCGTCGCCAAGTGCGTCGACTTCGCGCAGCTGCCGACAGCAGTGAGCGCGTTCGGCTCGAAGGCGAAGTAGTGGCCGGGCAGGCCACGGGCGGCCAGAAGCTGACGCCAAATCGGAACGTGAGCGCTCCGGCCGGCATCGGCGGAAGTTTGTGGGGCGCGAACGGCGGCGGCATCACGCCGATCGGTGGCGGCGTCAGCGGACAGACTGGCTGGGATGCACCGGTCGCACAGACCGCGAGCGATGGCGAGACGGCGACGAATACGATCGCGTCTTCGCCGGGATTCTTCCAGAACCAGTCGCTGCTGACTCGCGAGGTGACTGGCAACGCACCGAGCCCGCTTCCGAGCGGGATGCAGATTCCGGGCAGCCAGAAAGATTCTTCGATCAACGGTTGGAACAACGTAGGGTGAGCACCATGCAGAAGCAACGCGGCGGAACGGTGAACAACTGGGTGGCGATCCTGCTGCTCGCGGCTCTCGCGGCGAGCGCATCGTATAACCTGTACTGGCTGAAGCATCACACCATCACGATCCGGTTTGGAAACGAGATCACCAACCCGTCAACGCGCCATGCCGGCGCTTTCCCGCGCAACGCGTACAGCTGCAGCGGGCCCGGCGTGGTCTGCTACGTAGAAATTTGATCCTCGCTTCCGGCGAGGACCGATAAGCCGGGCCGACCCGGCGTCCAGTTGACGCGCCCTGAGCGCGAGGAAATTAAAATGTCTAATCTTGGCGTCTTTCGAGACACCTTCTACAACGCGATTCACGCGCTTCCCGCGTCTCAGGCCATTGCTGGCCCGACCGCGACCGGCGTGATCCCCGCGTCGACTCTGGCTGGCGCGGTTGAGAACTGTCTCACCCTCGGCGGCACATCGCAGACGTTTACGACAGATACGGCGGCCAACATCATCGCCCAGCTGCAGACGGCGGTTGCGGCGGCGCAGAAGGCTAACGTAGGCGGATTCGCTTCGGCTCTGGGGGACACCCCGCCGCCCGGCGTTCCGAACCTGTTCAACGTGTCGTTCACCGTGTCGATCAGCGGCACCGGCATCACCACGGGCGCTACGCTCGCGGCCGGTACTGGTGTAACGCTCGCGGCAATCGGCACTCTCAGCCCCACGGCGCTCGCCATCGGAGCTGCTTCCGTCTCTCGCTTCGTCGTGACCGTTACTGGCGCGTCCAGCGTGACTTTCACCCGCGTGCAGTAAGCCGCGATCCAACAGAGGAAAATTCAAATGGGCAAGACAGAACACGCCAACATGAAAGGCGAAGAGTACCTCAAGGGCCGGCGCGCTGGCGTTGAGGGAACCCACGGTGCGTCGCGCAAGGGCGTAGCCGAGAAGACCGCGCTACCTCACAGTGACGTCCACGAGAGTGGCGGTGAGGCGGAGCTGAACGAGAAGGCTGGCGAGATCTATCGCAAGGCTCTGAAGAACGGCGGCGGCCGTGATTCGGAAGGCGATCAGGCTCTGCACGAGCGCTAGGCCGCAAACGTCCGCGCCCCTACTCGGGGCGCGGACTTCATTTTTGAGGTGATCGTATGCCACTGATCAAGTCGGCCAGCAAGAAAGCGCGCAACGCCAACATCAAGACGCTGGTTCACGAAGTGGGCGAGAGCCCGCACGTCAAGTCAGTGAAACAGGCGGTCGCCATCGCGTACAGTGAACAACGCCGCGCGGCGGCGAAGCACGGCCACAAGCCGAAGGGTCATTTGAATCACGAGCACGTGAGCAAGTGGACCCGTGGAGAGAGGAAAAACTACCAGTGAGCATCGACACAACTTTCCAGCCGAAAACAGATCTGCTGGTAGTCGACAATACGGCGGCCGCGCAGGTTCCGGGCGCCAGTCAGAAGGGCGTCACGACGTTCCGCTGTGTAGCGCGCGTAGCAAACTGCTACCTCGCGTGGGGCCGTAAGTCCACCGTCACGGCACCCGCAGCGCCCGCGGCCGTTGGTCTGTTCGCCGGCTCTCAGAACGGCGGCATCATCGGTCTGACGAAGGACGCACCGTGCTACATCGAGGCTCCGCCGGATTCGTTCTTCATCGGTAGCGCAGCGTTCGCGACCTCGAATGTCGAGATCATCGGGGGTCAAGGAGGCACAGGTGGCTAAGAAAAGCGGCATGCATATCAAACCCTCACATCGCGGTAAGTTCACCGCGCGCGGTATTAGCGTGAGCGAAGGTTTGCATTCGAAGTCTGGGCTCGTGCGTAAAGAAGCCAACTTCGCTCGAATGGCGAAGCGACATTTCGAGCCGCTTGGCAAGTCGCATGGCCCCAAAGCTGATCATTTCGTACGCACAGGAAAATCTTGATGGCAACCAAGATGCCGATGGGCGTGGCGATCGTACATGAACGTCGCCCCAGCGCCAAGCAGATGACGCGCGAGCACGCCAAATACGCGATGCGTCGCGCGACCGAAGAGTGGATCGACGGGCGCATCACCACGAAAGAGCACAACGCCGTGCACGAGCGCGGCAAGCACGTGCTCGAAGGGAAGCATCCGCGCCATTTCAAGGGCAAGACCGGCGAGCGTAAGATCAGGGGGCTTTGACGTGGAGCTGCACCACGTAGTCGGCATCTGCATAATTGCGCTCGGCGTGGTGTTGATCATACAGGCGCTACGGAGCAAGCCGTAGATGGGTCTGATCATTGGCAACCGGGCGCTGCAGGGCGGCCCGAACACTCCGTACCGATCAGACCAGATTCTGGCGAACGCGGACACGTACCTCCAGTACACGTTCCTCGATCGCCAGAACGTGCCGGTGACGCCGACGTCGATCATCGTCGAACTCGACGACCTGACGAACGGCATCAACATGGACGGCGGACCCAACACGCTGAACCCGGCCGGCGCGTCCACGACCAATTACATCTATCCGGCGTTCACGTCCGGCGCGACCCCTCCGTGGGTGCTGCAGCTGACGGCAGCGCTGATGCAGATGTCGTACCCGTATCAGGGTTCGCAGATCTGCAAACTGACACTGAAATGGACCGGGGTGGACTCGGTCCTCGGCAACCCGTTCACTGGCAGGTTCGAGAACGTCATCGAGATGGTGTCTTCGCCGACGGTGAGCGGTTCGTTTTAAGCCTGGTTTAGTTTTGAACGCGAGTGACTAGTGAGGAGTTACGAACGTGATTGAATTCAAACAGCAGCTGTTGGACGACTTCATTGTCGTCGCGCTGATCGACACGCCGGCTGCGCAGGGTATGATCAAGCTGCCGGACTGGCAGCGCACACTGCGTGGTGAAGTCACCGCGGCCGGACCGGGCCGCATGCTTCCGTTCGGTGGTCGCGCTCCGATGGAGTGCAAGGTCGGTGACATCGTGACGTTCGCCGCGACGGCGGGGATGGATACTAATTACGGTGTTGGCCGCAAGATTCGGATGATGAGGGATGAAGACGTCGATACGATTGAGGTGCGCGATGACGTATGATCGCAAAGCCTATATTCGACGCTGGAGCAAAGAGAACAAACAGAAGATTCTGGATCAGCGTCTTCGCCGTCAGTTCGGAGATTTTCCACCGCGGCCAGACGTCTGTGAAGTTTGTGGCGAACCTCCATCCCTAAAGAAAGCGCTGTGTCTGGATCACGAACATTTGACCGGCACATTTCGTGGATGGCTTTGTCATCGGTGTAACACCGCACTCGGATTGTTACGAGACAGCTCGGATCTCTGCGTCGCGCTCGCGCGTTATTTACGGGAGAAACAGCTGTGATCCTCACCCCCGAACTTGAGAACGTAGCGCGAAACATAACCGTGCTCCGTGACCGCGTACTCGTGAAGCCGCTGCCGTATGTGCATCCTCTTCTGGCGACGCCCGGCATCGAGATCCAGAAGGGTGTCGTGATCGCGGTCGGCTACGGCCGACGCCAGCGCCGTAAGGTCGCGTTCAAGCAGCAGATCGACAACACGCCTCCGGTAATCGGACCGGATGGTAAGACCGTGATGAAGTTTGGTCAGAGCCGGCTCACCGGTAAGACGCTCTACTTCGAGGACGGCGACGAGACCGGCAAGATCATTCCGATGCAAGTGAAGCCGGGTGACGTGGTCGAATTCAGTTTTCGCAACATCACGATTGTCGACTTCGATCGTGTTGGGTTTTCGGGCATCGGCCCGCTTGCGTTCATCTGGCAGAAGGCCATCTATTCCGTCGACCCAGACGAATCGCTGAACGAATGTTTGCTCTGGCAGCAGAGCGCGGGCTATGACCGCCACGGCAACTTCATGTCGGGCGCCGAGGACTGGCACCGAGCGTGAGGAAACATAGCGGGAAGGCGGAATTCGCGCGCACGGTCTGCGATTCAGTCGTTGATGGGCGCCCGGATTTCTACAACGCTCCAGCGAAACGCCCCGTTTCCAAGGAAGAAGCCCAGAAACACGGCTGGTCGCACTACTTCGACGGCGTGAGCCAATGTCCGCAGGGTCACATTGCGGCCCGGTACTGCTCGAACCCGGGCATTTGTGTCGACTGTAAGCGTATCGGCGAGGGAAAACCACCAATCTACTCGGTGACGATGCTCGCGAGCGACCTGACGGGTGCAAAACCGTTCGTGAATCCGCTCGCGGACGCCCGATTCGTGTGGACCGACGAGAAAAAGTCTCAGTTGCTGTCCGCGTGGATCAACACCGGGGGCGACATGCTCGCCGCAGTGAAGATTGTCGGCTGCCAGCCCGAGCACGTGATCGATTTGAAGGCGTCCGACCCGGATTTTCAGGCCCGTTACGAAGCCGCGCGCCTGAAAGTCGATATCGTCCAGCTTTGGTCGATGGAAAAGCGCGCCGCCGACAACGACCGTGTTGGTTTGGCAATGTCGCAGAGCAAATTTTCGGAATTCGGCGCCAAGACAGGTTTGGCTGACCGACCAGCTATAAACCCGGAGCAGATGCGTGCGGGACTTGCCCAACTCCTATCGAGCCTTAGACGCTCGATTAGTCAACAAGACCGACTTGAGTCAGCTGCAAGAGCTGCTCGAACTGTGGGATCGCATGACACCCCCGCAACAGCTGCTTCAGGAGAGGGAGTGGCGGAGCAGGGCGTACTGGCACACCCACACGACAATAGCGACTTGGTTTAAGACGCCAGAAGTTCGCGCGGCGTATCCAAAGCAGATGCGCCACTTCAAACTTGGCGCGACGCACGACGAGCGCGGCCTGTTTGGCGGCAACCGAACCGGCAAGACGCATTGCGGGTGCTACGAAGACACGCTCCATCTGACAGGGCTCTACCCTGATTGGTGGGAAGGTCGGCGATTCGACCGACCGATCGGCGCGTGGGTTGCGACTGATACCGCGAAGAACGTCCGCGACATCCTGCAGGAGAAATTCTGTGGCGAGCCGGGCGTTCCGGTGCTGTTCGGTACCGGCATGATTCCGATCGATCTGTTCGCGGGCGACCCGGCTACGAAGCACGGAATCGCGAACGCGTATGAGTCGGTGCACGTGCACCATCACACGAACGGCATCTACGACGGCGTCTCGACGCTGATGTTCAAGTCCTACGACCAAGGACGTCAGGCGTTTCAGGGCACCCAGCAGGATCTGATCCACCCGGACGAAGAGCCGAAGATCGAGATCTACACGGAGTGCTCGCTGCGGTTGATGAGCACCGCGCCGGGTGAGAAGAACGGCTCGCTAGTGCTGACTGAGACGCCGCTGCTGGGTATTTCGGAGCTGATGATCTCGTTCATGCCTGAGTTGAACCCCGCGCACGATCTGATGAAGAAGCGCGAGTACAATCACGAAGTGCAGGACTACGACATGGTGGTCGATGAGTGAGCTGAGTCGTGTCGCCACGTTTCTGGATATGGACGACGTGCCACATCTGACAGAGGAAGAGAAACGCAAGATTTTGCGCGGTGTCGCACCCTACGAGCTGCAGGCTCGTAAGAGCGGCATCCCGGGTCACGGCGTTGGGGCGATCTATCCGATCGCTGAAGCGCAGATGTTGATCCCGCCGTTCGAGATCCCTATGCACTGGCCCCGCAGCTACGGCATGGATCCGGGCTGGGTCTGCACCGCGGTGCTCTGGTTCGCGTGGGACATCGATCACCCGTACGTAGACCGCGACGGCAACACGCGCTACCCCGCGGTGGCGTACGACGAATACTATGTCGGGCAGGAACACCCTGCGATCCACGTCGCCTCGATCAACCTGCGCGGGAAGTGGATGCCGGGCGTCATCGATCCGGCAGCCGAGAAGGCTCGCGGGCCCGACGGCGAATTGCTGATCGAGGCGTACCGCGGTCTCGGCCTGAACGTCTACAAGGCCGACAACGCGGTGCGGTCTGGGATCCTGACGTGTTGGGACGCGCTCTCGACGCAGAAGCTGCGGATCTTCAACACGCTCGTTCATTGGACGAAAGAGGTGCGCCTGTATCGTCGCGACGAGAAGGGCGAGATCATCAAGAAAAACGATCACCTCATGGATGCCATGCGGTACAACCTGATGAGCGGATTCCAGTACGCGAAGGTGCCGCCCGAAGGTGAGAACGGGATCCCGTGGCACACGTGGGATCCAGCGATGGTTACGCCCGGGGGCATATGGACAGGTTGATGTCTGTGGCTGCGATCGATGAGGAATACCGGCGCTCCGGCCAGACGCTGCTCGTCGATACCGACGGGCGGCTTATCGTGTGGGGGCTCCCGTCCAAACGTCCGATGGACATATCACTTCGAGGCAAAGAGGCCGAGATGAAACGTTTCTTGATAGCCCGCGCGTTGCGGGAGGAAAGGTGAGAACATGGCGATCAAGCTGAAGATTCAACATCGCGAGGGCCTGCGCCTGCGTCAGCAGACTGCGCAGGATGTCACGCGCACCGTCGGCAACACGGTGACCGCTGGTACGGACTGGAAATTCGACCAGCACACTGACTACGAAGGAAAGCCGATCGGCGAACTCGATCAGGACCGCGACGCGCGGCTCATTGACGGCGCGGGAAAGAAACTCAGGCTCGGAACCTATACGGTTCACATCAACGCCGGCATGCATAACCTCGTGATCGAGCAGAAGGGCAAGGTCAAGAGCGTCGACTTCAAGAACGAGTCGATCCGCAACCAGCTTCGCATCAAGTATCAGGAGCTGAAAGACACCGGCCGCAAGACCAAGGACAACAAGCCGATCTACGAGTGGAAAGATCAGGCCGGTCCGCCTGTCTACATCCCGCCCAATACGTGGGGCGGAGCGTTCGTGGGCGACGGCCAGCGCGCGATTCTGGACGAAATGTCGACGTAAGAGAGCGGCGTGACTACAAACTCCGGCGATAACCTTGATCTCATCAGCAGCCGTCCCGGCGAGACCGGGCGGCTGCCTGATAGTCCCGGTTTCCGGATCAAAGACCCGGAAGCGTTGCTCGACCGCATCCGCCGCTTCTACGACGAGGGCGTCGGCGCGTGGGAAGAGAACCGCCGCATGCACTCGGAAGACCTGAACTTCATCTACAACTCCGAGGCGATGGGCCAGTGGGATCCGGTCGTCCTGCAGAACCGCCGCGGTAAGCCGAGCTACACGTTCAACCGGTGCCTCCAGCCGGTCAACATCGTGATCGCTGATATGCGTCAGACGCGCCCGGCCGGCAAAGTGCGTCCGGCCAGTGAGGGCGCCAGTGAGGCGGTCGCGGACATCTTCGGCGGCCTGTGCCGCTCGATCGAGCAGTGCTCGCGCGCCGCCGACATCTACATGG
>Ga0335080_10001816_pt1 | contig 21253 bp, 14 predicted proteins | sample Lox_Sample_34_FD_206720 | JGI IMG/M metagenome (GOLD analysis project Ga0335080, IMG submission 206720) | Soil microbial communities from Loxahatchee National Wildlife Refuge, Florida, United States - Lox_Sample_3.4 | ecosystem: Environmental > Terrestrial > Soil > Wetlands | place: USA...
GATGGGCTATCCGCAGGCCGAGATCGCCATGCCGGGAGTCCAGGGCGCCACCTACTGCGTCCCCATCTGGGGGCGCTACTACGAGATGGTGTTCGGCTCGCAGGCCGTCCCCGAGTTCGCCCAGCCGAGTGCCCTGCCGGTCTACCGGCCCTGGAAGGGCGCTCACGCGGTCGGCGGTCCGGCCGCTCCGGCGCCCAGCCTCTCGCCGAATCCGTCGCCCGCGAGCAGCTCGCCGCCCGTCATCCGGCCGTCGGCCACGCCGACACCGGCCCCGACGCCGACCGGCACGCCCACGGCGGCGCCGTCGCCCTAGGAGGTGACGCTCACCGTCCCCGAGGCCGTAACGTAAAGCTCGTGTAGAGAAGCCATTAAGGCTTGTTAAGAGGTCGAGGGACCCGGCGGCGCGGCTGTTATCGTGGTCGCAGGACAGGCTCGACCACGAGGAGACGAGTATGCGCAGGTGGCAGACGACCGGCGGGGTCGATCCCGAGGGTGACGTCCGCGAAGGGGGTTGGCGCGAGCTGGGCGACGTGCGCGGCCGCCCCACCGGCGTCCTGCAGTCGACGGTCGCGGTCGCCACGAGCGACGAGCGGCCGGTGCGCCAGGGGCCGACGCCGGGTGTCGACGCCGTGCGTGAGTACCTGCGCGAGATCGGTCGCGTGCGGCTGCTCACCGCCGACGAAGAGGTCTGCCTGGCCAAGCGCATCGAGCGCCACGACGCCGAGGCCAAGCGCAAGCTCACCGAGGCGAACCTGCGGCTCGTCGTCTCGATCGCCAAGCGCTACGTGGGCCGCGGGATCCCCCTGCTCGACCTCATCCAGGAGGGCAACCTCGGTCTCGTCCGCGCCGTCGAGAAGTTCGACTACCGCCGGGGCTACAAGTTCTCGACGTACGCGACCTGGTGGATCCGCCAGGCGATCACGAGAGGCATCGCCGACCAGAGCCGCACCATCCGCATTCCCGTCCACATGACCGAGAAGATGAGCGGCCTGCTGCGTGTCCAGCGTCAGCTCACGCTCGAGCTCGGTCGCGAGCCCACGCCCGAGGAGCTCGCCGCCGAGATGGATGTCGAGCCCGCTCGCGTCTACGAGATGCTCGCCATCAGCCAGCAGCCGGTCAGTCTCGAGACGCCGGTCGGAGCACAGGGCGACTCCGAGATCGGCGAGCTGATCGAGGACGCCGCCGCCGTGGCGCCTCCCGACGCGGTCGGCGAGCTCCTGCGCAAGGAGCAGCTCGCCGCGATCCTGGCCGGTCTCACGCACCGCGAGCGCCGCGTGATCGAGCTGCGCTACGGCCTGGGCGACGACCGGCCGCGCACCCTCGACGAGGTGGGCCAGCGGTTCGGCCTCACTCGCGAGCGCATCCGTCAGATCGAGTCCAAGACCCTCAGCAAGCTGCGCTGCCTGAGCGAGTCCCAGCACCTGTACGAGTGCCTAGATTAGGCGCGACACGGAGTCGCGCCTGCCTAATGCGGCGACGACGCAGTCGCTCGCCGGACTAGACGCGCAGCGTAGCCGCGCATGTCTGAGCGGCGACGACGCAGTCGCTCGCCGGACTAGACGCGCAGCGTAGCCGCGCATGTCTGAGCGGCGACGACGTAGTCAAGCCTGCCTGAGCCGGTTTGCCCCTCCCATGCCGGACTGATACAGTCCGGAGCCACGCCGCGAGCACCCACAAGACGGTGAGCGACCGGCGACGACCCCCGGCGCCGCTCACGGGTCGCCGGTCACCGGGTGGCGACCAGGAGGTGACGGCGTGCCCCAGAGACGACTCGCGCAGACGGCCGGGCTCGCCTTCGTCGCCCTTCTCGCCCTGACCCTCTGTCTTCTCGTCCCTGGCCGGGCCTCGGCCGCGCCCTCGATCTCGCAGGCCAGGAGCCACGCGGCTCAGCTTCAGGCCGAGATCGCCGCGCTCAACGGCCGCATGGCCGCGGTGGCGGCGCGGTACGACGCCACGGCGCAGCGCCTCAACGTGGTCGATGCCCGTATCGCCGACAACCAGCGCCGCCTGGCGGCCGCGCGCTATCAGCTCGCCGTCGCACGGCGCGTGCTGGCCGAGCGCGTCGTGGCCATGTACAAGGCGCCGGCCGGGGGATTTCTCGACGCCGCCCTCACCTCGAGGAGCTTCGACGACCTCGTGGACCGGGTGCACCTCTGGAACGAGATCTACGAGCAGGGCACCGTCGCCGTAGCGGCGGTGAAGCGCACGAAGGCCGAGGTCGAGCAGCGCGGCCGGCGCCTGGCCGGCGACCGCAAGCGGGCCGTCGGGTTGCTGACCCAGGTCGGCGTCGAGCGCAGCGAGATCGCCGGCGAGGTGCGCCGCGGGCAGAGCCTGCTGGCCGCCGCGCAGGCCAAGGTCCAGTCGCTGGTCGAGCAGGCCAGGGCACGCAGGGCGGCGGCCGCGGCCGCCGCCAGGGCGGCGGCCGCGGCCGCCCGCGCCGCCGGCTACCATCCGGTCAGCGGCGCGGGCGGCGCCTACTCGCCGCTGTCGTGGGCGCGGGCGCTGCTCGGCTACCTGGGCGTGCCGGTCACGTCGCAGAACCTGACGGCGGTCACGTCGTGGGAGCTCGCCGAAGGCGGCCACTGGTTCAACTCGGCACGGTACAACCCGCTCGATACGACCATGCCGGAGCCCGGCGCCACGGTCATGAACAGCGTCGGCGTCAAGGCCTACACGAGCTGGGCCGAGGGTTTCACGGCGACCATCGCCACGCTGCACAACGGCCTGTACGGCCCCATCCTGGTCGCCCTGCGAAGAGGCGACGACGCCATGGCCGTGGCCGCCGCGGTGGCCTCGTCGCCGTGGGGCACGGGGGCCTTCGGCGTCTAGGCGGGCTTGACTTAAGTCAAGCCACCGTGCCTGCGCCGGCCGGCGCCGCCCCCGGCAAGGTTGCCGGGCGTGGCAACGCTGCTAGCATGGAGCCGTCAGGGAGTCCTTGCTCCAAGCCCGCCACCCCTACGGCGCATGCGGCGCCAGGGTTGGCCGGCCGTACCATGGACAGACCATGGGGCGCCGTTTCCGGGGGGAGCGGCGTCGTGGGCCGGTGTGGAAACGCACCGACCTCCTCGTGTTTGGAAAGGAGCGCCGGGACCCGCACGGGCGAGCGACCGCCGAAGACCGGCGGGAGCTCTGCCGCGTACGAGGTGCGAGCGCACATGGGGAGGGGCAGATGTCCGACGACGTTGAGCCGACCAACTCCGAGGGCAAGCAGGGCGGTCAGCCACCCGGCTGGCGTTTCACCCGCCGCAAGTTCCTGATTGGCAGCGCCGTCGCGGCCGGCGCCGTGGCGGCGGGCGGCAAGCTCGTCGACGACACGTTCCTGGGCGGCCTGCAGCCGGCCGAGGCGGCCGCGCCGCCCGTGGTCGAGCAGCTCGTGCGCACCGGTCACTCCAACAACTGCGACGGCGCCTGCGGCCATCTCGTCCACGTGGCCGACGGCAAGGTGAAGCTGGTCGAGGGCGCGCCCTACGACACCACCACGATCGCCGGGACGACGATCCCCCAGGCGTACCCGCCGCGCATCTGCCTGCGTGGCGTGTCCCAGCTCGAGAACCTCTACAGCGGCGACCGCATCAAGTACCCGTACAAGCGTGTCGGCGAGCGCGGCTCGGGCCAGTGGCAGCGCATCAGCTGGGACGAGGCGACCTCGATGATCGCCGACAACTTCAAGACCATCCAGGCCAAGAACGGCAAGGATTCGGTCTGGATCGCGCCCTACACCGGCTCGCTGTCCGTCCTCGAGGGCGTCGTCGGCGTCGGCTTTCGCTTCGCCAGCGCCATCGGCGCCGTGGCCGGCGACTTCGAGGGCGACAACGAGGGCGACAGCTCGACACCGGCCGGCTGGAACTACGTGCTCGTCGACCCGACGAACCCCAGCAACGGCGGTGGCTTCTTCGACGGGCACGAGTCGACCGATTTCCTGAACTCCAAGGTGATCGTGCTCTGGGGCAACAACGTGGCAGAGACCTCGATCCCCGACTGGCGCGTCATGAAGGACGCCCAGGCGCAGGGCGCCACGCTGGTCAGCATCGACCCGCGCTTCACGGCCACCTCGGCCGGCTCCGACGCCTGGCTGCCCATACGGCCGGGCACCGACGCCGCCCTGGCCGACGCCCTGATCAACTACATCATCCAGCACCGTCTCTACGACGCGGCCTACCTGCAGCAGTTCACGGTGGCGCCCTACCTCGTGAACCCGAAGACCAAGAAGTGGCTGCGCACCAAGGACGTGGGCCTGGCCGGCGACGACTACGTCGTGGTCACGGCCGGCGGCCAGGTGGCCGCGGCGACCGGCGCCAAGGCGCCCCAGCTGCTCGGCACGCACAAGGCCGGCGCCCTGCAGGCCCCGACCGCCATGCAGGTGCTGGCCGATGCCGTCGCCGCGTTCACGCCCGACCACGCGGCATCGCTCACCGACATCCCGGCCGCCGACATCGTGTCGCTGGCCAAGCTCTGGGGCACGACGCACCCGGTCGGCATCCGCGCCGGGTTTGCCCTGTCGCACTGGTACTACGGCGACCTGACGATGCAGGCGATGCTGACCCTGCAGGCGTTGACCGGCAACATCGGCGAGCACGGCGGCGGTGTGACGACCTTCGCCGGCGGCCTCACGACCCTGGCCTTCGACCTGCCGGCCTGGTGGGCGCCCGAGGGCACGACGCTGTTCACGGTCATGGAGCCCATGCAGGCGTGCGACGCGATGCTCACCGGCAAGCCCCACCCGTTGCGCGCTGCCTGGTTCATGGTCGACAACTACGCCCAGCAGATGTCGGACCGCAACAAGGTGGTCAAGGCGCTGAAGTCGCTCGACTTCCTGGTCGTCTCCGACTACGTCATGTCGGCCACCGCCGACCTGGCCGACGTCGTGCTGCCGGCCTGCACCTACATGGAAAAGACCGACCTGCTGTCGTCGAACAGCTTCTACCTGCAGTACATGCCGACGGCGGTCAAGCCGCTCTGGGAGTCCAAGTCCGACGTCGACGCGGTGACCCTGGTCGCCCAGAAGATGGGCGTCGGCAAGTACTTCGACAAGACGCCCGACGAGTACCTCACCGAGCTGCTGCACATCGGCGATCCGGCGGGCGCCGACTCGACGGTCACCGGGCTCACCTGGGACCAGCTGAGGAGCGGCGCCCCGCACATGAACATGCCGACGATCCCCTACGTGCCGTTCTTCAACAAGGAGTTCCCGACCAAGTCGGGCAAGATCGAGTTCTACGTCGAGATGCTCGTGCCCTACGGCCAGGAGGTCGCCGCCTTCAAGGAGCCGATCGAGGCCTCGCCGAGCAACCCGCTCGCCAAGAAGTACCCGCTCACCTTCCTGTCGACCCACACCAAGTTCCGCACCCACTCGCAGTACTGCGACCTGGCCTGGCTGAACGAGATCACGGCCAACGGCGAGGGGTTCCTGGAGATCAATCCCAAAGACGCCGCGGCGCGCGGTCTCAGTGAGGGCCAGGTGGTGCGTGTGTTCAACGACCGCGGCGAGATGAAGGTGCTCGCCAAGCTCACCGAGTCGATCAAGCCCGGTGTGGTCAATTGCTACCAGGGCGGTTGGGACACGCTGGCCGTCAAGCAGTACGTCGAGGGTCACCCCAACAACCTGACCCACCAGCTCGCCAACCCGGCCCAGTCCGTCATCCCCAACTTCCCGTCAAACGCGGCCTACTACGACTGCCTCGTGCAGGTGGAAGGGGCGTGACGGCGATGAGCGCGATCGACAGACAACCGCGAAGTGAAGGGGGCGAGCAATGAGCACGACGTATCCCGGCGTCGATGTCCCCGATCCGAAGCTGCAGAAGGCCACACGTCTGGGCCTCGTGGTCGACCAGAACAGGTGTGTCGGCTGCTGGAGCTGCTCCGTGGCCTGCAAAGAGGAGCAGAACGTTCCGATCGGGATGTACTGGCTGCGCGTGCTGACCGTCGGCGGCGACGCCATGGACGTGCCGGCGGGCACGTTCCCGGCCCTCAAGATGTCCTACCAGCCGACGCAGTGCTTCCAGTGCGACAACCCGCCGTGCGTCAAGGCCTGCCCCACGCAGGCGACCTACAAGATGGACAACGGCATCGTCAATGTGAACTACGAGCGCTGCATCGGCTGCCGCTACTGCATGGTGGCCTGTCCCTACGACAACCGCGTCTTCAACTGGCGCAAGCCGGTGCAGGAGCCGCCGGCCAGCGTCACCGTGGTCGGCGAGACGCCGGCGCGGTTCAAGGGCGTCGTCGAGAAGTGCACGTTCTGCGTGCAGCGCATCGCCAAGGGCCTGCTGCCGCGCTGCGTCGTCGCGTGCCCGGCCGGCGCCCGCTTCTTCGGCGACCTCAACGACCCCACGAGCGAGGTGTCGCTGCTGCTTCGTGACCGGCCCTCGTACGTCGTGTTCCCGGAACGCGGCACCGAGCCCAGCCTCCACTATCTCCTGCCCACGGGTCCCAACGCCACGGGAGGTGCGCTGTGAGCGTCGCCGCGACAGAGAGCACGCTCGCCGCGCCCGCCAGGGGCTCGCGCGGCCTGACCGTGTGGACCATCGTCCTCGTCGCGCTGATCCTGCTGGGCTTCGGCGTCTGGATCTACCAGATCGCCAGGGGCCTGCAGATCACCAACATGCGCGACAACGTCATCTGGGGCCTCTACATCATCAGCTTCATGTTCTTCGTGGGCCTGTCGGCCGGCGGCCTGATCATCGCCTCGGCGGGTCGCCTGTTCGGCGTCGAACGCTTCGCGCCGATCGTGCGGCTGGCCGTCGTCGAGGCTACCGTCACCATCGCCACGGCGGCCCTGCTGATCATCCCCGACCTCGGCCATGTGCAGCACATCTACAACCTCGTCATCCACGCCCACTGGCTCTCGCCGATGATCTGGGACCTCACGGTCATCCTCATCTATCTCGCGCTGTCACTGCTCTACCTGTGGCTGTACATGCGGCGTGACCTGGCGGCCCGGGGGAGCTGGCTGGCTCTCGGCACCAAGGACTCGGGCCAGGCGGGGCGCGATCGCGACCATCATCTGACCTACGTCCTGGCGTGGATCGCGCTGCCGGCCGCCGTGCTCGTGCACTCCATCACGGCCTGGATCTTCGGGCTGCAGATCTCACGAGGCTTCTGGTATTCGGCCGTCATGCCGCCGCTGTTCATCAGCTCCGCGCTGGTCTCGGGGCTCGCGCTCGTGACGATCATCGCGTTCCTGGTGCGGCGCAGCGGACGCATCTCGTTCGGCGACGACCTGGGCAGCTTCCTCGGTGGTCTGCTGGCCGTGTTCCTGGCGGTCGAGGCGTTCCTCGTGTTCTGCGAGGTCCTCGCCGGCTACTATCCGGGCATCCCGACCGACGCCGTGCACCAGCTCTTCACCGGGCGGTACGCGCCGGGGTTCGCCGTCGAGATCGTCGTGGGGCTCATCGTGCCCTTCATCCTGCTGGCCGTCGCGGCGTGGCGGCGCCGGCCGCAGGTGGTGGTGATCGCTTCGGTCCTCGCCCTGATCGGCATCTTCGTGCATCGCGCCAACCTGATCGTCATCGGCCTGGGGAAGGCGCCCATCCAGCTCGCGCCGGGCACACCGCTCGGCACCCCGCAAGAGAGCGGCTCGTCGTTTGCCACGAGCAGCGTGTACTTCCCGTCGATCTGGGAGTTCCTCATCGTGATCGGCATCGTCGCGCTGGCGGCGCTCGTGTTCACGCTGGCGGTCCGTCACCTGCCGCTCAAGGAGCGTTCGTAGCGCGATGCGCGACGCCGACTCGCACGGCGTTCCCAACGAGGACGCGGCCGGTCCGCCGCAAGGCGGACCGGCCGCGCGTCCGCCGAAAGGCAAGCCGGGCGCGCGTCTGGCCGACGTCTGCGCGCGGCGCGCGGCGGTCTACCAGGCGCTTGCGCTCGGGTTCGGCGAGCCGACTCTCGCCTACCTCACAGCGCTGGCCGACGGCGAGCTCGTCGACGGGTTGCGCGAGGCGGTCGCCTGGCTGGGCCCCGACGCCGCTGCCTACGAACCGGCCTTCGCGGTCCTTTCACAGGCGGGAGCGGCGGTCGCCCGGACCGGCGTCGCGGCCGCTGTCGGCGCCGCCGCCGTCGAGCACGCCCGCCTGTTCACGGGGCCCGGCCGTCCGGCCGTGCCCTGTTATGCCTCGCAGTACCTCGACGCCGCACCCGGCCGAGCCCCGCGGTTGAACGAGGCGGCGGCGTACGCCGCCGCCGCCTACGAGGCCGAGGGCGTCGTTCCCGCCGATCTGCCGCGGGAGCTGCCCGATCACGTCGCGATCGAGCTCGAGTTCCTGTTCCACCTCTGCCGGCGTGAAGAGGCGGCATGGGACGCCGGAGACGCAGCCGAAGCCACCCGTTTGCGACGGGCGCTCGATGCCTTCCTGCGCGAGCACGCCGCCCGGTTCTTCGCCGGCTTCGCCGGGGCCGTGGCCGCGGCCCTGCCGGCGGCGCTGTACGCGGCGCTCGCCGAGCTGCTGGCCGTGCACGCCGTCGTCGAGCTCGGCGAGCAGCCTCCGGCCCGCGAGACGGATCGGCGGCCGTCCGCCGGCGAGACAGGTCGGCGGCCGCCCACCGGCGACACAGGCGAGCAGCCGCCCGCCGGCGAGACGGGTCGGCGGCCGCCCACCGGCGGCCGGCCGACCGGCTGAGGTCGCGGACGTGGATCGGCTCCAGCTCCTCGACGCCGGTCTGCGCGCGTTCGACGCCAGCCTGCCCGGTGTCGCGCCGCCGCTCTGCCTGGCGACGCGCTACAGGGCGAGCTCGTGCCGGCGCTGCCTCGACGTCTGTCCGACGGCCGCCGTCGAGCCCGCGCCGTGGCTGCGGCTCGTACCTGAGCGTTGCTCGTCATGCGGCGCCTGCGCGGCCGTGTGCCCGACGGGTGCTCTCGCGTTCACTGCCCGGTCCGAAGCCCTCCGCGAACGGCTCTGTGCGATCGCGGCCGGTGGCGGGCGCCAGGCGATGGTGGCGTGCCGTCGTGTCGAGCTCGACGTCGTCTGCCCAGAGGCTGCGCCGGCGAGGCTCGGGAAGGACGGCGATGGCGACCACGACGACGGCGAGGTCGTGGTCCTGCCCTGCCTGGGCGCCCTGTCGGCGGCCGAGCTGATCGGCGCGGCCGTGGCCGGGATCAGCGGCCTCACGCTCGTGAGCGCAGGCTGCGAGGCCTGCCGCGAACGCTCCGCGGCGCTTTCGGTCGAGAGCGCGATCGACACGGCCGTCGCGACCCTCGAGGCCCTTGGCGGCCATCTGTCCGTGACGCGCCGCAGCGCGCCGCATGCCGCCGGCCGGCACGACGAGCCCGAGGCGCCCGCCGGCCCGGCGCTCTCGCGCCGCGATCTGTTCGCCTTTCTCGCCCGCGGCGCTCGCCGCACCGCCGCCGAGGGCCTGGCCCCGGCGCGACGCACGATCGCCGACCTGCACGGGCAGGCGCCGCCACCGGCCCGCCACGGCCGGCTGCGGGCCGATCTCGGCACGCTCGCCGCGCGCGGCGGCGTCGGCTACGCCGCGCCGCCCGCCGTGGCCCTGCCGGCCGCCCTGCCGCTCGCCAGTCTCGAAGTCGGACCGGGCTGCACTGGCTGCGACCTGTGCGTGCGCTACTGCCCGCACGGGGCGCTCACGCTGGCCGGCGGCGTGCCGCGCTGCGACGAGTCGCTGTGCACCGGCTGCGGCCTGTGCGTCGAGGTCTGCCCGCCCGCGGCCCTCGCGCTGCGGCCTGTCACGGCGAGGTCTTTGCCGGGCCCACCCGCCGGCGTACCATGACGAGGCGATGCTGGCTCACGCCATACGTGAAGGGGCCGTTCAGATAAACCTCGGCCGGGTGCTGATCGCCGCGTTCATGGTGGCCATCTTCCTGGGTCCGCGGCGCTGGATGGCATGGGCGGCCGGGGCCCGCGAGCGCGTGACACTGATCCGGGCTGCGTGGCGCGCCCGGCGCGAGCCCTAGGTCATGCGTCTCCGCGCCCGGCGCAGCCCTGGGTCAGGCTTCTCCGCGCCGCGGCGCGAGCCCTAGCGCTTGCGCTCCCGCTCGCGGCGCTCCTCCTCGCGCTCCATGCCATAGGGCAGACGCGGCGCTCCTTCGCTGAGCACGAACCCGCTCGCCATGTCGCCCAGCGGCACGGCCACGTCGGCCGCCATCAGGGGCTGACCCGCGTAGGCTTCGTAACCCGCCGTGTCCTCGCGGCTGCGCAGCCGCGGGTCGAGGATCTCGTCGAAGGCCGTGCCCATGAACGTGAAGGCCAGCACCACCAGCACGATGGCGATGCCCGGCGGGATGATGTACCACCAGGCCGGCAGCGTCGCGGCTCCCGATTGCCAGGCGTAATGGAGCATGGTGCCCCAGCTGAAGTTGAGCGGGTCACCGAGGCCGAGGAACGAAAGCTCGGTCTCGGCCGTGATCGCCGCCGCCACGACGAGGATGGTGTTGGCGAAGATCAGCGGGAAGACGTTGGGCAGGACGTGCCGGTCCATGATGTGCAGGTCGCCGGAGCCGATCGCCTTGGCCCGCTCGACGAAGGGCAGCTCGCGCACGCGCAGCGCGTCGGCACGCACGACGCGCGCCGTGCCCGGCCAGCTCGTCACGCCGATGATGACGATCACGATCATGTAGTTGTGGCCGAAGATGGCCACGAGGACCATGGCAAAGGGCAGCCACGGGATCACGAGGAAGGCGTCGGTCACGCGCATCCAGACCTCGCCGACCCAGCCGCCGAAGTAGCCGGCGGCGATCCCGATGGCGGCGCCGAGGACCGACGAGATGAACGTCGCGAGCAGGCCGACGACCAGCGAGATGCGGGCGCTCCAGATGAACTCGGCGAGGACCGAGCGCCCGAGGTCGTCCGTGCCCATGAGGTGGTAGTAGCTGAGCCTGGGGGGCTGGAACGCCGGACCGATCTGGGCGTCGGGGGCCAGCAGCGCGTGGTTGGCGAGGAACGGGGCCAGCAGGGCCATGGCTACGAAGGCGGCGATGATCCACAGCCCGATCGTGCCCTGGCGGTTCGACCGGTAGAGCCGCCAGGTGCGGCGCACGTTGCGCACCAGCAGCTCGGCGCGTTCGGGGTGGGCGTCGCCCCAGGTCCAGACGCAGACGCCACCGAGCGCGACGACCACCGTCTGGCAGAGCCAGGTGAAGTTCCCGGTGCGGCCGGCCAGACTGAACCCCGCGGCGGTGAACAGGCCGCCGTTGACGAGCCCCCACACGATGAGCGCGAGCCCGGTGGCAAGGACGGCCGCAGGGTAGGCGCGCGAGACCGATCCGCGCAGCAGGAGAGCCAGGCCCAGGCCCGCGACGACGAGGCCGGCGAGGAGCAGGTACAGCGGCGGGAAGTTGCCGACCGTCGGGGCGAAGAAACCCTTGACGATCGCCGCGAGGCCGCTGGAGAGCGGCGTGTCCTTGGGGTACTTGACGAGCTCGAGGACGAGCCAGACGACAGGCGTCCACAGCAGGATCCAGCGTTTCAGGCCAGGCGGCATGCTAGGCGTTCACCCGCGGGTCGACGTAGTACATCATGATGTCGGCGATCAGGTTGGCGACGATCACGGCCACGCAGCCCAGCAGGAACACGGCCTGCAGCACCGGGTAGTCGTGGGCCGACATCGCCTCGTAGGAGAGCAGGCCGATGCCCGGCCAGTTGAAGACGGTCTCGACCAGGATCGCGCCCGACACGATGAAGCCCAGGTTCATCATCACGAGGCTGATGGTGGGCAGCATGGCGTTGGGCACGACATGGTGCCAGAGCACGCCGTTGCTGGTCAGCCCCTTGGCTTGGGCGGTGAGCACGTAGTCCTCTTTCATCACGCCCGTCAGCGAGCTGCGCATGATCAGGTGGTACTCGCCGTAGTAGCCGAGGGCGAACAGGATGACCGGCAGCGTGATGTGGTAGAGCAGGCCGACGGCGGTCGTGAAGTCGAGCGGGACCGGTCCCCACATCGAGAAGTGGGCGAGGGGGGTCGACATGCGGCCCACCGGGAACCAGCCCAGCGCGACCGAGAAGAGCATGATGGCCAGCAGGCACTGCCAGAAGGTCGGCATGGCGTACATGACCATGCTGACGTCGGTGCTCGCCGTGTCGAAGGTCTTGCCGCGCCTCCAGCCGGCGAACACGCCCTCGACCATGCCGATCACCGTCGCCAGGAGCGTGCCGAGGCCGCACAGCAGGATTGTCGCCCAGATGCGCGAGGCGATGACCTGCGTGACCGGCACCTTGAAGGCATAGGAGTAGCCGAACCTGAGGCGCAGCGTGTCGGACCAGTAGTAGACGAACTGCTCCCAGCGCGGCACGTCGAGGTGAAAGGCCGCGCGCTGCGCCGCGAGCACTGCCGGCGAGATCTTGCCCTTGGGCAGCAGGAGGCGGGCGGGATCGCCCGGCATGACGCGAAACAGGAAGAAGTTGAACGAGGCGACGAGCACGATCGTCAGCAGCGCGTTGGCGATCTTGCGCACGAAGTAGGCGCGCTTGTTCACGTGGCTCATCCCCCCTTCCGAGTCAGCATAGAGGAGCGCGTCGGCCGCTCGCAAGCCGCCGGCCAACAGCGCACGGGCCGGCGTGCCTTGCCCCGCCGTGCAGTGCATATACAATCAGGGTACGCCCCGCTGCTCGCGGTACCGCGGGGTGCGTCGGGATGCCCGCGGGCGGGGGCCCGCGAGCGCCGAGCGAACCTGGGGGGCCCCATGAGACGAGCGCGTCCGTCCTGCGGTCGAGTCGGTCTGGCGTTGGCGCTGTTGCTGGCGGCCGGTCTGCTATGGGGCCTCGCTTCGGCCCTCGCCTCGGGGGCGAGTCCGTCGCCGAGCAGTGGCGAGACCGTGCTGCGACTGGGCTGGCTGGCCGGCCCCGACAACCTCAACCCCTTCGTGGGCACGAACTCGTCGGCCTTCACCGTCTGGTACATGAACTACGACACGCTCGTCGGGCTGAACACGACCGATGTCAGGCCCAACAAGACGACCGGTCTGGCCACCGGCTGGACGACCTCGACCGACGGCAAGTCCTGGACCTTCACCATCCGCACGGGCGTCAAATGGCAGGACGGCCAGCCGCTGACGGCCGCCGACGTGGCCTTCACCTACAACGACATCATCAAGAACCAGATCGCCAACTGGACGGCCTACACCACCAACATGGTCAAGGCGACGGCGCTCTCCGACACCACCGTGCGCATCGACTGCTCGACGCCGTCGCCGGCGCTGCTCACCAACGTGGCCGAGGTGCCCATCCTGCCCGCGCACGTCTGGGCGAAGATCCCGATCAAGACCGCGAAGAGCAGCGCCTTTTCGAACACCGCGCCGCTCGTGGGCAGCGGTCCGTTCCAGTGCGTGCAGTGGAAGAAGTCGGACTACCTCGTCATGCGGGCCAACAAGAGCTACTGGCGGGGCGCCGCCCACGTCGACGAGGTCGTCTTCGAGGAGTACACGAACGCCGACACGATGGGCGAAGACATGAAGTCGGGCGCGATCGACGGCTGCCTCGGCCTGCTCCAGGCGCAGATGCACGAGCTCGCCCACGCGAAGGGCGTCCAGATCAGGCCCGTCTACGTCAACGGCTACGACGAGCTCGGCTTCAACTGCTACACGAACGGCCCCTCGCTGGGCAATCCCGTGCTCAAGGACTGGCGGTTCCGCCAGGCGCTGCAGTGGGCGATCGACAAGAACAAGCTGTGCGCGATCGCCTACGGCGGCATGGCCAAGCCCGCCGACACGGTGATCACGGCCGACTACTACCACGAACCCGACTGGCACTGGACGCCTCCGGCCGACCAGACTTACACGTTCGACCTGGCCAAGGCTTCGCAGATGCTGACGGCGGCCGGCTACAAGCTCGCGAACGGCGTGCGGCTCAACCACCAGGGCAAGCCGATCTCGCTGCGTCTGTACGCCCGCAGCAGCTATCCGCCGAGCATCACCTGCGGTGAGTTCATCACCGGCTGGCTGCGCAAGCTCGGCCTCAAGGTCACCCTCTCGACGCTCGACGACGGCGCCCTCGAGAGCGACCTCTACAACACGGTCAAGGGCGTGTTCACCCCCAACTACGACCTGTACGAGTGGGGCTGGTACAACGACGTCGACCCGGGTCCCGCGCTCGCCTACTTCACGACTGCCCAGATCGACAACGAGAGCGACTGCGCCTGGTCGAACCCGCAGTACGACGCCACCTGGAAGGCCCAGTCGATCGAGATGGACCAGACCAGGCGCCTGGCCCTCGTCGACAAGTGCCAGCAGCTCATCTACCAGCAGTCGCCCTATATCCCGCTCGCCTACTCCGACGACACCGAGGCCTGGAACACCGCGCGCTGGACCGGCTGGGTGCAGATGCCGGCCCACATCGGCAACGTCGTCTTCCCGCCGTACGGCTACGAGACCTACTTCGAGGTGAGGCCGGTGACGAGCGGGGGCGGCGGGCAGGCGGGGCTCACCGGGGTGCTCGTGATCGGTGGCGTCATCGTCGTCGCGATCGTCATCGGCGTCGTCGTCGTGCTGACCAGGCGCCGCTCGCGCGAGACCGTCGAGCCTCTCGAGGAGTGAGACGGCCGCGGCGGTGAGGCGGGTCCCCGCCGGCGTGACCTTGCGGCCGGCGACGGTGCGCGACGCGCCGGCCGCGTCGCGCACCGTCGCGCTCGCGCTGGGCGAGCTTTACGCGCGCCAAGGTCGTGAGACTCCCGACGTGCACCCCCACGACGCGGTCTATCGCCACCTCGCCGGCGACGGCGTGTCGAGCTTCTGGGTGGCCGAGGCCGCGCCCGGGGTGGTGGGCTTCTCGGTGGGTATGCGCCGCTCCGGCCTCTGGTTCCTGGGCGGGCTGTTCGTGCTGCCGGAGTGGCAGGGCCAGGGGCTCGGGCAGGCGCTGCTCGAGCGCGCCGAGGACAGCCGGTCGACCGGTGGCATCGCCGCCGTTCTGAGCAGCGCCTCCAACGAGCTCTCGAACCGCCTCTACGCGCGGCGCGGCATGGCGCCGCTGCTGCCGGTGCTACAGATGACAGGCCCGGTGCCCCTGCGCCACGCCCCCGGCCTGCCCTCCGGTGTGCAGGCAAGGAGCCTGGGCGGCAGCCAGCGCGATCTCGGCGCCCTGCTCGAGATCGACGACCGGGTGCTCGGCATCGACCGGTCGCCCGACCATCGCTGGCTGCTCGGCGAAGAAGCGCGCAGCGGCTGGCTGTTCGAGCGTCAAGGCCGGCCGGCCGCGTACGCCTATCTCGGCGGCGACGGTACCGAGGGCGGCGCCGTCGTCGGGCCGGCGGCGGCCGTGCGGCCGTCCGACATCGCCCCCGCCGTGGCCTTCGCGCTGGCGGAGCTGGCGGCGAGGGGCGTGACCTCGGCCGGCGTCATGGTGCCGGGCAGCGACCTGGCCGTCCAGCGCATGCTCTGGGAGGGCGACTTTCAGTTCCACGGCGCGACAGGGCTGCTCGGCGCGACTCGTCCCTTCGGGCGCCTCGACCGCTACGTCTTCGCCGGCAACGCGCTCCTGTAGGCCCAGGGACCGTGATCGCCGTGCCAAGCCCGCTTGCCGTCGTGCCCCATACCGCCGCCGTGTCGATCGCCCAGCTCGTCGCCTGGGTGCTCGTCGTCGCGCTGCTCGCCGGCGTGCTGGGCGTCATCGTCGCTCTGGTGACCGACGACCGCGACCCGACCACCGTCCTCGCCTGGCTGCTCGTCATCGCCCTGCTGCCGGTCGTCGGGCTGCTGTTGTACTTCTTCATCGGCCGCAACTACCGGCGCAACACGCCCGAGCGCGAGCGGCTGCGGGCCGAGGCGGCGGCGCTCGCCGCCGCCGCACTCGCGCCGCTCTACGAGGGCAACGACGAGTACGTGGCCGGCCTCGAGCGACGCCTCGACGGCACTCCCGCCGGCAAGCTGGTCGAGCTGGGACGCCACGTGACCGGCTTTCCGGTGCTGCCGGCCGAGTCGATCGAGGTCTATCACCGCGGCGCCGACAAGTTCGCCCGCCTGCTCGACGACCTCGCCGGCGCGCAACGCTCGGTCGATCTCATGTACCTCATCTGGGAGCAGGACGAGCTCACGGCCCGCGTCACCGACGTCCTGCTCGACCGGCTCGCTCACGGCGTGCGCGTGCGCATCCTCTACGACTGGCTTTCGTCACACCGCTACGGCAAGGACGAGCTCAAGCGTCTCGCGGCGGCCGGCGCCGCGGTCAAGCCCTGCTACAGATGGCTCACCCACATCAACTACCGCAACCACATGAAGATCGCCCTGATCGACGGCCTCGCCGCCTACACCGGCGGCATGAACATGGGACAGGAGTACATCGACGGCGGCGCGCGCTTCGAGGTGTGGCGCGACACCTCGCTGCGCCTCACCGGGCCGGTGGTCGCCGTCTTCGACGTGCTCTTCACCCTGATGTGGCGCTACAACCAGCGTCGCGGCGAGCCGCCGGCGGTCCCGGCGCCGGCGGCGCCGGCGGTGAGCGCCGCGGCCGACCGGCCCGTCGAGGTCCTGTACTCCAGCGTGGCGACGCCCTTCAAGTCGATCCGCGACGCCTACATCGTCGTACTCCTGGGGGCCCGCGAGACCGTCTGGATCCAGTCACCCTACTTCGTGCCCGACGAGCCGCTGATCACGGCCATGTGCGCGGCCGCGCTGTCGGGCACCGACGTGCGGCTCATGATGACCGGCGTGCCCGACAAGAAGCTGCCGTTCCACGCGGCCCACGCCTACTACAAGCAGCTCCTCGACGCCGGTGTGAAGGTCTACCAGTACACGGCCGGCTTCCTGCACGCCAAGACGGTCACGGTCGACCGGCGCTGGTGCATCATCGGCACCTGCAACTTCGATGTGCGCAGCACGATCCTGCACGACGAGGTCTCCTGCGTGATCTTCGACTCGGGCATAGCGGGCGACTACGCCGCCGTCTACGAGGACGACCTGCGGCACTGCCGCGAGTTTACGATCGACGACTGGTGGGCGCTCGGGCGCCGGACGCGCTGGGGCAACTCGTTCGCCCGCCTCTTCTCGCGGCTGCTCTAGTAAGGGATCCGCCTGGCGGCGCCAACTATCACGGTAGAGTTTCGGTGCTACACTGAGGTCCGGTCGAAGCGATCCGCCACAGGTGCGGGGTCCCAGGGGGGCATGTGATGAGACGGTGGCTGCTGGCGTTCGCGTGCGTGGTCGCGGGGGTCCTCACGGTGAGCTGTATGCCGGCGGTGGCCGGCGCGTCGCGACCGGCCACCCACACGCAACCCCTGACCGGCCCGTCGCCGGCAAGCGTGCGGCCGGCCGTCGCGTCGAGGGCCATGTCCGGCGGCCCCGGTACCACGACCACCTCGTACAACTGGGCCGGCTACGACGACTCGACCGACGGGCCCTTCGGCACCGTCACCGCCACCTGGGTCCAGCCGCGCGTGCGGACCACCGGCGCCACCTTCAGCGACGCCGCCTTCTGGGCCGGCCTCGACGGCGACAACTCCAACACCGTCGAGCAGATCGGCACCGAGGGCTGGAGCGAGGGAGTGGCCGGCTACGACGCCTGGTATGAGATGTATCCGCTCTACCCGGTCGCGATCGACATGCCGATCCATCCCGGCGACGTGCTCACCGGCACCGTCACCTGGGCCCAGCCGGCGAGCTTCACGCTCACCCTCACGAATCACACGACGAACCAGACGTTCACGACGGGGCAGCTCATGAGCGTTCCGCCGCTGCTCGCCTCGGCCGAGGCGATCGCGGAGGCGCCCTCGAACGACGACGGCGACATCGTGCCCGGCGGCGATTACGCGATCGTGCAGTTCAGCGACTGCGCGCTCAACGGCCAGCCGATCGGCGCCTACGACTGGAACCGCATCAACATGGCCGATGAGTACTCCGACGCGCTGGCCGCGCGGACATCCGATCTGGGGCCCGACGGAGCGAGCTTCACCGTCACGACCGACTGCACGGCGCCTCACACGACGGTCTCCGGTGCGGGAACCGCCTGGCACGACCGGCCCGTGACCCTGCACTTCAGGGCCGCCGACAACCGGGGCGGCCAGGGCGTGGCCTACACGCAGTACTCCCTCGACGACGGCGCCACGTGGACCGACGGCACCACCGCCAGGGTGCCGGCCGCCGCGGACCACGCGAACGACGGCGCGAACAAGGTCGTCTACCGCTCGGCCGACAACGTCGGCAACGTCGAGAAACGGCGCTTCTGCTCGGTGCGCATCGACACCCGCCGCCCGACTCCCCTGGCGCACTGGCCCGGCGCCGCCCGGCGCGGCGCCCGCACCGCGCTCTTCTTCTACGTGCGCGACCCGCGACCGGGAAGCGCGACCGCGGCCGTGACGATCCGCATCTTCGACCGTCACCGCGCCCTCGTGAAGAAGGCGGTCCTCAAGCGGGTCGCCGTCGATCGCCTGCAGCGCTACGTCTTCACCTGCTGGCTGCCCAAGGGTCAGTACCGGTTCGCCGTGACGGCCACCGACGCCGCCGGCAACCGGCAGACCGCCGGCGCCGCCAACACGCTGGTCGTGCGCTGATGGGTGCGCGGCGAGCGTCGACCGGCAGCTCGGTCCGTCACCTCATCTCTGGGCATCGTTGCGGGGGTCGCACATGAAACGCGCCTGGATGGTCTGTCTTCTCGTCGCGGTGGCGGCCGTCGGGGCCGCCGCCACGGCGCGTCCCGCCGCGGCCCTGGTGCCCGACGGCATGCACGGCTGGTTCTGGCAGATGCCGCAGCCGGCGAGCAGCTTCAACGACTGCGCGTTCGTCGGTACGGGCGACGTGTGGGCGGTCGGCACGGGCGGCCTCATCCAGCACAGCACCGACGGTGGCGCCACCTGGATGACGCAGCAGTCGGGCACCGAGGCCGATCTCTGGTCGGTGAGCTTCACCGACGCCCTGCACGGCTGGGCCGTCGGCGGGCAGCCGACCAACGCCGCGCCCGGCGTGATCCTGCGCACCACCGACGGTGGCGCGCACTGGACCGACGTCACGCCGGCCGGCCTGACCGAGATGCTCAGCAACGTCAGCTTCACCGATGCCGCCCACGGCTGGATCGGCACTGCCGACGGCCATGTCCTTGCGACCTCGACCGCCGGGGCCACCTGGCGGGTCCTGACGATCCGCGGCGCCGCCAAGGGGTACGTCACGGTCGACTTCATCGATGCGACGCACGGCTGGGCGAGCGGCCAGAGCAACATCGTCTGGAAGACGACCAACGCCGGCAAGACGTGGAGCGGCAGTCGTGTCCCGGGTATGAGCAGGTATTCATCGATGGTCCAGCTCGACTTCGTGGACCGGTTCGATGGCTGGGCGCTCATCCAGGACTACTGGGGCGATTCGCTCGTCATGGCGACCAACGACGGCGGCCGCTCCTGGCGTCCTTCGCCCGTCGCCGGCCAGGAGTTCACGACCGACATCTGCGCGACCAGCGCCACGAACGTCTGGTTGATCGGCTCGAGCTGGGACGACTACTACGACGGCCAGACGCCGACGCTCTTCATGCACTCGACCGACGGTGGCTTCACCTGGAAGACCGACACGGTCGACGCGCCGGCCATGCCCTACACCATGGGGGTCGGGGGCACGTCGATCTGCGCCGTCGGCGACGGCATCCTGTACTCGAGCGACACCGGTGCGACGTGGCAGGCTGGGAGCTCCGGGCAGCAGTACCAGTTCGCGGCCGCCGATGCCGTCTCGGCCACCAACGTGTGGGCGGTCGACACGTCGGGCGCGCTGCTGCACAGCACCGACGGGGCGCGCTTCGTCGAGCAGCCCAACCCGTTGCAGGCCGACGGTGAGCTCATGGGCATCGCGTTCCCCGACGCCAGCGACGGTTGGGCCGTGGGCGACAGCGAGGGCGCCGGCGTGATCCTTCATACGGGCGACGGCGGCGCCACCTGGAAGCCGCAGCAGTCCAACCTGAGCGGCGGGCTCGTGGGCGTCGACTTCCTCGACGCCTCGACGGGCTGGGCCGTCAGCGACGACCCGTGGGGCAATGACACGGCGGCCGACGTCACCCTCGAGCACACGACCGACGGCGGCGCCACGTGGATCCCGCAGTACATCGCGGCCGGCGCCGACTTCACGACGGTCGATTTCGTCAACGCTACGACGGGCTGGGCGGCCGGCGGCTGGTGGTCGTTCGAGAGCGACTGGGACGTCGGCGCCATCTGGGCCTCGACGAACGGCGGCTATACCTGGACCAAGGAGAAGCTGCCCAAGGAAGCCCCCGAGATCACCGGCCTGCAGTTCGTGAGCGCCACCGACGGCTGGGCCGTGGGCACCGGCTGGGACGACAACGGCGACGCTACCGAGACCTGGCTGCTGCACACGACCGACGGTGGCGCCACGTGGGCGCGCGTACCCGGTCTCGACGACACCTTGGCCGACACGGTGCACTTCCTCGACGCGCAGCACGGCTGGCTGGGCGGCTACAACGGCATCTACGCCACGAGCGACGGCGGCAACACCTGGCAGCGGGTGGCCGCCGGCTACGGGGTCGAGGCGATCGCGGCGGTCGACGCGCAGCACGTCTGGGCGTTCGGCGACGGCTTCCTGGTCTCGACGCTCGACGCGGCCGGAGACACCGCCGCTCCGGTGACGCTCGACCAGCGCGCCGACTTCGGCTGGCATCGCAAGTCGGTGACGATCGGGTTCTCCGCCAACGACATCGGCGGCGGCGCCGTCGCCGCGACGCAGACCAGCCTCGACGGCGCGGCCTGGCAGCCGGGCGCCGGCCTCACTGTGCCGGCCTATGCCGACCATCACTTCGACGGCGAGCACACCGTGCTCTACCGCTCGACCGATAACGCCGGCAACCAGGAACAGACCGAGACGCGCTTCATCGGCATCGACACCCTGGGCCCGGCGTGCTCCGTGCCGCGCCCGAGCGTCGTGGGCGCCGGCAAGCGAGGCATTCTGACCTTCCAGGCGTCCGACGAGTGGAGCGGCGTGAGCAGGGTGACCGTCCGTATCGTCGGCGCGCACCATCGCGTGCTGCGCACGTTCCGCGAAGGCACGGGCGACCAGGCCGCGTTCTCGTTCTTCCCGTACTACTGGCTGCCGTTCCGCTGCACGCTCAAGGCGGGCACGTACCACATCGTCGTGCGGGCCGCCGACATGGCCGGCAACGCCCAGGCCATGGTCGGCCGCGGCACGCTGCGTGTCGTAAGCAAGGGCGCGCCCAAGTATCGCACGCCGGGCTGGCCTCCCGGTCTCACGGTCGGCTACTGGTACGGCCGACTGAATCACGGCCTGCGTCCCGCCTGGCTCCTGCGCCTGCCCGGCGGACCGGCCACGGTCCACACCGCGCTGCACCGCGGCGCCTGGCAAGCCGCTCACTGGCCCGAGGTGCGGCTCAAGCAC
>Ga0335080_10001817_pt1 | contig 21245 bp, 15 predicted proteins | sample Lox_Sample_34_FD_206720 | JGI IMG/M metagenome (GOLD analysis project Ga0335080, IMG submission 206720) | Soil microbial communities from Loxahatchee National Wildlife Refuge, Florida, United States - Lox_Sample_3.4 | ecosystem: Environmental > Terrestrial > Soil > Wetlands | place: USA...
GAAGCTGATCGGGGCGACGGCGCACTACGCGACCACCGATCTCGACGAGGGTCCGATCATCGACCAGGACGTCGCGCGCTGCTCCCACCGGGACGCGATCGCCGACCTGATCCGCAAGGGCCGGGACCTCGAGAAGCTGGTGCTGGCGCGCGCGGTGCGCTGGCACCTCGACGACCGCGTCCTGGTCTACGGCAACAAGACGGTCGTGTTCGATTGAGCGCGCGATGCGCGGGCGGCTGATCCTGCTGGGGCTCGGCCTCGCGACGCTGTTCGCGAGCTGCGCGATCCTCTACCAGCAGCTCCGCTTCAAGGGCCTCGCGGCCGACGTCGCCTGGCTCGAGGACCGGCACTTCGACGCCCTGACCCTGATCGCGGTCGGCACCGGCAGCGCCTACGAGAACCCGCGCCGACTCGGTCCCGTTTCGGCGGTGGGCTTCGGCGACCGGATCGCGCTGGTCGACGCCGGACGCGCGGTGGCCGGGGCGCTGCGCGCCTGCGCGATCCGCCCGTCGCAGCCGGACCGCGTCCTGCTCACCAGCCTGCTGCCCGAGAACACCGTCGGGCTCGACGACCTCCTCTACACCGGATGGATGTCGGGCCGGCGCAGCCCGCTGCGCCTGATCGGTCCGCCCGGAACGCGCGCGCTCGCCGACGCGCTCGCCGCGGCGCTCGCCGCAGGCGCCGGGCCGGGCGAGTCGCTCGGCCTCCCGCCGGAGGGAGCCCGCTTCGAGGCCGTCGAGGCCAGCGACGGGTGGAGCGAGGAGCGCGACGGGCTCCGCATCGCCGCCGGCGCCGTCGGCGCGGCTCCGCTCCCGTCGCTGGCGTGGCGCTTCGAGGCGAAGGGGCGCGTGCTCGTGGTCGCCGGAAGCGGCGCCGACCCCGACGCGCTCGCGCGCTTCGCCGCCGGGAGCGGGCTCCTCGCGACGGAGGGCTTCTTCCGCGACTCGGTCGAGGCGGCGATCCAGGCCGGGAGCGACGACGCCGAGCGGCTGCGCCGCGAGGCCGACCTGCACCTCGCGCTGCCGCGCGTGGGCGAGGTGGCACAGCGCGCCGCCGTCCCGCTCCTCGTGCTGACGCGGCTGCGTCCGCCGCCGCTGTTCGACGCCCAGTACCGCACCGCCGCCGGCGCGACCTATCACGGCGCGATCGAGGTAGCGCGCGACTGTTCGGAGTTCGGCAGCTAGACCAGCCCGCCGCCTCCAAACCTAGATCGAGATGCCGGGATCCTCGAAGGGCGGAGACCCCGGACTCGGGCTCGGGCTGGGGACCGGCTCCTCCTCGGCGGGAGGCGCGGGGCGATCGTCGGCCGCGCGCTGGCCGGCGAAGCGGCGGCGCTGCTCGCGGAAGTAGGCCTGGTCGGGGGCGAGGGCGATCGCCTCGTCGATCGTTGCGAGCGCCGCGGGCGCATCCCCGCCGCGGAACTGCGCCTCGGCGAGCGTGTCGAGCACGTTCGGATCGCGGTGGCCCGTGGCACGCGCGGCGCGCGCGGCGAGCTCGAGCGCCTCGTCGAGCGCCTTGCGGCTCGGCGCCGGCGAGATCGCGATCAGCCAGGCGGCGTCGTTCATCAGCAGCGCGGGAGGTCGATCGAGCGCGAGGAGCCGCGCGGCGTGCGCCTCCCAGGCTGCCGGCGCGACCAGGAAGCGCGCCGCGCTCACCAGCGACGCGGCGGCGATCGCCACGACGAGGGCGGTCGCGACCGCGAGCGAGGGGCGCAGCGGCTCGCGCCGCAGGCGCGGTCCCGCGCAGAGCGCAGCCGCGAGCACGCCGGCCGCGAAGCCGCCGACGTGGGCGAGCCCGGCGACGAACGGCAGCAGATGATCGAGCAGCGCCTGGGCCAGGAACACGCCGATCAAGAGCCTCCGCGGCACCCGCCAGATCGCGGGCAGGCGCTCGGGCCGCCGCAGCTCGAGCCAGAGCGCCGCGCCCGCGAGACCCGCCACCATGCCCGATGCGCCGACCAGCTCGTCGTAGCCGGCGATCCAGGCCGTGGCCATCGCGCTGAGCCCGGAGAGGCCGAGGATGAAGACCGTGCGCAGGGCTCCGAGCGGCCGCTCGACGAGCGCGCCGAACACGAGGAGGCCGATCGAGTTGAGGACCAGATGCGCGAGGCTCGCGTGGAGGAAGTTCGCGGTCACGAGCCGCCACGGCTCGCCGCGCTGCACCAGCTCGGGGTTCATGAAGCCGGCGTGGTGCAGGACCGGGCCGAGCACCGCCTCTGCGGCGAACACCGCGACACACAGCAGGATCGCTAGCCAGGTGGCGCGGAGCGGGGCGGGATGGCGCGCCGTCTCCTCCAGCTCTGCCATGCGCGCGAGCTGCGCGGGGCCCGTCGGCTCGCGCATCATGCGCTCGAGCAGCGCCCGGACGAGCGCCTCGGGCGCGTGGGGGTCGGTGAAGTGCGATCGCTGCAGGATCTGCACGCCGTTGCGGGCTCCGATGCGGAGAGCGCGCGCGCCGAGCTGCAGGTGCGTCAGGTCGGCGTAGGCGGTGAAGCGCTCGGTGAAGGGCCAGCGCGGGCTCGGAGCGCGGAAGCCGGTGGCGTGCAGCGCCACCGTGCCGCGCCCCGGCCGCAGCGGAAAGACCTGGATCTCGGGCGCGAGATCGACGGCGCTCACGGCCCGAGACTAGCACCCGTCGACGCGGGCTCAGGACCGGCGGGGCACCGCCAGCGAGGGAAAGACGCGGGTGTAGGTCAGGAAGACCAGGCCGAAGGCGCCGAGGAATCCGCCGGCGATGCCGAGCTGCACGAAGCCCAGCCAGGAGAAGCTGTCGTCGGGGACGAGCGACGGCCAGATCAGGATGTTGCGCTCGAGCCAGAAGCCGCCCACCACGATCGCCGCCACCGTGCCGAGAATGGCCGGCGTGCGCTTCGGGCGCTGTCCGAGAAGCACCCAGAACGGGACGATCCAGCAGCACGCCCAGACGGTGAGCGTCACCTTCGCGTAGGGCTCGCGCAGGCGCTCGGCGAAGTAGCGAAGGCTCCAGGTCTGCGACAGGAACATCGATCCGATGCGGGACTTGTCGACCAGGAACTGGGACCCGAGGCGGCTGCGGAAGAAGGCGGTCTCCTCGGGCAGGTTTCCGTACCAGATCACCAGATACTGCGCCCAGAACAGGTACATCCAGAAGATCGAGAAGGCGAAGATCATCTTGCCGAGATCGTGCATGCGCTCGCGCGTGATCTCGCCCTCGAGCCCCGGCTCTCGGCGGTGGAGGACCGCCAGGAGCGCGGTCGCGGCGACGGCGTTCAGATAGCCACCCCACGAGACGTAGGCGCCGAACAGGTTCGAGTACCAGGTCGGCGACAGCGACATCACCTGATCGAAGGCGATGAAGCTCCAGCCGAAGGCGTACGAGAGACAGATGATCGGAGCCAGCGTGCCGCAGCGGCGGGCACTCTTCGCGCGCTCGATCTCGTCGCCCTGCCAGCCCGCGGTCCATCGCGCGAAGAGCGCGCGGCTCGGACCCTGCACGCGCTCGGCGACGCCGCCGAGCGTCGGCCGCACGGAGTTGTAGAGGAACGCCGTCGAGAGGAGGCCGAGCCACGCGAAGATCGCCAGGTCCATCCAGAACAGCCGCGCCGGCTGCAGCCACGCCGCCTTGCTGGCCGGCGGGTGATGCAGCCAGTTGACGTAGACGCTCTCGCGCCCGCCGGCGAACCCGATGATGAAGAGCAGCAGCGTGAACGGCACCCACGCGCCGAGCGATTCGGCGATGCGCCGCACCGGACCCGGCCACTTCGCCCCGACGATCACCAGCGTGCAGGCGAGCACGATCCCGCCCTGCGCGAGCGAGCCGAAGAAGAGATAGTTGACGTGGAAGGCGCGCCACGCGGTATCCGCGTTGGTCCAGACGCCGACCAGGAAGGCGATGGCGCCGAACGCGATCAGCACGAGGCAGGTCGCGAGGAGCCCGCGCGGGATCTCGCGGGGACGCGCCTGCTCGGGGGCGTTCGCGGCGTTGGCGCTCAAGGCGTGCCTCCGGGGGCGGCCGGCGCGGGCGCGGCCGAGGCGGTCTGCGGCGGCGCGGTGGGAAGCGGCGCGCCCGGCGCGTTCAGGTAGCGGACGTAGTTCACGATGTCCCAGCGATCGTCCGGCGGGATCCGCTTGTAGCTCGGCATGCGCCGGATTCCCTGTGAGATCGCCGTGAAGATGTGCCCGTCGGTGAAATTCTTGGTGATCTGGCTGCCCACCGGCCCGGCCAGCGGCAGCACGCCGATGAACGGCCCCTTGCCGAACGGCGGGCCCGAGACCGGCCCGTCGCCGAGGGCCTGCGGCCCGTGGCACGGCGAGCAGAAGGTGGTGAACTTCGCCCGCCCGTTCTCGAGCGAGGCGAGCGACGCCGGGTGCGGGTTCGGCAGCGCGTCGCCCTGCTGCTGCGTCAGCTCGGTGGCCTTGATCGGCGTCCCCACCGGCTCGGTGCCCTCGGGCGGCGACCACCCGATCGGATGCCGATCGGGGCTCTCGAGGTTCCCGGTCTCCTCGAAGGCCTGGACGGTCTTCTGCCACTTCATCTGCGGCCACCACCAGACCGACCACTGCTCCCAGCAGCCGGTCGTGGCGACGAGGGCGACACAAGCCGCCAGCGCCCGCAGCGCCGCGCTACGCGTCGACAAGGCTCACCTCCTTGGCGTGGTGTGCGCGGAGCAGGCCGTCGACCTCCGAGACGTCGCGATCGGGACACTCGACCACGAGCCCGAACTCGTCCGCCGAGAAGCGCGCGCTGTAGGCGGGATCGAGCTTGATGCGTGGCAAGCGCCCGACGACCAGGAGCCCGATCAGCGTGAAGATGCCGCCGAACAGCACGGTGAGCTCGAAGGCGATCACCGTGTAGGGCGGGATCGAGGCGTAGGGCTTGCCGCCGATCACGATCGGCCAGTCGAGCGACATCCAGATGGTCATGGCGTAGCCGGTCACGACGCCGAGCAGACCGCCGACCAGCGTCCAGACTCGCACGCGGCTCGGCTTCGGGTCGACCGCCTCTTCGATCTCGTCGAACGGCGCGGGCGAGAACACTTCGAGCTTGGAGAAGCCGCGGCCGCGCAGCCGGCGCACCGAGTCGGCGACCGCGGTCGGGCTGTCGAAGATCCCGAGCAGCGTCGGCATCAGTGCGCCCCCCCGTGGGCGTGCGCCCGGTCGTGGATCTCGAGCTCCTTCACCTCGCTGATCGGGATCACCGGGAAGAGCTTCAGGAAGATCAGGAAGAAGATGCTGAAGAACGAGAAGCTCCCGGCCACGATGAGGAGCTCGCCCGCGTGGGGCGTGTAGTGACCCCACACCGCGGGGTCGAACTCGTGCGAGAGCCCCTCGCAGATGATGACGTAGCGCTCGAACCACATGCCGATGTTGATCAGCGTCGAGACCACGAAGATGGTCGGGACGTGGGTGCGCGCCTTCTTGAACCAGAACACCTGCGGCACGATCGCGTTGCAGGTGAGCATGATCCACGTCGAGATCCAGTAGGCGCCGGTGGTGCGCAGCCAGAAGCTCGTGCGCTCGAACTCGTCGGCGCTGTACCACGCCATGAAGTACTCGATCAGGTAGGCGTAGCCGACGATGGAGGACGTCAGCAGCAGGAAGCGGCACATGTTCTCGAAGTGGTAGTTGGTGATGATGTGCTCGAGGCCGAAGATGCGGCGGGTCGGGATCATCACCGTCAGCACCATCGCGAAGCCCGAGAAGATGGCGCCGGCCACGAAGTAGGGCGCGAAGATGGTGGCGTGCCAGGTGGGCACCAGGGCCATCGCGAAGTCCCAGGACACCACGCTGTGCACCGAGAGGACCAGGGGCGTCGCCAGGCCCGAGAGGTGCAGCACCGTCCGCGTGTGCGCCTTCCACTGCCGGCTGGTGCCCTGCCAGCCGAGCGAGAGCGCGCCGTAGAGCGCCTTGCGCCAGCCGGTGGTGCGGTCGCGCGCCACCGCGAGGTCGGGGACCAGCCCGACGTACAGGAAGATCAGCGAGATCAGCGTGTAGGTCGAGATCGCGAAGGTGTCCCACAAGAGCGGGCTCTTGAAGTTCACCCAGAGGCCGCGTTGGTTGGGATACGGGAGGATGAAGTACGCCTTCCAGATGCGGCCGATGTGGATGCCGAGGAAGAGCTGCGCGGTGAACACCGCGAAGATGGTCATGGCCTCGGCGCTTCGGTTGATGGCGTTCCGCCACTTGGCGCGGAACAGGAAGAGGATCGCGGAGATCAGCGTGCCGGCGTGCGCGATGCCGACCCAGAAGACGAACGTGACGATGTACGCGCCCCAGAAGATCGGGTGCGAATAGCCGACCACGCCGAGGCCGCGATAGATCTGATAGAGCCACCAGGCACCGGCGGCCGCCAGGATGGTCGCGCACGTCAGCACCAGCAGCAGCCAACCGATGCCCGGCCGCTCCATGAACACGGCCATCACGTCGCGGTTGGTCTGCGCGTCTCGGAGCTGCGGCGTGGGTCGGATCAGCGCAGCGACGGGTGCAGCGGGCGGCGGCGTCATCGGCTAGCCCTCGACGGGTCCGCGCGTCACCTTCGCCAGGTAGGTGATCGCGGGTCGGGTGTTGAGTTCCTGCAGCGCGTGATAGCCGCGCGCCGCGTCCGCGGCGCGCTTCGAGACCGCGCTCGCCTTGTCCTTCAGGTTGCCGAACGTGATGGCGTGGGTGGGACAGGACTGGGCGCAGGCGGTCGTCACTTCGCCATCCGCGATCGGCCGGCCCTGATCCTTGGCCTTCTGACGCGCGCCGGCGATGCGCTGTACGCAGAACGTGCACTTCTCCATCACGCCCTGGCCGCGCATCGTCACGTCCGGGTTCGCCATCAGCGAGAGCGGCTCCGGCCAGTTCTCCAGCGCGAAGTCAAACCAGTTGAAGCGCCGCACCTTGTAGGGACAGTTGTTGGAGCAGTAGCGCGTGCCGATGCAGCGGTTGTAGATCATGCCGTTCAGGCCGTCTTCGTTGTGATACGTCGCGATCACCGGGCAGACGGGCTCGCACGGCGCAGCGCCGCACTGCTGGCAGAGCTGCGGCGTGTTGCGGATGTCGGGCGCGGGGCTCGAGTCGTCGACCAGCAGCGGCGGCGGCGGCTCACCGCCCTCGAGCGCCCCGTCGCCCACCCAGCGCTCGATGCGGAGCCACGACATCCAGCGGCCGCGGCGCATCTGCTCCTCGCCCACGACCGGCACGTTGTTCTCGATGTAGCAGGCGGCAATGCACGCGTTGCAGCCGGTGCAGCGGTCGACGTCGACCGACATGCCCCAGCGGTAGAGGCTGTCGGGCGACGAGTCGAACGTCGCGTCGTAGAGCTGCACCTCCTCGGCCTCGCCCTCGCCGCCCGCCGCGGGCGCGATGCCGCCCGGCTCTCCCTTGCCCGCGGCGAGGTCCACGAGCGAGACCGCGAGGCCGAGCCGCCGCTTGCGCTGGTTCTGGTCCGTCTGCCCCAGTGGGAGCCGCTGGTGCGCGCCGGTCTTGGTGACACGCGCACGCGCCGCCAGCCAGGCGCGGCCGCCGGACTCGTCGGTGGCGGCCGGAAGCAGGTCGATCACGTTGACGCCGCGCGCCTCGCCGGCGTACCCGTCGCTCGAGCGCGACGCCCAGTACCCGACCCTGTGACCCTGCCCGATCGCGATCGCGATGACGTCGTCGCGCACGCCGCCGCGCGGGACCGCGGGTAGCTCGACCGAGCCGACGCCGGTCTCGACCTTGAGGACGTCGCCCCAGGCGACGCCGAGGCGCTGCGCCGTTGCCGGGCTGATCTCGGCGTGTGACTGCCACGCCACCTTGGTGACGGGGTCGGGGATCTCCTGCAGCCACGGCAGGTTCGCGCCGCGCCCGTCGGAGAGCATGAGCGACGGCACCGGGAGCAGCACCAGGTCGCCCTCGCCCTCGAGCAGCGGCTCGGCGACCTCGAGCGGCACGGCGCCGCCCGCGAGCGAGACGGATGCGAGCGGGACGTCGGCGAAGCGGCCGCCCAGGGCCAGCGCCTCGCGGAAGCTGCCGTCGGCCGACCACGCCTGCTCGATCAGCGCGCGGAAGCTGCCTTCGGGCAGCTTCGCCTTGATCTCCGGACTCATCGCGCGCCCGACGTCCAGCAGCGTGTCGACGAAGGCGCGGGTGTCGTAGAGCGGGCGCAGCGTCGGCTGCACCAGCGAGCGCACGCCGGGGCGCGGCTCCGCGTCGCCCCAAGACTCCATCGGCGTGTGGTCGGGGAGCACCAGGTGGGCGTGCTCGGTGGTCTCGTCGGGCGCCGACGCGAACGACACCACGAAGGGGACCTTCGCGACCGCGTCCTTGAATCCGGCGGAGGGAGGCAGGCTGTAGCTCGGGTTGGCGCCGTGCACGAGCAGGACGCCGACCTTGCCGCCCTTCATCAGGTCGACGAGCGCCAGCGTCTCGTGGTAGCTCGCGTGCCGGTGCGCGGTCTCGGCGGGGATCTTCACGCCCTTCCCGAGCGCGCCGAGCGCCCAGTCGAGGAGCAGCACGGCCCCGGTCGTCGCCGTGGCGCGCCGGCTCGCGAGCGCCGCGCCCGGCGGCAGCGCCACGGGCGCCTTCGCCTTGGCGAGCGCCTGGCCGAGCCGCTCGATCGCGGCCGCCGGCACGCCCGCCTTCGCCGCCACCGACGCCGCGTCGAACTTGTCGAGCGCAGGCGCGATCGCGGCACGCGCCTCAGGCGTGCCGCCGCCCGCGGCCAGCGCGACGCGAGCGAGCGCCAGCGCCAGCAGTCCCTCGGTGCCGGGCTTCGCGGCCAGCCACTCGTCGGCGTTCGAGGCCGTCATCGACAGCCTTGGGCCGACGTAGACGAAGCGGGTCGCGCGGCGCTCGGCGTTCGCGGCGTCGCGCGCCTCCACCAGCTGGCGGGCGTGCTCGACCGGCGACGCGCCGGTCTCCAGGAAGTCCGAGCCGAAGTCGACGATCAGGTCGGCGCCCGAGAGGTCGAAGAGCGGCTGGCTCGACACGCCGAACACGGCCTTGGTCGCGGCGCGCAGCGCCTCGGGCGCGAGCGGCTCGTAGACTGCGCGACCCCCCGCCCCGACCGCCTCGATCCAGGCGTCGAGCCAGCGGCTGGCGGTGGGCCCCATCTCGCCGCCGAGCACCCAGGTGCGCCCCCCCGCGCGCTGGATCTCGCCGGCGAGCTGCGCGATCGCCTCGTCCCAGGAGACCGGCTGCAGGGCGCCGTCGGCACCGCGCTTCATCGGGCCCTTGAAGCGGTCCGGGTGATAGCTGCGCCCGAGCGAGGTCTGCCCTCGCGCGCACAGCGCGCCCTGGTTGATCGGGTGGTCGGGATTGCCCTCGAGCTTGATCGGCCGCCCCTCGCGCGTGCGCACGTGCAGCCCGCAGCCGGCCGAGCACTCCTGACACGTCGATGCGTAGTAGACCGCGATCCCGGGCGTGATCTCCTCGGGCTGGATCACGTAGGGGATCAGCTTCTGCACCGGGTCGGAGCAGCCGGCGACCGCGGCGGCTCCCGCTCCCGCCCCCACGATCTTCAGGAATTCTCGGCGATCGACCTCGGGCATCGGGCTTCCTAGTTGTGGCACGTCAGGCAGTCCTGCGACGCCTGGTTCGCGCGGTGGCACTGGATGCACCAGCCCATCTCGAGCTTCTGCGACGGAAGCAGCCAGGGCCACCAGACGGTGTCGGAGGTCATGGAGACCCGGTCCATCTTCTCGATCGGGCCGTGGCAGCGCTGGCACGGAATGCCCTTTGCGACGTGGCGGTTGTGCCGGAACTTCACGTGCTCAGGGAGGCGGAAGACCTGCTCCCAGTAGATCGGCTTCTTCTCGTCCCAGTACTTCTTGAGGGTCTGGACGCCCTCGAGGTCCTGGCCGAACTGGCTGTGGCAGCCCATGCACACCTCGACCGAGGGCATGCCGGCCATGCGCGAGCGATCGGTGCCGCTGTGGCAGTACTGACAATCGATCTTGTACTCGCCGGCGTGTAGGGCGTGGTTGAAGGGGATCGGCTGCTTCGGACCGGGCGCCGCGTCGTCTGCGGCGGCAGCCTGCGCGGCGCGCGCCTTGTCGCTCGACTGCGCCTGGGCGCCGGCGCGCTCGGGGCGCGGCAGACCCAACACCAGGGCGGCCGCGACGACCCCGGCGCACGCCGCCTCCACCCAGCGCCGGCGCAGACGGATCGCCCTCACGCTTGACCGCCCTCCAACAGTCGGCTCGTCTCGGCCGCGTCCAAACGAACGAAGCGCGCCGCTTCGAGGCCGACGCGCCTCCCCTCCGGACCGCGAGCGCCTGCTCTTTAGAACGTTCCGCGCGACGCGTCAACCGCGCCGGGACCGCGCGCGGCGCCATCTCGCCGAGACGCCGTTTCAGAGGGGCAACCCATGCCTCGGCTGGCTAGAATCCGGCTCCGCCGCAGCATGGCAGGCGCGTCGGGCCGGAGCCATTCCCGGGCCCGCGGGCGGGCATCCAGAAGAGGGAGGCAGCGCGATGGGCGAGGCGTGGATCATCGACGCGGTGCGGACGCCGCGCGGCCGCGGCAAGAAGGACACGGGGGCGCTCTCCGGCATCCACCCGCAGGAGCTGCTCGCCCAGGTGCTGAACGCGCTGCGCGACCGCAGCGGGATCGAGCCGAAGGACGTCGAGGACGTCGTCGCGGGCTGCGTGTCCGCGGTCGGCGAGCAGGGGGCCTGCATCGCGCGGATGGCGGTCCTCGCGGCCGGCTGGGATCCCAAGACGGCGACCGGCGTCACGCTGAACCGCTTCTGCGGCTCCGGGCAGCAGGCCGTGAACTTCGCGGCGATGGGCGTGATGGCGGGCCAGCAGGACCTGGTGATCGCCGGCGGCGTCGAGTCGATGTCACGCCAGCCGATGGGCAGCGACGGCTCGGGCATCGACGGCCACAACCGCCACCTCCGCGAGCTGCACCCGCTCGTGCCGCAGGGCATCTCCGCGGACCTGATCGCGACGGTCGAGGGCCTGAGCCGCAAGGACGTCGACGAGTTCGCGGCGCGGAGCCAGGCGCGCTGTGCGGTGGCACAGAAAGAGGGGCGCTTCGACAGGAGCCTGGTGCCCGTGCGCGATCCCGAGGGCCGGGTGGTGCTCGACCGCGACGAGCATCCGCGCGCCGGCAGCACCGCCGAGTCACTCTCGAAGCTCGAGCCGTCCTTCGCCGGGATGGGCGCGTACGTGCAGAAGGGCGACACGCTCTCGTTCGACGAGAAGGCGCGCAGCCGCTACCCGCACGTGCAGCAGATCCAGCACGTCCACCACGCGGGCAACTCGTCGGGCATCGTGGACGGCGCGGCGGCGGTGTTGATCGCGTCGCCGGAGTACGCGCGCGCGCACGGACTCACGCCGCGCGCCCGCTTCGTCGCCATGGCCACCGCGGCCGACGAGCCCGTGATCATGCTGACGGCGCCGACGCCCGCCTCGCAGCGCGTGCTCGCGAAGGCGAGGCGCACGATCCGCGACATCGACCTGGTCGAGATCAACGAGGCCTTCGCGGCGATTCCGCTGAAGACGATGCGCGACCTCGGGATGGACCCGGAGACCGTGAACGTGAACGGCGGCGCGATCGCCCTCGGCCATCCGCTCGGCGCGACCGGCGCGATGCTGATCGGCACCGCGCTCGACGAGCTCGAGCGCCGCGACCGGGCGAGCGCCCTCGTGACGATGTGCATCGGCGGCGGCATGGGCATCGCGACGATCCTCGAGCGCGTGTGAGCGGGCCAGGAACGAGCTCGAACCGGAGCCAGCGAACTTGATCGATTTCAAGCCCAGCGACGAGCAGCAGCTCGTGGTCGACACGGTGCGGAGCTTCGCGGCGAAGGAGATCCGACCCCGCGCGCGCGAGTGCGAGGAGTCGAAGAAGCTGCCCGATTCGGTGATCGAGCAGGCCCACGAGCTCGGCCTCGTCGCCAACGCGCTGCCGGAGTCGGCCGGCGGCGGCGGGCAACGCTCCGCGGTGACGGGTGCGCTGGTCGCAGAGGAGCTCGCCTGGGGCGACCTCGCCATCGCGCTCGCGATCCAGTCCCCGAGCCTGTCGGCGCTCCCGATCGCGGAGTTCGGGACCGAGGCGCAGAAGCAGGCGTTGGCGCGCTTCACGGCGGCGCGCTTCGCGCCGGGCTCGCTCGCCTGGGTCGAGCCGCGCCTCGACTTCGATCCGTTCCGGCCCGCCGCGACCGCGCGGCGCGAGGGCGGCAGCTACCGCCTCGACGGCCGCAAGTGCCTGGTGCCGTGGCAGGCGGGCGCCGATCCGCTGCTCGTCGTCGCGTCGGAGCAGGGAACGCCGCAGGCCTTCCTGGTGCCGCGCGACGCGCCGGGCCTCGCCGCCGAGCCCGAGCGCAACATGGGGATCCAGGCCTTCCCGACCGCGGAGCTCGTGCTCGAGCGGGTCTCCGTGCCCGCCAACGCGCGCCTCGGCGGGCCGGCGGGCGCCGATCTCCGCCGCGTGCTGAGCCAGGGCCGCGTGGCGCTCGCGGCGATGGCGGTCGGCGTCGCGCGCGCCGCCTTCGAGGTCGCGCGCGACTACGCGAAGGAGCGTCAGGTCTTCGGCGTCCCGGTCGCGACCAAGCAGGCGATCGCGTTCAAGCTCGCCGACATGGCGATCGAGATCGACGGCGCGCGCCTGCTGGTCTGGGAGGCGGCCTGGACCCTCGACCAGGGCCGCGACGCGACGCGCGAGGCGCTGCTGGCGCGCCGGCAGGCGCAGCGCGTGGCGCTCGAGGTCGCCGACGGCGCGGTCCAGGTGCTCGGCGGGCACGGCTACATCCGCGACTACCTCCCCGAGCTGCACCTGCGCAACGCGCGCGGCTTCGCCGCGTTCGAGGCGCTGGCGCTGGTCTGACGCCAGGAGGACGAGATGGCGATCTCCTTCGAGCCGAATCCCGCGACGACGTCCGGCCGCGAGGAGATGCACCAGATCGCGCTCGACGTGATGCGTCCGGTCTCCCGGCACTACGACGTGCACGAGCACGAGATGCCGTGGGAGTTCGTCCGCCCGATGTGGGAGCGAGCGACGGGCCGGGCGGGACGCGCCGAGGCCGGCCCGGGCGACGGCATGGTGACCGTCTGCGTGCAGACCGAGGAGCTCTGCTGGGGCGACGCCGGGCTCTACCTGCGCACTCCGAGCCCGCTGCTCGGCGGCTCCGCCGTCGCGGCGGCCGGGACGCCGGAGCAGCGCGAGCGCTTCCTCGCGCCCTTCCGCACCGGCGAGCCCAAGTGGGGCGCGATGGCGATCACCGAGCCGCAGGCGGGCTCCGACGCCGCCGCCATCCAGACCACGGCGGTCTACGACGAGAAGACCGACGAGTGGGTGCTGAACGGCACCAAGATCTTCTGCACCGCGGGCCAGGGCGCGCTCGACTACGAGGGCGGCATCGTGATCGTCTGGGCCACCGTCGACAAGAGCGCGGGGCGCGCCGGCATCAAGTCGTTCGTGGTGCAGGCGGGCACCTCGGGCATCAAGGTGGTCGGCTGCGAGAAGAAGCTCGGAATCCGCGCCTCCGACACCGCGACGCTCGTGCTCGAGAACTGCCGCATCCCCCGCGCCAACCTGCTCGGCAGCGCCGAGGTCAAGAAGGCCGACCCGTCGAAGGCCGCCGGCGACAAGGGCTTCAAGGGCGCGATGGCCACCTTCGACGCGAGCCGCCCGATCGTGGCGGCGATGGCGGTCGGCGTCGGCCGCGCGGCGCTCGACTTCGTCAAGGAGGAGCTCGCCCGTCAGGGCGTCGCGATCCGCTACGACGCGCCGCCGCGCGAGCTCACCGCGATCGAGCGCGACGTGATCGAGATGGAGGCGGAGCTGCAGGCGGCGCGCCTGCTCACCTGGCGCGCCGCGAAGATGCTCGACCGCGGCGAGCGCAACAACCTGGAGGCCTCGATGGCCAAGGCGAAGGCCGGCCTCGCGGTCACCAAGATCACCCAGAAGGCGGTCGAGCTGCTCGGCCCGCCCGGCTACTCCCAGAAGCTCCTGGTCGAGAAGTGGATGCGCGACGCCAAGATCAACGACATCTACGAGGGCACCCAGCAGATCAACCAGCTCATCGTCGCGCGCCGCATCCTCGACTACTCGTCCAGCGTCCTGCGATAGGAGGGGCGATGTCGTCCGTCAGTCCCGAGCTGCTCGAGATCCTGGTCTGCCCCGAAACCCGGCAGCCGGTGGCCCCGGCGCCGCGCGAGCTCCTGGCGCGGATCAACGAGAAGGTCCGCGCCGGTACGCTGCGCAACCGCGGCGGACAGCCGGTGGCGCAGGAGATCCGCGAGGGCCTGGTGCGCGAGGACCAGCGCGTCCTCTACGCGGTGGACGACGGCATCCCCGTGATGTTGGTCGAGGAATCGATCGAACTCTAGTTATTGTGCGAATTCTCGGCGTTTGAGCTCGCGCACGTACTCCGCGAGCTCGGGGTCGCCGGAGACCAGCGCCGAGACGCGCTGCTCGCACTCGTCGGCCGCCCGACGCAGCGACTCGAGATCGAGCCCGAGCTCGAGGAAGGGCGACACCCGCTCGACCAGCGCCAGCGCGCCGCGCGCGTTCGGCGAGAGCTGGATGTAGTGCGGCAGGCCGGCCCACAGCGAGAGCACCTCGCAGCCCGCCTCGCGCAGGCGGATGCCCAGCAGGCCGAGCATGCCGGTCGGGCCGGCGTAGCGCACCGGCTCGAGGTCGAAGCGGCCGAGCAGCTCGCTCTCGCTCGCCATGGCCGTGACGCCGACGGGCCGCGAGTACAAGACGTCGGCGAGGTAGGCGCCGAGCAGCGCGACCTTGCGGATGCCGAGCTCGTCCACGAGCCGCAGCACCTCGTCCGACCACGCGCGCCAGCGCAGATGCGGCTCGATGCCGAGTCCGACGACCAGATCACCCACGCCGTCGCGCGCAGCGTAGAGGAAGCGGCTGGTCGGCCACTCGACGCGCGTCGCGCGACCGTCCTCGACCGTCACCTCGGGCCGCCGCACGGTGAAGTCGAAGAACTCCTCGGGGTCGATCTCGGCGAGCGGCACGGCGGCGAGCGCTCGCGCGATCCAGCGCGCGGCCGTGCTGGCCGACTCGCCCGCATCGTTCCAGCCTTCGAGTGCGAGCACCAGCGCCGGCTCGCGCAGGACGGGCCGCACCTCGAAGCGGAGCGGAGCGGGGGCCACGTCCGGAGCTTTGCAGCCGTGCCGGCGCGCGGCAAGCGCTGGACCTCCAGCTCATGACTTCGCTCGGCTCCGCGGACTTCGCCTCGCTGCGCGGAGGCCGACTCCCGAGTCGGCCTCCTAGCGCACGAACTTGTAGCCGTGGCCGCGGACCGACAGGATGTGGCGCGGGCGCGACGGATCGCGCTCGACGTAGCGGCGCAGGCGGGCGACGAAGCTGTCCACCACGCGGGTGCGCGTCTCGGGCCGCAGCCCCCACACGTCCTCGAGCAGCTCGCCGCGCGTCACCGCGCGGCCCTCGCGGTCGACCAACGCGCGCAGGAGTCCCATCTCGCGCGTGGTGAGCTTCACGGTCCCGTCCGGCCGCTCGATCTCGAAGCGGTCGAAGTGCAGCGTGACGTCGCCGAAGGAGACCGAGCGCCGCTCCTCGCCGGGGCCGCCGTCCCAGCGGCGGCGCCGCAGCAGCGCGCGCACGCGCGCCAGGAGCTCGTCGAGCACGAAGGGCTTGGTCAGATAGTCGTCGGCGCCCTCCTCGATCCCGCGCACCACGTCGGCCAGGTCGTCCTTGGCGGTGAGGATCAGGATCGGCACGAAGTTGCCCGCGGCCCGCGCCCGGCGCGCGACCTCGAGGCCGCCCATCTCGGGCAGCATCAGGTCCAGGATCACGAGGTCGAAGCGCCGCCCGAGCATGAGGTCGAGGCCGGCGCGGCCGTCGGTGGCGACCTCGACCTGGTGCCCCTCGGCCTCGAGGTTGAAGCGCAGGCCCTCGGCGAGGTGGCTCTCGTCCTCAACGACCAGGACGTTGGGCATGTGCCTCCAGCGCGACCGGCAGCGCCTGCGGCTGCATCGCGGCGCGCAGCGAGACCTCGAAGCGGCTGCCGCGTCCGGGTCCCTCGCTCCGCGCCGCCACCCGGCCGCCCTGCCGGCGCACCAGGTAGCGCACGATGAAGAGCCCGAGCCCGAGCCCCTTCACGCGCCGCTGCACGTCGAGCCCGGCGCGGTAGAACGGGAGGAAGATGCGGCGCAGCTCCTCGCGCGGAATGCCGACGCCCTGGTCCTCGATCACGACGCGCACCTGCCCTTCGTCGCCTGCCCGCGCCGCGACGCGCACGTCGACCGAGGCACCCGAGTACTTGACCGCGTTGTCGACCAGGTTGCGGAAGACCAGCGCCAGCTCGTCGGGCTGCGCCAGCGCCACCGGCCTCCCCTCGACCTCGAGCCGCACGGCGCCCGGCGCCAGCCGGTAGCGGTCGCGCACCTCGCGCACCGACTCGTCGAGCAGGTCGGACAGGTCCACCGGCTCGCGGCGCGGGCGGCGGGTGCGGGCCGCGGCTCGCGCGGCCGCCAGCACCTCGTCGACGGTGCGCTCGAGGCGCTCGACGTCCTCGCGCATGTGGCCGAGGAACTCGGCCCGGCGCTCCGGCCCGGGATCCCGAAGCGTCAGCGTCTCCACGTAGAGGCGCAGCGACGCCAGCGGCGTCTTCATCTCGTGGGTGACGGCGTCCAGGAAGGCCTGCTGCCGCTGGCTCTGGCGCATCTCGCGCACCAGCCACGCGCACAGGAGGACGAGCCCCGCGAGCAGCAGGGCGAAGAACAGGCTCCCGAGCACCAGGAGGAGCCAGTGGACTGTCGACAGGCGCTCGGCGACGGAGCCGAGGCCCTTCGCGACCACCACGTTCCAGGCCACCGCCAGCGTGACGGCGACCAGGCAGAGCACCACGCCGATCGTGAGGGGGAGCCGGATCGAGCCGCGCACCGCGGAGCCTCCCGGGATTCCCGTGCACCCGGTACGATAGGCGCCCCGCCCGATCCGTCGAGGCACGCCGTTGACCGCACGCCCCCATCGCCGACCGCTCGCCCGCGCGCTCTGCGCGGCGGCCGCCGCGCTCGCGCTCGCCGGTCCCGCGGCGGCGGGCGTCCCCGCCGAAGGCGTGTGCCCGGCCGTGCAGACGCAGGACGCGGCGATCAAGCGCGAGGATGCGGTCTCGGCGCGCACGCACGAGGGCCAGGCGCTCGGGATCGGCGATCTCCCCGCGCTCAAGGATCTCCTGCCGCCGGAGCTCTGGAAGTTCCGCGACATCTTCTTCTACGAGGGCATGCGGCTCGAGATCGGCCCGTGCCACCGCGTCTATCCGCCGGGCCCCTGGTACGCCGACGCGACGCAGCGCTTCGCGGGCAAGGCGAAGGTCGACAAGGACGGCAACCTGCACGACTACACCGCCGGCCTTCCGTTCCCCCAGATCGACCCCGCACAGCCCGGTGCGGGCATCCAGTGGGCCTGGAACCTCGAGCAGCGCGATCGCGGAGCGGGGCCGATGGGCGGCTTCCGCCTGCTCGACCTGCCCGGCGGCCACATGGGCACGCCCATCTTCTACAAGGGCACCTTCTACCAGATCCCGACGGCGCACCGCGCGGACCTGGCCGACAGCCACTACCAGGTGCCCGAAGGCAAGGGCAGGACGTGGGTGGCGGGCGGCCACTTCGACGAGCCGTTCGACGCCCGCGACCTCGCCTGGCGCCAGCTCCGACCGCTCGACACCGAGGACCGCTACGAGGAGCCGGACGACACCTTCGTCTACGTGCCGACGATGCGGAAGTCGCGGCGCGCCGCCACGGCCTGGATCGACGGCCTCTACACGCCCCGCTATCTCGCGAGCGGCGACACGGGCGGCGGCGGTGTCCCGTTCGGCTCCAACCAGTACGGGCCGACCGGCTCGATCCAGCCGACCGCCGGTCTCTCGATCGCGGCCACCGAGAACGTGCGCCGCGGCTTCCTCGGCCTCGCGCTCCGGCCCAACGCCTGGGAGTGGCGCTTCGTCACCGAGCGCGAGGTGCTCGCGCCGATCAACAGCTCGATCCCCGGATGGCCCGAGAACCCCGATCGCAGCTACGGGCCGAGCGGCCTCTCGATCGCGACCGACCGCTGGGACGTGCGCACCGCCATCGTGATCGAGGGGCGGGCGCGCAAGGTGGTCGACGACATCGGCTACGTGCGGATCTGGATCGACGAGCAGACCGCACAGCCGCTCTACGTGATCTACGAGCGCCCCAACCATCTGCTGCGCGAGGTGGGCATCATGGTCCACCGCTACAGCGGCGACAATCCCCACTACCCGCCCTGGCCGGACCGCGGACCCGCCAACGTCTTCGATCCGGTCGGCGCGTTCTTCTACGAGGTGGGTGGCAGCGGCTGGCGGCGCGAGTCGTGGGACGTGAAATCGCTCCCGATCGCGCCCCGGCAGATGCGCGAGCTCGCCACCACCGAGGCCCTCGAGCACCTGCACTGAGTTAGAAGCTGTAACGAAGGATCAAGAAGAGCTCGTCGCGCTCGGCGATGGGCGAGAGGCCGTCGTAGCGGCTGTCGGTCTTGAAGTCGCCGCCGTTGTTGGCGAGCAGCGGCTGCGTGAGCGGGATCGGCAGCGGCTGCGGGCTGCCGAAGAAGCCCGCCGTGCCGATCGTCGCGCTGAAGTCCGGACTGAAGCGGTAGCTGAGCTGGCCGATCACGGCGCCCGACACCGATCGCACGTCATAGACGAGGGTCAGCGCGGGCAGCAGCCGATCCTGGAAGTAGCCGGTGGTGACGGTGAACGTCCCGAGCGCCGAGAACGGCCCGTGGGCGTAGAAGGCGCCGCCGCCCTTGTATCCGTCGATGTAGCGGATGAACCACTGGGAGTTCATGAAGAAGGTCCGCCCGTTGTTCAGGAAATTGATGAAGGTCGGGCGGTCCGCGGAGATCGTGAGGTTGAAGGTGTGGTTGCTGCTCCAGCCCTGCGGCACGTCGGTGCGCGCCCAGTCCTGACGCGCGAACCAGGTCGCCTCCACGCTCCAGTTGGTCTTGAAGCGGTCCTCGGCGAAGTCGAAGGCGAAGCCGAGCACGTTGCGCCGGTTGTAGCGGAACTGGATCTCCGAGCCGCCCAGCCAGACGAAGTCGCGCCGGCCGGCGAAGCCGTTGCCGCCCGCGCGCACCTCGGGCCGCGTGATGCCGGCCACTCCGAAGATCCCCTGCACGAAGAGGCAGGTGATCGGGTCCTGGATCTTGCAGTTCTTGTCGGCCGGGTTCGCGGCGCCGAGCGCGGCCACCAGCTCGAGGAAGTTGTAGGAGACCGCCGCGAGCTCGTTGGCGAAGACCTGCCCCGTGAGCGGGTTGGTCAGCTGGCGGGCGCTGGTCGGCCGGCCGTCGTCGCCGGCGTTGCAGCCGAACGGCCCGGGCCCGACGCAGCCGTCCTGCAGCGGCGTGTAGCGCTGCATGCCCGGACCGCGCGCGCCCGGAAGCGTGACCGGCTTGCCGTTCACCGGCCGGGTCGCGATCGCGCCGTGCGGGTCGAACTGCGGGAAGGACTGCAGGAGCACGCTCGCCTCGGCGTTGAAGAGATCGATGCCGTCGGTGTCGCAGTTCGACCCGTAGAACGGCCCGCAGCCGAGCAGCGCCATCTGCTGCGTCGTGAGGTAGCTGCTCAGGGAGGTTGCGGCGAAGCCGCCGGGGCCGGCGCCGGGCCCATCGCCCGGGTCGTGGTTGAGCTCGACGAGGGGGAGCGGCGTGAAGGGAGGCGGCTTGCCCGCGCCGGCGATGATGCCGCCGATCTGCTTGCCGATCTTGGAGCCACCGAGCACCTGACCGAGAGCCTGCGCCGGCGCGAGGCCGAGCGCGATCACGTTCTTGTTGTCGTTCGGCACGTCCACCAGGCAGTCGTCGGCGAGCGCCGGGATCGTGGACCCCGCGATCCCCACCGTGACCGAGCAGACCAGGTCGAAGAACTGCCGGTTGCCCGGTTGCAGCTTCAGCACGGACCCCGGCGCCGAGGGGTCGAGAGGATGGCCGTTCACGTCGAGCGGCTGTCCCGTGTTGACGTCGACGTTGCGCGAGTAGGTGTGGAAGTAGTCGATCGTCGGGTTGTCGTCGTAGCCCCAGAAGTCCGAGATCTGGAAGCTGAAGCGCCCGTAGCGGAACTCGACGCGCGCGCCAGGCTCCACGCCCTTGATCGACTGGTAGCCGGCCGGCGGCCGCCGCTCGCCGGCGATGCCGACGCCCGAGACGCCGTGCCCCCAGAGCCCGAAGGCCTTGCCGCACACCAGCCAGATCGTGTAGGGCTCGCCGCACTTGCCGAGGTCGTTCGGGTAGAAGCGGTCGAAGTTGGCGGCGAACTCGAGCCGCACGTCCTCGAGCGGCCCGACGTCGTAGAACGAGTAGACGGCGCGCATCGACCAGAGCGCGATGCGCGACTCCTCGAGCGAGGGGAGCGACGAGAGCGCGAGGTCCTGCGGGTCGAACTGGTCGGTGGTGCGGAAGAGCTCCGTCTTGCCCCACACGATGTCCTGCTTGCCGATGCGCATCCAGAGGCGTCCGTCGAGCATCTCGAGATCGGTGTAGAGCTCCTTCAGCTCGTCCCAGGGGCGCTGGTCGCCGCCGTGGTTCCACTCGAGGTCCGCCTGCCCGAAGTTCTCGTCGAAGTCGCCGTACTTGTGCTGGCGATGCGCGAAGGCGTCGGAGGGGATGTAGAGACCCTCGGCCCCGCCGCCGCCGTCGCCCGGCGCCGGCACGGCGGGCCGCATCGGGAGCGGAGAGGTGGGATCGACGATGCTGCGCAGGCTGCCGGTCGGATCGATGTGCGCGCCGGGCTTCCACGGGCCCATGTCGAAGGTCGCGTTGCCGAGCGAGCCGTCGATGTCCTTCACCAGGAAGGTGGCGTCGTCGACCGGGCGCAGGGTCTTCGCGATGGCCGCCGCGGAGCCGAGCGCCGAGAGCTTGTCGAAGGGCGGGATCTGCTGGAACTGGAGCAGCGAGTTGCTGTTGGTGATGCGGTGCGGATCCTCTCCGCCCACGAAAACCACGCCGCTGTAGCCGTTGGTGCGACCGTCGTCCCAGTTGGTGGCGGGCGCCTCGACGGCGCGGTCGCCGAAGGGGCGCCAGGTCGGGGCGATGCCGTATCCGGTGTAGATGCCGTCGAAGCGCGCCTGGATCCGCGCGTAGGTCTGGATCAGGCTGAAGGGGCCGAAGCCGTTCGGCGCGATGTTGCCCTCCAGCTCGAGGTTCAGCACCGTCGCCCACTGGCTCATGTAGAAGCGATCGGTGCGGTAGTCCTGCGAGATCGAGCGCAGCTGCTGCTCGGCGTAGCCGTGGATGCTGAAGCGCTCGGAGAGGCTCGGATCGGAGTCCGGATCCGCCCGAGCGACACCGACCAATGTC
>Ga0335080_10001818_pt1 | contig 21242 bp, 18 predicted proteins | sample Lox_Sample_34_FD_206720 | JGI IMG/M metagenome (GOLD analysis project Ga0335080, IMG submission 206720) | Soil microbial communities from Loxahatchee National Wildlife Refuge, Florida, United States - Lox_Sample_3.4 | ecosystem: Environmental > Terrestrial > Soil > Wetlands | place: USA...
CCGCCCGTTCCCCGCCAGGATGACCAAACCGGCCAGTTTCTGATCTTCTTCCGCAATCCGCGGCGCTACATATCCGCCAAACGCGTGGCCCAGAACGTAGACCCGCTTGGGATCGACTTCCTTTTGTGACCGCAACAGGTTCAGACCCGCGAGCGCGTCCTCGACCGCGTCCTGACGGATGGTGCGATTCGGAAGCCTCGCCCATCGCAGGCCGTAGACTCGCGACCGCTTGTCGTACCGAAGCACGACGATTCCCCGCGACGCCAGTCCTTCGGCCAGATCCTTAAACATCTTCACGCCACCCACTGTCTCATCGCGATCGTTTGGCCCGAATCCGTGCACCAGAATGACCGCTGGAAATGGACCGGTCCCCTTCGGAACGGTCAAGACGCCGGGAAGCTTCCAATCGCCTTGCCCGGCGGTAACCGTCCGCTCGGTGAACAAGTCGGGCTTGCTGTATGACGGCCGCTGCCACGCCACGTCTCCCGCGATCGGCACCATGGCCGTCACTTGTCCTTCCGAGCTCACCGCCATCTGCATTCGGAAACTCTGGGCGGCGAACTTAACCGGGATCACGACGATCGTGTTCGGACCGGCCTTGCGCACTTCCGGCTGACCAATCGATTCGGCTGCGCCCAAACCCTTGAATTGCGCAGCGATTTTCGGCAGCGCATCTTCGGGAATGTCCTTCTGCATTTGCGGCGAGAACATCTGGTACAAGTCCGTGTACTTTTCGCTGAGCAGCAGATCGACCGCTTTGCGCGCTACCGTAGCGGGGTCCGGTGCGGTTTGCGAATAGAGAATGCCCACCGAAAGCAGGCACAGAAATCGCGACAACTTCATCTTTTCATGGTAGCGGCTCTATCGCCGCCCTGAAGGCCGGCTCTCAACCCGTGCAGCTTATAATCGAAATCTGGAGGGTTTAATGGCGGAATACGCTCATCCCGAGGCGCTCGTGTCCACCGAATGGGTGGCGAGCCACCTCAACGATCCGAAAGTGCGGATCGCGGAAGTCGACGTCGATACCAAAGCTTACGACGAGGGTCATGTCCCCGGCTCGATCGGCTGGGCCTGGAATACGCAACTCTGCGACACCGTTCGTCGCGACATACTGTCCAAAGACCAGTTTGAAGAACTCATGTCGTCTTCCGGGGTGGGCGCCGATACCACGCTCGTTATCTATGGCGACAACAATAACTGGTTCGCGGCGTGGGCGCTCTGGCAGGCCAAAATCTACGGACACAAAGATGTCCGCCTCATGAATGGCGGGCGAAAGAAATGGCTCGCCGAAGGACGCGAGTTATCGAAGGATGCGCCCAAGTTGCAGCGCACCAGCTACAAAGCGAGCGACGCCGACTTGTCCCTGCGCGCATTCCTGCCGCAAGTGCAGATGGCGTCGGCTGCGCGATCGTCGTCGATGGTCGATGTGCGCAGCCCACAGGAATTCACGGGCGAAATCCTCGCGCCGCCCGGACTGCCGGAAACATGCCAGCGCGGGGGCCACATCCCCGGAGCCCGAAACATTCCGTGGGGCAAAGCATGCAACGAGGATGGCACCTTCAAATCCGCCGACGAGCTCAGACAGCTCTACGGCAATGAAGGCGTCGACAGTTCCAAGCCGATCATCGCGTACTGCCGGATTGGCGAGCGATCGAGCCATACGTGGTTCGTCCTGAAGTATCTGCTCGGATACGACAACGTGACCAATTACGACGGCTCCTGGACCGAGTGGGGCAACCTGGTTGGCGCTAACGTGGAGCGTGGCGTCGCTGCGGCCAAAGGATAACGCATGCAAGCCGAAGAATACCAGGAACGTAAAGTAGAAGTGAGCGGCTGGCCAGTGAACCTGGCCAGCTACCGCCTCGGCGACGAGTGGCACTGCAAAGCCGATAACGTCTCGCCGGGCGCCGCCCTCGCCCGCACCACCGGCAAAACCCGCGAAGACGCCGAACAAAAAGCCCTCAAGCGCGCCGAAGACCTCCTGTCCCGCACCAGGCGCCACCCCGTGTAGGGCAGGTTGTTAAGCTGCGCGGCGGTTGCCAACCGCCGCCCCGGCCGCAGGCCGGGTCCGCACCGCACCAGTGTTACTCTCAACCTCATATGCGTCTCGCACTAATCCTCACCATCCTCACGTCTTCCCTCTCCGCCCAAAAACACCCCATCACCCACGAAGACGTCTGGCTCATGAAGCGCACCGGCCCTGCTGTAGTCAGCCCTGACGGCAAATGGGCCGTCACGTCCGTTGTCGACCCCTCATACGACGCCGGTAAAACCGCGTCCGACCTCTGGCTCGTCACCCTCGACGGCACCACTCCCCCTCGCCGCCTCACCTTCACCATCGCGCCCGAAGCCGGCCCCGTCTTCTCACCCGACTCGAAGCGCCTCGCTTTCTCCACCAAGCGCGAGGGCGACGAGACACCGCAAATCTACGTCCTCCCGCTCGACGGCGGTGAAGCCATGCGCGTCACCAACGTTTCCACCGGCGCGTCCGGCCCGCAATGGCGCCCGGATGGCAAGGCTATCCTGTTCGAAAGCAGCGTCTATCCCGGCGCCAAAACTGACGACGACAACCGCAAAATCGCCGCCGATCGGAAAGCACGCAAGTACAACATCCGTGCGTTCGATTCCTTCCCCATCCGCTATTGGGACCACTGGCTCGACGACACGCGTCCACACGTCTTCGTTCAAACCCTGGAGCCAGGAGCCAAGGCCCGCGACATCCTTGCAGACACGAAACTCGCCGCAGCACCCGGCTTCGAAGGGGAATTCGGCGTCGCCGGTTCAGGCCTCGACGCAAAGTGGAGCCCGGATGCCAAGTGGATCGTCTTCACCGCCACCACCGACTTCAATTCGCCCCTCGACAAGCCATCCACAACCCAGCTCTACCGCATGCCCGCCGATGGCGGCGAACCCGCGCCTTTGACCTCCGGCCCCGAGAGCTACAGCAATCCCGTTTTCCGCCCCGATGGCAGGGCGCTCTATGCCATCCGCCAGCGCAGCGCCACCGTTTCGCTGTACAGCCTTAACCGCCTGGTCAAAATCGACTGGCCCGAGCCCGGCAAGCCCAAACTGCTCACCGCCGATTGGGACCGCTCCGTCGACTCCGTCGCCTTCACGCCGGACAGCCGCACCATCTATGTCACCGCCGAAGACCAGGACCACGACCGCGTCTTCCGCCTGCCCGCCGATGGCGGCTCCGTCGAGGCTGCGTTCGAAGCCAAGGATGGCGCCTATTCCGCCCTGGCCATTCCCGAGCACGCATCGTCCCCAACTTTAATCGCCTTGTGGCAGTCCATGGTCCATCCCGCCGACGTGGTCCGCGTAGACTTCAAAACCGGCGATCGCCAGTTCCTCACCGACTTCAACAAAGACCGCATCGCGCAAATCGACTGGCAGCCGCCGCGCGAATTCTGGATCAACGCCAAGACCGGGCGCCGCATCCAGAGCCTGCTCGTGCTACCTCCAGCGTTCGATCCGAACAAGAAGTACCCGCTGGTCGTATTTCCGCACGGCGGTCCGCACAACATGATCAAGGACTCGTTCTTCGTCCGCTGGAATTACCACTTGCTCACCACGCCCGGCTATGTCCTGCTGATGACCAATTACACCGGGTCGACAGGTTACGGCGAAGAGTTCGCTGCCGCGATCCACAAGGACATCCTGCGCGGCCCGGCATCCGAAATCGAGCAGGCCGCCGACGAAGCCATCCGCCAGTTCCCCTTCATCGACGGCTCTCGCCAGGCGGCCGCCGGCGCGAGTTATGGTGGCTATCTCATGAATTGGTTCGAGGGCAACACCAAGCGGTTCAAATGCCTCGTGAGCCATGCCGGCCTGTCTGACAACTCATCCTTCTGGGGCGCCACCGACGATGCCTACTACTGGGAGGTCCGCAACGGCGGCCCCATTTGGAAACAGCAAGGCGCATGGCGCGAACAGAGCCCCGCCGCCTACGCCGCCAACTTCGCGACCCCCATGCTGGTCACGCAGGGCGAGCAGGATTTCCGCGTACCGGTGAATCAAGCTCTGGAAATGTACAAGCTCCTGCAGCGCCGCGGTGTCCCCAGCCGCCTGGTGATCTTCCCCGACGCCAATCACTGGGTGCTCAAAGGCGAGGACAGCCGCCAGCACATGAAAGAAGTTCTCGATTGGTTAGCCAAATATCTATGATTTGTCCTTCGGCGGCTCCCACAACTCGATCTTGTTCCCTTCGGGATCGAAGATCCACGCGAACCGCCCGTAGTCGGTGTCTTCGCGCTTCGGGTCGATCCGCACTCCTTCCGCACGAAGCGCATCGAGAAGCCCGTCAAGGTCGTCAACGCGATAATTGATCATCATCGGCGCCGTGCTCGGATCGAAATACTTGCTGTCCCGCTTGAAAATCGACCATGTCGTGATCCCGTGTTCCTCCGGATCCGCGTCCCCGCGCCAACTGAACGCCACATAGCCATGCTCGCGCTTGATCCCGAGATTCTTCTCGTACCACTGATACATGCTCTCGGGATCCTCCGCCTTAAAAAACACGCCGCCAATGCCAGTCACACGCTTCATGTCCGCATAGTGTACCGCACGATTGTGGGGCAGGCCCCCAGTCGGGGTGATAATAGTGACTGGACAATCGGACCTCTATATGCATTCTCGAGCGTCATTCTGGGAGGCGGTAGTGGGCGCGGTCCAGTCCCTCCGTGGAAGTAAGCTCCGCAGTTTCCTGACCCTGCTGGGTATTGTCCTCGCCACAACCACGCTCATCGCGGTGATGTCCGTGATTTCCGGGATGAACGTATATATCTCGGAGCGGGTGTCGTCCATGGGGGCGGACGGATACGAGGTGCAACGGGAGCCGATGGCGGAGTTCGACACTAAAAAGCTCCTCGAAGCGCTGCGGCGGAATCCACGGTTGACGAAGGAGGAGTACGATTTTCTGCGCGCACGCTTGCGGTTGACGCGAGAGCTTGCCATGTCGGCCGGAAGGGGCGTGGCGGTACACCTGGGCCGCGAGCGGATCTCGAGCGTGGATCTGGAAGGCGTCTCGCCGAATATCGGACAGATTCACGACTACGATGTGACGGATGGTCGCTTCCTCTCGTATACCGACAACGACAGGCGAATGAACGTGGCTTTTATCGGGAAGGATGTGAAAGACCAGTTGTTCCCGAATTCGAGCCCCGTCGGCCGCTCGATCGCCGTGCAGGGACTTCCGTTCACGGTGATCGGCGTGGCGAAGACTAAGGGTTCGGTGTTCGGGCAGTCGCAGGACAAGTTCGTCACGATTCCGATCGAGACCTATTTCAAGATTTGGGGCGAACGCGGCGGCATGAACTATGCGGGTGTGGCGGTGGACCACGAACACCTGGCGCAGGCGCAGGAAGAGTTGCGCGTAATGATGCGCGTCTATCGCCACCTCGGGCCTAAGGCCGAGGACACCTTCGCCATTCTGACGTCCGATTCGCTGCTGGATTTTTGGAACCAGTTGACCGGTGCGGTTGCGGCGACGGCAATCGCGGTAGTGTCCGTGTTCATGTTAGTGGGCGGGGTGGTAATCATGAACATCATGCTGGCTGTGGTTACGGAGCGCACGCACGAGATCGGGATTCGCAAAGCGGTGGGTGCGCGGCGGCAGGACATCCTGAACCAGTTTCTGGTGGAATCGTCACTGCTGGCGGCGTTCGGCGGGCTGGTGGGTGTAGTGGCGGCCTGGTTCGTGGCCGTGTTGGTTCGCAGCCTGACGCCGGTGCCGACTTCGGTGCCCGCCACGGCAGTGGTGGTGGGTGTCAGCGTGTCGGCAGTGGTCGGTCTGTTTTTCGGGATTTACCCGGCGCAGCGCGCGGCAAAGCTGGATCCGATTGAAGCTCTGAGGATGGAAACATGACTTTCGGTTCGATCACCGCGGGAATCCGGCTGGCGCTCGTTACGGTGCGTGAGCACAAGATGCGCTCGTTTCTCACCGTGCTGGGAGTGATTATCGGTACGGGCGCGGTGATCGGGGTGGGATCGATCATCGCGGGTCTCGACCGCGCGATTTCCACCATGCTGCGGAGCTTCGGTCCAAACACGATCATTGTGTTGAAGGGGCCGATTATGGGGCAGTGGACGCCGGAGATTCTGCGGCGGAAGCCGCTCACGCTGGAAAACGCCCGAGCGATCCAAGCCCGCTGCCCGTCCGTGGAGCACGTGAGCCCGTATCTGTTCGCGATGGTGATGTCGATCAACGATGTGCACAAGGCGCGGTACAAGGGAAACGACCTCTACAACCTGGATCTGGCCGGCACGGAGGAGGCCTATGCCGCAGGCGGCACGACCATGCGGGCCGGCCGGTTCTTTACGGACCAGGAGAGCGCGCATCACATGCCGGTTGCGGTGATCGGTGAGGATGTCCAAAAACAGCTGCTGGAGACGACGGACCCAATTCATAAATGGATTCAGGTGGACGGGCACTCGCTGGAGGTCATCGGCGTAATGGACCGGCCCGCCGCATCGCTGCCCGGGCAGAAGGATTTGCGTGTGCTGGTTCCGTACTACACGATGCGCAAGATGTTTCCCAGCCTGAAGGAACACATGCTGGTGGTGGTGGCGTATCCAGGCATGGTGGAAAAGGCCCAGGATGAAGTGCGGACCGTGCTGCGGCTGGAGCGCCGGGTGCCGTTCAACGCGGCGGATACGTTTTCGATCTCCACATCGGAATCGATGATCGAACGGTTCCGGCAGGTGACGGGAACGGTTGCGCTGGTCATGGTGGTGCTCAGTTCGATCGGGCTGCTCGTGGGCGGCATGGGCGTAATGAACATCATGCTCGTGAGCGTCACCGAGCGGACGCGCGAGATCGGAATCCGCAAAGCTGTGGGCGCGCGCCGGAGCGACATCATCGTCCAATTCCTGACTGAGGCGGTGGTGTTGACGATGCTGGGCGGTGTGTTCGGGCTGATGATCGGGTGGATGATCTCGCGTGCTGCCGGGCTGGTGTTTCCGAACCTGCCGACGGCCGTGCCGCTATGGACTGCGATTACAGGCGTGCTGGTGTCCGTCGGCGTCGGGGTGTTCTTTGGGATTTGGCCGGCGAGCCGGGCGGCGCGTTTGGATCCCGTGGTGGCGCTGCGGTACGAGTAGCGGACATCCTGAAGGTTGGCTAAACGATCTTGCGCGTATAGATGACGACAGGTTCGTTCTTGTAAACAGCCTCACGAGACCAGTTGAAGCCGCACTTGTCCGCCACACGAATCGATGCGAGATTCTCGGGATGAATCAGGCAAGTGGTCGATTGCGCCGCCAGGTTCGTCCTGGCCCAAACTAAAGCGGCCGCCACTGCTTCCGTTGCGTATCCCCTTCCATGAACACTCCGGACCAGCACCCAGCCCACCTCGGGAATATCGCGAATGGCCGGGTCAATCTCCCTTTTGAAGTTCGCGAATCCAACTTCACCGATAAAAGCACCGCCATCCCGTTCCTCGACTGCCCAGTAACCGAAACTCATGATCGACCAATGTCCCGCATATCGCAAGAATCTGGCCCATGCTTCTTCCTCCGACAAGGGCCTCCCGCCAATGAATCTGGTCACATCGCGATCGGCCCACATCGCCGCTGACGAAGGAAAATCCTCCAGGCGATGTCCTCTCAAACGGAGCCGTGCTGTCAGAATCTCTGGGATCATTTCGCAGTTTGGATCAGCAACCGATTGGAACGTGCTGCGCGCGCCGGCATCACGACAATGGTCTCATAGCCACTTAGCTTCTCAGGCGGCACGCCCGGCCTGATCGTTTATGCGGGCAGTTGGCCGAGACCGTAACCCTGTAGTGTTATATCGACGTTGTCCCTCGGTGGGATCCCAAAAACCTCCCATTGCGTGTTTTGGCCCGCCGGATCGCGCAAAGTGTGGATATGACGAACCTGCAAGAGTGCGAAGTGGCCGAACGGTTTCTGGACCAGACCGACGAGGACTCTTTCAACGAGGTGTTCCGCGTATTCTCGCCGCAACTCGTTTCGTTCTTCCGCAGGCGCGGGCACGAAACGGGAGTCGCCGAGGACCTGGCGCAAGAAGTGATGCTGACGGTTTACCGGAAAGCTGGGCAGGTTCGGGACCATAGGCTATTTCGGGCCTGGCTGTTCACAGTCGCGCGCAACGCCGCCAACCGGCGCCTCGCGCAGCGCACGCGCGAAGTGGCAACAGTCGATGTGAGCGACGTCTCCGGTTCGCTCGCCGCGCCGAATTACAATCCCTTCGGCCCCACATCAGAATTTCAGGGTTGGATGAAGTTTCTTGACGATACGGGGCGGGAGACGCTGACGCTGCGTTTCGTGGAGGAGTGGGAATATCACGAGATTGCGGCGGCGCAGGCCGTACCGATCGGGACCGTCCAATGGAGAGTGTTCAATTCCAAGAAGAAACTGGCGGCGTACTTAAGTCCTCTCCGGGGGATCGCGCAACAGGCTGCCTGAGGATCCACGACGCATGCATGCGTCGCGTAATTTCTATAAGTCACTCAAACTAAAGAAGCGTCGGCAAAAAAACGACGCATGCATGCGTCGCGGCGGACATGACCAGTGCCGTTCCCCATTGCGCCGCCTTAGTCGGCGACGAGTTGCTGTCCGCCATCGATATCGTAGGTCGCCCCCGTGAGGGTCTCATTGATCATGATATGAACGGCGAGCGCGGCGACATCCGCCGGTCCGACAACGCGCCGGATGGGAAGGGTGGAGCGGAGGTGATCGCGACGAGCATCGAGATCATTGCCGAGAAGTGACGCCGACAGAGGCGTGTCGACGAAGCCGGCGGCAATGAGATTGACTCGGACCGGTGCAAGGTCGAGCGCGAGGCCGGCGACGAACGCGGGCATCGCAGCCGTGGCCGCCGATACGAGCGCCAGCCCGCGAGCCGCGCGGCGAGCGCCGGTGCCTCCCATGAACAGCAGGGTGCCCCCGGGTCTGACCTTGCCGGCAGCATTGCGGGCAACCCAGAGCGCCAGCAGGATGTGCTCGCTAACCGCAAGTCGCGCCTGCTCCCAATCGATCTCCATCACAGGCCAATAGCGCGGGCCCGGGCCCGTGACCAGCACATGATCGATTGGATTCGGCAGGTCGAGGAAGAAACTCTCGAGCGAGGCCGGATCGTTGGCGTCGAAAGCTGAGGTGCGGAGCGCGCCGAGCTCGCCCGCGGCGCTCTGCAAGCGCTCGGGGTTTCGCGCGGTGAGGATCACGTCGGCTCCCACGGCGCGAGCCTGTCGCGCCGTTTCGAGCCCGATGCCGGCGCTGCCACCGATCACGACGACGGTTTGCCCGAGGAGGTCCGGCGCGCGTTGGGGACGAGAAACGGTGTTCATGATTGCTCCGATTGGCTATTCAATTAACATCGTCCTTCACATCAGGGCGTAGCTCTCATTGTCGAACGGTGTGCAGATCGGCAACTATCTTAAACTTCCGAATAGTGGGACTTTCGTCACAAAGTGGCGGCATCCGACCGTCCTCTTGCGACGCAACACGGCCCTGCGCATCCAAAGCTTGAGGATTCCACATGCGCGCTGACATCGTCCCGGGGGCCATCTTCCCCGACTATGAACTCTCCGATCATACGGCGAAACGGCGGAAGCTCTCCGAACTGCAAGGACCAGATCCAATGATTCTCGTGCTTAGTCGCGGGGGTTTTTGCCCGAAGGATCGCCGCCAGGCGGAAGGGTTGCTGGAGCTCCATCGCGAGATCGAGGTCGGCTACTGCCGGCTGGTCACCATCAGCACTGACAACATCACCGAGACGAATGAATACCGGCGGGGCGTCGGGGCTCACTGGCCGTTTCTCTCCGACGCCGGCCGGGTCATCCAAAAAGACCTGGACATTGCCGAATACACGGACCCGGTCCACAACCCGATGATCCCGCACACGATCGTTCTGGAACCTGGTCTCGCGATTTTTAAGATTTACAACGGGTACTGGTTCTTCGGCCGGCCCACCGTGGAAGATCTACGGCAGGACCTGCGCGCCGTGATCAGAAAGTGCAGGCCGGACTGGGACATCGCCACACCCGAACTTAAGGCGGCCTGGAAGCAGGGACGCAAGGATCTCTTCTACCCTTACGGCAAGACCTACGCTCAGACTCTCGTCGAACAGGACTGAACAGTTGCAAGGCTGTATTCTGCGCGCTTGCATCAAATTGTCAGTCGACTGTCTATGCGATACTTGTTCTGATCTCGGTGCTTCTCGATCAAAGAGTAGTCGGCGGACCGAGCATGAGACACCATGCCTTCCGAACTCGCAGCTCAGATCGCAAAGTACGGATACGCCGCAATCTTCGTCCTCGTTTTGCTGCAGGAGTTGGGTGTGCCGAATCCGGTCACAAACGAGTTCGTGTTGCTCTTCTCGGGCTACCTTGCGTTCACGGGAGTGCTGAATCTATGGCTAGCCATGCTGGCGGCCGTGCTGGGCGACTGCATTGGAACGACAATCCTCTATGCAGTGTTCTATCGATGGGGAGGATCGATCCTTGCCCTCCGCCCTCGATGGATTCCGTTGTCGCAGGCTAGAATTGATCGGTTCGCATTGGCTATTGCTAAGCGCCAACGCTGGGGCATTTACCTGGCGCGCCTCATCCCATTCATCCGCGGGTACGCCTCTGTTGCAGCGGGCCTTCTACCCATCCGGCCCGGAGTCTTCGTTCCCTCCGTTCTGGTGTCGGCGATCACGTGGAGCGGCGGGTACGTCCTTGCGGGGAGGCTCCTGGGCCGCTACTGGGACTCAGCAGCAGCGAAAATCGGCCGCGTCGAAAGCCTCGTGCTGATCGCCGTGTTGATCGTAGCGACGGCTCTGGTAGGACGGGCCGTCCTGCAGAGACGTGGTCCGGCGCACTGAGACCACTTCCCATCCCGAATTTCACATTCGCATAATCGCAGTGAGCCCCGGATGTCAGGTCCCCGGGGCAAACTGACTACCTGGCGAGCTTTGATTCGAGTTCCGCCCAGCGTGCGTACAGATTCTCCACGCGCTGCTGGGCTTCTTGCAGTTGCTGGTAAACCAGGTTCAAGCGCTTTGCATCCGAGGCTGCCTCCTGAAGCTCCGTGTGCCGCTTCGCCAATTCCTGTTCCGCCTCCAGGATCTTCGCTTCCATGCCGTCCCACTCGCGTTGTTCCAGGTAGGCCAGCTTCCGCTTCGGACCATCCTCCGGGGTCGTTATTACTCGCTGCTCCTTGGAGGGCGGTTTTCCCGGCAATTGCTCGCTTCGTGACGCCTCCCACTGTGAATAGTCGGCGAAGACGCCTGCGTCGGCTGTGTCAAGCCCAATGACGGCGGTAGAGACACGGTCGAGCAGATACCGGTCGTGACTCACTAGAAGAATTGCGCCCGAAAATTCGAGGAGGCTTTCCTCGAGCACTTCCAGTGTCTGGATATCCAGATCGTTGGTCGGTTCGTCGAGCAACAGTACGTCCGCCGGGATCAGCATCAGGCGTGCGATCATGGCGCGCGCTCGCTCGCCGCCGGAGAATCGCGACATCGACATTTCCAATTGTTCCTCGCGGAAGAGGAACCGCTTGGCCCAACCCGCAACATGGATCGGGCGTCCGCGGTAAATCACCGAGTCGCCCTCGGGACACAACGTGCGGCGTAGCGTAACGTCCAAATCTAACTGCTCTCCGCGATCCTGCGCGAACGTGACGATCTGGAGAGCGTCCGCGCGCCGTATGGACCCTTCGTCGGGCTCTATGTCTCCTGCGACGATTTTCAGCAGTGTGGTCTTCCCGCTCCCGTTCGCTCCCACCAGACCTACTCGGACACCAGGGGATAGGACCAGGTTAAGATTCTGAAACAGCCTGCGTCCGCCGAGTGTTTTTCCGATGTTTTCCGCTTCGATCAGTCGCTTGGTATTTCGATCGGACGCGGTGAAGTCGATCTTCGCAGTCGCAGTGCGGGTACGCGCAGAAACGGCCGAGAGTTCCTCGATCAGCCGTCCAGCGGCGTCGATTCGCGCACGCGACTTCCCGGTCCTGGCTTTCGGCCCCCGGCGAAGCCACTCCACTTCGCGCCGGACCTTGGTGTCCAGGGATTCCTGCAGCTTGGCCTGCGCTCTGAGAAATTCCTCCCGCCGCTCCAGGAATTCGCTGTAATTCCCTTTCACCTGGAACGCGCCTATCGGATAAATTCGGTTGATCTCGACCATTTGGTTTGCGATGTTCTCGAGGAGGTACCGGTCATGGGTGACCACGAGGCACGTGTTGACGGTGCGGATGGTCTCCTCGAGCCACAGGATGCCTTCCAGATCGAGGTGATTGGTGGGCTCATCCAGAAGCAGCACATCGGGCGAGGTTATGAGGGCGACCGTGATGGCAAGGCGCTTCCTCCACCCTCCGGACAGCGCGGCGGCGGGTGTGGCGGAGGTCTCGAAGCCGGCGCGCCCGAGCATCATAGCTTTGCGGGCCGTCTTTTCGTTGGCCTCAATTGGCAGAGGCGCCAACGCGGCCGACAGGACGGAATCGACGGTATCGTCAGGTGCGAACACCGACTCCTGCGGGACATGGGCCAGCCTGGTTTCCTTTCGCAAGGCCCGTGCTCCGGCGTCCGGCGGCTCTTGCCCGGCCAGGATCTCGAGCAAAGTGGTTTTGCCGCTGCCATTGGGCCCAATCAGGCCGGTTCGGTCTCCCTCGTTGAGGCTCACTGAAAGATTCTGGAATAGGACTTTTGCGCCGAATGATTTGCTGAGCCCGCCGCCGCTCAAAAGAACTGCCATCTCTCATCAGGATGGCATCGCGTCAGCCCATCTGGCTAGAAAAAAACTCGCGAATTTTCAACACGAGGCTATCGCCAAAAATTTTGATACGTTCGCGTTCCATTTGGCGCTTTAAAGATTAGAAGGCTTTAAGCATGTCACGATCGGATTTTTCCAGTAGACCACCGGCCTACCCTTTCGCGCAGTGGGGAGGGATTCGCCGATGCTTGTGATCCGTCACTCGCAATTACTTGCACTCGAACAGGATCGCCAACGGCGTTTCGCCGCTCGGGTGGCCGATCATCTGCGTCGTTATCTCCAGCCTGAAACGGCGCACCTGTCGGATCCGGAGCTCCACAAGTTCGCCGCGGCAGCCATTCAACGCGGCACAGCCTATGGCCTCGAAACCGAGCCGGACCTGTGCAAGTTCTGTACTCTGGCGGTCATTTTCGGGGCCAGGTTCGACGAGGACCTGCCGTTCGCAAGCCGCATTCTTGCCGATCCGTCGGTGCCCTCGGCGACCCAGCGGATCATGCGTGTTTTTCAGCACTGCATCAAGCGGCTAAGAGTAGAAGAGCAGAACCGGCAGATCCTGGAGGCGGCCGGCGTCTCCGCATCGCCAGCCTGAAAGATTCTATGTCGGGCCCAAATCAATCGGAACTCCTGGAAGCCGCGGGAAAGGCGGCCGACACACTCAGTCCGCGCGCGCCTGCGGATTGCATCACCCCGTGCCCGCTCCAGAAAGTGCACGTGATCGAAGCCAAGGTTGTGGATGAGCAGGACTCTCCGATCGAGGACATACTCGTCCTGCTGGCGCGCGGCCCCGAAGAAGCGGCATGGAGCAAGACCGATTCGAACGGCAAAATCCGTTTCGAAGGGCTGTCCGGGGGACCCTATAAGCTAGCGCTTCCCGAAGTGGACAGCCGGGCTTGGGACGTGATTGCGGTAGGCGCAGCCGACCCTTTGAAATCCAGATCGAGCACTTCGTGGTCGCAGCCACCCGAACCGAACGGCATCCAGGTGGACCACAAAGTCGAACCCGGCGACTGCGTCGCCAGCCTTGCCTGGCTTCATGGATTACTTCCGGATACCATTTGGGAGCACTCACCGAACGCGGCGCTGAAAGCGAAGCGGAAACACCTGCATATCCTCAATCCCGGCGATATTGTGGTGATCCCCACCCGGCAGACGAAGACCGTCGCGGCGGAGGTGGATCACCGCTACACGCTCCGCCGCAAGGGCGTGCCCGAGCGGCTGCAGATACGGTTCCTCGATTTCCGCGACCAACCTCGCAAGGGCGTCCCCTACATTTTGCGCATCGAAGCCTGGGATGGTCCTCAACCGGTTCGGACAGGAAAGACTGATGGTGAAGGATATGTCCGGCAGCCGATCCCGCCCATGGCAACACGCGGCGAGATCGTGCTGGGAGAGGGCCAGCAGGCGGAGATCTACGAATTTGCGCTGGGGTGTTTGAACCCCATCGATGAGATCAGCGGGGTTCAGGCGCGCCTCAATGCGCTCCGCTACGATTGCGGCGAGCCAACCCCGGAGATGAATGACGCCTTCCGCCGCGCCCTGCGCAGTTTTCAGAGCGATTACGATTTGACCGTCACTGGAGAAATCGATGGTCCCACCCGCCAGAAACTCGAGAGCATTTTCGGAATCTGAGGCGCCGCAATGAAGCTACTGATATACAACGGCAAAGGACCGCACAACGGCTACTATCTGGTCCCGATCCAGTCGTTCGGAACCGGTATCCGCTTTCAAATCATCGCCAGTCTCCAGCCGTTAAAGCCGGGCGGCTATCTCGATGTGCTCTCGAAAGACATCGGTGATATCCAACGCGATTCTGGGCTCACTTACGAAGACATCGGACTTAAGCTTTCCGAGGACCAGGTCTTCGCCTATCACTGCGTGCCGGAATCCCTTCCTCACCAGCCGATCGATTTTAATCCTGGGTTTTCTCTTGGCGCCGATTGGGTTAGTCCGGATCTGACGGCCAATTCCGGTTCCTCGAACAATAATGGGTCAACCGGGGAAAAGGCCAAACACAAAGAGATGGACTTCACGCTCACGAAGGAAAAGGAGCGGGGCGATTGGGGTGAGGAATCGGAGAAGCGGGCGAAGTTTTCAAAGACTCAACTATTCACTCGGGCCGACACAAACTCGGTTAAGTCGGGATACCGCTTTGGGGTCGCCACGTGGAATCTCCACGGGCTTGACAAGAGTCAGAAGGACACCGTGGACTACGCTTTGAGCTTCGAGCCCTACCTCGAGTCCGTGGAGGGCGACCTGAACGGCGAACAGAAAGCCCACCTGGAGAAACTGCTCGCGGCGTACAAACGGTTATCCGGACAGGACGTGGATCGCAAGGCCAAAAAGTTGGAAGGGAAGGAGAAAACATACAAATCATACAACGATATTTGCAGAGCTCTGGTAAGAAAGCTGACCTGCTTGAGCATCGTCGATCTATTTCAGAAACACGAATGGCTGGACACGCTGGTGCTTCAGGAAGTGAAGCGCACAGGCATACAGATCTTACAGCAGGAACTCAAAGGTAAGTTGTGCGTACACCCTGGTCCTAAGATCAAGTGCAGCACCTCCAAGGGCGCCGAAAGCGAATTTTATCCATTGGTCCTGCGTTTGCAACGAACCAGCAATCACCATTCTTACAAGCTGAATCTGGAGAAGGTTTGGTGGCTGCTCAAGGATGGCACAAGCGATAAGATGGAACTAAATGACCTGCGCACGGATGATGACGACGGCCCTAACCTGACCTGGAACAAGCACAAAGATACGTTTCGCCCAGTTGTAGTTTACGATCTGCGAATCGGTGATGAGCCCGGCCCCGTGGTCCACGTAGGGGTAGTCCATACGACGCCCGGTTCTCAAATCGAGCCGCTCACGGGCCCGCAGAAGAAGTCCGTCGAGATGCTCAAGAAACTGGCGAAGACCGTGCTCGGGAACGCTGGTGCGCCCACCCGAGCGAAAAAGCGCGAGTATAGCGGCACTCGAAAGAAGCAGCGAGGGAAAGCCATCGCCGACTCTGAATTCCACCGGTTAGCTGAGTTCCGTCAAATCGACGAAGTCCTGGAGCTGGTTCATAAGCGCAGCTACCAGGAGCACAAGAAGTTCGCCGGACCCTGGGTGCTTGGAGGCGACTACTACCTCTTCGAAGAATCCAGCGTCGTGGACGTAAGGGCGGCTTACTACAGCATGGTAGAGGAAGAACGAAAGGCGTTCAACGCGCTGATCGATGATGAATTTCAGGAGCGCATCGAATCCTACACCGCTTGTAGCAAGCTGCTCGAAGATTTCCAGCAGCAGGCCATGGCATGGAACGGTGTAGCCGCCAAAATAATGTTGGCGGAGCAGAAGACTGAGAAGACCCGGAAGCCGCTTCGAAAGAATGCCAGCAAAGAAGCCATGCACACTCGGGCAATCGAGGTGTGTACATTCCTGGAACAGGATCACCGGATGGCGGTCATCAAGGATTTGGCCGCAGACGATTGCGCCCTACTGAATTGGAGCTCATTCCATGGTGAGCCAATTACACGGGGCCAGATCGATCTGTACCGCCATCATTGGCTCGATGCGGCGCAGTACTATGAGAACCTTGACGACAACGATTTGTTGGCGCTATGTAATGGCCGAGTTGAGTTGTACACCTCGCTATGCAATTTGTGCGAGTTTTACGGCCAAGAACTCAAACTACTTGGAAAAGGCATTGACCGCCCATCGGCCGAGAAGCTGATCCTGCTGGAGGAAGATAACAAGTGCATCATGGAGAGGTCTCTGACCAAGTACATACCTGGAAAAACCAGGAAAGGAAAAGACAAGAAAGAGAATAAATCCAAGACCGTCATGGGATTCACGATGCGACGTGGCGAAGATTTCATGCGCGCCCCGCTGGAACTGACGGTCAAGGACCAGATTCCGGATGGCCTGGCGATTTCGCAGGCGGTGTCTGGCTCAAATATACCGTCCGGTCTCATGAACGAATTCACCGACGCCAAGCCAGGAGACCTCGCTCCTTATCGTCACAAGCTCAAAGTGGCTGATTTCCTGATCCACACGCGTTACGACCAGATTACGAATCAGGGTGTGAACCACTGGCGCGACTGGTGTGTGGGAATACTCTCGTGCGATGAGGGACGGATCCTGTTGGCGGACGCCGAAGATCTTGCGGTCTCGCGGTTCTGGGCGATGATATCGGACCACTTCCCCGTCGGCGGCGTCCTCTCCACTGCCGACGAAAAAGACCGAGCGCTCAATCGGTTCGCATCACCCAAGGCGGCGGAAGGCGGCGGGCTGCAGCAGGAAGTCGCCCAACTGGAAAGGGCTCGCCGTATCAGCCGGATTTCCTACTTGCGCAAGCGCGGCTTCATCGTCAACCGCTGCTTCGAATCGCAGTGTTTCCGGGGTTCCATAGGCGAGACATTCTATGTGCTCATGAAACGGAATCTCGACGAAGTGAAGTCGCTGGATGAACTCGACGAGATGATCTGGAACCTCGAACAATACACCGATGTCGCCTCCGCCGACGGGTTCGACCCCGATGGGGTCGTGTTCACGACGCTGGATTTCGATTTTGTCGGCCACTTCACAATCGGCGCCGCGGATGCACCGGATGAGCAAGCGGAAGAGGAGGTGGATGAGGAGATATCCGAGTTAATCGACGGCAAAAAGGAACAGAACTATCCGTACCTCGCGAGCCAGGAGTCCGAAAAAAAGAAAGAGGAACGAGAAAACAAGGACGAGGAAGAAGAGGAGCAGGCGCTAGTCCTCAATCACCGGCAGAATGACAACTTCACTTAGCGCACCGCATTTCGATTGAACACGCCGCCTGCCGCCCAGAGACGACTTTAGCCCCAGCATAAGTCGGGTGACGATCAACCGAGCCCACCGTTGAGTGCATTTCTGTCGTGGGCTATAGTGAGTCCTTGGATGCGGCATCGCAGCATTCCGTAAGGCTCTCCAGCCTTTGGGCCTCTTCTAACGTCGATGAGGAAGGGCTGAGATCGCAGGAAATTCAGGAGCCGGAACGGCGCCTGAAGGAGCTATCCGGTCTCGGAATCGACGGACTGTATCGAGAAGCTGACGGGGCGTCCGTCGGCTTGAAGCCGGATGAGTTGGCTGCCGTGCTGCTCCAACTCGGCGTGAAGCACAATTACGGGCTCCCTTCGGGGACTGCTGCGACCGGGGCGCAAATGGGCGCTTTCTGGCGAGGGCTTCAATTGCAGGACCTTGCCGTTTGGCTGAATTCGCGACACACTACCGAAGTCCCGCCTCGAGACACTATCGCGCACATCAGCCAGGCGCCGCCAACACTACGGACGCCTCCTAATCCCGAGACCAAGGCGGCGCCGAACAAGGCAGGGGCAGGTCGACTACCAAAGAAAGCACGGCCATTCGCTCCGCCCACGGCCTCGACTTCGGCTCATGAAGCGGCTCCGCCAACCCTGCCGACGCCACCAGCGATTTCCGCTCTTTCAGCCGCAGTTCGGAACGCCCCGTACGGCCAGCATGTTCAGAGGTACACGGACAATGAACGGTATTGTCGGAGGGAGCAAGGAGGAATTACTCTTCCTCCCCGGCCTTTCAGCAGTCTCAGGAATCTGGGGCAGGGTCACAGAACCAAGCGGTGCGGTCGTTCCGGGTTCCTCGCGCTACGACCGGATATTACTTGGTATCGGATGTTTCGATGCCGGCGACGGACGGGATTTCCATGGCTTACGAAATGGACACACGAAACCCGACGCACGCGTCGTGCTAATGTCGGCGTACTCGGAAGTGGTGCTTGGTACGATTCGCGGGCGCGACAGTCCCTCTCATCCGCAGGCCATTCCTGCCGGGCGACCAGTTCCAAGAGGTTAAGGTCTGTTTGGACTTGCCAACAGAGCTGCCTTGACGGGTGTCGCAGGCGTACGTAAGCTCTGAAGCTTGCGACCTCGGGGATACGGTTTTACGCAGTGACCAGATGATCGAGAACAGCGTCCACGGCCTCGTCGACGCGGTATCCGATTCCATTCTTGCGCAGGAGCCGGCCCTGAAGAATTTCAAACGTCCAGCGATGCCTTCGAGAGCCTGAAGAAAACAAGCAGGCCAATCGGCGGCGGCGGGCATCCAGCATGAACTTCACGTGGGGTGACATCGAGAATTCGCCGCGAATTTCCAATCCAGCGTTGTTGGTTTCCCCTTCGGCAACACTCCAGACTTTCTCGCCGGCCATGCAGTTATATTCCCGAATCGCTGAAAGGATCCGTTGGCGAAATTCCACCCAAAACAGAGCAGTATTTGATGTCCCAGTGTCCAGGATTGCCGCTCCTGCTGCGGCCCAACTAAGTGCGCTCATACTCGGCTTGGTCCCTTCCCAAGCCATTGAAAGTTTCCCGGGCGGTCGCCTCGCAAGCCATAGGCGCGGTCGCTCAGAAAAGAAAGGAGGGGCGCGACCTCCGTTTCCTGCACCCAGTAAGCTGCGGCCGTCCGGTCATCGCGGCCAACCCTCACCGAAATACCAGCTGATAGTTCGGCGAACATCGGCTCATCCATGAAATCGTCGCCGATGCAAATAGCTTCACTTTCTCGTCCTGAGAGCGACTGCAGAATCCATCGTGCGGCCGCGCCTTTGTTCCAGGAGATGGCAGGATGGATCTCCATGGCGTCTTTGCCTGCGGAGATCTGAAATCCGGTGTGATCGCCGACCGTGGAACGAACGATGCCCTGCGCTTCCGCTGCCTCCCAGGGTAGGGCTTGCCGCAGATGGACGGTTGCGGTCAGGGCTTTGCACTCTACCAGCACCCCGGCGTACAGCGCCAGGCGGGCGCGCAGCCGGTTGCAGATCTGGAAAACCATGGCCCTGAATTCGTCTGCTCCGGGCACAGTGTAATTCAACCCCGGTCCCTGGATTTCCAAGCCGTAGTTCCCGGCGTAGATGACAGGCAGACCGATCCGCCGCCTCAAGTCGTCCACCGTGCGCCCGCTGATTACAGCGGTGACAATATCGTTGCGGGTGGCAAGAGCTCGAAGGATATCGTTATGTTCCAGCGGGAGGGAGGCTAATGAAGGGGTACTGACGACAGGAGCAAGGGTCCCATCGAAATCGACGAACAAAAAGAGGCGCCCCGCTGACTTGAGCCGCTCGCGAAGGGCGTCCGCGGCCGACCAGAACCAGACACAGGGTTTCGTCAATGTTTCCGGATTAGTCACACTAATGTTGCCTCCGAGACACAGCCGGTAGGGCGCAGGTCGTGGGATGAGAGGAACGGTTCGCGGAGTTTCGGACGGCGAACCTGGACGAGTTCTGACAGGATTCCGGCGGCCCACTCGAATGTCGTGTTCGACGCGACGGCGTCCCGCATCCGGGACATCTGTTTCCTCCTATTGGAGCGCGACATAGCGAGGGCTCTGGAGATGGCGCCCGCTAATTCCTCTTCCGCGAAAGGATTCACCAGTATCGCCGTGTTCAACTCGGATGCGGCCCCTGCGAAGCGGCTCAGAATCAGGACGCCATCGAGATCTTCGCGGCTGGCGACAAACTCCTTAGCCACGAGGTTCATCCCGTCGTGCAGCGGCGTCACCATGCAGAATGTCGCAATTCGATGAAGCGCGATCATCTCTTCCGGCGGAAGGCACTGGGTGATGAGTTGGACCGGCTGCCACCCGGCCGTACCCCATCGTGAGTTCATCGCTATTACTAAGCTCTCTACTTCCCTAGCGAGCGCTTGGTATTCGCCAATCTCCACACGGCTTGGCACGCCAACCTGGATGAACACCAGCTTGCCCCTCCATTGCGGATGGCGCTCCAGGAAAAGATCGAACGCCCGCAAACGCTCGGGAATCCCCTTGGTGTAATCCAGACGATCGATGCCAATTCCGACGCTGACATCCGGCCCGACGTGCTGTCTCCAGCGTTCGATTGCGGCGCCAACACTCGCGCTCCGGGCGATCGCGCAGTGCCGCTCGAAATCGATTCCGATTGGAGCATCACGCACTACGGTGAGCGTCCTGTCTCCGATGACTTCCTGCCTTTGGGTGTCAACAGCGCCGGTCCCGATTCGTTCGGCAGTCCGCAGAAAATTGGACGAATCAGTTCCCACTTGGAAAGCCAGAAGGTCGTTGCCCAGCAGACCATTCAACAACTCCTCTTTCCACGGGAAAATCGAAAAGATTTCCGGACTGGGCCACGGGATGTGCCAGAAGTGGGCCACTCGGAGTTGGTCGTTCTGCTGCTTCAGCATTCGCGGCAACAAAGCCAACTGGTAGTCCTGAATGAACACCGTAGCCGGCGCTTCGCCTGCTTCCTCGAGCACGGCCTGACTGAAGATCTCATTGACCCGGCGGTAGCACTTCCAGTCGGACTCTAAAAACTGCGGGCGCTGGTAAACGTTGTGACACAACGGCCAGAGTCCGCGATTCGCGAGCCCTTTGTAAGATCCGCGTTGCAGTTGCTCCGGGATCCACACACGCTTGAGGGTGTAGCTGGGATGGTCCGGGGGAACCATCACTCGCGAGTTGCGGTCCACCACCTCGCGATCCGCAGGGCCGCCACCATGCGCGACCCAA
>Ga0335080_10001819_pt1 | contig 21238 bp, 20 predicted proteins | sample Lox_Sample_34_FD_206720 | JGI IMG/M metagenome (GOLD analysis project Ga0335080, IMG submission 206720) | Soil microbial communities from Loxahatchee National Wildlife Refuge, Florida, United States - Lox_Sample_3.4 | ecosystem: Environmental > Terrestrial > Soil > Wetlands | place: USA...
TCGTCCGATCGGGGATATCACCGGGAATTTGATATTAACGTCAGTCGTTGGGGTGACCCTGAAAATCAGAATGCAGAGTTCGCCATCCAGCCAGCCTTTGTGCCACTCAATGTGTCAAGATTCGTGGCCCCGGCGGGAAAACTGAAGTACACCATCATCTGGGAGGCCAGGCGGGTCACGATGACCACCTCCCGAGTCTCGGGAAATGCTGTAACTGATGTGGTCTCGAAACATGTCTTCACCTCGGAGGTTCCTACACCGGGCTCTGAATCTGTCCGCATGGTGTTTTATGTGTACTCGGATCCGAATCGCAAGTTGCCGAGTCTTCACCGCCATGCAGAGGTTGTAGTGGATCGCTTTGAGTTCTTGCCGTAGTTTTCCGGGGAATTCGATCGCTTGAAGAATCTTCGCTACCTCGGCGCATTCCTGATGGTGGTCAGCACGGCTCTCGCGGCCGCTCAGGATATTGTCGTGCCCAGCCGGAGTCACGACGCGTGGAACCGGGCGGCAGGCTTCGCAGGCGGGTATGTCTACTCGATGACGCAGACTGCGGACGGGTATCTCTGGATCGGGACCAGCAACGGCCTCCTCAGGTACGACGGCTTGAGCTTTACGTTCGTTCGACGCGGCGACTCGGTCGCGGTGACGAACCAACCCGTTACAGGCCTGGCAGCGGATTCGGACGGCCAACTGTGGGCCACGGACGACTACACGCACCTGTTTCGTTACGAGGCAGATTTATTGAAAGGACCGCTAGCCGACAACGGCCGTCACGGATACCTCCCCAGTTCATTGAGCAGGACGCTCGACGGTTGGCCGCTATTTGTCTCTGAACTGCAGGGGTTGGTTGAGTACAAGCAGGGGGAACCTCGGGTTCTCCTGGAACCTCGCATGGTTCCGAGCGCGCCCACGGCAGTAGCGCAAGCGCAGGACGGCGCTTTTTGGATCGGTACCCGCGAAAATGGACTCTTTCAGGTCAACGCCAGTGCCGGGAACGTTGAACAAGTGCCCGATCTGAACAATACCAAGATCAACTGTCTGCTTCCCCTGGCGGACGCAACTCTGTTGGTCGGAACGAGTAAAGGCTTATTCGTTTTGCATGGGCGCAGGCTCACGGCTGATGTTCGTCCGGAATTCGCACACCGCGAGATCCTGGCGCTGGCAAACGGCCGCCAAGGTGATATATGGATCGGCACCGACGGCCATGTTTTTATCGCGCACGCCAAAGACATTGACAGCGAAGGCAGAATTCATTCACTGGCCCGACTAGATGTCAGGGGCACAGTCACTGCGCTCTTCGAAGATCGGGACGGCAACCTGTGGATCGGCGAGCCGGAGACGATCGAGCGCTACCGGGACAATTCTTTCGTCGCCTATCTGAGTTCGGCGGGTCTTCCTTGTAGCAATTGTGGTGCGATTTACGTGGACACTGAACAGCGTGTATGGTTTGCACCATGGGATGGAGGCCTATTCCGCATTTCGCAGGGCAAGGTTCAGGCGATTCAGCTTGCAGGGCTGAAGGACGACATCGTCTACTCAATAACCGGGGCTCGCGACGAACTGTGGCTCGCACGGAGATACGGCGGCCTCACTCGACTCCTTCTGCAGGGCAATGAAGTGCAGGCATCGACCTACTCGCCCCAGCGCGGGCGTACTCAGGATGCGATCTACTCGGTGTACCGGGATCTTAACGGTACGATTTGGGCGGGAACCCTCAACCAGGGGCTCAGCCGATTTCGTCACGGTACCTGGCGCACCTTTACGACAGAAGACGGTCTGCCCTCGAACACAATCCTGGCAATCGCCGGAGATGCTTCGGGGCAAGTGTTCGTCGGAACGCCAAGCGGTCTTGCCCTGTTCAACAACGACCGCTGGGTTACCTATCGGACTCATGACGGATTGCCGCCTGGCACCATCAACAGCCTTTTTCTCGACGCCGCGAACACGCTTTGGATCGGTACTTCCCGAGGCATTGCCTTTCTGCAATCTGGCTCGCTGCATGTGCCTTTGGGAGCACCGGACGCGCTATATGGGGAGGTCCTCGGGATTGCAGAGAGCAACGGTTGGATCTGGATTGCCTCGCCCGATCGCGTCCTGAGGGTCAGACGCGACGCACTGTTGAAACAATCGTTCGTGGAGGGCGACTACCGCGAGTTTGCTGTCGCGGACGGATTGCCGAGCACCGAGGGAGTCCGGCGCTCCGCTTCGATCGTGGTCGACAAGCGCGACAGTATTTGGTTCTCGCTGAACGGGGGAATCGCGGTCTTGCCGCCGACGGCCCTTGCGGGCCCGGCATTCCCCGCAGGGATCCGTATCGATGGAGTATCCGTCGACGGGAACTTTATTCCTGCGAATGACCACATCCGAATTCCCTCCGGGCGACACCGCGCGACCTTTCAGTACTCAGGTGTCAACGTGTCCAATCCGGAAGGGGTGAGGTACCACTATCGACTGTCTGACATCGATTCCGCGTGGAGCGACCCTACTCCCTCCCGCGAAATCGATTTTACGAATATCCCTCCGGGACAATTTCAATTTCAGGTGGCTGCCAGCAATCCAGACGGAGTGTGGAGCCCGCACGAGGCGACCATTGCGTTTGAAGTGGAGCCCTCAATCCTGCAGACACGCTGGTTCCAAGCTGCGAGCGTAGGGTTCCTCGCCCTGCTGGCGCTTGCGGCCTACCAGTTGCGGGTTCAGCAAATCCACCGTCAATTCCACATCGGACTGGAGGCACGCGTTAACGAACGCACCCGCATCGCCCGCGATCTCCACGATACGCTATTGCAGACCTTGCATGGACTGCTGTTTCAATTCCAGGCGGTTCGGAATCAGCTGCCTCGCAGGCCGGAACAGGCCATGACATCTCTGGACGATGCCATCAACGAGACCGAGAAAGCTCTCGCCGAGAGCCGGAATGCAATTCAGGGGTTACGTTCGGAGCCGATCGCGAGGGGCAACCTCGCGCAATTGCTGATGGCTGCGAGTCGCGAGTTGGCGCGATCTGGAACCGCAAATCAGGAGCCGCCAGTTTTCGACTTGATCGAAGAGGGAGAGCGGCAAACCTTGTCTCCGGGCAGCAAGAACGAGGTTTGCCGGATCGCACTCGAAGTTTTGAGAAACGCCTACCGCCACGCCCATGCACAACGCATCGAGGCCGAGATCCGATACAGTGATCATTCGCTGCGGGTTCGCATTCGTGATGACGGCAAGGGCATCGATCCAAAAGTGCTTAAGGACGGAGGGAGTGCTGGGCATTGGGGATTGCGAGGGGTCCGTGAGCGCGCTGAGCGAATTGGCGCTCACCTCGATTTTTGGAGCGAGGCCGGCGCCGGCACCGAGGTTCAACTAACGGTTCCGGCCGATGTTGCATATGAAAGCTCACGTGAGGGTATTGGTTCCAGATTGCTTCGCAAAGTGAGGAATCGTGCAAAGCACTCATAACCTGATCCGCGTTCTCGCGGTGGATGACCATCCTCTCCTGCGGAAGGGCATCGCGGCATTGGTGAATGCAGAGCCTGATTTGAAACTGGTCGCGGAGGCCTCGAACGGCAGAGAGGCCATCGAAGCCTTCCGGTTGCACCGTCCCGACGTGACGTTGATGGATATTCAGATGCCGGAAGTGGACGGTCTCGAAGCGATTGATGCCATTCGAAGCGAGTCCCCGGAAGCTCGGATCATCGTTCTGACCACTTACACCGGCGATATGCAGGTGCTGCGCGCACTGAAGGCTGGTGCCCGAGCGTACATCCTCAAAGGACACGTGCACAAAGAACTGCTCGACACCATCCGCGCCGTCCACGCCGGTCAAAAGCGAATTCCACCGGAGATTGCCGCAGAGTTGGCGGATCATGCCACCGACGACCCGTTGACCCAGCGCGAGATTGATGTCTTGCGGTTGATTGCCGTCGGCAACGGCAACAAACAAATCGCTGATCAGCTCGCGATCGGCGAGGCTACAGTGAAAAGCCACGTCACCAACATACTGTCTAAGCTTGGCGCCAATGACCGCGCCCATGCGGTGACCATCGCCCTGAAACGAGGCATTATTCAGCTCGATCTCCCCCAAAAGTAGGATCGACATTTCCCGCTTTTGGCCGTTTCCGTCCCCCCGCATCTCCCCTACGATCAGTAGGGGGGGGGTATTTTTTTGCAGCGACTGTTTTCGACCTTCGCCAACGGTTGGCCGGGTGTGGGTCTTCTGCTTCAGCGCGTTCTGGCCGCCATCTTGCTCGTGCGCTTCGGAATCGTCAATCTCACCGGGACTTCCTTTTCTCCGTCGATGATCCCGCAGGTGATTGGGGCGTGTGTGGGGATTCTTCTACTTGTGGGCCTGTGGACCCCGATCGTGGGGGCGTTGATCGCCATCGTCGAATTGTGGGTCGTGATGACCCATCCGAATGACGTCTGGATTCCGATCATCCTGGCGACGCTCGGTGGCACTTGCGCCATGATCGGGCCCGGCGCCTGGTCCATCGATGCCCGGCTTTTCGGCCGGAAGCATATCGAACCCTGAGACAGAACATCATCGTTGCCCCTCGAAAGTCGGAGCGTCGTTCCTGACTGTCGATGGAGCCTACCGCTGGACCATTTGGGGTTGTCAACCGGCTAGCGTCTGTTCCACACTCGATCCACACCGCGCGATAAGGAGTGGGGTATGAGTTCAGCGCATGCATTCGATTATCAACTGGGGTTTCCCTCGATTCCGAACGTTACACGAAAGGTCTTCATTGTCGACGACGATATCTTCGCCCGAAAATCGCTGGAACGATTGGCTCGCGGCGAAGGCTGGCAGACGGAAACTTTCGAGTCGGCCCGAGATTTTCTTGCTTTGCCGCGCCCGATTGTTCCGAGCTGCCTGATTCTTGCTTTCGCCTTTCCCGATCGAAGTAGCCTCGAACTGCAAAAGCGGATCGCGCAAGAGCGCGCAGAGATGCCAATCATCGTCGTTTCCAGCTACGTCGACATTCCAACCACAGTGCAAGCCATGAAAGCCGGGGCCGTTGATGTTCTCGTGAAGCCATTCAGCAACGACGCGCTCCTGGGCGCAGTACGACAGGCCCTAGAACGGAGCTGCCTGGCTCTTGATCGCGAAACACAGATGAGCGACCTCCGGAATCGCTATGTGTTGCTTACGCCCAGAGAACGGCAGGTCATGTCGCTGGTAGTATCGGGTCTGTTGAACAAGCAGGTCGGCGGCGAACTTGGCATTAGCGAGATCACGGTGAAGGCACATCGCGGTCAGGTCATGCAGAAGATGAGGGCAAATTCGCTCGCCGACCTCGTAAGAATGTCCGCCAAACTCCGGCCTTCGAGGGAATCGATTCACCTGGCATAAATGCGGGTGGGCTCAGTAACGGCCTCTGCGCCTCAGCGCGCAGAATCGCAGTGGCGCTGTGCCGAAGGAGCGTCGTCGCGGCCGCCGTCTACGACTGGACGGCGGCCTTGCTCTGCCAGATTCCTGGCTCGCGCCCGCGTGTTCCCTCGCTTGGAGCTCCTTTTCCTTACGCTTCCGCCAGCCGATCGCGGGCGGTAGCCGTCTCATCCACGTAGAATGGTGCGTACGCGCCTTCGACGAATAGAGGGGCTCTATGAGACTGGTCCGGTTTGGAGAATTTGGAAGTGAGAAACCCGGAGTTCTGGTTGACGGGAAGCGCCGCGATCTTTCTTCGGAATTTCGCGACTGGGATGCGGCATTCTTCGCCGCGGGAGGAATGGAATCCCTGAGAGCCCTGCTGCAGTCAAAGACCCCCGACGCATTTCCCCACGTCGAAGAATCCAAGCGCTGGGGTGCCCCGGTTGCGCGCCCCGGAAAGATCATCTGCATCGGTCTCAACTACTCCGATCACGCGCGCGAGTCAGGGATGGATCTGCCCAAGGAGCCTGTCCTGTTCATGAAAGCCCCTAACACCGTGGTTGGGCCCAACGACGACCTGCTAATCCCCCGCCGCAGCACCAAGACGGACTGGGAAATCGAACTCGGTGTCGTCGTTGAGAAAGAGGCGCGTTATCTTGAATCGCCCGATGTGGCCGCGGCCTACATCGCCGGCTACTGCATTTCGCACGATGTTTCCGAACGGGAATTCCAGCTGGAACGCTGCGGTCAATGGGACAAAGGAAAGAGTTGCGACACCTTCAATCCGCTGGGGCCTTGGCTTGCGACGCCAGACGACATGGCCGATGTGATGAAAGTGCCGATGAAGCTCTGGGTGAATGGCACGCTTCGTCAGAATGGCAACGCTGGAACCATGGTCTTCGGCCCGGCACAACTCGTCCACTACATCTCACAGTTCATGACGCTCGAGCCCGGCGACCTCATCTCGACCGGGACCCCTCCCGGCGTAGGGCTGGGAATGAAACCGCCGCAGTACCTTAAGGCAGGTGACGTCGTCGAACTGGAGATTGAAGGCCTTGGGCGCCAAAGGCAGCGCTGTGTTCCAGCCTGAGGTCGCCTCCTGCCAGGGATCGATGGGCCCCGCGATACAATACACAGAGTCGATCCGGTTCTGATTCCTATATAGATGAGGCCCCAATGACGACCGCTCAACAGCCTGGCCCTCAAGGCGCCACCGAACTTCCAGCAGTGCCGCTCACCACCGAGGGCTACAGTGTGCTTCACCAGATGTTACGAGTGCGCTGGCATGCGTGGAGAATCCTGCCGGCCTATGAGAAGTCCGACATTGTCCACGAAGCCACGGTAGCGCTCAGCGCAATGGAGAAGCACACTCCCGGACAGTCCGCCTTGTACTCGCTGATCGGACACAAGGGCGACCTCATGTTGATTCACTTCCGCGATTCCTTCGCCGATCTGAATCAGGCGGAGTTGAAGCTCGCCAATCTCCGCTTGAGCGACTACCTCGAGCCCACTAGCTCGTATCTGTCGATTATCGAACTCGGCCTCTATGAATCGACGCTCAAGATCTACAAGGAACTTGCCGACCAGGGCATCCAGTTGCATTCGGACCAGTGGAAGGCAGAGATCGAATGCAAGCTTGATCGCCACAAAGAGGCGATGAAGCCCCGCCTGTTTCCTGAGATCCCGCCGAACCGGTACGCCTGTTTCTACCCCATGGATCGCCGCCGCGGCGAGAACAAGAACTGGTACAAGTTGCCGATTGAAGAGCGCGCCCGCCAGATGAACGAACATGGCCTGGTCGGCCGCCGCTACGCCGGGGATGTCAAGCAGATCATCAGCGGATCGATCGGTTTTGACGACTGGGAATGGGGCGTAGATCTCTTCGCCGACGATCCGTTGGTATTCAAGAAACTGATCTATGAGATGCGCTTCGATGAAGTCAGCGCCGTCTACGCGCTGTTCGGGCACTTCTATGTAGGAGTCAGGGTTCCGGCCGCAAAGTTGGCAGACCTGCTGGCCGGGGAATTGCCCAGTCCTGAACAGAATACGACGTCAAACGCTGAGAAGCGCTGAGGTCGACGACTTTCTTCAGTTATCAAGTTTCGAGCACGGAGACCCCATGTCCATTTTTGGCCTTATCGAGTACAAGGACGCCAGCCCTGAAGTGCGTGCAGTTTATGACGACATCATGGCGACGCGCAAGACGGATTGGATCAACAATTTCTGGAAGGCCATCGCCCACGATCCAGCTACGCTGAAGCGAACTTGGCAAGGCCTCAAGCAGATCATGGCTCCTGGCGCGATCGATCCTCTGACGAAAGAACTGCTCTACATCGCTGTCAGCGTGACGAATCAGTGCCAGTATTGCATCGCTTCACACACCGCATCAGCCCAGAAGAAAGGCATGTCCGATGCCATGTTCAAGGAGTTGATGGCTGTCGTCGGCATGGCTAACGAGACCAACAAGATGGTCACGGGATATCAGGTCGAGATCGATCCGCAATTCAAGAAGTGATTTGCCAATGTCGGGGCAGCCGCTCTCGGCCGTCTGGCTGGAAGCCCGGTAGGTGGTTTATTGCATCACCGCGCATCGCTCCGTTTTGCGTTCCAAGCTTTCCACTCGCAGGCCTTCATGTCGACCTTGCGCCCGTGAAATCGCACTCCCTCGGCCTCCAGTCGCAAACGCTGCTCGATTGCTGAATCTCCTGTGAGCTTAATCTGCCCGCCCGAGCCAAGCACTCGCTGCCAAGGCAGTCCATATCCCCGACGCAACACTTGAGCCACCATCCGCGCCGCGCCCGGATAGCCAGCGATCTTTGCGACACCGCCGTAGGTCGAGACTTTCCCCCGCGGGATTGCTCGGATGACCTTTTCAATCCGCAGGCGGATGGATCCGGAATTGGGTGTCTTCTTCTTAGCTCTCATCCTGAACGCAACAGGCCGGCTCGAACAGAGCCGGCCCGTGAAGTCGAAGGATCGCTACAAATCCGCAGAGTCCATGAGACGATCTGAGGTTCGGTCAGGCCGCCTTCCGGAACGCCTCCAGCGCGTCGTACTCCGAGTCGTGCACGTCGAAGACTGTGAGCAGCTTGGTAACCTGCAACAGATCGCCAACCCGGCGCGTCAGGTTCGCCAGCTTGATCGATCCTCCGGCGTTGTGCGCTGTGGTATGCAAAGCAACCAGCGTGCCCAAGCCACCCGAATCGATGTAGCTGATTTCGCCCAGATTCAGCACAATCTTCTTGTTCCCGTCCGCAACCGCCTTCTTCACCTCGTCGCGCAGCAGGGCAGACTCGTCGCCAAACACAATTCGGCCACTGCCTTGGATCGCTAAAATGCCGTCAACCGTTCGTCTTGAAAGCTTCAATTGCATAAAAGTCTCTCCTCACCTCAGATGAACTCAATGTCCACCAAATGCCTTCTCCGGCGTGCGACCAGCGTATCGCGCCACGACAGCCCGCGCAAGTCCAGACAGCGTTTTTCAGCCGAAAAAGTCGCATCAACATGCCTCATCGGCTCTCCGGTTTTCGTTTCCTCTCACGTATAATCGTCTCTTCGCCTCATGAGTTACACCGTCCTTGCCCGCAAATACCGGCCGCAGAAGTTCTCCGAGGTCATCGGACAAGAGCACGTCACCTGCACGCTCCAAAACGCCATCGAGCAGGCGCGCACGGCTCACGGCTATATTTTCAGCGGACATCGCGGCATCGGCAAGACCACAGTCGCCCGCATCCTGGCCGCCGCCCTGAACTGTCGCTCCCAGAGCCACCCCGTCCCCGAACCCTGCGGCGTATGTGAATCCTGCACGGAGATCCGCGCCGGCAACTCAGTCGATGTGATTGAGATCGACGCCGCCACCAACCGCGGCATTGACGAGATCCGTGAACTCCGCGAGGCTGCCCGCTATCGCCCCGCTCGCGACCGCTTCAAGATCTACATCCTCGACGAAGCCCACCAGATCACCGACGCGGCATTCAACGCGCTGCTGAAGACCCTGGAAGAGCCGCCGGACCACATCGTCTTCATGCTGGCCACGACCCAGCCCGAGGACATTCCGCAGACTATCCGTTCCCGCTGTCAGCACTTCAGTTTTCGGGCCGTGAAGTTCGATGACATCGTCGGCCAGCTCCGCGATCTCCTGACTCGGGAAAAAATCGATGCCGACGATGACGCCCTCGCCCTGCTCGCAGAAGCGGGAGACGGCTCCATGCGCGACGCCCTGTCGATTCTCGATCAAGCCATCGCCTCATCGACCGGCAAGCTGACCGCCGATTCCGTCCGCAACCTGGTGGGCGCCGCTCCCGCTCACATCCTCGAGCAGGTCATGCAGGCAGTTTCCGAAGCGAAGAGCGAAGAGATTCTGAAATTGGTCGACCACCTCATTAGCGAGGGCCACAGTCCCACGCACTTCGCGCGCCAGATGGTTCGTTTCCTGCGCAACACAACCGTCGCCAAGATCGCCGGTCGGGATTCCGCGCTCCTGCAGATTTCGAGCGAAGAGCGGGACCGTGTAGGCCGAGTCGCCGAGATGTACAGCGAGGAGGACCTCACACGCCACCTGCAAATCATGCTGCGGACGCACAGCGAGCTTGGTTATCGGCAGGAACAGCGCTTCCATCTGGAATTGGGACTGCTGAAGATGGCCCATGCGCAGAAGCTGCTGCCGATCGAGCAATTGCTGAACGAAGTGACCTCCGCTCCAATCGCCCCGGCGCAGAAACCGGCAGCCCGTCCGTCAATCGTCGGCAACACGCCGCTTGAATCTCGCCGCCCAGAGTCCCCGACTCAGGCGCGGTCCAGCTATGTCTCTCCGTTTGCCGCCGATTCCGCAAGGAAGGGAACTCCTCGCCAGGAAGACTCGGCCTCTACCGTCCCGTTGCCGGGGCCGAAAATTGTGGCGCAGGCCAGTCAGCCGGGACCGGTCGTGATGGGTTCGAACGCCCTCGATCCTCATCGAGATGTTGCCGGCAACGTCCCTGCTGATGCCACGACGATTCCAGTCCCCGATCCCGGGCCGCAGATTGAAGCAGCGCCCTCGCCCGCAGTCTCGTCGGGCGTTGACGATATCGAGAGATTACAGGCGGCGGTTCTCCAAACGCTGAACGACAATAACCAGCGCGTTCTCGTTTCCCTGCTTTCCTCAGGGGATTGGAGTATTCAAGGAAACGAACTCGTAATCAAGGTTGCTGAGTCGCAGACGATGGTGGACATGTCGCTCGGTGCCGAAGCAAAGCGCCTGGCCATCGCTGCGGCCAGCGGAGTTCTGGGCCGCGCAGTGAGGCTGAAGGTTATTCCGGGTGCCGCTGTGGAGGAGAAGAAGAACGGCGCTCCCAAGCTCACGCCGGGCCCCGGCGGGCGCAGCCGGGCCGAACAGGATCCAATCGTCCGCCGCATGCAAGAGAAATTCGGCGCCGAGATCAGAACTGTCATTGACTACCGCGACAAGCGGTAGTGACTCAAAACTTGAAACCTGAAACTGGACACTCGTTCCCGAGGTTCTATGGGCGGATTCAACCTGCAAGACCTGATGTCAAAGGCGAAGGCGCAGTACGACTCCCTGCAGAAGAAAATGCAGGAGACGGTTGTCGAAGCCTCGTCCGGCGGCGGTGCCATCACCGTAAAGATGGACGGCCGCAAACAACTTCTCAGCCTCCGCATCGACCCGGAGGCGGCCCAGTCCGGCGACGTCGAGATGCTGCAGGATCTGGTCCTGGCTGCCGTAAACGAAGCCGCTCGCAAGATCGACGCCCAGATGCAATCCACGGTCGGCGGAATGCTCGGCGGGCTAGGCATTCCCGGGCTCTAAACCGGTTGTCATCCTGAGCAAGCGAAGGATCTATGCAGTTCGTACGCGTCTCACAGACGGCTGGGGTAAAGAGAATTGCCACAATCAGTATCGTCGCGTTCGGCATAGCCCTGAGCAGCGCTCAAGACTCCAAGCCTCGGAAAGAACCTGCAATGACGAATCACGCCGCCGGACCCTTCGACGTAAAAGTCACTGCCCAGAACGACAACACAGATGAGCCGCTGCTGAACCGAATGACGCTCGACAAGCAATATCACGGGGATCTTGACGCCATCGGCAAAGGTCAGATGCTGACTGCGGGCACCGAAGTGAAGGGCTCCGGCGCCTACGTTGCCATCGAGAAAGTCTCCGGCGTACTCAAGGGACGCAACGGCAGCTTTGTCCTGCAGCATACCGGCACAATGAATCAGAACGTCCCACAACTCGCGATTGTCGTTGTCCCGGATTCCGGCACCGATCAGTTGAAAGGGCTAACCGGAAAGATGACGATCAATATCGCTGCCGACGGCAAGCACTTCTACGACTTCGAGTACTCGCTGCCAAATCCATGATCTCGGACGTCATCCGGAGCGGAGCCCCACTTCCGGCATAGCGAAGGATCTCGCCTGCAGCTAAACTAATCTCTCATGTCCAAATTTGCCGAACCCATGACGCGCCTGATCGATGAACTGAAGAAGCTCCCGGGCATTGGCGCGAAGAGTGCGCAGCGCCTCGCGTTTCACATTCTGCGTTCCACCGACGAAGATGCCGAAGGCCTGGCCGACGCCGTGCGCGACGTCAAAGCCAAGTTGCGCCTCTGCTCCGTCTGCAACAACATCACCGACGTAGACCCCTGCGCCTACTGCACCAGTCCGACACGCAGCCAGCGTCTCGTCTGCGTGGTCGAGGAGCCGACCAATATCGCAGCGATCGAAAAGACAAAGCATTTCAACGGAGTCTTCCATGTCCTCCATGGTGCCATCTCGCCGCTGCAAGGCATCGGACCGGAGCAACTGCGCATCGCAAATCTGATCTCCCGTGTCGACTCCGGCAACGTCGATGAAGTGATCCTCGCCACCAACCCCACGGTGGAAGGTGAGGCAACAGCCGTCTATTTGTCGCAGCAGTTGAAGCGTTCGGGGGTGAAGGTCACTCGCATCGCCATGGGCATCCCGGTTGGCAGCGACATCGAGTATACCGACGAGATCACGATGCTTAAGGCTATGGAAGGCCGCAGGGACATGTAAAAAATTCGCGCGAGACGGTCAGGAGACTTTCTCGTCCAGCTCCGGCTCCAGGAACTCGTTCCCTTCTTCCTGAGTGTTCGTCAATCCCTCCGGCATCGTCCCGCGATTGTATTCGACCATCCGGTTCTTCCACTTCAGAAAGTCGGTGATCGTCTGGGGCTCAATGCGAACCTCCACCCGACGCAGGCTTGCCAGCAGCAGGTTCATCTCGTAGCGGAAGCCGATCGCGGTGCGTAGCTTATGGGCAGATTCCTGGAGCATCTCGATCCGCCCGCGTCGGTACTCTAACAATCCCCAGCCCACAGGCAGTTCCTCGACCTTGGCCAAGCCGGGCAGGGTCAAATAGAACCTCTCGCTCCCCACGCCGCGCTCTGGTCTTTCGCGCCAAGGCTTCTCGCGATCTGCCAGAAAATCAGCGCGCGTGACCTTGCACTCCACTAGTACCGAATGGCATGCCCGCTTCCATCCGATCGCGTCCGGCATTTCCCCGCTGACGCAGGCTTGCTCCGACAGAACCACTCCGCAGCGATAGGCTCGAAGCCATCGTACGGCTCTTTCGACCAGTTGAGCGTGAGTCATGACTTTGGAATATGTAACTCCAGAAGTATTCGAAGCAAAGTAACTGCTCAGTTTCTAGCGGGATCCCCCTTTGGCAGGCCGCACGATCACAGGCCTTCGCAGCACCGTCTCCAGCAGATACCTCTCGGCTGCCACAGTCTGGGCTGTCTCGGTATTGTCCATATAGCCATCCGCGGCCAGTACCAGCGCCTCGTCCTTGGCGAGCGCCACCGGTTTGCGTTGGAACCCATTCGTGCGCGTTTCCGTCTTCGGCCAGCCCTTCACGTTTTCGATCTCTACCCGCCGAATGAGGCCATCGTGCTTGCAGTCCAGCGCATTGGCCAGGCGCAGGACTGCTGCAAGTCGCAAGATCACCTTTTGCTCGTCCGGCAGGAGGTCACGCAAGGCCTTATGACCGCTCAACGGCATCGCTCCCGCATGAAACCTTGCGACCAACCCCGCGCGCCGCATGTCACTTTCACTCCATCCCAGAGGCGTGCCATGCTGCTTGATCAACTCGTGCGACTCCTTGTGATGCCCCTTCTTTCCGGCCGCCTTCCCGACATCATGGAGCAAGGCAGCGACGTAGAGACTGGCACGCTCTCCGTTTCCGTTGCTGACGCCGCCGGACAGAGCGGCACCCAGTAAACCTGCACGAGTCAGTCCGTCGTACAACTGCAAAGCCAGCCGCGCGACGCGCTCAGAGTGGGCAAAGTCCGGATCCAGTGCCCGGGCCCACAACTTCATCCGGCGGGTCGCAATTTCCTGGATCTGCCTGCCTTGCGGCAGCCCCGCGCGCCAGACTGACCACAGCGAACCGGTCCCCACCGTGCTCGCACGATATTCCTCGATGCGCTTTGTGCGCTCTTCCGTGATCCGCTCATGCCAGCGTTGACGTGTCGACTCGTCCGCAAAGATGTGGCACGACTGGGCGGTTGCCCAGAGCACGTCCAGGTCATGTACCTCACCGAGCAGGTCCTGCATGTGCTTCAGATCGTTGGACCAGGCTGCGTGTTCGACGGGGAGGAAGTTCTCAACGATATAGCGAAACCGCTTGATCCCGATGCGCAGTGTATGAAACGCCACCTGTGACCGGTTGCGCAACGCTAGCCGGTGCAGTTCTCGCGCTGCCGTCCAGCGCTCCAGGGCAAGATGCTTGAACAATGTGCTGCCCGGACGCGCCCGGCCGGCACGCCTCGGCAGTAAGGTGCTCCATTGCCGCCACTGTTTTCGGTCGAACCCCTCAAGCGCCGTACGAGCCTTGCGCTTCTCCTCGGTCTCCCGTGCCTCGAGGATTCTCATCAGCATTTGTGTGGGACTCTGCACTGGCGCGGGAGGGATCTCAACGGATCCCGGTGCGGGTGCGACCTCGTTACTGCCGGGCTCTGCCAGACCCTGTTCCAGAGAAGATATCGCTGCCAGATTCAGCTTCTCGATCCACTCCATCATGATCTGGACATCGCGCAACGCTCCCAAGCTCTGAAAGAGCGCCCTTCCGCCCTTCTTCATCGCTTTCCAATGATGGTCGGGATCCATTGCGATCATGCCGTCCGCCATCGAACGGCATCGTCGCAGAGCCACACGCAGATCGTGGACCGGATCGGCCTTGAAGTCAGCCTCAACCTTGTCGCATTCCTCCAGCACGCGCAGCATCCAATACCGCAGGCCTGTGCTCTTGACGGTCGATTTCATCTGTCGTGTTCATCTTAGTAGAGTCTGCGCAGACGCACCACCGTTTCGCGACGCCAAAATGCTTCCGCAGTGGCCACCAGGAATGCCAACAACCTGGATTCTTCGTACCATGCAATGTCAGAACGCTAATCTGTGAATGACGCGAAGCCCCTTCCCCTACCTTATTCTTATGTTCCCGAAACTACCTGCTGTCGCGGCCGGAACCACAGGGTGCATGCCCTAACGGTCCCGCCCCAGGGCCGGTCAATTACCTCCGTAACGTTTGAGGTCTTACCATTTCGTCTTACCCTTGAGGAGCAAATCGGAACGCGAGGAGCCTCCTTATCTCCGGCACAGACACATCACAGGGAGCGCGCACAGCATCGGCGCGGGCGTTTGTTCACAGCCTGAACATTCTCATCAAGTATGCGCGGATGTACGGCTACGACCACAAGCGCACCGAGGCGCAATTTGAAACCACCTGGAACGAGCTGCAGAGCGCGCTGCCGGCTGGCGGATTTCTGCTCGGCGTTTCGGACAACAAGTTGCTTCTCGACGGCATTCCTCTTGAGTCTGGTCAGGCGGAGAAGAGCTTCGCCACCCTGCTGACGACAGCCGGCCTGGCCAGCCTGCACTTTTCGAAAGACGTCACGGAAGAAGACTTCGTACGCCTGGTGCGCGCGTTCACCGTTGCCGGGTCGAAAGCTACTGACGTCGCCAAGCAGATCAAGGAAGCATTAGGCGGATCTGCCCAGGGCTCGATCAAAATCAATGAAGTGAAGTTCGTGGCGGCCGACCCTCTTACCGGAGATGTTAGTATCGCCGCGCAAATCGCCGCGCAAACCCTCGGGCCCGAGTTCAAGCAGTGGCTGAATGATCCGCAAAAACTCTTGCAATTAATCGCAGCTGCGGAAGGCGCCAATACCGGCGGAGGCAAGGTCGGTGACGGTGGCCCTATGGTCCCGCTCGGTAGCGTGCCCAACATTCCCTTGGGGAAGGGCAGTGGAAACGTCCCCGCTACTGGAGCAGCCGGAGGAGGCTGGTTTGGTGGCGGCGGAGGATCGGGAACAGGTGGAGGCGGAACCGGCCCTGGCGGCGGTGGCGGCGGAGCGGCTCAAGGACGAGGAGGCACCGGTGCTGCAGCCGGAGTCGCCCCGGCATTGGGAGGCATGGTTCCCCTGCAGGAGCAGGAAGTCATCCAGGCCATTCGCCTGCTGACCCGCTTCGGTCAGGTGCAGCACGACCCCAGCGTCAAAGAAGAAGACATTCAAAAAGAGATTTCCGAAGCCGATCCCAACACGCGCCTGAACCTGCAGCAGCTTCTGGGCAGCCTGGCGGCTCGCGCCACCGAAAGCGAAGAGGAAGACCGGCCCCTGTTGATGAAGGCTGCCGAGCATATGGCCATCCGCTTCGCTCTGGAGCGCTATCAGAAGGGCGAAGTTAAGGTCAATGCAGTCCATCAGATGATGGAGCATATGAGCCGCCAGATGGACTCCTTGCGCCAGATTCTCAAGATCCAGGAAGAGAAGATGAGCAAGGCCGGCATTCTAGTCGAGTCCCATGCCGACATCCTGGACCGCATGTTCTGGGCGGAGGTGCCCGAGGCCGGCAAGAAAAGCGTCCTGCTCTCCCATGAGGCGCCTTGCGTTCCGCCGCGTAACTTGCGGCAGTTTGTCGAGGCTCTGCTGGAACGCGACGACAAGCAGATTGCCTCCGACATCCTGAACAACTACTCGAGTTGCCTGAGCGCGAAGGATCTCGAACCGCGGCGTCGCACCGCCATCGGTTTGAGCCAGATTGCCGATCTCTACGCACGTCTTGGTGGCCAGCCCATGGCGCAAGCTGTCCGCAAGCTGAGCGAGCAGATCATCTCCGAAAAAGACGCCGAAATGCAGAGTTTGCTCGGCGCAGCGTTTGTCCGTCTGAGCCAGGAATCGAGTGCTGCCAAGAACTACGCCGCCATTAATGAAGTATGCGCCGGCATGGAACTGATCAGCGTGGAACGTCCAGTGCTGATCAGCGACCTACGCCCGCGCGTCGGTGTCGAAAACCGTCTGCCAGAATTTATCGAAGAAGCCATCCGCGTTGAGCCCGTGCCTGCCGACCTGCTGGCGGTCCTGCGTCGTACCAGCCAGGCTGGCGCGGAGCATCTTGCCGACCGCTTCTTCCGCTGCATGCGGCGCGACGAATGCGATCGCATGATCGAACTGGTGAAGGATCTCGGTTCTCCGGTCCTGCTGCAGTTGCGCGAGATCCTCCGCACCGGTCAGCCCCGTCAGGCTTCCGGCGCAGTCGGGCTGATCAGCCGGCTGGATGTGGGCACTCTGCTCGAGTTATTGCCGGTTCGCCTGCCCGAGTGGAACCGCTTCTATCACGACATCGTCGTACGCCAGGTGGCCTACGGCAACGCCGCCGATCGAGGGCGCACACTGCTTGAGCTGGCAGAAGTACTCGATCCGCTGGTACTGCCCGAGGCCGTTGACGAGATTGGCATGAGCAGCGATCTGACCGCGGCTCCTCCGCTCATCACCATGGCGCGTCCTGGAGACGCCGCCTCCCGTTCTCCTTTTGTGCAGCTGAAAGCCATCGAGTCGCTCGGCCGCCTGAAGGACACCGAGGCCGTCGCCACGCTGCGTGAGATCCTGGAGTCAAAGAAGACCTTCGGATGGGTTTACCACCGCGAGTTGAGAATTGCGGCCGCACAGGCCCTTTCCAAGACCGATCCGCGTTACAGTTCCCAGGTCATGTCCGACAGCGGCCTCGAACCGGCGGAATTGGCCATTGCGCCGCTCGACTTGGCTCCCGCCTGCCCCTGGGTGCGGCAGCGCCGCTACGAGCGTATGGTATTGGCCAAGACCGTTGCGGGCACCATCGGCAGCTCCTGGGGTAAGTCCAAGATCATGATCCGCGAACTCAGCCTCGGCGGCGGCATGGGAACGAAGGAGGACAACCTCCGTATCGGAAGCGAAGCCGATCTGGAGATCTCCCTCGGCATGCGCTCCAAGATTCGTGCCCACGTGCTCCTGCGCCGCGCCCGTGTCAATGAAGTCGGCTTCGAAATCGTCAACACCGATCTCGACAGCCGTTACAAACTGCGCCGGCTGCTCGTGGACGCCCTGAATGCGAGCCCACAGAACAAGCCACACGAGTGGGGCGGCGAGCGCAAAGTGTAGTGCTCGTTAGCTTCTCGCTGTGCTACCATCTTGCCCGGATGACGGGCCCGCCGGAACCATCGCGACCTCCCACAGGACACTCGCTGGCGCTGGATCCAAAAGCTGAGTCTGCCAGCCAGGAGCATCCAGCCTTCATCACCCCTCCGTCTGGGGCGCCAGTCTACTACGGGTTTCAAGTCCTCGATGATGTGGTGGTAGAGGGATTCACGCTGGGCAAGATATCGGACTTCGAATCCGAACCCTCAAACGAGGGAGATGCGTTCGTGATCGCTCCCGACGGCAGCCGCGCAGGCTTAGTCTGGGAAGTCTTCGAGACGGCTTACTTCAACGAGGTCTGCTCGCCCGAACGCGATCGGTGGGGAGTCTGGGGTGTATCGTTTCCTTTTCCGATGGACAGCCGGGTAAATGCAAGGAAAAACCTGGAGTTCATCCTGCCGAAGCTCAAGGAGAGATGGCTGGAGTGGCAAACTAAGGTCAGAGATCGGGGATGAATCAATACTCCCAACAGAAGAGCCTCCGCCGAAAACGGAGGCTCTTCCTTGCGCGTTGAAACTCGAAGCTTTCCTACTTCACCTTCAAGAAAATGATCGCCAGGGTATACAGTGCCAGCGACTCGATCAGCACCAGGCCCAGAATCAGCGCGAACTGAATGCCAGGACGGGCAGCAGGGTTGCGGGCCAGCGACTCAGTCGCGGCCGCAACGGCTTTGCCTTGGGCCAAGCCGCACACGGCGGACGCGATCGCCATCGAGAATCCGGCAGTAATGGCAATCCAGGCAGCGTCGCTGGTGCCGCTACCCTGCGCGAACGCAGGCATGGCAAAACACAGCGCAGAAAGAATCATGAACAAACGGCTCAATTGACGCATGGGTGTTGCTCCTTTATGAGTTGCCGCCAGGAGGTGGTTGACGCCATACCGTGCAGACGCCCTCACACTGGATGCAGTGGCCAGTGGCCAGTTGTCAGTGGTCAGTCAGAAAAACTGACCGCTGACATCTAATCGCTCGCCCGTTTCCGAATGCGACAACCTGAAAAGCCGCCGACCACTGACCGACGACTAACGACGGTCTTAGTGCTCTTCCGCCACCGCGCCACTCACATAAATGATCGACAGCAGCATGAACACATAAGCCTGCAGGACCGCGACCACGATATGCAGTCCGCTGAAGATGATCGGCACGCCGATCGGGATCATCGAAAAGAACACCAGCGTGATCAGGTCTCCGGCGAAAATGTTCGCCCAAAGACGAACCGTCAGCGAGAGCAGCCTCGCCGTGTGACTAATCAACTCAATCGGCAGCATCAGCGGTGCCAGCGCCGGGATCGGCCCGAGAAAGTGCTTCAGGTAGCCGACTCCGGCGTGCTTGAATCCCTGCACGTGGTAGTACAGAAACGAGCAGATCGCGCACCCGAGCGGGACATACGGGACCCCAGTCGGCGACTCGAACCCGGGGATCAGCCCGATCATGTTGCACGTCAGAATGAAGATGAAAACGATCGCAAAGAACGGCGTGTACGGCTCGCTGTGATGCCCGATAATCTCGTGGCTCTGGCTTGATACGAATCCTTCGATGCCTTCAAACGCATGCTGCAGTCCGCCTGGAGACTCCACTGACAGCCGCGACCGCAGCAGTAGGAACACGATCAGCAGGAACGCAAAAACCAGCAGTTCCATGGCGAAGGCGTTCTTGATGGGATACAGCGGATACTTCGGCTCGATGTGAAGCATCCGCAGGAACGCCGTGACCGGCCCCGCAAACAGATGATTCAGGATTTCGGTAAACCAGAGTTGTTCAGGCATGAGAACTCGTAAATCGAACCGTTTGGGTGCCCCCGCCTATCCCGACGAAGAACCGCCGCGCACCGCCGCATACGCTTCGTATACCGCTTCGCAGACGATCGCCCCGACAGGCAGGAACAACCCCGCGAACAGACCCTTCAGGCTCGCAGGGAAACTGGTTAATATAGCATACGCAGCCAGCCCCAACAAAGCGTATCGCAGCAGGAATCGTGCGACTATCCCCTTGCCGGACTGTGATTTGCCTGTATTCGTGACTTTATCCGCCAGACCCGAAACCCCGCTCTTCAGCCAATGGAAATTCAGGTACGAGATGACGCATCCCAGCAGGAATCCAACGGCCGCCCGGAAGCCGAATCCCACCCAAGCCACAGTCGTCAGAATCGGCCCGATCACCACCATGAACCGGCCGATTCGTGGCAGAGCAGAAGCGTAGAAGGCGTCCTCGGCTGTTCCCGAAACCTTTGCGTTCGCGTGATCGTCGTCCATCTCTCGCTACGATCTTACTTCGTATCCCGCGAAACCAGTCGAATCAGTTCGATGATTGCCCCCGCAGTGCCCAGAATCAACCCCACCACGGAAATCCAATGGGTATGCAACCAGCGATCGAACAACGAACCGACCAGATATCCCGCGACCGTACCCGCCGGCAGCATGAACGCAATCTGGCTATATCGCCCGAACTGAATCCATGGGCTCTTCTTGCGATCCGGATCATCAGGTGTGGAAGCCATGGATGTGAGAACTGCGAAGGACCAGCAAGAACCATGTGGGGACAGCCGCCTTAGCCTGCCCTGAGCGCAGCCGAAGGGGCTGTCCCGCGAGGCGAAGCGAGCGGCACAGGGCTGAGGCCCGAGCCACAGAATTATTCGCCCTAGTGTGTCAGCCGCGCCACATTCGACTGCTGCGCAATCCCCAGCGCCCAGTTCACCATTTCAATGAACCGGTTCGGCATGATACCGATATAAATCGTTGCCAGCCCGGTAAGCCCGAGCGCAACCCGCATCGCCCAACTCACGGGCAGCTTCTCCTCGCCTTTTTCCGGCTGCCGCATGAACATCGCGTTGGCGATCTTCAGATAGTAGTAAAGGCCGAACACCGAATACAGCACGCCCAGCGCTGCCAGCACGTAGTGCTTGGTTTCGATCAGGCTCAGGAAGATGAAGTACTTGCCCCAGAACCCGGCCAGCGGAGGAATCCCTGCCAGCGACAGCATGAACACCAGCATGAGAACGGCTTCCACCGGCGCCCGAGAATACAGTCCGTTGAGGTCGTCGAGATCATCCCCGGCAATATTCCGGTGCCGCAGGGAAGTGATCACGGCAAACGCCCCGAGATTCATGAACGTGTAAACCAGCAGGTAGACCAGGATGCCTTTCACGCCGTCCATGTTGGGCTCTATGACCGTTCCGGCGATCAGGCCGAGCAGCATATATCCCACGTGCGCGATGGACGAATAGGCGAGCAGGCGCTTGGTATTGGTCTGCGTGAGAGCCGCAAAGTTCGCCCCAGTCATGGTCGCAATCGAAACGAAGACTAGAATAGGCGCCCATACGTCGCGTATCGGAATCAGACCTACGATCATGATGCGAAGCAGCATGGCCCATCCGGCAGCTTTAACCGCAACCGACATAAAGCCCGTAATGCAGGTCGG
>Ga0335080_10001820_pt1 | contig 21237 bp, 13 predicted proteins | sample Lox_Sample_34_FD_206720 | JGI IMG/M metagenome (GOLD analysis project Ga0335080, IMG submission 206720) | Soil microbial communities from Loxahatchee National Wildlife Refuge, Florida, United States - Lox_Sample_3.4 | ecosystem: Environmental > Terrestrial > Soil > Wetlands | place: USA...
GCATTAAAGCGCCATTCAATCCACGGTCCTGTCTGCCGTATGCTGCCCTTTCAGCATCTCAGACTCAATCCATTAGCACCAGTTTCTCCCTCGAGTGACGACCCGATCAGGGGCGTCCGGCGCTCCCAAGAAAATTGGACGGTAAATTTGCTTGCCAGCCCATTCAAGCTTGCCGAGGAGTCACTCGCAAGTAACCAGAGTGCAGGGGTCTAGTAATCAAAAGGTAAGCTTATGGGAATGACGGACTTACACGGAGACACCAAAGATGCCGAGCGCCATGAAAGGGCAGCTAAAACCGAAAACCGGAAAATAAGTCTAACGATTGCAGTCAGTTATGGTTAGAAGCCATGCTACAAGCCGACCCAGTTCCAGAAGCGTTCCTTCATCCGGCGGGCGGACTCCGGCAGCCAACTCTTGTAACGGAGCAGAACCGTTGCATTGATGTTCTTGCTGGCCCGGTGGGAGAACTTGTTGCTGAAGATCAGGTAGTAAACGCCAGCGCCTGCGGGAAGATCGGACTGCATGGTGCCTTGGGAGACTCTGCCGCTTTCATATACCGAACTGGTCGCGTATCCGTTCTGCCACACGGCAAACGCATTCTCACTGAGAACGTAGACTTCCACGTCGTTATCTTCGCCGTCGGCCGTGGCGGGCTTCGCGCTCGCGGTTTTCTTCTCGGCTGACGTCGATGTGAACTGGCCAACGATGGAAACGTTCATGGAGCCTTGCGGCAGATCAAATTTGTAGTAGCGGAAGTTGTGGACGGTCACCGAGAACGGAGTGTCGAGAATAGTCTGATCGTGCTTCCATCCGACGAGTTCCTGTATGCCTTGGGCAAATGGGCTATCGCTGGTTCCGGCCCACAGAGTCGCACCGAGGAAAAGGCCGAGCATAACCCAGAGTACGATGCGGCCAGTTTTGATGCGCGGCGCTACTTCTACAACCTGTTCTTCGATTTTGACCGGCTCTTTTAGAGGTAGAGCGATGGGTTTGCCGCACTTGAGGCAGAAGAGGGCTTCGTCGGGAAGCGTTGCGCCGCACTTGCTGCATCCAAGCAGGACTTTTGTGGCAGGCGATGTGGTGCTGCTTGGCGGCATCAATGACTTCTCCACTGCACAACTGTGACTACCAGGAAACTTCGGGGGACGTGCAGACTTCTGGGACTGCTCTCTCGATCTGCCGATATTAGCACAGGGGTTTTGCTTCATACATGGTACTTCGGTTGCAAAACCGGGACGCCATTTGTGCAGTTTGACAGCGCGCTGGCAGGAAAGTTGCGGAAAGGACGATCGCGATCGGCGGTTTCCTAATTCGTGGTCAGTGGCTACTAAGGAAACAACAGCCACACTCTCGGTGAAGGGCCATTGAGTCAAGCGAGGGGAGCACCATATTTGGGGAACCCCGCATTCCGGAGGCTCCTCTTTCGGTCTATTGGAATCATGAAATTAGCGACCAAAGTCGAAGTAATCCATGCGGCTCCCTGTGCAGCCATGTGAATCCGCTTCTCTCTAGTGCTCACTGCTCCCGGGATTGGTGAAGGTAAGCCCAACGGAGACGGTATTGCCCAGCATCGCAAACTCTGGCGGAAGGCCGCCACGCAGGTACGTCAACTGGAATTGCAGGTTCTGCGTTGCGGGCACGGTTAGGGTGCTGCGTGAAAAAATGTGCGTACCCGCAGACAAGGTCTGGGCGCCGTTGTTCGCTATGTTTGTGGTGGGCTCTGGATTCACCAGCCACCGCACGCGGAAGGTATAGTCCAGCGTAATCGGAGTCCCTCCGAAAAAATTGTGCGTCCATGTAAATGGCACCCTGTAGCTTGCATCGCCTCCGGCCAGCCCGCGTAACGGTGCGCCCTTTTCTGGCAGGTGAGTTTCGATGTGCGAGCCACCCTCAAATCCCATCACGGGGTAGATGGTAAAGAGCGATGGCTGCTTACGCGCGGTGAACACTAACGGCCATTTTACGGTTATTGATTGCATCCAATTGAGGTCGTGCGGCGCGGTCGGGGCAATCTCGGTGCCCGACTGAAAACGGAATTGCGGCTTGCGCACGACAAAGGGCGAGAAACGCTTCGAAGACATAAAATTCGGATTCCGAAGGAAGTGCACGTCATAAGCGGCGCCGACCAACAAAGAATTAAGATTGGACCCCGGAGATGTGCTCTTTTCAAAGATGAGTGGCACATTGATCCATCCCGGTCCGGCTTTCCATGCCGGGTCAGCCTGAACATCGTAGGTCAGCTGCCTGGCTCCCTGTCCAACCAGCGTAGGAAGCGAAATCGTACCTTGCGCTGTTCCCGCCTGGCCAAAATGCGTGTAAAGCCAGGTGAGACGATAGAGCCATTCCATCGGCCAGGTGTCCCGGTCGCAGGGAGCAATGCTTTGAGGAGCATTGTTGCCGTAGCAATCCTTGTAGGCGGCAAGGCTGGCTGGACCAGTCCGCTGTGGGTCCAAAGTTTGCACGAATCCAGTCACATCTACCCAAAGAACCGTCACAGGCAACGCAATCACGAAATGGTTCCCGAAGCAGATTCCGGGTCCGACATCACCCGGGTTGTAAATGAGAATGTTGGGTGACTCTTCCACCTGCGTAACGAATTTCCAATCATAATTCGCGCAATTGGCCTGCGTGGCGCCATCAGGCAATTCGAAATCTATGATCGAGCCAGTCGCCAGCGCCTTGGAGGAATTGACAGCATTGACCCACTCGACCCGAGTATCATCCTTGATTTCTCCGATGTCTTTTTTCATGTCTTCGATGTCTTTGCTGTCTTTATTTGTACCTTTGGGAAGGATGAAGAACCCGCGTTCTCCACGAAGGCGATTGAAGTTCACAATCCTGCATGAATCAGCCGCTGTCTTTAACTTTTCAATTGCGCAGTGAATAAATACGTGATGGCCCACTAACACTACGGTCGAAGTCACCTTCTTGCCCGCCTGGTTAACTTCTATCTCAATCTGCTCGCCAGGAACGGACTGGGGGGCAGTGTACAAAGCTGAATTCCCCCCCGGATTCGGCTGCAGAGTCCCCACCACGTCGGGTCCTAACTTATTTTCATTCACAGTCCACTGAGGCAGCCCGGGCTGCGCCGGCACCTGGTCCAGAACAAAAGAGGCAGTTGACCGCTTACCCGGCTTTCTCGGATTGCCGACCTCCACCACCGCCGTATCCGGGCGGAGCCGTATGCAGTTCCCAACTGCGGGTCCACGTACCGACTCAGCGGGACAGGACGCGACGTTGATGATCACGGTAACGCTCGCTTGAAGGTTTTTATCGGTCCGACATTTAGCCTTTACTGTCTCTGAATTACTGCTGGGCACGTCATCCTTACCCGGCGCCGTATACCGGCCATTCGTCGAAATCTTTCCATCAGAAGGGAGAAGATGGTCCTGGTTGGGCTCGGGGCCACGGTCATTCACCGTCCACTTCACGCCTGCGGGACACTGTCCATTCAACTCCGCCCTCAGTTGAACCGACTGGTCTGGGAGCACGGTCGGAGCTGCCGGCACTATAGCAATGGGTCTCTGCTGTGCGCCGGCGCAGGTTTGCCACAACACAGTCACGGTAGCGAAGACCAGCGCAGATCCATAACTCCTCAACATGGTGTTTCCTCTTTCATTTCTCTGCCTGGAAGCAGGCGTGAAATGAGCCGCGCCACTTGAGAATATGCGGATATCGACGCACCATCCGCACTCTATCACCTGTTCGTCCCAGATCGTCATTTTTGAAATCCGCAGGGCTCGCGATCGCTTGCTCCCGGTGGGACGAGCCCGAAGCGGTGCGGGTGAATGTGGACTGGGGAAAGATTTCGTCTCGTGATCGAGTGGCGTAGGAGTTACGGGCCGTGAGATTCCTTGCTGTCGGCAGTAGGGTACCCGCCCTTCGCACAATGCGGGGTACTCACAGTGTGGTGGTTTCGCCAAAGTCAAGAGCTTGGGTCACTGCTATCCTTTGTCTGTGAAAAGGCTCTCAATGGCGTTGTCACTTGCCAAAACCGAATAGCCTTGAATCGATAGCCTCGGCCATTGCCTTGTAACCTGCGTCGTTCGGATGTGCGTGATCGCCACTATCGTATTGCGCCAGCAACTGGGATGGAGCATTCGGATCGCGGAGCGCGCGGTCGAAGTCGATCACACCATCGAACTCTCGCGATAGACGAATCCACTGGTTAAGCTGCTGTCGTTTCATCTCGTTCCCAGGTGACCACACGGGAAATGGAGTACCGGGAATGAAAAAACCGTTGAACGGTGTAATCGTCCCACCGTAGATTCTGATTCCTCGCGTGTGCGAACGCTGGATGAGTTGCCGATAAGCGTCGATGATCTGATCCACTGTGACTTCCTGATCAGGATTGAGGCCACCGGGCCATCCCGTACCGATATCGTTAATTCCAAAATATACGATGACGTGGGTCAACCCGGACTGGCTGAGCACATCACGCTCGAAGCGGGCCAGTCCATTGGGTCCGAGCCCGTCATGCAGCAACCTGTTGCCGTCCAGTCCCTCGTTCAGTACTCCCATAGCGGGACGGCCGGGTTGGGTCACGATGTTGCGGGCCAGCCAATCGCTCCAACGGTGATTGGCATCGACAGTAGATTCCGCGCCGTCGGTTGTTGATTCTCCAAATGCGGCGATCGCTCCTGATTGCCCGGCAGACAGTACATCGACAGCCGAGAGCCAGAACCACGACGGCACAGTGGGGGCCAGTGGGTCGAGTGGCATCACGGCACTTGCGGTGAAATCTCCTGATGGAGAAACGTAGGAAGTTTGGCGTGCGTCAAAGTGCCACGTCGCCGGGCCTGTGACGCCGGGGAGGAACAGAGTTATCGCCAGGTCACTCAAGGCAGGCACAACAAGTTCCACGGGATCGCTGACCAAGGGTGCGCCCGGTGGGATTTCAACGGATGGCTTTCCGCCGAACGTTAGGACCCGGTCGGAGGCGGGTATGACGGCGGAGCCTCCTGCAGAAAGTGCAATGTGAGCAGAACCGACGACGAGGCCGCTAGCTCCGAAAGTAGACAGTCGCACCCGAACCTGTCTGCCCCCGACGCAGGCGTGTACGACTTGGCGGAGAGTCTGATTGACAAAGCCAGTGTTTGCCAATCCGGGTGCGAGGTCCGGCTGGTGCAGAGCCGTGGACCAGGTGGCAACCCAGTGTTCGTTGCTGCTTCCTGACGATTCACGAGAATCGCCCGCCAACAAAGCCGTGGCGGTCAGAAGCTGAAGGAGAAGGAATGCGACGAATCGACGGTTGAGTAGTATCTGGGCAATGGAGAACCTATTGGTTGACATTGTTGACCTCCATGAGGCGAGCTCTCGATCTTTTCAAGCTTGGAGTCCACACCACCCGATCGGAACGTGGGTGAGGGTCAACGTAAATCGGCGGAATAAAGCTGTCGATGCACCAGGGATGATACGCGAATTAAACGTTGATGACGGGATATCTGTCTGAGAACACGGCGTTTATGCCGATCGTTGGAGAAACATGCTAGACTCTGGTTCTGGCCTGCAAGATCCCCCCCCCTTACAACGTGGAACCGAAAACTCCATCTGACGGCATTTCCACACGTTCCATTGTTCGTTTTGGCGCGTTTGAGCTTGATCTTCGAGCGGCTGAATTGCGCAAGAACGGCCGCAGAATCCGACTACAGGAACAGCCCTTTCAAATACTCCTCGAACTGCTGCAACACCCCGGTCAAGTGGTCTTGCGGGAAGAGATTCGGAAGAAGCTCTGGCCCAATGACATATTTGTCGAGTTCGACAGTGGTATCAATTCGGCAGTGAAGCGGCTGCGTGACTCGCTGCAGGATTCAGCGGAAAAACCGCGCTATATAGAAACACTTTCACGACGGGGATATCGCCTTATCGCGCCTGTGTTGCGCGAGCCAGACGATGCAAGACCGGCTGAAGGTGATGCCTCCATTGCCGTCCTGCCGTTCGCCAATGTGAGCGGCGATATGGAGAACGAGTATTTCTCCGACGGGCTGGCAGAAGACATCATCAACGAGTTGACACGCAGAATGAGATCGCCAAAGCGATCGCCAGCGCACTTCGGGTACAGCTCACTGACACATCCAGGCAATATGTCCCTCAGTTGCCGGCGTATGAAGCGTACTTGAAGGCGCGATATTGCCTTGCCGCATTTACGCACGAGTCGTTATCCCGGAGCATGGGTTATTACGAGCAGGCGATCGCCCTGGATACAGCCTTTGCTCCGGCGCAAAGCGGATTGGCGATGGCGCTGGTTTCCCTCGTTCTGCCCGGAATCATTGCCGCCCATGTTGCGTTGCCGTTGGCGCGCGCCGCCGCGATCAGGGCGCTGGAGATCGATCCAACATCGCAAGAAGCTCGCGCAGTTCTCGGGATGGTCGCAGCGCTCCACGACTTCGATTGGAAGGAAGCGGAACGCCAGTTTGGTCTGGCTATGGCTCGCGAACCTGTACCCGCATATGTTCGCTGGTATTACAGCCTCTCTTATCTAATGCCGAGGGGCCGAACGCAGGAATCGGTGCGGCAGTGCATGCGCGGACTGCAAGACGATCCGCTAAATTTCATTGGCTGGTTCCATTATGCATGCGGACTTCTCGCGGGAGGCAATGCAGAGGACGGAGAGGCTCAGTTGCGACAGCTTTCAGAGTCTCACTCCGACCTTTACCAGCCCTATTACCTTTTGGCCTTGAGCCGGGCCGTACGAGGCTTGCATCAGCAAGCTCTTACCGCCGCTGAAAAGGCATATTCTCTAGCCCCTTGGAGTACAACGACAAGGGGTCTTCTGGCGGGACTTCTGAAGTGCACCGGCGCAGCAAGTCGCGGAGATGAATTGGTGCATAACCTCTTCCCCGGAGATCTGTATGGGACGGCGATGGGCCTGACTTTCTTCCACGTGGGCTGCTCAGAGATTGAGCCGGCGGCCTACTGGGCGGAAAGGGCGATCCAGCAACGTGATACACGGATGATTCTGTTCATGTTTCTTATGCGTGCGTTCCAGCTAAACTTGCTTCGAAGCAATCAAAACTGGTCAGCGATCGCCGGCAAGGTCGGAGTTCCAGTGGTGGGCGACGAATAAGGTTCACGGCTTGCGCGACCAGAACAGCGCCAAGTGCCATATTCATTGGTGAGGCCAGGGTCACCTAAGGAAGTAGATCAGCATCGCGTAACCAAGTACCCACACGAAGACCAGAGCGCTACCCACCGTAACAGGCTTGACGGGCTCAGATCGAGACGCCTTTAGTCTTGTGATTTCATCGAGAATCTGTTTTCGCCTGTGCTGGCGAATTACATAAGCACGTTCATGAGCATGACCCGCCTCTGTGGCATAGTCATGAATCCTGTCCATGACCTGAATGTTTCTCAGTTCCTCGTAGAGCTCGGCTAGCGCCTTTTGCCGCGACATATCACCAACCTGGAGCACATCCGTGCTGATGCCCAGACGGATGGAGCTTACCTTTCAATTCGCAAGTGAAGAGCGGTGATATTAGCTAAGTCGTCGAACCGCGTATTTGCGCTAGAGCAAACTCGGGCACAGTATCATCTTGCCCAGCCTCAGCTATTTCGATTCCGTACGCAAAGGGATTCCCCGAGGCTGCTCTTTTTCTCCAGATAGGCTCTAAACTGTTTCCTGCTCATAAGTTAGAGCTTTTCCGGTTTCCTGAACCAGAGAACTATCAAAAGACCGAATGGGGCTGTTCCAAGGCTGGGCCAAGTGCTTGGGAACGGTTCAGCGTGTTGTTGCCAGTGGCCTCGACTAAGCTCAGCAATGGACGCAGGGAGTCGACCGAAATCCCAAGAGTGCTGCCGGAAAATCCATCCATGTAGGCGAAATTCACGCCTATAACCTCGCCTTTCGAGTTGAGGACTGGACCACCGCTGCCGCCGTGGGCACTCGGAGCGTCGTAGACAATTTTGTCACCGACAACATCGCCGAGATGTCCGTAGGTGGTGGACGGCCGAATCAACGACATAGCGGCCAGCTTGCTGACCGTGTCCATGTCGTTCTGGCGATACGCGAGCCGTTCGTAAACTCCGGAGGGAGACTTCGCAACCAGTCCTTGGGTGCCCAAGGGATAACCCAGCACCATCACGAGTTGTCCCGCCGGACCGGGCGTGGGTGCGAGAGGTAGCACGGTGAGAGCACCGGCGACATTGGAATCCTCAATCCGCAGAATGGCGAGATCGGAAGTCTTCGACACAGAGCCCGGCAGCAGTCGAAGAGGTTTGGGCGAGTTCGGGAAAAAGACCACGAGACTCTCCAGCGTGGCAGTGGCACCGCGGTCCATCAACGCTTTGGCATCCGAGTCACCATACCAGGGCTCAGCGACGTGACGGTTGGTGGCGAGCAGACCATCGCCAACCAGAAAACCTGTGCCAGAAACGCGCGTCTTCATTTGTGGAGGCTGCTTCCCGAAGCCCACATGATAGACGCCATAGATGTAGCCAATTGAATTGCGATAGCGGTTAAGCAGAGCCGCGGGCGCACTCTGCTCCTGCTTCAACTGCTCGACCTGGTCTGTTAATTGGCGGACCTGTGCCCGCAAATCATCGAGTGACCTTTGTTGCTGGGAAGTATCAGGAGAAGAGTTGCATGCTACCATGCCACCAAGCAGCACGATGATGCCAGACACGACCCCCAGAATCTGGTGGGACCTGTTACTACTGACAGTAGACTTCTTGATCTCTTCTAGCTTCAAGTTCTGGCAGATTAGTTGCTGGAGCACGTAGCGTCGTTGCTCCAGAACAATTCTATCCTTATCTTACAAACTTTCAGGAATCATCGAAACATCCTCGTCGGATACAGACAAAAACCACCCTTTCGCGGAGGCGAAAGGAAATTCGCGGCAGATTGACGTGTTCTCCCGCAGGGACGGGAAACAACGTTGGGTTGGAAACATTCCCACGCTTCCGACAGTGCCCTTCTCACCAATAACCGCCGCAGTGGCGCCCTCCAGCGGATTTCACCATCGGAGTCTGTCCCGATCGATAGTGTTTGGGGAGTGTAAACCGTTGCAAGCGGCGCACTCCGCCATGTTCGGGCATGGCCAGGAGGCACCCTCGGGCGCGCGAGAGTTCGTCAGAAAGGAGAGGCTTTGGAGGACCTGTTGAGCTCGCGCCGCGCCGCCTCCATGGTGCACGCAGCCGTTTGCCTTGCTCGGTGCAGCGGGACGGGAGGCGCCCGTCCCTGCACACAATCAACTCACGGCATTATCCGCGCGAGCGCGAATACGATGCCGGTACCTACTCGCGCAAAGCCGCCGACGACCAATTTGCCATCCGGCTGCTGTGCAACCGCCTCCGCACCGTCCCTGCCACCGAAGAAGTCGATGGTGAGCACGCCGTTGGTTCCGAAACTTGCGTCCGTGGACAGTGCGCCGGCGTTGAATCGCACAATCGCCATGTCGGCATTGGAGCTCAGGTCGCCACTGCGGCCGACAATCACCGCTTTGCCGTCCGACTGCAGCAGCATCTGTTTCGGACGATCTGATTCGTCGGTGATCGGGATGATCGCTGGCTGCGGACGGCGCTGGTTGTCGTCTCGGTCAAAGGACACAAGCGTGAATTGGCTATTCAGGCCGCCGCCTCCAGCCGCGGGTCCCACCTCCACCTCGGCCGCAACAAAGATGGTGTCGTCGGCTAGCGTAACCACGTCAACGCCGGCTTCGTAGCTTGTTCCTAAACCGAGATCGGTAAGATCGAAACCTTTGCCTAGAGGTCCGAAGCTGTCGTCTCGCGTACCCGGCAAGCCCGTTCCGTTGTCGCCAAACAAGCGTGTGAGCGCGACGTCGGGATCAGAAACGCCGTCAGCTGCGCCGCTGCCTGCGACAACTATCTTGCCGTCGCTCTGAATGGCCGTCCCTCGGGCAAGCGAGAACGAGGCGCCGGCCGCCTCATCGACCTTGCCTCCATTGCCGAATCCGGTGTCGAGGCTACCGTCCGGGTTGTAGCGGGCGAGCGCAAAGTGCCTGACGGAGGTCGTCGAAGAAATCACCGTGACGGCAGATCCCGCCACGAGAATTTTCCCGTCCGGCATGATCCGTACGCGGCGTGCCTGGTCAACGCTGCCGAAGAAGTCGGTCGTGACCTTGCCGCCAGAACCGAAGCTCGAATCCAGCGTCCCGTCGGCCTTGAAACGCGCCAACGCGAAATCGTCATTGAAAGCTATGGAGTTGCTAGTGAGACCCACGACGACGATCCTCCCGTCGGCCTGCACGGCAACGTCCTGGGCCGTATCGAAACCGCTCTGATTGAACGGCACAGTGACCTGACCGCCTGCGCCAAAACTGCTGTCGAGGGTGCCGTCGGTGTTGAAACGCGCCAGGATTGTGCCGCCGACCATCAGAATCTTGCCGTCGGGTTGCAACGTCATGCCCATCTTCGCATCGACGATGCCCGGCGAATACGGAATGGTTGTGGTGACCCGCCCTCCACTTCCAAAACTTGGATCAAGACTGCCGCTGGGAACTGAAGAGACACAGCTCACCGAGACGTTGGTCACATCGGCGCCAGTGACAGTTCCGGTGCCGTTGTTAACCGTGCAGCTTTGATCGGGATTGGTGGGCTGCGTCGCGACGATAATCCTGTAGGCAAAGCCGTCCAGGATCGGTGTGGGCGACGATAGCGTGAAGACGCCATCGCTGCTCGGGCTGGCTGTGCCGCCGCTGATTTGGTCCTTGATAACGAGTCCGCTGCCCGCCAGCCCGGAAACTGTACCGCCGAGCGTGAAGTTCGAGGTGACGATCGGATTATCATCATCGAGGATCGTCAAAGTTGTTTCCTTTTGTGCACCCAATTGGGCGCAGCCGCCTACGTCAGACAGCGTGACGGTAAAGCTCTCGTCGCTCTCCGCAACTTCATCATTAACCAGCGGAATGTCCACTCGCCGCAGCCCGTCGTCACCGTCACCGAAGCGCACTTCGGTTGATACCGCTTCATAGTCGGAACCGGCCGTGGCCGTTCCATCGTGCGTAGTTACGCGCACGCCAACCTCACCTTGGGTCCCGCCGGTGCGCTCGATATAGACAGCGGCCCGATCTGTAGGCTCCGGAACGCTGAGTGTGGCCTTGGTGAACTGCAGGGTTCCTGCAGCCGGGTCCGGGCCGGCCGCGCAAGTCAGCGGAGGCAGGCCATTCGGAATGTCATCGCGCGGCGGAATCTGCGTCACTCCCGCGGAGTCAAAGTCGATGCCAACTCCTTGAAGCGGGTCCCGCGTTAGTGCTGCGATGAATGATTCTCCCTGCGTGTGATTGATCGCGATGCTCTCGATCGTGATCTCAACGCTGAAAATGTCATTTTTGTGCAACGAATCAATCGGAACTTCGACCTGTAGCGGCTTGGCCAACTGCAAACGGTAATGATCGTGGGCGCCAGTGTGGTCCACATCATCGTCCAATGTGAAGAAACTCTTGAGCCAAAGCAGCTGACTGCTCTCATCGCCCGAAACGTCAATCGTCCAGTCATTGGCGATTCCGGTGACCTTTACATGGCCGCCTTGGCGATAGAAGATGCCATTTGCACCAATACTGCGTGCCTCGAGTCGAAAGCTGTCCTCTGCATGAGTCATGTAACCGTCGCATTTGTCTTTCACGTCCTGGTCAGTGTGTGACGCTGGCAACCACCGGCAAATCTGTCTGTCGTCGGGAGTATGGCCGCCGTTGTCTATCCCTTCCAAACTTGCATGGGTAATCAAGAAGTGCATGTTTGGCTGCTCCTGATCGACTCGGAAGTAAAAAGTCTGCGTCAGAGACGTTCGAGAGCCAATGTCGTGTGGCGGATCAGTCTCGCTTGGCGCCACGGACTGGGTCCAGAAAGTCCGGCCGGTGTTATTTGAGAAGATCCAATGCGTAACCTCGTCTTCGGTAAGGGGAGGCGGAGCGAGCGCCAAAGGACCATCGATGTGGCCCGCGACATTTAGAGCGCCATTAGTCCCTGTGTCCGGGATGGTCACCGACTTGCGAGTCTCGGCGGCGGTATAGACGTCGGTCGCGAAAGTTCTAAACGGTGGATCTAGCTGCGTCGTGGTCGGCGGCGTAGCTACCACTGCGAAAGAAAATCCGCTCACGTTACCGACCATCGTCTTGCCGCCAACGCTGGCGCCACTAACCACATCCCAAGCTGACTGTGTGGCGTTCGTCTTGTAAAGAGCTAGTGTGGCGCCCTGCGGCACGGACGAAGCGGTGAATGGGACCGTGATCGTCACTGGGGAGGTGAACACAGTTCCATGCGGCGTGAAGGCATAGATTGGTCCCACAGCCGTGACGCCCGCCGGCAGTGCTGGCGCGCCGGCGCTGGTCTGGGTGACAGCGATGGGGGTGTCTTGGGTCAATGCGCCCGCCGGAATCACCACTTTCGCACCAGACGCCTCGGTCACGGTGCCGCCCGCCGAACCAATCTTCTGAGCCGATGGAGGACTGCTGGTGCCATGGCCACCACATCCCGCAAGGACGAGACTCGTGCATGCGATGGCACTGAGCAGCGCGCGTGCCTGGGCCCGTCGATTGTGCCCAAGAACAGCGAAGGTGCAGTTGCTGCTCGACCGGCTAATCTTGTCGTGCACAACAACTCACGACGCTTCCGTGGTTCTAAACGACATTCTCGCGAATTCCCCAGCAATCTGGCAGATTAATCGCGAAATATACCCTGCAGCTTCTTTCATGAATTTCTCCTCATTACAACTGGTGCACAGGTCGGCTCGGCAAGGTGACAGAACTAGGCACAAGCAATCTGCGACTCAAAATAACTTTTTGTTTTTCTTGTTTCTATGCTTCAGGGTGAGCTACTTCATCGCTACTCCATGCGGCCGTGCGGGCCCGGTGGGGAAAGCAGTATTGAAGTCAAGGTTAAAGCGGGGATCTAACTCCAGTCGGTCTTTGTGAACCTTGATTACGCGAACTTTGTGGTCGCCCTCGAAGTGGATCTTGCCGAAATCGTCTTCGTTGAGGAAGTAATCGGTGACAACGAGGCGTTTGTCGTCGTCAGTGAGAGCGATCGCGTGCGGTCCGGCGTCCAACCCCAGATTCACGATGCCAGTTTGAAACGGTGCTTCCGGGTCACTGACATCGAGCATGCCCACCTGGCCTGCCTGGAACGACGCGAAGAGCAGGCGATCGCCCGTTTTCGTCATCGCCAGAAGCTGGGTCATGCCTCCACGTACCGGAACTTCAACATGGGGGACGATGTTCTCGCAGTCGAATACCGGCATCGCAGTTCCGTCTGTCGTGCTCACCAGGTAAACGAATCCGTCGAACATACCCGTAGTGAATGCGCGGCGCTGGGGATCACCAGGAATCAATTTCACATCCATGGTGCCGATGGCATCGGGAATCTGGATGGTGCGGACTATCTTGCGTTCATCAAGATTCCATACGCGAATTGCGCCGCGAAGCAGGGGATCGCCGGGCACAACGTTCAAGGAACTCGCGGGCATCATGAAGTCGGAAGTCACCATCAGGTTGAGCTCGGGACGCGCAGAGATGCCGTGGGGATTGAAGCCATCTTGCGGAGGATGAAGTGGCCACTCTCCAACCCGGTGAAGGTTCTCATCAAATTCGGCGACGCGACCGGGCTCACCGCCGGACGCCGATCCCATCTGCGTAATCAGAAATCCACCGTCCTCCAGCGGCAAAAAATCATCGGTGATGCTCGATTGCGAGGTAGTTGCGGAGAAGAGAAATCTAGGATGACGTGCATCGCTGACATCGAAAAAAAAGATGCCGTTTTGTCCGCGCAGCAGGCTGAGCAGTCCACCGCACCCCAAGATCTTCTTGTCGGCCGAGAGGTGACAATGGTGGGCTTCATTGCTGACATTCCCGGGGGGCGGAACAGGGATCGTGCGGATAACTTTGCCATAGGTTTTCGACTCGTCATCGAAGTCGATAACGGCCAGAAAGTCCGGCGCCACCCGCGCCTGGTCTCCCGCCCACACGTAGAGAGTCTTGGCACTCTGGCTTCGTCCATGGTCCCTGCCCTTATCAGCAGGCGATGCGCCCGGCGCAAAAGTCAGGACGAGTAGAGTCAACACCGCACTTACTACATACGTATTGAAGTTCTTCATAGCACTCCTCGCTGCCGCAAAGGGATAGATCAGTTTCACTGTCCCGGATGGTCGGTTGACCACGATTCCCGGGCTCGGCGTTTCCTGCCAACGCGAGCGATTGTGTCCGTATCTGATGAAAACGGGGAAGGCCATCAGAACGACAATCACCCGACGTGACTCGCCCGCAGTACTTTTCCTGCGAAATGGGTGGAAACGTCAATTCTTGAGAGGTTCCCTTTTGGTGGAATTTCCATTCCCGAACGGTTCCTGCCGGTAACGCTTGAAAAGGTGGCGTCACAATGTCTAAGGACCGGACTTAGGCAGAAGGCGCGTTATGAATGAGTTAGCTTGTGCAAATCACAGTGTTCGGGTCAGAGGAGTCGGTGATACACTTCTCAACCATCCTGGGGCGTGGTGTATGGGAAGTTCCCCTCCTGAGAAGAGCTTCTACCGATTTGGTACCTTCAAGTTGAATGCGCAAACCGGAGAATTGTCGAACGACGGCCAAAAGCTGCAACTCCGGGATCAGCCTCTAAAGCTGCTGCTTGCCATGCTGGAACAGCCCGGGGAACTCGTGACCCGGGAGGCGCTGGTCCGGCGGCTTTGGCCTGACGGCACGTTCGTTGATTTCGACCGCGGCCTGAACAAAGCAGTTCTGCATTTGCGAGAGGCGTTGGGCGATTCGGCCGAGCACCCGCAGTTTATTGAAACCTTGCCGCGCAAGGGGTATCGCTTCGTAGCGCCTGTCACCCAGGACCTGCCGCAAGTACCAACAACCTCGACTGCTCCCATTTCCGAGCAACATCGCGGGGGGCGTTTTCGTCCCTGGATGGCGGCCGTCCTCGCTGTCGCGGGCGTTGCCATCGTCATTGTGGTGAATGTGGGAGGCGTACGCGACTGGGTCAGCTATCGCACTCATCTCACATCGCAGATCAGCGCCTTAGCCGTCATCCCTCTGGAGAACCTTTCGGGTAATCCTGATGAAGAGTATTTCGCCGACGGGATGACCGATGAGCTGATCACGGATCTGGCCAAAACGAGCAGCGCTCGGATTACGTCTCGTACGTCAGTGATGCGCTACAAGGGGACGAGGAAGAGCGTCCGCGACATCGGGCGGGAGTTGAACGTGGATGCAGTGGTCGAAGGAACTGTCACCCGCTCAGGGGATCGCGTTCGCATCACGGCGCAATTGATTCAGGTCGCAACCGACATGCACCTGTGGGCGGAAACCTATGAACGAAACTTGGACGAGATCCTTCACTTACAGAGCGAGGTTGCAACCGACATCGCGCAGCGTATCAGCACGGTGGTCCGGCCGCTCGATCAAGGCAGGACCGTAAATCCGAATGCCTACGGGCTCTATCTGAAGGGTCGATATTTCTTTTTCCAGTACACCTCGCAGGGCTGGCTGCAAGCCATTGAATACTTCAACCGCGCCCTCGAATTGGACCCGCAATTTGCGCCGGCGTACGCCGGCCTGGCCGATGTGTATCTGGTCGCGGGCGCGTACGGCTCTATTCCCACGCAGGAGGCACTGACTCGTGGAAAGGCGGCAGCCGAAAAGGCGCTGCAACTGGATGATAGGCTGGCGGGTGCCCACTACGCTCTGGCAACCGCCTATGCCTGGTACGACTGGGATTGGGCGAAGGCTGAGAAGGAGTTCCAGCGTGGTCTCGCCTTGAATCCAAACGATGCGCTGGGCCGGAACTGGCACGGAGGTTACTTGTCAGTTCAGGGACGGCACGAAGAGGCGCTCGATGAACATGAGCGGGCGCGCGAACTGGACCCATTTTCCCTGATTATTAACGCAAACCTTCTTCGTTCGCTGTATTGGGGACGCCGCTACGACGATGCCATAAACCAGGCGAAGAAGACCCTTCAGATGGATCCGAAATTCGGTGTGGCCCTGTTTTGGCTGGAGGGATCTCTTCGTCACAAGGGCATGTTCAAAGAGGCGGTCGCGCTGCGGCAATCGGTCACCACCCCAGAAAATGCGCAACTCATCGCGCACAAGTATCAGACTTTGGGATTCCCAGCGCTGATGCGCGACAGCGCCGAGATGTTTAGAAAGAACGGGGCACTGGTTGAAGCTGCGCGCTGTTTCGCGCAGATTGGCGAGAAGGAACAGGCGCTGTCTCTTCTTGAGGACTGTTATCAACGCCGCTGCTACTCCATGGTCACCTTGAAAGCAGAGCCAGATTTCGACGTGCTGCGATCTGAGCCACGCTATCAAGATCTGGAACGGCGGGTCGGCCTTCGTTAGCTCTGAGAATCGTGCGCCGTCTTATAAACGCTCGCTTAGCTCGCGGGACGGACGTAGGCACCCGTCCCACGTCCCGTGTTAAAAGAAGCGGGTTTTGAACTGCTCGTGGCGCTGTCGCGCTTCGTTGGTCCAGCGTTGGAACTCGGGCTCATTGCGAATCGATGCAAGCAGTGGATCGGAGACGAAGCAGGGATAGCAGAAGAATCCGCCCTCGACAGTGCGCTGCAACATGTGGAGCGCCAGGGCGGTCTCTCCCAGGACGGAATACGCCTGCGTTACTTTGTACGTGAACTCCCCGTCGCCCAAGCCACGAGTTTCCATTTCGGCTTCTGTATGATGCAGGAGCTTGATGGCAGCATCATGCTGGCCCGCTAGGGATTCACTGATCGCCTTGCCAACCCTTGCAGGCATCAGGGAAGCATCCAGCAGGTATGCGCGATCAAAGTGTTCCACTGCGTGTTCGCGGCGCCCGAGGTAGTATTCAGCCCATCCACGATAAAAAAGAAGGTAGGCAGAATCTTTCGTCGGCAGAGTCTGGAGGAACTTTTCGTATTCCCCGAGATACAAGTAAGCATTCAGCGCGGAGCTGTTGATCTTCACGTTGGGATCGTTTTGTCGCGCCTTCTCACACTCTGCAGCGGATTCTTGCAACATGCCGGCAAAGCGGTAGGCGTATCCCAACTCCCAATGCAGCGCAGCATTGTTCGGGCTGGTTTGGAGAGCGGTCCGCAATAGGGGCACGGCTTGTTCAACACGACCCGTGTCGGTGAGCATGTTAGCCATATAGATTCGCGACTCGACCAGTTCGGGGTTCAAAGCCATAGCCTTTTCATAGGCCGCCTGCGCCCGGTCGTATTGTTCCCGGCCGCCGGCCTTGAGCGAAGCGTTCGTGGTATAGGCACGTCCCAACTGCGCCCAAGTCGGCGCATAGCTGGGATCGATAGATGCGGATTTTTGCAGCATCGCGATGGCAGCGGCGAAGTCGTTCGATGAATACAGATCCACCCCGCGCAGATAATCTTCATACGCGACCGGGTCCACGCGCTCGTCTGGCTTGAGGTGCTCGGCTTCAGCCGCGGTAAGGTTCAATTCCAGGCCCTTCACGATTTCCTGGGTAACGCGATCCTGTATGGTGAGAAGCCTGTCGAATTCGACGTCGATGGAGTCCCGCCACAGAATGCGATTTGACCGGACATCGACGAGTTGTGCGATGATGCGCAAGTCATTTCCGTCTTTGAGGTATCCGCCAGTGAGCAATGTATCGACATTGAGTTCGCGACCAGCTTGCTGGGGATCGACGTTCTGGTTTCTGTATTTGTCGACAGAGGAGGATGGCCGCACCACCAGCGTACTGATATAGCCGAGCTTGGTGATGGTCGCGTCGGCCAGCGAAAAGCCCAGGTAGTCTAGCGAGGGATCCTGCTTTAGATTGCGGAAAGGGAGGATCGCCAGGCTGCGCGGCTGAGTAAACGTGTTTGTTGTGTGGGCTGTTTGACGGTGAAATCCAGCATAGACGAGGGCCATCAGCAGGGCGATAACCGGAAGCGCGGCCAGAGCGAACCACCATCGCCGCTTGCGCGCAGGAATCTCGCTAACCAGGTTCGGACGCGCAGCGGGAGTCAAACGTTCCGTTAGAGACTCACTAATGATCAGCGCATCAGCGCGCGGCGAAGCCGCCCGCCATAGTTTATCGCTGAACTGAATTCCTTCCTGGAGTTCTTGCAGGTCCGCAAGCATCTCCTTCGCGGACTGGTAGCGATATACGCGGTCCTTGCACATCGCCTTGTCTGTGATCTCGATGAGCCGCGGCGGTACGTTGAGATTCAGCGAATCCATGCTGGGAGGTGTGCTCCTCAGTATTTCGGCTATCACGTCGCTGGCGCTGTGACCGTCAAATGGAACTTTACCGGCCAGCATCTGGTAGAGAACAATTCCGAGGCTGAAGAGATCGCTACGTGCATCCACCGAGTGGCCACGGGCTTGTTCGGGCGACATGTACTTCGCCGAACCGACCACCGCTCCGGCCTGGCTGACTGACGCCCACGCAGCCCCTGCGGGGACGACATTGTAACTGGATTGGCTTTCGGACAATTTCGCGATACCAAAATCGAGAACCTTCACGAGATTGTCTTTGCGAATGATGATGTTGTCGGGCTTGATATCGCGGTGCACGATTCTGGCGGAATGAGCAGCGACGAGAGCCTTGGCGATCTGAGCGGCGATATCGACGGCGATCGCAGGTTCCAGTTTTCCGTTCGCCAGTTTTTCCCGCAGCGCCTCTCCCTCAACATATTCGGCTGCGATGAACTGGGTTCCCTGCTCGTTGCCGAATTCGAAGATCGTAAGAATGTTCGGATGATTGAGGGCTGAGGCCGCAAGAGCCTCTTGCTCGAACCGACGCAAGCCACGTTCATCGTGCTTCAGCCCGGGCTTGAGAACTTTGAATGCGACCTTGCGCTTCAGGCGGGTGTCCTGGGCGAGGTAAACCTCTCCCATGCCGCCGGCACCCAGGCTGGAAAGGATTTGGTAGTGGCCAATCATCTTGCCGGGAGCGACCGTGCCGCCCCGTCCGGCCCCCACAAAATCACGGGCCGCTTTCATGATCCGGTCTTCAACCACGGTCGCTGGCTGTGCAGCCGAATTCAAAAGAGCCTCAATCTGCTCTCTCAACTCTGTGTCCGAGCCACACTGCTCGGCCAGAAAAGCGGCACGTCCCTCCGCAGATAGCGGAAGGCACTGATGAAAGAGATCTTCGATTACCTTCCATCGGTCCGGGGAATGCAGTGCAGCGCCCATATTCTCAGGAAGTACCTCGGGAGAGCTCGAGGTTCAGCCAGGCCTTGGCCAAGGTGAGCTCCCGGTGAACTGTAGCGGGAGAAATCTTCAGCGCTTCGGCGGCTTCGTCATAGGTAAGGCCGCCGAAGAACAGCAACTCGATCAGCTCACTCTTGCGGCGATCCTGAATGGCCAGCCTCTGCAAGGCTTCGTCCAGTTCCACAATCCCTTTGTCAGCTTCCGGTCCGACGAGGATCGCCTCTTCGAGAGGAACCTTTTGATACTCGCCGCCACGGCGATAACGGTTCCGCGATTTTGCGTGATCGACAAGAATGCGGCGCAACATCCGCGCCGACACTGCGTAGAAATGAACCCGGTTCTGCCAAGCAACATCGGCATCCACAAGCCGGAGGTACGCCTCATGGACCAGGGCAGTCGCTCGTAGGGTGTGGTCCGGGCGTTCAGCCCGCAGGCAGTTCGACGCGAGCCTCCTGAGTTGGTCGTAGACGATGGGCATGAGCTGGTCGAGCGCCTCCTTATTTCCACTGCCCCATTGCTGCAGGAGTTGCGTGACGAGCTGTCGATCCGCAGCCGGATCCATTCGAACCCCCAAAAGGTCGGCTAAAGGAGAGTGGGCCTGGCGGAAGGCAATGACCACTGTCTGTAAACAGGTGCATCCGGAGCACCTGCATGGTCCGCCATTATAGCGCACCCCCGCCGCCTTACTGCCTGATTGTTTTTGTGAATTCGAACGTGAGGGACATCGCGCAGCAACGTCGCTATATCAAGTGGCGGACAAATCAGGGCCGTCACATTCAAGCGCAGTGCGCTCACATCGAAGTGAAAAGGAGTACAAAATGCAGAATAATCAGATCGGAGGCGCGGCGATCGGCCGTGCGCAACGACTCAACCATTTGGCGATCCCGGGGCTCACGCTGGCACTCGGTTTCATGCTTTGTTTCTCTTCGCTCAGCTCTCAGGCCCAGAGTTCCATTCTGAATAGGCTGGCCACTCCACAAACGCTTTCCACAGTTCCGCCGAATGGCGACGTGAATCCCTACGGCGCAGTTTTCGTTCCGGCGGGATTTCCTACAACCGGAGTGCTGAAGGCCGGTGACATCCTGGTCTCGAACTACAACGACAATGCCAACCTTCAAGGCACGGGATCGACCATCGTGTATCTCCGGAATGGAAGTCATAATCTGTTTTACCAGGACGCTCAGAAAGTGAGCTTCACGACCGGCCTGGCAGTGCTGAAGGCCGGCTTTGTGTTGGTAGGCAGCATGCCGACGACCGATGGAACTTCCGCCACTGTGAAACCGGGCTCTCTGATCGCGATCAACGCGGCGGGTCAGATCGTCTGGACTTTGCAAAACAAGAGCCAGATCGACGGACCGTGGGACTTCACGGTGTTCGATCAGGGCGCGACGGTCACGGTATTCGTGTCCAATGTTCTGAATGGCACGATCGAGCGCCTGGTTCTCGGAACCAAGGGCGGTTTCTCGGTCAAGAGCGCGACCGAGATTTCTTCGGGCTACGCCCATCGCGGCGATCCGGCCGCTTTGGAAGTTGGGCCGACTGGTTTGGCCTACGATTCCTCGCGCGACATTCTGTACGTTGCCGAGGGCCTTGACAACGCGGTGTATGCGGTTCCCGATGCCACTGCAGTCGGACAAAATGGCGGGAAAGGATACAAGATCTACAGCGACAACCTGCATTTGCATGGGGCCCTGGCTCTGACCCTGGCGCCAAACGGGAATCTGATCTGCAGCAACAATGATGTGATTAATACGGTCGCGGGCCAACCCAGCGAACTGGTGGAGTTCACCCGCGGCGGCAAGTTTGTGTCCGAGTACTCGGTCGACCCAAACCTGGGCGGCTCTTTCGGGCTCGGCTTCGGTCTGGTCGACGGTCACTCCACCTTTGCCGCAGTTGACGACAACACTTCTTCCCTGTTGGTCTGGACCTTGAACTAGTTCCACGAGACAGTAGATTGGTTAGGGCAGAAAGCCCTCTTGCGGCCCGAATCTCCGATTCGGGCCATCTTTTGTGTGCCGAGCATGTCCGACAGCTTGAGGGTGAAAGTCCCTTTGACAACCTGATGGAGGTGAAGTCATAGCGAAGCGCAAGGGTGAAATCACACTCGTCGCGAGGCGGGGCCCGAAAGAAGCGT
>Ga0335080_10001821_pt1 | contig 21230 bp, 24 predicted proteins | sample Lox_Sample_34_FD_206720 | JGI IMG/M metagenome (GOLD analysis project Ga0335080, IMG submission 206720) | Soil microbial communities from Loxahatchee National Wildlife Refuge, Florida, United States - Lox_Sample_3.4 | ecosystem: Environmental > Terrestrial > Soil > Wetlands | place: USA...
GCACCCCGAACGGCCGCAATTCCATGCGCAGACCGTCCGTGAGTGAGCATACCGCGTACTTTGAAGCCGAGTAAAGCGCGGACCATGGCATGGTCACTTTGCCCACGATGGAGCTGACGTTCACAATGGTTCCGCTGCGCCGTTCACGCATGCCCGCGCTGGCGAGCTGTATCAACTCGATGGCCGCGAACAGGTTCAGCTCGAACAGACTGCGCACCTGATCCATGGGCGCGTCGAAGGCCCGCGCATACGTGCCGATGCCGGCGTTGTTCACCAGCACGTCGACACGCCCGTAGTACGCCAGAGCCGATTCCACAATCCGCCGCCGGTCGGCCGGATTCAGCAGATCGCCGGGGGCGACGAACGCGCCGGCCAGATCCAGATCGCGCAACCTCTCTTCCGAGCGCGCGGTTACAGCCAGCCTCGCGCCGCGTTTCGCGAACGCCCGCGCCGTGGCCGCGCCAATGCCCTGCGAGGCGCCCGTAACGAGCACAACCTTGTCGCGAATCTGCATCCCGAGACACCGGCGCTGCCGGGCGATTCATTGCCGTGCTGAGCGGTAAGAAGCCATAATAGTACACATGCAACAGGATCTGTTGCCGTTGTTCCCGTTGCAGGCGGTCCTGTTTCCGCGCACCCCGCTTCCGCTCCATATCTTCGAAGAGCGCTACAAGGAGATGATGCGCGAAGTGCTCGACAAAGGCGCGGAGTTCGGCGTTGTGCAGGCGGCGGAGAAGGGAATCGCCAACATGGGATGCACGGCCGCGGTGCGCCAGGTGCTCCATCGCTACCCGGACGGCCGTCTCGACCTCCTCACGGTGGGCCAGCGCCGCTTCGAGATCCTCTCGCTCGACGACGAGGGCTCCTTCCTGCGCGGCGCCGTCGAGTACTTCGACGACGACGTCTTCGATCCGGTGGAGATGACCGTTCGCCAGCGGGCGCTGGACCAGTATCGCGAACTGGCCGACCTCTCCGAGCCGCCCGCGTTCCAGAATCCCGAATTCGCCGACCCGCAGCTCAGCTTCCAGCTCGCGCAGATTGTGCCCGATCTGGAATTCCGCCAGGAACTGCTGGCCAGCCGCTCGGAAGCCGCGCGCATGGAGAGCATTGCGAAGTTTCTGGAGGACTGGGTGCCGCGCCATCGCCGCACGTTGCACGCGCGCAGCGTGGCTCCGCTGAACGGGCACGGCAAACACTCCGAATCCCTGTGACTGCTCTGCATCTGCTCATCGACGCCGACGACACGCTTTGGGAGAACAACATCTACTTCGAGCGCGCCTTCGCCGGTTTCTGCGATTTCCTTGATCACGCCACGCTGACACCGCTGCAGGTGCGCGCGATTCTCGACGAGATCGAGCTGGCCAACGCGCGCGTGCACGGTTACGGCTCATTGAACTTCGGCCGGAACCTGCGCCAGTGTTACGAGCGCCTGGCGGAACGCGACGTCAGCGAAGACGACCTGCAGACGGTGACCGGCTTTGCCGAACGCATTCTCGACGCGCCCATGGAGGTGATCGACGGAGTGCCGGAGACGCTGCAGTACCTCGCCGCGCGCCACCACCTTACGCTGTTCACCAAGGGCCATCCCGAGGAGCAGAAGCTGAAGATCGACCGCTCCGGTCTGGGGCGCTGGTTCGGCCACACCGCCATTGTGAAGGAGAAGGACGCGGCGTCGTACCGGAAGCTGGTGGAAGAGCGCGCGCTCGACGCCGAGCGCACCTGGATGATCGGCAACTCGCCGAAGTCGGACATCAACCCAGCGCTTGCCGTCGGCCTCAACGCGGTGCTGGTCCCACATGAGCACACCTGGCGTCTGGAGCATCAGGACGTGGGCGAGCCGCGGCCCGGCCGCAGGCTGGTGGAGGTAGAGCGGTTCGCGGAGTTGCGGGGGTTGTTCTAGTCAGCCGCTACTGGCAGCAGCCGGACGGGCCGACCGTCGGGACGTCGCGCGAGGCCGTCTCCTCGGAGCCGAAGTAGTTCTCGTCGTTCAGGATCTTGTAGAGCTGGCCGGCGATTCCGGAGGCCCTGGGACCGTTCACCACATGGCCGCCGGTGAGCAGCACCGCCACCACCAGCTTCCGGCCGCCGGTCTCGTTAAACGAGCCGAACCAGCCCAGATGCGTGGGCGTGCGCGTGTCCGAACAGGTGCCGGTTTTCCCGTAGATCGCCTGCGTCGTCACATAGCCCGCGCGCCGGGCCGTCCCGAATTCCACCGCGTCGTTCATGCCCGGCGTGATCTCCGGTACGAACTTCGCAATGTCGAGCTGCCGCTTGATCTTCGGCTGGAAGTTCTCGATCTCCTCTTCCGACCTCGGATACTGCAGGTAGTACAGCGTCCCGCCGTTAGCGAACACCGAAACCATGGAGGCAAGCTGCAAAGGCGTCAGCGAGATGCCGGAACCGAAGCTGGTCATCATGCCCATGCCTTCCTTTGGCTCCTCGTCCGGCAGCGCGCCCAGTTCTTCACCCTCGATATTCCAGCCAGCCTTCTCGCCGAGCCCCATCATGCGCGCGTAGTGCTGAATCTTTTCGAACCCCAGCTTGTCGCCTATCTGCGCGAAGTAGAGGTTGTTGGAGTGCGCCAGCGCGTCGTCGAGGTCGAAGCTCTTGCGGCGGCTCAGCCGGATGGTGGTCTCCGGCGTGATCACGCCTTCGCTCAAACCGGCCACCGCGGTCACCAGCTTGATGGTGGAGCACGGCTGGAAGCCGCTGGAGAAGGCCAGCTTCTGGTTCACAATCGACAGAACGCGCCCGCTCGACGGGTCCACTACGACCACCGCGCCGTTATACGGGCCAAGAGCCCGCACAGCGGCCCGCCGCACCACCAGATCCTCGCCGTCCACCTGGTCGCCGGCGGTGGAATCCGCGTAGGTCGGCGATGTGTACGGATTGCTGTAGGCGTGCCGCCGCTGGTGCAGCTTGGAAGCCGTCCGCCGCACTCGTACGCGGCTGACGTCGGCGTATCGCGCCTGCTTCCTGACCGGCTTCCGGACCTCCGCCACCGCGACTTTGTGGGCGCGCGATTTGGATTTGGCCTTTCGATTTGCCGCCGAAGCGGTGCAGAACATCAGGAGCGACGCCGCGAACAGCGTCAGAAGGAATTTGAATGATACCAGGCGCATGCTGTACTTATCCCTGACAGGAGTCTCCAGCAAAGCGGGAAACTAGTAATTTCGATTACGCTTTCCCACTACTATGCTGTATCGGCCTTCTTCCGGTCAAGCTGCAGATCGCAAAACCAGCGGATTAACCCTGGCCTGCCCGGTGAGGTCCAATACAGTGCTCTTGTCAGCGATCACGCCGGAGCGGCCCAACACCGCCCAGCTTCCTCAATCACAGTTGCGCCCGGACCCTTTTTCTCTCTGTTGGAGCTTCCGGAAGCCTTCGAACGGATCGCCTTGATGCCACCGGCCCGGCAGTCGGACCGGAAAACACTTTCCTGAGACGCCACAAACGGCACCGGCGGCGACCGCCGTTTGACAAGCCATTGGACGTCCATCGTTCCGGGACACCATACCCGGAACATTCTTAACAACTTTTGTCAGTTTTTTATATCACACACCGGCGGCGGATGGCCAGTCATTTCTTTTGCAGCGACGCCAGTTCGGCCAGCACTTCCTCGCTGTGATGGGACGGGTTTACCCCCGTCCATACCTTCGCGATCTTCCCGTCCGGGCCAATCAGGAACGTGTTCCGCATCGCAATGCCCGGCGGATTCCGGAACGAGCCGTACTCCTCCACCACCTGGTGCCCGGTGTCCGACAGCAGATGGAAGGTCAGGCTTTCCTTCGTGCAGAACTGGGTGTGGCTCTCGGTGGAATCGACGCTTACGCCCAGAATAACGGCGTTTGCCTCAGTGTACTTCGCCAGATCCCGCTGGAAGTTGTGCGCCTCAATGGTGCAGCCCGGCGTCATGTCCTTCGGATAGAAGTACAGCACTACCCACTTGCCGGGAAAGTCCGAGAGCCCAACGGTCTGCCCGTCCTGCCCCGGAAGGCTCACCGGTGGGGCTGTATCGCCTTCCTTCGGAACCTCGCCGGCGAAAGCGCTCAGCGCGAATATCAAAACCGCAGCCAATACATACTTCATTGCCGCAGGATAACAAACCGGCCGAGCCCCCCTGGAGATCGGCACGCTCACCATCCGCGAGCCGCGCTGACCTTCGGCTACGCCCCGGCCTTCGCCGCCAGATCCGCCACCACGGCGATGTTTTTCACAAGCTCGGACGGCAGGCCGTGCCGCTCTGCAAGATACGCCGGATCGTTCCAGGAGATCCGGACCTTCCCGTCAGCCTCCTCGGCAACCAGCAGCTTCAGCGGCAGATCGATGGCGATCGACGGCGCGGCCACCATCAGCGGAGTGCCCGCCTTCGGATTCCCGAACACCAGCAGCTTCGTAGGCGGCATCTCGAGTCCCGCCGCCGCGGCTTCGCCGCTGTGATCGATGAGCGCGAACAGCTTCACGCCCCTCGCCCGCAGCAGATCCTCGACGCGCGCTATTACCTCGTCCACGGTCCCGCGCGCCGGTATCGACACAATTCCGTGACCCTCCACGCAGCTCTCCTCCCTGGTTGAGACTCAGCGCGAACGCTGCGGCGCTACTACTACCCGCCCTCCGCGGCCAGCTCATCCAGCGCCGCCGCGCCCGCGGTCAGGTTGTCCACTCCGAACACCAGCATCCCCAGCGCTGAGCCCGGCTCGAAGCCGCAGTAGGAGTAGTCGATGTTGATGCCCTTCTCGCCCAGCCGCGCGGCCGCCCGTCCCAGTTCGCCGGGCCGGTGCGCCACCTGGATCGCCACCGCCTGCGTCTCTTCGAAAATCATGCCGAGGCTGCCCAGCACGGCCTTCGCCGCCGACGGGTTGTCCGTCACCAACCGCGCGAGGCTCTCGCCTTCTTCCACGAACGATTGAAACGCCAGTACGTTCACCCCGCGCTCGGCCAGCGCGAGAAAGAACCTCCCCAGCGCGCCTGGCTTGTCTTCAATGGTTACCGTGAATTCCTTTACTCTGGGCATTCCGCCTCAGCTCCCATTCCTACACGATACGCCAGAAAAGGCAGCGGGCACGTCAAACGCTCAACTCGCCGCGCGGGCATCGGCGGGCCACTGGAAGCAGAGCAGGTAACCGTCCGGATCGGTGAGATACAACTGCTTCATCCCGTACGAGGCGACCTTCGGCTCCTGCGCGCGAATTCCTTTCTCGCAAAGGTGAGTCCACGCGCCGTCCACATCCGGGCAGCCCAGGTAGATGACGGTATCCTGGTGGGCCGCGATGCGCGCCGGGTCGGGAGCCGCGGGCCGGTGCGCTTTCTCGTAAGCGGTGTTGAGCATCAGCTCCGTGCCGTTCAGCCGGAGCAGCACCCAGTCGATCTCCGGCGCTGGCTTGCCATCGGAGGCCACCACCTCAAATCATGCTAACTGGAATCGCGGAAGGGATTGTTGATTCGCACGCCGAGTATTTCCTGATCGTGATTCAGATCCTCTGTGTACAGCACTGCCGCGCCCGCCCGCGCCGCCGCCACCACTACCAGAGCGTCCCAGAACGAGAGCTGCGCATCGCGAGCCAGTTCCACCGCGGCGCGAATTGCCGGGAAATCCACTGTCGTCACCGGCCAGGCCGCCAGGTCCTCCAGGATCGCCAGCGCTTCATCCGCCGTCGCCGGCTGCGCCACCTTGCGCGTCAGCGTGATGTATAACTCCTGCATCACCTGCGTGCTGAGCCGCAGCCGATCGCCGTTCATCAATCCGTCGAGCAGCTCCTGCGCGATCCGTTTCCTTGGCGACTCGCTCCGCTCGAGCGCGTACACCAGCACATTTGTGTCAACGAACGCGAGCGCGTCCTCAGCGCTCATACAATTCGTCCCGGGTCCACGTTCGCTCGCCCACCTCTACCACTCCGGCCCGGAACCGTCGGGTCATGCGCGCCCGTGCCAGTTTTCGCCGGCCCGCCGTCTCCACCAGCGTCGTCAGGAATTCCCGCACAAGCTGGTTGACGCTGGTCCGCTGCTCCAGCGCGACCTTCCGCGCCGCCAGCAGCAGATCCTCCTCGATTGCCATGGTCAGATTCTGCCGCGCTCGTTCCACGGAATCAGTGTAACACGGATTATGTGCAACTATGGGCCATCAAAACGGGATATCTCTTTGCGGGGGCTCCGGCTTGCTCGGTGGGTGCCGCTCTGCCACCAGTCTCGATCCTTCCTTTACGCCGTACGGGGTGGCTCGCGCATGCTACCCTGAGACTTCCATGCTTCGCCCGTACCGCGGCAGGTCTCCCGCGATTGCTCCGTCCGCATACATCGACCCCAGCGCCACCGTCGTCGGCGACATCACCATCGGCGAGCGCTCCAGCATCTGGCCCAACGTGGCCGCGCGCGGCGACGTGCACTTCATCCGCATCGGCGAAGAAACCAATATCCAGGACAACTCCGTCCTCCACTGCGACGCTCCGAATTTCCCGCTCATCGTCGGCAACCGCGTCACCGTCGGCCACTTGGCGGTGCTGCACGGCTGCACAATCGAGGACGATGCCCTCATCGGCATTGGCGCAATCGTGCTGAACGGCGCGAAAATCGGAAAAGGCTCGGTGGTGGCCGCCGGCGCGCTCGTACCCGAAGGGATGGAAATCCCGCCCGGCGTCATGGCGATGGGCGTACCCGCCAAAGTCCGCCGCGAAATCACGGCCGAGGAGCAGGAGCGCTTCCGGCTCAACTGCCAGCATTACGTGGAAGCCTGCCGCGCGTATCGCGAAGAAGCCGCGCGCGAGCAGGCCTGAAGAAATGATCAAAGCCGTCAAAGGAACCCGGGACATTCTCCCGCCGTCGAGCGCGGTCTGGAACCACGTCGAGCGCATCGCCCGCGACGTCTTCCGCGCCTTCAACTACCGCGAAATCCGCACGCCCATCCTCGAAGAAACCGCCCTGTTCGCCCGCGGCGTTGGCGAAGAGACCGACATCGTCAGCAAGGAGATGTACACCTTCGAGGATCGCGACGGCAGCTCGCTCACATTGCGCCCCGAAGCCACTGCGTCAGTCATGCGCGCCTGGATCGAACACCGCCTCGACCAGATCCCCGGCCTCCAGAAGCTCTACTACATCGGCCCCATGTTCCGCCGCGAGCGCCCGCAAAAGGGCCGCTACCGCCAGTTCTTCCAGATTGGCGCGGAAGCCATCGGCTCGGAATCGCCGATGGTGGACGCCGAGGTGATCCAGATGGTGGTGGAGATCCTCAACCGCGCCGGCCTCAGCGGATTCAAGCTGCTCATCAACTCCGTCGGCCACCCGCCGTGCCGCGCCGCGTTCGCCGCCGAGCTCCGCGGGCGCCTGAAGGAGGTCGCCCCGCGCATGTGCGGCGATTGCCAGCGCCGCGCCGAAACGAATCCGCTCCGCGTCCTCGACTGCAAAGTGCCCGACGACCAGCCCATCATCGACGCGCTGCCGTCGATCCTCGATCACCTCTGCGACGATTGCCGCGCCCATTTCGAAACCGTGAAGCAGCAGCTCACCGCCCGCGGCATCGCCTATGAAGTCCGCCCGCGCCTGGTCCGCGGCCTCGACTACTACACGCGCACCACCTTTGAAATCGTCCACGGCGCCCTCGGCGCACAGAACTCCGTCCTCGGTGGCGGCCGCTACGACGGACTCGCCGAATCCCTCGGCTCCCGAGTCCCCGGCCCCGGCATCGGCTTCTCCATCGGAGAAGACCGCCTCGTGATGACCGTGGAAGAAGAACACCCCGGCGAATTCACGGACCACCTCGACGTCTACCTCGCCCCCATGGGCGCCGCCGCGACAACCCACTGCGTAGAGCTGGCCACCGAACTCCGAGCCCGAGGAGCCTCCGTCGAACTAGGCCTCGAAGCGAAGCTGAAGCGAGCCCTCGAACTCGCCAACAAACTCCAGGCCCGCTACGCCCTCATAGTCGGAGACAACGAAATCGCAGCCGGCGAATACACGCTGAAGGACATGGCGTCCGGCGAACAGACGACGCTCACCCGCGCCGCGCTTGTGGACAAATGGAAATGAGCCGCGACGGTAACGGAGCGGTTTCGAATATCGTAGGACAGCGCCGTGCGCTGTCAACCACCCGCGTCTGCGAAACTAACAAATAACACCAGAACAATGGAATCCATCCCCCTCGACTTCCTCGGCAACCTTCGCCGCACCCACACCTGCGGAGAACTCCGCGACACCGACTCCGGCAAACGAGCCATCATCATGGGCTGGGTGCATCGCCGCCGCGATCTCGGCGGAGTCATCTTCATCCACCTCCGAGACCGCGAAGGCGTCACCCAGGTCGTCTTCCGCGCCGACAAGGACCCCGAGCTCCTCAAGAAAGCCGAACTCCTCGGCTCCGAATACGTCGTCGCCGTCGAAGGCATCGTGGAGGGCCGCACGGAAGACACCATCAACCCCGCCATCCCCACCGGCACCGTGGAAATTCTCGCGTCGAATCTCTGGATCCTCAACGAATCCCGCACCCCGCCGTTCCCCATGGAAGACACTGCGGACGTGAAGGAGGATGTGCGCCTGAAATACCGCTACGTCGACCTCCGCCGCCCGCGCATGCAGCGCAACATCATCCTGCGCTCGAAGATGGCCTTCGCCATTCGCCAGTCGCTCTACGAGCAGGGCTTCCTGGAAATCGAAACACCGTTCATGACCCGCTCCACGCCCGAAGGCGCGCGCGATTATCTCGTCCCCAGCCGCGTCCAGCCCGGCACCTTCTACGCGCTTCCGCAATCGCCGCAGCTCTTCAAGCAGCTCCTGATGGTCAGCGGCTACGACAAGTATTTCCAGATCGTTCGCTGCTTCCGCGATGAGGATCTCCGCGCCGACCGCCAGCCCGAATTCACCCAGATCGACCTCGAGATGTCCTTCCCGCAGGCCGAGCAGATCTTCGAGGTGATCGAGCCGCTGGTCAAGCACGCCAGCGCCGTCGCGGGCTTCGACATCGAAACGCCCATCCCGCGCATGACCTACGACCAGGCCATGCGCTCCTACGGGAGCGACAAACCCGATCTGCGCATCCCGCCCTTCCACATCCTCGAAGGCGATTTCGCGTCGCTGGAACTGGCTTTTCCGCCCATCGCCGTCCGCGTGCCGAAGACGGGCGCGCTCACCCGTCGCGAACGCGACGAGCTGAAAGCGTTTGGAACAGAACGAGGCCTCCGCGTTTACGACGATCTGAAGCGGCTGGAGCCCGCCATCGCCGAAAACGCCCTGAAAACCACGGGAGCCGAGGATGGCGATTACGTCATGCTCGCCGGCTGGGCAGGCGAGCTCAAAGGTCAGCGACCCGACTACACCTTCTACACCTCCTGCGGCCAGCTCCGCCTCTTCGCGGCGCAAAAATACAACGACCGCCACAAGCTCCTCGACCCTACGGTCATGCGCTTCCTCTGGGTGGTCGATTTCCCCATGTTCGAATGGGACGAGGAAGACAACCGCTGGATGGCCGCGCACCATCCATTCACCTCCGTCCACGACGAGGATCTCGACAAACTCACCACCGATCCCGCCCACTGCCGAGCCAAGTCTTATGATCTGGTCCTGAACGGAATCGAGCTCGGCTCAGGCTCCATCCGTATTCACCGCCGCGACGTCCAGCAGAAAGTCTTCTCCGCCCTTGGCTTCAGCGAAGACGAGGCCCAGCGCCGCTTCGGCTTCCTGCTGGAGGGCCTGCAGTACGGCGCGCCGCCGCACGGCGGTATCGCGCTTGGCCTCGACCGCCTCGTCATGCTACTTGCGGGCGAATCGTCCATCCGCGACGTGATCCCGTTCCCCAAGACCGCCCGCGGAACCGACCTGATGTGCGACGCCCCGGCGCCCGTCCCCGCTCGCCAGCTCCGCGAACTCGGCATCCACTTCAACGAATAAGGTCGGGCGGGCCCCCGGCCCGCCGCCGCCGCCCGTCGGCGGCTTGCGGATATGTAACCCATCCAACATACGACCGAATTCATCGGCAATGAACACACGTTATGGTACTCTGGTTATGGGAAGTCCCAAACATTATGCCAAGAAAACCCAGTGAGACTGTTGCACCTAAAACCCGGGCGAAAGCCGTCCGGGCCACTGAAACCACCACCCCCGCGCCTCGTCGGCATAAGAAAGCGACCCCCGTTACAGCGTCATCCCAGGAGCGAAATGTGAGCGATGAGGAAATCGCGACGCTTGCGTTTTCCTACTGGGAGGGGCGAGGTTATCAGGGCGGTTCTCCGGAAGAAGACTGGTTCCGCGCCGAGAGCGCGCTGCGTACACCGATTTCCGCGTAACCGTCACGGTTACGAAACGAACCCAATTTCGCCGTGTCGGCCCGGTGGGTGCGCTGCGCTGCGCATCACAAAACGAACCCAATTCCACCTCTGTAACGTGCGCTAACAGCACCGGGAGGAAACCTGTATCTGCCCTTCCGTACCGATCCCGTCCTGTAATTCTTGCCGTTCCAACATACCGATAGGCCGTGCAATGCATATTATAATCAACAGGTTACGTGTTTGGAACGACCCCTGCCTCCTGCGTCGTCGTGAGTCGAAGCACATCGACGATGAGGAGACAAATCCCTATGACCCGTTTGAGAGCCCAAGCGATAACTGTCCTGGTTTGTGCGTGCGGCGCCCTGCTGATCCCAAACCTGCTGGCCGACGAATGGAATAAGAAAACCATTCTCACGGTCGGCGAACCCATTCAGGTCCCCGGCGCGACGCTGGAACCAGGCAAGTACGTGATGAAGCTGATGGACTCGCAATCGAACCGGCACATCGTGCAGATCTTCAACGGCGAGGAGAACCACGTCATCACCACCATCCTTGCGATTCCGAACTACCGTCTGGAACCCACCGGCAAGACGGTCCTGTCGTTCTGGGAAACGCCTCCCGGACAGCCGAAGGCTCTGCGCGCCTGGTTTTACCCCGGCGACAACTTCGGCCAGGAGTTCGCCTATCCGAAGCCGGCAGCCGTTTCCATTGCGCAATACACAAAGACCGCCGTGCCTACAACCGCCGCGGAAAATGAGTCGCAGTACAACTCAGCCGCTGTGACCGAGACCAACCAGAAGGGCGAGCAGGAGCCTCTGTCGGAAGCCTACAATCCGCCGGCGCGGCAGGAGCCGGCCGAGATGGCGCAGAATACGCCGCCGCCGGCTCCCGCAGTGCCCGAACCCGAGAACGAGGCCAATCGCAGCCTTCCGAAAACTGCCAGCCCGTATCCGCTGATCGCACTGGCCGGGATCCTTTCGCTCGGCCTGTTTGCTACCCTGCGGTTGACGCGGGTTCGTTGAGACTACCATGACCGGCCACCGGCGTTGCGCGGCGATCGTCTGTGGCCTGCTGTTTTCGCTGGCCATCGGGCAGGATGCCTCCGAGTTCACCATCCACACAAACGTGGAGCGCGTCCTGCTCGACGTCAGCGTGAAGGACTCCCAGGGCGGTTTCGTCAGCGGCCTCGGCCGTGACAACTTCCGCGTTGTGGAGGACGGAACGCTGCAGCAGATTACCGGCTTCGAGGCGGGCGACATCCCGGTCACCGTCGGCCTGGTGGTGGATGAGAGCGCCAGCATGGCGGCCAAACAGACCGAAGTGCTCACCGCTGCCCTCACCTTCGTCACTGAGAGCAATCCGAACGATGAGATGTTCGTCGTTCATTTCAACGAGAACGTCCGCCACGGCCTGCCCGATGAGGTACTGTTCACCGACAACCGCCAGATGCTCCGCAGGGCCCTGCTCTCCGGCGTTCCCGAGGGACGCACCGCGCTATACGATGGCGTGGTCACAGCGCTCCACCAGCTCGACATGGGCCGACAGGCCAAGAAGACGCTGGTTCTGATCAGCGACGGGGGCGACAACGTTAGCAAGCACAAACTGCGCGACGTCATGCACCTGGCCGAAGAGACTTCGGCCACGATCTACACCATCGGCGTCTTCGATTCCGACGACCCTGACGCCAATCCCGGTCTGATTCGCAGACTCGCCGAAATCAGCGGAGGGATCGCGTACTTTCCCGAACGGCTCAACGACGTGGTTCCCATCTGCCGCGGCATTGCGAAGGACATCCGCAACCGCTACATGCTCTCCTATGTGCCGCACGCCGGCAGCCACCAGGACATCCGCCACATCCGGGTATCGGTGAGCGCGCCCGGACACGCGAAGCTGATCGCGCGCACCCGCACCAGCTACCTGTATCGGCCATGAAACGCATTCTGGAAGGCACGTTCCTGCTCACCGGCCTCATCCTGCTAGACTGCTACATCTGGATTCAGGCCTGCGCGGTCCTTTATCAGGCGCATGCCGTGCATGAGTTCCGCAAAGAGCTGAAGAAGCCCGCGCCTCCGCGGCGCCCGCTGCGCGACGAACTGCTCGGGATGCTCGAGATTCCCAGCGTCGGAATCCGCGCGATGGTGCGCGAGGGCGCCGGCGAAGCCACGCTCGCCGAAGCGGTGGGCCACGTGCCATCGTCTCCGCTGCCCGGCTCGCCGGGCAATGTCGCGCTGGCCGGACATCGCGATACCTTCTTCCGCCCGCTGCGCCACATCCGCGTCAACGACCGCATCACCTTCGCCACCCTGCGTGGCACATACGAGTACGCCGTGGAATCGACGCGCATCGTTCGCCCCAGCGACGTCAGCGTGCTCGACGCAACGGCGCAACCGGCGCTGACACTGGTGACCTGCTACCCGTTCTACTATGTCGGTGACGCGCCGAAGCGATTCATCGTACGCGCGCGGCAGATCGGCGGTCCCGCGCCGGCTCCCGTCACAGCAGCACGGAACGTTGGAACGTCATCTGCGGTAAAATCCCCACCAGAGCGGTACGGTGCTCTGGAGGCGCCAGGTTTTGTCGCAGTTTCCCAGCCGTAGAGTCGGTCGAATCCTTTGCTCGATGTTCACGTTCATCGCGCTGCTCGCGGCGCAGGAGGTTCTCACCGACGAATCGATCCTGAAGATGGTGAAAGCGGGTGTACCCGACGATGTCATCGTCGAGATGATCAAAAGCCAGCCGGGCCACTACGTGGTGACAACGGACCATGTCATCGAGCTGAAGAAGCAGGGCGTCTCGGGGCGCGTGCTGGCCGCCATGGTGGCGAAGGACTCGGCGGCCACGACCGCGCCGCCCGCGAGCGCAGAAGCACCGGCCCTGCCGCCAGCGCCGGTCGGCGCCTGGGAGCTCGAACAGGGCCAGGACCGGATGTCAAACGAGCCGAGGGTGTACGCTTCCCGCACGTTCCCCGCCGCCGACGGCCGCGGCGCGTTTCGCGTGGACGCGATCTGTCAGCCGAAGGCCTTTCTGAACATCGAGCTGTCCTACAAGCCGAAGACCGGGAACGTGGCTCTCAAGCCCACCCGCGTCGATCGCGAAACCACCAGCGGACTCGGCGAGAGCGCGCATCAGTATGCCGATTGCGTGTTGATGCGCCTGCGAATCGGCGATGGCGCCATCCGGGATGCCGTTTCCGATGAGTGCGACACCCCCAATAACGCATCCATCTTCTTCAAGGGCAATCTGGCCGACAGGATGAACACCGAGCAGGGACAAAAGACGATGGGTGCGATGGCGGGCGTGTTCGGCTCCGGCAGCTCCGGCGCACTGGGTCAGCTCCTGAATTCGACGATGTCGGCCGGGGGCCCGATGATGGACCGGATGGATTCGACGCTGGGGATCGGGAGGATGGCGGACATCTTCGCTGCGCCGACCGTGAAGATCGAAGCGCCGCTGAGCGACGGAAGCTACTCCATTCTCGAAATCGAGCCGCAGGATCCTTCGTTCGAACTGTTCGCCTCGCAGTGCGGGGAGCCGATTTCGGACCCGCGCCGCGGGTATCTGGGGGCGTCTATCGGTGCGGTGACGCCGGAGGCGGCGCGGCAAGCGGGCGCAAGGAGCGACCGCGGGATCGTAGTGAACGAAGTGCTCGCCGGTGGGCCTGCGGCTCAGGCAGGACTGCGCGCCGGGGACGTGATCACCACGCTCGATTCCAAGCCAGTGGACAACACCAACCGCTTCACGGTGGCGATTCTTTCGCACGCGCCGGGCTCGACTGCGCGCATGGAAGTGCTCCGCGATGGCGCGCCCATCCGAATCACCGCGACCATCGGACGCAGGCCGGAACTGACACAAGCGAGCGCGCCGCAACAAGGGCCGGCGCGTCCCGCGACGCCGGTTGTCAGCCTGCCGCAGGCACCCGTGTTCAACGGAACCGCGGAGAGCTTCGCCGCGGCATTCCCCGATTTTCTCTCTCGCGCCGCGGAGAAGGATAGTCTGAACCCCGCCGACTTCGACAAGGAGTCTGCTCTGATTGTCGAGGCGGTGCGGGCCTGCGCCCGGATCACACCGCAGATGGCCGCAAGCACAGCCCGGTTTGGCGCAGAGAACCTGGCGGCCCTGGGGGATCAGTACAAGCTCTGCCAGCGGGGCGGATCATCGAACAACGTGAAGACGTGGGACCCGCGCGAGGAACGCGGGATCATCTTCCAGTTCATGCCTGCCGGCCCGCTGGCCAAATGGCAGAACGGGATGGGCTTCACGGTCAGCGTCAGCTTCGCCGGCAATAAGGCATTGCCCGTTCCCATCGTCTCCGCGAAGATCGCGGGTCCTTGATCTCCATGGCGCCCGGCGATACGCTGGGCGCACCATGTCGAGTCATTCACGACGCGCCTTCCTGCAAACCGCGGCCGCGCTGACCGCTTCCGCCTCCGTTCGTGCCGCCGACGCGCCGCCGCCCGGCCCTGTGCGGATCTGGTCCACGTTTCGCGATCGACGCCATGCGCCCGGCGACGCGCTCGCGTGGAAGCCCGCCGGTGAGGTCGCGGCCGATGCCATCGTGCTGAACCCCGCCGCCACGCGCCAGGAGATGCTCGGCTTCGGCGCAGCGCTCACCGACGCCTCCTGCTACCTGATCAGCCGCCTGCGCGACGACGAACGCGCCGCGCTCATGCATGAGCTTTTCGCGCCCACCGAGATGGCGATGAACGTCTGCCGCACCTGCATCGGCTCCAGCGACTATTCCACCGAGCTGTTCAGCTACGACGACAGCGACGAGGACGACCCCGAGCTGAAGAAGTTCTCCATCGCGCACGACAAAGCGTACGTGCTGCCTGTTGTGCGCGAGGTGCGCCGTCTGAACCCCGACCTGTTCCTCTTCTCCTCGCCCTGGAGCCCGCCCGCGTGGATGAAGTTCAACCGCAACATGAAGGGCGGCACGATCAGGAAGAGAACGCTTGAGCCGTATTCGCGCTATCTGCTGAAGTTCGTCGAAGCCTACAAGGCCGAAGGCGTGCCCGTGGACGCCGTCACCGTGCAGAACGAGGTGGACACCACGGTGGACGGCCGCTACGCCTCGTGCCTGTGGGCGCAGGAGGACGAGATCCTGTTCGTCGCGAAGTTCCTCGGCCCGCTGTTCCGCAAGGCCGGCTGCGCGACGAAGATCTGGGTGCTGGACCACAACTTCACGCTGTGGGGCCGCGCCATCGCCGAGCTCTCCGATCCCGCCGCGGCCGAGTTCATCGACGGCATCGCGTGGCACGGCTACGCGGGCGTGCCCTCGGCCATGACCACCGTGCACAACGCGTTCCCGCACAAGCACGCTTACTTCACCGAAGGCGGACCGCTGCGCGTCCCCGGCCAGCGTCACGATCCGATGACGTCATGGGCGCACTGGTCGGCGTGGGCCACCGACGTCTGCCGCAACTGGTGCCGCTCGATCACCATGTGGAACATGGTGCTGGACGAGTACGGCTTCCCCTACATCGGCATTCGCGAACCCCCGGAGACCAACGAGAAGATCCTGCGCATCGGTAACGGCGTGGTCACGGTGGAGAACGCGACGCACAAGCTGATCCGCGGCGCGCGCTTCTGGGCGGTGGCGCACTACTCGAAGCACGTGCAGCGCGGCGCCCGCGTGTTTGAGACCGACGGCGTGGAGGCGGGCGACGTGACGCACGTGGGTTTCCGCAACCCCGACGGCACGCACGTGGTGGTGCTCACGAATCAGGGGGCGGAGAGGCGCGTGCAACTCGCGATGGGCGCGCAGACGCTGGAGGCAGACTTGCCGGGCGACTCGGTGAATACGCTGGTGTGGGGGTGAGGCGCGCAGTCGAGTGCGCTAACGTGGAGCTATGGGCAAGCACGCGGTTGAGCTTCTGCAGGCGTTCGAGGCGCTGCCGCCCGATGACAAACAGGCCTTCGCGGTAGAGGTCTTGCGGCGCACGCGCGATCTGCCGTTCGACTCCGGCCCAATCACTGACGAGGAGATCGGCGAGAGCGGTCGCGCCTTGTTCGCGCTGCTCGATTCGGAAGGGGACTCATCCACGGGGCAAAGATATGCTTGATGCTGACAATCTTGGGTGGCCGGGGAAGATAGCAGCATGACCACTTGTGCAAAATGCCCTGCAGCGAGACAGCCGAAGTTCGAGGTCAGAATCGTCGGACGGAACCCATCAACCGGCAAAGGCGGCCATAAGTACTACTGCTGTCCGTTCCATGGCCGAATTGCGCGGGTGCGACAGAGCACCAAAGTCCGAAAGGATACCGGACGGTACACGCCCAGTCGTCCTGCACCAATGTCTCCTCCTCGAAGAAAGTCACGGCTGACCGGTCGCCGGAGGAAAGGGACCACACGCCGCTTTAGGCGAGCTTGACTGAGCCCACCTTGCTCGGCCCTACGGCCGCTTCAACCACTTCACGCTCTGCGGGGCTGATCGCTCGCACGCCATCGAGTCCGTGACTCCGGAGGCGATCAGCGCGCAGGCGTTCGTGGTGGCCGTGCGCAGCGTGAACTCCTCGGTGCTGCCCGCCGCGGTGCGACACTCAGAGCGACCCTGGTACGCCATGCACACCTCAACCCGGTATTGCGCCAGGTTCATGGTCGAGCGAATCAGCACTGCCACTACCGCGCCCACGAAGGCCAGCGAGATCGCCACCCACATCAGCTTTCTCAGAGCGTGCTCCCGATGAAGGAATTGCCCATGGCGCGGAACTTCTGGTAGCGCTCCTCAACGTACTGCTCGGGGGTCTTGCCGGCCACCTCGATCATGGCCTCGCGAAGCTGATAGCGCACCGCCTCGGCCGCGGCGTCGTAGTCGTTCTGCGCGCCGCCCTCGGGCTCGGCGATGATCCCGTCCACCAGCTTCAGCTCCAGCAGGTCCGGCGCGGTCAGCTTCAGCGCCTCGGCCGCCCGCGGAGCCTTGCCCGCGTCGCGATAGATGATGGCCGCGCAGCTCTCCGGCGAGATGACGCTGTAGATGGCGTTCTCCAGCATGTAGACACGATTGCCCACCGCGATGGCCAGCGCGCCGCCGCTGCCGCCCTCGCCGATCACCACCACGATGATGGGCACGCCCAGCCGCGACATCTCGCGCAGGTTCACCGCGATCGCCTCCGCCTCGCCGCGCTCCTCGGCGTCGATGCCCGGATATGCGCCCGGCGTGTCCACCAGACAGATCACGGGGCGGTGGAACTTGGCCGCCAGCTTCATCAGCCGCATGGCCTTGCGGTAGCCCTCCGGCTTGGGCATGCCGAAGTTGCGGTGCAGCTTCTGTTTGGTATCGCGGCCCTTTTGCTGGGCGATCACCATCACCGGCTGCGCGTCGAACCACGCCATGCCCGCCACGATGGCGGGATCGTCGGCATAGCCGCGGTCGCCATGCAGCTCCTGAAAGCCGGTGAAGATGCGCTGGATGTAGTCGAGCGAATGCGGCCGTTTGGGGTGCCGCGCCAGTTGCACACGCTCCCACGACGGGTTCGGCGCGGGCTGAGGGACGGCGATAACGGGCTCGGGCTGAGGCTGATCGGCCATCGGGGTCTCAAACCAGCATAACGAAACGGGGCGTCAGACGTGCACGACAGCGAGGAAGCCGTCCACGTCGCCGGGGCTCACCACCACGTTTTTGGTGGCGGTTATTACTACGATCGCGTTGGCGCGGGTGGTGACGTACCAGGTCGCGCGACCGACTTTCCACATCTGGAACAGGCCGTAATAGCCGAACGCGCCTCCGCTGCCCCACAGCCGCAGGGCGCGGAGAAGCTCGCCTGGCTCGGCGCGCCGCACCTCGCGCAGGCCGGTCAGGGGGATGGTCACGTTGCCGATGAGCCGGTGGACGATCAGCTCGCCGTTTCGGACCGTGTAGCCGCCCGGCGACCACGCATACGCCAGGGCGATGGCGACAAGCCCGAAGCCAATGATCGCCATGTTCCGGGTCCACCCGGTGACTCCAATCACAATCACCATCAGGACGATGGACAGCACCTTCGTCAGCGTGTCGAAGGGTGCGGAGAATTGCGGCTTCACTCGTGGACGGAGTACTGGCTCTGCGGCGGATTGAGCTTGACCTCGACGGTCTTCTCGGGCTCGTTGATTTCGATGAGATCGCCGAAAGTCTGGAAGTTTTTGGCGATGACCTGGATTTGGATCTTACCCCGGGGAATGGGTGGAATCCTGGCCTCGCCTTCCTGGGTGGTCTGCAGCTCGTACTGGGTCATGATCTTCTTGCCGAGCTTGATCTTGTCACGGCCGGAGACGAACTTCACGATCACGGAGGCGTGGTCGACCGGTTTACCGCTCAGCGTAGTTACGTGCACGGTGATGGTGGTCATGGGCGGTCCCGCCAGCACGGGAAGCGCGCACAGCGCAAGAAGAACGAGAGCCTTTCTGAACATGAGTGCCTCGAAGGCCATTATCGCAGGCGTGGGGCAGCGCCATGCGCTGCCGCTAATCGCCGGTGGCCGCAATCAGCCTGCCGGCTTCGGCGATCTGTTCCGGCGTCCCACGCATCGCGATCGCCCGCAGCGAATTAACCGTGAAGATCGTCGTCATCTGCGTGCTCGTGCGAATCCGGAGAGCCAGCGCCTCAACCTGCTCCGGAGTCACATTGCGCATCAGGAAGAACAAGCGCACCAGTTCGTCACCCGTCTTGTACTGGCGACTCTCCACCCGGTGCGGCTCCGGCTGGCTCGCGGCACGGTCGAGTTCCCGGAACAGCCAGTCCGCGAGCGCAAGCTGCTCGCGATTCCCCCGCGCTGTCACTGCGCGCCCCGTCGCGTCGACGTACAAGTGCGCCAGATATGCCAGCGACCGCACTGTAGTGATGACCTCCTGAAGACCGTAGGGCCACTCGAAGTTCGGCAGCGTATAGACTCGCACGAACGCATCGCCCTTGACGCCGTGGTCGGCCTTCACCGCAACCGCATACTCGCTCATGCTGACGCTCTGCGGCGCCGGCTGTGCGCTGGCCGCGGTGAGTTCGGTGCAGATCCAGTCGGCAAGCGCCAGATCACCTGGCCGCCCGCGCGTAATCACGGCCTCCTGTCGAGTGCTCGTATAGAAATCCAGGACCCCGCTGACCGAACGCGCGGCGGTGACGACTTCCTGCACATGCTGGAGGCTTCCCAACTCCGGCAGATAGATCACGTGGACAATATCGTCGGCAGAGGCCCTGTATTCCCTCACCAGCAGCTTCTGGCCCGGCTTCGGAACCGGCCGCTGCCGAACCGGCCCGTCCAACGCCTGAAACAGCCACTCCGCCAGAGCCATCTGATCCACTGGGCCGGTCACCGTGATCGTCTTGTCTTTTTCATTCAGAGTGGCTGTTACGCCTGCGATCACGCGGATGACGCCCGTGGTCTCGCTCGCCTCCAACGCGTCCTTCGAGAGCGACGCAAAGACCCGCGTCCGGGTGGCAGGCTGAGCGGTCAGCGCGGCCACGAACAACAGAGGAACGAAGAAGCGCATAGCACCGTGCCTCTTCGCCAGTCTACCCGCCGCCCGTCCTCCCTACAATGGTTCTCATGAGCAGGCTCTCCGCTTCCGAGATCGAGGCCGCCCTCACAGGCCTTCCCGGCTGGTCCGTTGCCTCCGGCAAACTCCATCGCGAATACCGCTTCCCCGACTTCGTCCACGCTTTCGGCTTCATGGCCACCGCCGCCATCGCCATCGAGAAAATGAACCACCATCCCGAGTGGTTCAACGTCTACAATCGCGTTACGGTGGACCTCACCACACACGACGCCGGCGGTATCACGCAGAAGGACGTCGATCTCGCGCGCCTGCTCGACGGCATCGCCGGGAAGTTGCAATGAAGCTGGCCGCGCTGCTGGGCCTGTGCGCGGTTGCCGCCTTCGCCCAGGCCGGCTTCCCCAAAGCCGCCGAGGCCGACGCTGCCATCGACCGTGCCATCGCCGACGGCCAGATCCCCGGCGCGGTACTCGTCGTCGGCCACGACGGCCAGGTCGTCTACCGCAAGGCCTACGGTTCGCGCGTGCTGATTCCGCAGCGCGAGCCGATGACTGCGGACACCATCTTCGACCTCGCCTCGCTCACCAAGGTGCTGGCCACCACGCCCTGTCTGATGAAGCTGCTCGAAGACGGGCGCATCCGCATCGATGACCCGGTGACGACCTATCTGCCGCAGTTTCAGGGCGGCCACAGTGCCATCACGCTGCGCAACCTGATGACGCACTTCTCGGGGCTGAAGCCCGATCTCGATCTCACGGCACGCTGGAGCGGCTATGAGACCGGAATCGCGATGGCGCTCGCGGACAAGCCCGCCGGACCGCCCGGCGTGCGCTTCGTCTACAGCGACATTAACTTCATCCTGCTGGGCGAGATTGTGCACCGCCTCAGCGGACAAACGCTGGCCGAGTACGCGCGCCGGCTGGTCTACGAGCCGCTGCACATGAACGATACGATGTTCCAGCCACCGGCAAACCTGCGCGCCCGCATCGCCGCCACCGAGATCGACCCCGACACGGGCGAGCCGCTGCGCGGCGTCGTTCACGATCCCACCGCCCGCCGCATGGGCGGCATCGCAGGTCACGCCGGGGTGTTCGGAACCGCTGATGACGTGGCGAAGTTCTGCCAGATGATGCTCGACCATGGTGCGGGCCTCTTCAATCCACTCACTGTTGAAAAATTCACCATCCCGCAGAGCCCACCCGACCAGCCAATTCTTCGCGGACTCGGGTGGGATATCGACTCGCCTTTTTCCGGGAATCGGGGTGATTTGTTCCCCGTCGGTTCTTATGGCCATACCGGATTTACTGGTACTTCAATCTGGATCGATCCGTTCAGCCGAACTTATGTGATCCTCCTTACGAATGCCGTCCACCCGCACCACACAAAGCCGATCACTTCTCTGCGGGGGCGCATCGCCACGCTGGCGGCGGTGGCCTACGGGGTCAAGCCGGGAGTCAAAATCGCGGGCTTTGACGAGACGATTATTGGACCTGGGGTGCGTCGCAAGGTCTGTTTCA
>Ga0335080_10001822_pt1:0-20000 | contig 21228 bp, 18 predicted proteins | sample Lox_Sample_34_FD_206720 | JGI IMG/M metagenome (GOLD analysis project Ga0335080, IMG submission 206720) | Soil microbial communities from Loxahatchee National Wildlife Refuge, Florida, United States - Lox_Sample_3.4 | ecosystem: Environmental > Terrestrial > Soil > Wetlands | place...
AAGATGGCGACTCAAAGGAAGCGGGAACGGAGCGACGGCGCCAAGACCGTATTTTCGCAAGGTTTCATGGTCGCAGATGAGATAAGCCGCTACTTCTTCCTTGCCTGCGCAAGCGGCGACCATGGCCTGCACAAAGTCATGGTACGAGCTGCCTTCATTGGTGAATCGCTTTCCGCTCGCGGTCACCGCGATTACTCCCGGCTTCGCGCGATCGATGAAGTGCGGCATCACACCGCGCGAACCATCCTTGCGAGTGGTGATTGATACCGGAACCCAGGCAGCAGCATGAGGCAGAGAGGTATCCACCTTGCCGCCAACTGCTTCGGCCAAACGCAAACCGTCACCGGTGTTTCCGGTTGGTCCGGGCGAATAGTGCTCCTTTCCCGTCGGCGCGTGCGGGAACAGTTCCTTCCGCCTGGCGACATCGTGCGGGAATCCCCCGCAGGCAAGGACAACTCCTTTGCGAGCGATCACGCGGAGCCGCTTGCCTTCCCGCTCGACGACGGCACCTCGTACCCCGCCATTGTCAACGATCAACTCCTTCGCCGGCGACGATAGCCATAGCGGAATGCCGAGATCGAAGGCCGATTTTGCAAGCCGTCCGGCGAGTGCGTTGCCGTTGGTGAGCAGCATGCCGCGCCCGTAGCGCAGGACCTGGAGAAAATGCTTCGAAAGACGCTTGGCAACGTAGACAGCGGACTGCAGGGAACGTGTGGCCCGCATGAAGTGAACGATCTCCTTGCCGGAGCCCAGCATCATGCCGAATACCGTCAATTCGGGAAGCGCTGCACCGAGGTTCTTGATGTTGCTGCCGAGCTCTCGGCCGTCGAACGGACGAGCCACCATGGATCGGCCGCCTTGTGTCCCGCCGGGAGCTTCGGCGTGGTAGTCCGGAAAGACCATCGGCATGTCGAAACGCACCGAGGTTTTCTTTGTGAAGAAGTCGACGGCCTTCGGGCCATGTTCGATGAATGCATCGACGCGAGCGCTGTCGAAACTGTTGCCGGCCTCGTGGCGAAGGTATGTGCGCGCAAGATCCGGATTCTCCCGAATACCCCATGCCTTCGCAAGCGAGGTCCCCGGGATCCACAGCCAACCGCCCGATCGGGCGGTAGTGCCACCGAACTTCGGCTCCTTCTCGATGATCAGAACCTTGAGACCGTGCGCGGCTGCGCTAACGGCGGCGCTCATGCCCGATGCGCCGGATCCGATCACGAGGACATCACATTCGTAAATCTCTTGGGCGGCCATTCTCGATACCCTTTTCTGTGGGGCGCCTCTGACGCGCCGATGTGAGTCAAACGACCTCGTGGGTTTCGACTAGAAACGTGGAGATCTCGGCGATGAATTCAGTCGCGTGCGTCATGAGGGTCTTGCCCGCATCCGACGCAAATCCACCATTGAGAGAGTTCACGTCCGTGAACCAAAGCTCGACGATGCCGTCGATCGGCAAATCTTCGTATTTCGCGGGTTTGCCGCGCCCATGCGACCGGTCGAAGATGAGGTTCTGGGTGTAGGCCTTAACCTGAGGTAGCCTCTTCACCAGGACCGAATGAACGTCGAACCACTCTGCCATGAACCTCTCGGCACTGACGTCCGAGTGGCGCTTCAGAGTCGACATGCGCTTGATGAGCGGAACACCAGTCGGCTTCGGAACAACGACGTGCTGGATTGCAGTTATCAACTTCATTTCGCCGATGAAGCGATTTTCGTCCTCGCCGAGCTCTTTGACCTGGTCGGTCGCGAATGCCGCCTGCATCGAAGGCATATCGTCGAACCAGAGCTCTGAGAAACCATCGAAGTCGAGACCGCCGCGCGCATAAGTGATGCCGCGCTGCTGCCGATCGACGACGAGATTCTGATGGTAGCGCCGCAGGCCAGGCAGCTTCGCCGCGAGCGGGCCATGGCTATCTCGCCAATGCGTGCTGAAATCTTGGCTGCCGATTTCAGAGCGCTTTTGAAGCAGCCCCATCCTGACAATCATGGCCTTCCTCCCGACTGAACGGCCCTCTTCTATGCCTAATTAGATAATAGTCAATCGATTTGTTATAAGAAAATGATTGCCCGATAGGGAACTGGTTTGTTATAATATCGCCAGGAGGATGAATCATGTCGACAGAACAAAGGGGTATCGGATCCGTAGAGGTCGGAGGCCAGCTGCTCCGGGTGCTTACCGAAGCCGACGGACCGATGATGCTGCGCGATCTCGCGAACAGTGCAGGGATGGCTGCAGCCAAGGCTCACCCGTACATGGTGAGCTTCATGCGACTTGGGTTGGTCGAGCAGGACCGTGCGAGCGGACGCTACGAGCTTGGGCCCCTCGCGCTACAAATGGGACTTGCCAGCATGCGGCGGCTCAATCCGGTCCGCATCGCCACCGAGGCGATTGCCGAGTTGGTCCTGCGAATTAATCAGACTGCGTACCTATCGGTATGGGGCAATCACGGTCCGACAGTGGTCCGCATTGAGGAAGGCACTGGCGCCGTGCACGTTAACATGCGCGTGGGCAGCATTATGTCACTGCTCGGCACGGCGACAGGTCGAATATTCGCAGCGTTTCTTCCGCCGAAAATGATCGAGAATTTTATTGAATCCGGAGTGGGCCGCGCCAGCGTCGGCGACGAGGCGGAGCGCCAGATGAGTCGTAACCAGGTTGATAAGGCAGTCGCGGAGGTCAGAGAAAAAGGCCTTGCCCGTGCGGTCCAAAAGCCAATTCCCGGGGTGAACGCCTTCAGCGCGCCGGTCTTCGATCATTCTGGATCGATTGCTCTTGCCATCACGGCTATCGGTCCTTCACACACCTTTGACGCCGATTGGGACGGACCGATCGCGGAAGAACTTCGCAAGTGCGCAGCTGGTGTTTCGATGCGTCTCGGATTTTCCTCCAAGGGATCAAGGGCGGCGTGAGCGCTTCCCCGCGATGTGTGCGCTGTTAGATGCTGCTCCCTCACCTTTTTGCAATGCCGAGCAAAGCTTAGCAGCATTATTACCGGCGAGCACAGTGCAGGTGCCACAGCCAATCTCGAAAGGTAACAGACTCAAACGCTCGTGCTCCGGGGAGCATTAAGTTGCTCCAGCGCGCTGTTGCCCGAACTGCCGAGGTAGCAAGGTCAAACGCTCGTGCCCGGCGAGCGCTAAGGGGTTTGATGGTTTCCCCCTGTCGTGTTGGGCGCGAGACCTATGTCCGCTATCCAGCGCATTATGAGATGTGGGCTTCCAGCAGAATTTGCGAAAGTACGACGACCACTTGAGATCAATCAGGCCCCCGCCGCGACAAATTATCCGCTTCTGTTGACATATTGTTGACACAGCGCACGCGGGGGCAAGGCGCGAAAAACAAGACCCCTCTAAGCCATTGACTTAGAGGGGTTATATGGTTGCGGGGGCAAGATTTGAACTTGCGACCTTCAGGTTATGAGCCTGACGAGCTACCGGGCTGCTCCACCCCGCGATAAGCCTTTGCGCGCCTTGAGAGAAAACCGCGACGGAACAGTCTTGGGCGGCCAAAAGCGCGCCGGTCCGTCCGTTCGAAGGCTTCCTTAAGAAGGCAACCCGGGGCAAAAAGCCAAACGGGTGCGGGCGGTATGTACCAACGCAACACCGCTTTGGAAAGGGTTTTGGGCTGCCTTTTTTCGATTTTATGACAGCCAAAAGCGGTAAAAACGACGGCAAAAGCCGCGCCCTTGCCAGAAGCTCCGCAAATGCCGAGCTTGCGGTCCCAACACGTTCAAAAAACGGGGAAGCACCATGGACCAGTCGCTGAAAAGCCCCCCTCTTCGCGCCCTGGATGAGGCCTTCCATGCCATGGTCGATGCCTCGCGCGCCGACCCCCTGCCGCCGCTCGAGACGCGGCTCGACCGGCTGCGCCGGCTGCGCGCGCTGGTCGGCGAGAACGAAACGCGCTTCGAGCAGGCGATCTCGGCCGATTTCGGTCACCGCTCTCGGACCGAGACCCTGTTTGCCGAGACGCTGTTCGTGCTCGGCGAGATCAAGCACGCAAGCAAGCATCTGAGGAAATGGATGGCGCCGCAGCGGATCGCGACCGCGCTGCAATTCATGCCGGCAAAGAACCGCCTGATTCCGCAGCCGCTCGGCGTGGTCGGGATCATCGCGCCCTGGAACTATCCGCTGCAGCTGACGCTTGCACCCGCGATCGGCGCGCTCGCCGCCGGCAATCGCGTGATGATCAAGCCGAGCGAGCTGACGCCGCATTTCGCCGCGCTGCTCAGGGAACTGGTCGCGGGAAAATTCGCGCCCGACGAGATGCTAGTCGCCGGCGTCGAAGACGAGATCGCAAAAGCGTTCGCGGTGCTGCCGTTCGATCATTTGATCTTCACCGGCTCGACCCGGGTCGGCCGGCTGGTCGCCGAGGCCGCGGGGCGCAACCTCACGCCGGTGACGCTCGAGCTCGGCGGCAAATCGCCCGCGATCGTCGACCGCTCCGCCGATCTCGACGAGGCCGCCGCGCGGATCGCCTATGGCAAATTGCTCAATGCGGGACAGACCTGCATCGCGCCCGACTATGCATTCGTGCCCGAGGAGAAGCTCACGGCCTTTGCCGAAGGGGTGCGCAGCCAGATGCGCCGGATGTTCGGCACCGAACCCAACAACAAGGACTATACGTCCGTGATCTCCGACCGCCATTACGCGCGACTGCAGAGCCTGGTCGAGGACGCCGCAGGCAAGGGCGCCAGGATCCTGCAGCCGGCAAAGCCAGACGATCCCAACTGGAAGGCGCGGCGCAAATTCCCGCCGACCATCGTGGTCGGCGCGACAGCCGACATGACCGTGATGCAGGAGGAAATCTTCGGGCCCGTCCTGCCGCTGCTCGGCTATCGCGACGCCGGCGAGCCGATCGCCTACATCAACAAGCATGACCGGCCGCTTGCGCTCTACTGGTTCGGCCGCAACAATGCCGCGCGCGACGAGGTGCTGACGCGTACCCTTTCCGGCGGCGTCACCGTCAACGACTGCCTGTTCCACTTCACGCAGATCAATCAGCCGATGGGCGGCGTCGGCGCATCCGGCTCTGGCGCCTATCACGGCGAATGGGGATTCAAGACGCTCAGCAAGCTCAAGCCGGTGTTCTATCGCTCGGTGCTCAACCGCATGGCCGATCTCTACCCGCCCTATGGCGGCAAGATCGCGCGGCTGGAAAAGATGCTGCGGTTCATGTCGTAACGCACCGTCATTCCGGGATGCGCGAAGCGCAGACCCGGAATCTCGAGATTCCGGGTTCGATGCTGCGCATCGCCCCGGAATGACAAAGAAAATGATTGGGGAGACGCAGGTGACCGACACATTCGATTTCGTGGTTGTGGGCGCGGGCTCGGGCGGCTGCGCGGTGGCGAGCCGTCTGTCCGAGGATGCGGGCACGTCGGTGGCGCTGCTCGACGCCGGCGGCAAATGCGACAACTGGGTCGTGACCACGCCCGGCGCCATCATCCTGATGGTCTCGGGCAAGGTAAACAACTGGGCGTTCGATACCGTGCCGCAGAAGGGGCTGCAGGGGCGCATCGGCTATCAGCCGCGCGGCAAGGGGCTCGGCGGCTCGAGCGCGATCAACGCCATGGTCTATATCCGCGGCCACCGCGCCGATTACGATCGCTGGGCCGCGCTCGGCAACACCGGGTGGAGCTATTCCGACGTGCTGCCCTACTTCAAACGCTCCGAGCACAATAACGAGCTCGACGGCGAATATCACGGCAAGGGCGGCCCGCTCCATGTCTCGGGCCTGCGCTCCGACAATCCGGTCAAGGAGATGTTCTTGCAGGGCGCACGCGAGGCGCAATTCCGCATCCGCGACGATTTCAACGGCGCGGAGCAGGAGGGTCTCGGCGTCTACCAGGTGACGCAGGACAATGGCGAACGCTGGAGCGCGGCGCGCGGCTATATCCACCCGTTCATGGGCAGACGACAAAACCTGCGCGTGGAAACGCAGGCGCAGGCGACCCGCATTCTCTTTGAAGGCAAGCGCGCGGTCGGCGTCGAGTACATGCAGGGCAAGGAGAAGAAGCAGCTTCGCGCGCGGCGGGAAGTGATCCTGTCCGCCGGCGCATTCCAGTCGCCGCAATTGTTGATGCTGTCGGGCGTCGGCGATGCCGCTTCCCTCGGCAAGCACGGGATTGCGAGCGTGCATCATCTGCCGGGCGTCGGCCAAAACCTGCAGGATCATCCGGACTTCGTGTTCGGCTACGCGTCCGACGCGCCGTATTTCTCGGGACTCTCGTGGAGCGGCATCGGCCGCATCCTCAGGGGCATCGCCCAATACCGCCGCGAGCGGCGTGGCCCGCTCACCTCGAATGTCGCCGAATGCGGCGGCTTCCTGAAGACGCGGCCCGACCTCGATCTCCCCGACATCCAGCTGCATTTCTGCATGGCCATGGTCGAAGACCACGGCCGCAAACCGCGCTGGGGCACCGGCTTTTCCTGCCATGTCTGCCTGTTGCGGCCGAAAAGCGTCGGCAGCGTGTGGCTCAACAACGCCGATCCCTTGGCGCCACCCGCGATCGATCCAAACTTCTTTGGCGAGGAGAGCGATATCGAGACCATGGTGGCTGGCTTCAAGATGACGCGGCGGCTGTTGGAAACGCCGGCGCTGAAGGCGCTGCAGAAGCAGGACCTGTTCACGGCCGACGTCAGAACCGACGATGACATCCGCAACGTGTTGCGGGCGCGAGCCGACACCGTCTATCACCCCGTCGGCACCTGCAAGATGGGCGTGAACGATACGATGGCGGTGGTCGATCCGAAGCTGAAGGTCCATGGCCTCGAGGGCCTGCGGGTGGTCGATGCGGCAATCATGCCGACCTTGATCGGCGGCAACACCAACGCACCCACAATCATGATCGGCGAGAAGGCTGCCGACATGATCAAGGCGGAGATCAGAGCGAACTGAGCTGGCCGGCGTTATCGGCCGGTCGGCATGCGGGTTGTGCGGCGTCGGGCCTTATCAGCAGCATCCGGGTTGGCTAGAGTAGCGCCACCGAACCTTTCAAAATCACCCGACAACAGGGAGTGAAAAAAGTGGATCTGGGCATCAAGGGCCGCCGCGCCATCGTCTGCGCATCGAGCAAGGGATTGGGCCGTGCCTGCGCGATCGCGCTGGCCAACGAGGGAGTGCACGTGACGCTGACCGCGCGCGGCGCGGACGCGCTGAAGGCCACCGCCGACCATATTCGCAAGGCCAGCCCCGGCGTCACCGTGACCGAGATCGTGGGCGACATCACGACACCAGCCGGCCGCGAGGCGGCGCTGAACGCCTGCCCCGAGCCTGACATCCTCATCAACAATGCCGGCGGACCGCCGCCCGGCGATTTCCGCAACTGGACCCGCGACGACTGGATCAAGGCGATCGATGCCAACATGCTGACGCCGATCGAGCTGATCAAGGCGACCGTCGACGGCATGATGGCGCGCAAATTCGGCCGCATCGTCAACATCACCTCGGCGGCGGTGAAAGCGCCGATCGAGATTTTGGGCCTCTCCAACGGCGCGCGCGCAGGCCTCACCGGCTTCATCGCCGGCCTGTCGCGCAAGACCGTCATCAACAACGTCACCATCAACGGCCTGCTGCCGGGTCCGTTCGCGACCGATCGCCTGGTCAACACCGGCAAGGCCGAGGCGGAGAAGCGCGGCGTCCCCCTCGACCAGATCATGGCCGAGCGCGCCAAGCAAAATCCCGCCGGGCGTTTTGGCGACCCCGAAGAGTTCGGCTATGCCTGCGCGTTCCTTTGCGGCGCGAAGGCCGGTTACATCACCGGGCAAAACCTCCTGCTCGACGGCGGCGCCTTCCCGGGCACGCTGTGATGCATTGGACCGTCGGCAAGGTCAAAATCACAAAGGTCGTCGAGCTCGAGACCATCGGCTCGACGCGCTTCATTCTTCCGCTCGCAAGCAAGGAGGAAATCCAGAAGCTGCCCTGGCTCGTCCCGCATTTCGCGACCGAGGAAGGGCGGCTTAAGATGTCGATCCACGCGCTGGTGGTGGAGACGCCCAGGCATCGCATCGTGGTCGATACCGGGCTCGGCAACCACAAGAAGGGCCGCGGCGTGCCGACCTGGAACGACCGCGATGGTCCGTTCCTTCAGACGCTGACCGCGGCAGGCTTCCCGCCCGAAAGCATCGACACCGTGCTTTGCACGCATCTGCATGTCGATCACGTCGGCTGGAATACGAGGCTGGTCGGCGGGGCGTGGGTGCCGACCTTCCCGAAGGCCCGCTATTTGTTCGGCAAGATCGAATACGAGCACTGGCGCGACCACAGTCACGAGCCGAGCCAGGCGGCCGTGTTCGCCGACTCCGTGAAGCCGATCATGGATGCCGGCAGGGCCGAGCTGATCGCAAGCGACGCACAGCTCACCGACGAGATCAGGATGATCCCGACCGCGGGCCACAGCCCCGGCCATATGAGCCTCCATATCGCTTCCGACGGCGCGGAGGGGTTGCTCACGGGGGACGTTGCCCATCACCCCTGCCAGATGGCGCATCTCGACTGGTCGTCGACGGCGGATTCCGATCCCAAACAGTCGGCGGCGACCCGGCGCGAATTGTTCTCGCGCTTTGCCGACCGGCCGGTCATGGTGATCGGCGGTCATTTCGACGCCGGACACATCAAGCGCGACGGCGAAGCCTTCAAATACGTGGCTTTGGCCTAGCCGTAATGCACGCGCAGGCAGTTGAATTTCCCGGCGCGCTGTTCCATGAAGCACCTTAACCAGACGGTCCATCCCAGGGAGTGATCAAAATGAAGCTTGTTCGTTATGGCGAAAAGGGTGCGGAAAAGCCCGGCCTGATCGACAAATCCGGCCAATTGCGCGACCTGTCGGCGCATATCAAGGACCTCAATGGCGAAACCTATTCCCCGGCCTCGCTGAAAAAGCTGGCCGCGCTCGACCCCGCCTCGCTGCCCGCGGTTTCCGGCAAGCCACGGCTTGGTGCCCCCGTGACCGGCATCTCGAAATTCGTCGCCATCGGCTTGAACTATGTCGATCACGCCAAGGAAACGGGCTCGCCCATTCCGTCCGAGCCGATCTTCTTCATCAAGGCCAATACCTCGCTGTCGGGTCCGAACGATCCGGTCGAAAAGCCCCGCGGCTCCACGAAGCTCGATTGGGAGGTCGAGATCGCGGCCATCATCGGCACCCGCGCCAAATACGTCTCCGAAGCCGACGCGCTCAACCATGTCGCGGGCTATTGCGTCTGCAACGACGTTTCCGAGCGCAATTTCCAGCAGGAGCGCGGCGGCCAATGGACCAAGGGCAAGTCGCACGACACGTTCGGTCCGCTCGGCCCGTGGCTTGTCACGAAAGACGAGATTGCCGATGTGCAGAGCCTCTCGATGTGGCTCGACGTCAACGGCAAGCGCCGCCAGACCGGCAACACCAGGACCATGATCTTCACCATGGCCAAGTGCGTCTCCTACGTCTCGCAGTTCATGACGCTGTTGCCCGGCGACATCATCACCACGGGCACGCCGCCCGGTGTCGGCCTCGGCATGAAGCCGCCGACCTTCCTCAATGTCGGCGACGTCGTCACCCTCGGCATCGAAGGACTCGGCGAGCAGCGCCAGGAGATTATCGCCGCGTGAGGGGTGCAGACGTTCCCGCTCCCGCTCTCCCGTCATTGCGAGCCACCCGGTCCGCGCGTCGCGCGGCCGGATGACAGGCTCCGCGAAGCAATCCAGAGTCACACGAAGAACTGGATTGCTTCGTCGCTTCGCTCCTCGCAATGTCGGAATAATTCACTCAGGGGCACACCATGAAACTCACCTTCTCTCCCGCTTCCCCCTTTGCCCGCAAGGTGCGCATTGCCGCAATCGAGCTCGGCCTCGTCGACAAGATCGAGTTCGTTCCGGCAACCGTCGCTCCCGGCACGGCGAACGACGACTATTCGCGCATCACGCCGCTGAAGAAATTGCCGGTGCTGATTCTCAACACCGGCGAGGTGATCCTCGATTCCTACGTGATCGTCGAATATCTGAACGAGCTTGCCGGCGGCAGTCTCATTCCCGATTACGGCCCGATGCGCTGGAAGATCAAGACCGACCACTCGCTCTTGCAGGGCATGCTCGATTCCATGCTGCTGTGCCGCTACGAGAAGATGGTGCGGCCGCAGGGACTGCAATGGCAGGCCTGGTACGATGACCACTGGAACCGGGCCTGGAGCGGCATGGCGCGCTTTGAGGCGCGCGACGACGTGCTGTCCGGACCGATGACGATTGCGCAGATCGGGCTCGTCTGCGTGCTCGGCTACGCGGATTTTCGCTTTGCCGATTGTGGCTGGCGCAAGGCCTATCCGAAGCTCGATGCCTTCCACCAGAAGATGCTCGAGCGGCCGTCGGTGAAAATCTCGGCGCCACCTCCGGCATAGAGCGCGCCAAACATCAAAAAGGGAGAGGCGGTCAATGAGCCTGAAATTCACCGTTGGCGATTTCACCATTCACCGCATCGTCGAGCAGGAAGCTCCGTACTTTCCGGCGCGGGACCTTTTTTCCGATCTGACGCCGGAACGGTTGGCGGAAAATCGCGGCTGGATGAAAGCAGCCGGCGCGCTCGACGACAGCGATACGCTGGTGCTGTGTTTTCAGTCCTACATCGTCAGGACGCCGCATCACACCATCCTGATCGACAGCTGCATCGGCAACGACAAGCCGCGGCCGGGGCGGCCGAAATGGCATTTGAAGACCGACGACACCTATATGCAGGGGCTCAAGGCCGCCGGCATTTCGGTCGGCGACATCGACTTCGTGATGTGCACGCATCTGCATGTCGACCATGTCGGCTGGAACACGCGGCTCAAGAACGGACGCTGGGTACCGACCTTCCCGAAGGCGCGCTACCTCTTTGCCAAGACCGAGTTCGACTACTGGACCGAGCAGAACGCCAGGGCCGAGGTGCCGCCGTTTAGCGATAGCGTGCTGCCGGTGGTCGAGGCGAAGAAGTCCGACATCGTCACCAATGATTTCGCCATTGGCGATCATGTCCGCCTGCTGCCGACACCGGGCCACACGCCCGGACATGTCGCATTCACCTTCGGCAAGGGCAAGGATGACGCGGTGTTCGCTGGCGACCTCATGCACTCGCCGCTGCAGACGCACTATCCGGAGCTGTCGCCGAAATTCGACGTCAACCCGGCACTCGCCGCCAGGACGCGACGCAGTTTTCTCGAACGCTATTGCGACACCGACACGCTCTGCTGCACGGCACATTTCCCCTCGCCGTCGCGCGGAAAGATCCGCCGCAAGGGCGACGGATTCGTCTGCGTGGCGGCTTGAAATTCACGCCTGCGGAGACAGGTCGGGTGAAGGGACCCGCCGCGAGCTCTGCTTGTGGCGGCGGCCCCTCAGCCCAACCCCCTCCCCGCAAATGCGGGAGAGGGAGACGAGCATCAGTCAAACAAGCTCGGCGTGTGATTGACCGCCGCGCCTTCGATCGCGAGCATCTTCAGTTTCGTCGAGACTCCGCCCCTCGCCGAGAAGCCGCCGGGCTTGTTGCCGGCCGCAAGCACGCGGTGACAGGGCACCACGATCGGGCACGGGTTGCGGCCGAGCGCTTGTCCCACGTCGCGCGACAGCTCCACGCCGCCAAGTCTTTTCGCGATATCGCCATAGGTCATGGTCTTGCCAGGCGGAATGGTGCGCGCGATGTCGTAGACGCCGCGATTGAACTCCGGCACCCCATCGAGATCGAGCTTGATGTCGGCGAGGTCGTCGGGCTTGCCCGCAAGCAGGTCGACAATGCGGTCGATCGCGCGCTTGACCTCTGCGGTCGGCTCGGCTTCGGCAATATCCCCATGGCGCTGGCGGATGCGCGCGAGCGTCTTGTCGCGGCTTTCCATCGGCAGCTGCACGCCATTGATGCCGCGCGGGCCCCATTCGATGCCGCAAATCCCGATCGCGGTGTTGAACAGTGCAAAATGCTGGTCAGTCATGGTCGGCTCCATACTCCTCTTCGCCCCATGTCTTGCGTTTCGGTGCGGAATCTAGGCTTGGAAAATGTTGCGATCCACCCGGATTCCGGGAATTCTGTGCAGCGGTTCCGTCCTCAGCCAGCGAGCCCCGCATGCAATCGCTTCCCGTCAACGGATATGACATGGCCTATCTCGACGTGGGGAGCGGACCGCCGCTCGTCTGCGTGCATGGCTCACTGTGCGACTTTCGCATCTGGGGCCCGGCGATCGGCCTGCTCTCGGCCAAACATCGCGTGATTGCGGTGAGCTTGAGGCACTTCTTCCCCGAAAAATGGGACGGTGTCGGGGACACCTATTCGATTGCCCAGCATGTCCACGATGTCATCGCTTTCATCGAGAAACTGGATGCAGGACCGGTCGACCTGATGGGCCATTCGCGTGGCGGACACATCTCGTTCCGTGTGGCGCAGCAGCGAGGCGATCTGTTGCGAAAGCTGATCCTGGCCGAACCCGGCGGCGAGCTCGATGCGACGCTCGACCCCGACTACAAGGGCGGCCCGTCAGCGCTGCTGCAGCGCTTCACGATTGCGGCCAACAAAGTCGCCAAAGGCGACATCGATGGCGGGCTCGCCTTTTTCATTGATGCGATCGAAGGCCCCGATACCTGGCCGCGCGTGCCCGCGATGGCCAAGCAGCTCCTGCGCGACAACGCGACCACGTTGATCGGCCAGGTCAGGAACAATCGCCCGCCCTTCTCCAAGGCCGATGCGGAATCGATCAAGATGCCGACGCTGTTGATCGGCGGCGCCAACACCAAGGGCCTCTTGCCCAAGGTTTTGAACACGCTTGCGGCGAATATCCCGAACGCAAAGACGGAAATGATCCCCGGCACCACGCATCCGATGTTCGAGCAGGCGCCGCAAAAATATTCCGAGATCGTGCTGAATTTCCTGGCGAGCTGATCATTGCAAACCCTCCACGTCAACGGATACGACATGGCCTATCTCGAGGTCGGGAAAGGACCGCCGCTGGTCTGCGTGCACGGCACGCTCGGCGATTTCCGCACCTGGTATGCGGTGCTCGGGCCGCTGTCGCAGAAGCACCGGGTGATCTCGGTCAGCCTCCGGCGCTTCTATCCCGAACATTGGGACGGTGTCGGCGACGACTACAAGATGGCGCAGCACATCGCCGATGTGATCGGCTTCATCGAGCAGATTGAACCCAGACCGGTCGACCTGATGGGCCACTCACGCGGCGGGCATATCGCGTTTCGCGTCGCGCAAGCGCGGCCGGATCTATTGCGCAAGATGGTCCTCGCCGAGCCCGGCGGCGATCTGGACAATTCGCTCGACCCCGCGGCCACGCCGGGCACGCCATCGGCGTTCGCCAAGCGCATCCTTGCCTCCGTCAACAAGGTCAAAGAGGGCGACATCGAAGGCGCGTTGCAGAATTTCGTCGACAGCATCGATGGCGAAGGCGTCTGGCGACGGCTGCCGGCCGCAGCCAAGCAGCAGCTGCGCGACAACATCTTCACCCTGCTCGGCCAGGCGCATGAGGCACGCAAACCCTATTCGAAGACGGATGCCGAGGCGATCAGGACGCCGACTTTGCTGATCGGCGGCGGCGATACGCAGGGCTCGCTCGCTGCGAACTGGCGCGTTCTGGCCGAACATATCGCAGGCGCGAAGACGGCCGTGATCCCCAATGCAAAACACTGGATGTTCGAGCAAGACCCGGAAGGCTATGGCCGGGTCGTGACAGAATTCCTGGCGGGGTAGTCTCGTCGCATCATGGTGCCCCGACCCTCATCCTGAGGAGCAGCCGCGTCTCGAAGGATGAAGCCGAGTTGCACCAGCGGGGCCTCATGGTTCGAGGCGGCGCGTACGCGCCTCCTCACATGAGGGTTGTGCGGCAGCTGCATCGCGCGAATCACTCGCTTCCACTATGATGGCACGATCGCACCGGACGGGCCGGCGCCGACAAAGCAGGTGACGTGCATGGGATCGCTTACGGCCGAGCCGATGGCCTCGTTGATGACCGGGCTCGCCCGCAAATACAACATCGGCTGCTTCATCGAGACCGGCACCTATCTCGGCGACAGCGCGCGCTTCGCGGCAAACGTGTTTCCGCGCGTGGTGACGATCGAGATCAAGGCCGAATTCCAGGACCAGGCGAAGGCGCGCTCGCAGGGTTTCAACATCGAGTTCCTGCTCGGCGATTCCGCGAGCCTGCTGCCGGGCGTGGTGTCGAGCCTTCCGGGCACCACGTTCTTTTGGCTCGACGGGCATGCGGGCGCAGGATTCTATGGCGCCGATGACAACTGCCCGCTCCTCGCGGAACTGACGGCGATCGCGGCCTCACCGCACCCACATGTCATCGTGATCGACGATGCGCGCGCGTTCCTCGCCCCACCGCCGGCGCCGTTCAATTTCGAGGTTTGGCCGGCGCTGCGCGACGTCCTGAATACCGCCTGCGCGCGCTTCCCCTATTATTGCGTGGTCATCGCCGACGCCATCATCTGCGTGCCCGAGGCGATGCGGCTCGACATCGCCAATTACTGCCGGGCGATCCGACCCAAGATCTGACTGCTCCCCGCCCCGCCTTCCCCCTTTTCTTTCCTCCTTAAGAAGCGGCCATGGAACCAGCGAAAGCCGGCTTGACCGGCTCTGCCACTTCGGCTACTTGCGAATACGGAATTCCGTATTCCAAGGACCGTGATGATCCCGCTGGAGCCCGCGCCCAATCTGAGCGACCAGGTCTATGCCCGGATTCTCGAGGCGATCACCGACCGCACCCTGCTGCCGGGCCAGCGCATCACCCAGAACGAGCTTGCAGAAAAGCTCGGGGTCTCGCGCCAGCCGGTGTCGCACGCGCTGCATCTCCTGCACCGGCAGGGCCTGCTCGCCGAGAGCGGCCGCCGCGGCTTCGAAGTCACTCAGCTCGACCCCACACGCATCCGCCAGCTTTACGAAGTGCGCGGCGCAATCGACGCGCTTGCGGCGCGGCTTGCGGCCGGACGCGTCAAGGCGGATTCGGGCGGCCGCGCGAAGCTGGAATCAGCACTTCGCGCCGGACGCGGGATCGACAGGAGGACGCCGCTGTCACGGTTGATCGCGCTTGACGTCGATTTCCACACCGCGATTTATCGGCTTGCCGGCAATCCGGCGATCTCCGAGATGATCGCGCCGCAATGGCCGCACATGCGCCGTTCGATGGCGACCGTGCTTGCCGAACTCGACTATCGCCAAAGCGCCTGGAGCGAGCACGAGACGATTGCCGCGCAGATTTTCGCCGGCAATGCAAAGGCTGCCGAAAGCGCCGCGCAAGCGCATGCGCTGACCGCAGGCCGCAGGACGGAAGAGAAACTGAAGGCGATCGAACAGGCGGCGTAACGAAGCGCCGCCGTTCCGGGAAGGCGCGCTAGCACCAGACCCGGAACCTCGAGCTTCCGGGTTCGACGTTTCGCGTCGCCCCGGAATGACGAAATGAAAAGAGGAGGAAGCACCATGAAACTGTCGCCGCAGCAGATCGAGTTCTTCAATCGCGAAGGCTGGCTGTTCCTGCCGGAGCTGTTCACCCAGGAGGAAGTGGATTTTCTGGCGCGCGAGGCGGTCGCGATCTATGACGCCAACCGCCCCGAAGTGTGGCGCGAGAAGAGCGGGGCCCCGCGCACCGCCTTTGCCGCCCATCTCTACAACGAAGCCTTTGGCGTGCTTGGCGCTCACCCGCGCATGATCGAACCGATCGAGCAGATCTTCGGCGAAAAGGTCTACATGCATCAGTTCAAGATCAATGCGAAGGCGGCCTTCACGGGCGACGTCTGGCAGTGGCACCAGGATTACGGCACCTGGAAGCGCGACGACGGCATGCCCGAGCCGCGCGCGATGAACATCGCGATCTTCCTCGACGAGGTGATGCCGATCAACGGCCCCTTGATGCTGGTGCCGAAGAGCCAGAACGCCGGCGACCTGAAGGCCTCGCACGATCTTGAGACCACGTCCTATCCGCTGTGGACGCTGGATGAGGAGACCGTGACGCGGCTCGTCAGGCAGGGCGGCATCGTGGCACCGACCGGCAAGGCCGGCGGCATGCTGATGTTTCACGGCAACCTGGTGCACGGCTCGTCCGGCAACATCACCCCTTACCCGCGCAAGATCGTCTACCTCACGCTGAACGCGGTCTCCAATTACATCCGCACACCCACGCGGCCCGAGTACATTGCCCATCGTGACTTCACGCCGATCAAGACGGTCGACGACGACGCGCTGATCCGGCTCGCCCGCGCGCCGCGGCAAGCGGCGGAATAGCTTTTCCGCGTCATTCCGGGGCGATGCGCAGCATCGAACCCGGAATCTCGAGATTCCGGGTTCGCGATTTCGTTGCGCCCCGGAATGACGCGTTCATTTGATGGGATCCCGCCATGAACCTCTTCCGTCTTCTTCAAGCCCGCCACAAAGCCGGCAAACCCGTGCGTGTCGCAATCATCGGTGCGGGCAAGTTCGGTTCGATGTTCCTGTCGCAAGTACCGCATGTCGCAGGGCTCGAGGTACCCGTGATCGTCGACCTCGATCCGCAACGCGCCCGGGACGCCTGCAGGACCGTGGGCTGGGACGAAGCACGGATCGCGGCGACGACATTCACCGCCGACCTCGCCAAAGCGGTTGCGGGCGATATCGAGGTGGTGGTGGAAGCAACCGGCAATCCCGCTGCCGGCATCCGCCACGCGCGGGCGGCCATTGCCGCGGGCAGGCATATCGTGATGGTGAATGTCGAAGCCGACGTGCTCGCGGGACCGCTGCTGGCGGAGGAGGCACGAAAGGCGCAGGTGGTCTATTCGCTCGCTTATGGCGATCAGCCGGCGCTCACCGCCGAAATCGTCGACTGGGCGCGCGCGACCGGTTTTCGCGTCGTCGCCGCCGGCAAGGGCACGAAATATCTGCCGGCCTATCACGACGTGACGCCCGACGGCGTCTGGCAGCATTACGGCCTCACAGCGAGCGAAGCGCAATCGGCGGGCATGAACCCGCAGATGTTCAACTCGTTCCTCGACGGCACCAAATCGGCGATCGAAATGGCGGCGATAGCAAATGCCTGCAGCCTCGATGTCCCCCAAGGCGGCTTGTTGTTTCCGCCCTGCGGCGTCGACGACCTGCCGCATGTAATGCGCCCGCGCGACAAAGGCGGCGTCCTTGAAAAGTCCGGCGTGGTGGAGGTGGTGTCATCGCTCGAGCGCGACGGCCGGCCCGTGTTCCGCGACTTGCGCTGGGGCGTCTATGCTGTGCTCGAAGCGCCGAATGACTACGCCGCCGATTGCTTCAAACAATATGGCCTGAAGACCGATGCGAGCGGACGGTATGCCGCGATGTACAAGCCCTATCATCTGATCGGCCTGGAATTGAACATCTCGGTGCTCTCGGCAGCGCTCCGCAGGGAGCCGACCGGACAGGCGCAAGGCTTTCGCGGCGATGTCGTTTCGGTTGCGAAACGAGATCTGCGCGCTGGAGAAATGCTCGACGGCGAAGGCGGCTATACCGTGTGGGGCAAATTGATGCCGGCCGATGCCAGCCTTGCCGCCGGCGCGCTGCCGATCGGGCTTGCGCATCGCGTCAGACTGAAGAACGGCATCGCGCATGGCGGCCTCGTGCGCTGGAACGACGTCGAGGTCGACGCGGCAAGCGAAGCGGTCAAAACGCGCAAGGCGATGGAAGCAGCCTTTGCACGCTGAGGGTGGTTAACCCGCGGCAGGGTGAGTTAACTTGACGCGCTTTTGTGCAACTCCGCGATGCGCGCCACCCTTGATTCCCGCAAGGTGATTGGTCATCCTGTCTGACCGAACGGTATCTATTCGGGATATCCGTCAACACTCGCCGCCGACGCAACAAGAACGCCACTCAAGATCGTCGCCGCGTCGAACCATCGGCACATATGGGAAGGGAAACGAATGAAGCGTCGTGATTTTCTGAAGGTCGGCGGCGTCGGCCTTGCCGCCAGTACCATCGCCGCGCCGGCGATTGCGGAGGGGTCTCCGGAGGTGCGGTGGCGACTCGCTGCGAGCTGGCCGAAGTCGCTCGACACGCTGTATGGCGGCTGCGAATATTTCTGCAAGCGCGTCGCGGAAGTCACCGACAACAAATTCCAGATCCAGCCTTTCGCCGCAGGCGAAATCGTGCCCGGCCTGCAGGTGCTGGACGCCGTGTCGAACGGCACGGTCGAGATGGGCAACACCGCGCTCTATTACTACTGGGGCAAGAACCCGGCCTTCACCTTCGGCACCTCGCTGCCGTTCGGGCTCGACACGCGCCAGCATATTTCCTGGCTGCTCACCGGCGACGGCCAGGAACTGCTCAACAATCTCCTGAAGGAATATGGCTGCTATAGCGTGCCGACAGGCTCGACCGGCGCGCAGATGGGCGGTTGGTTCCGCAAAGAGATCAAATCGATGGAGGATCTCAAGGGGTTGAAATTCCGCGTCGGCGGTTTTGCCGGCACGATCATCGCCAAAGTCGGCGGCGTGCCGCAGCAGATCGCGGGCGGCGACATCTATCCCGCTCTCGAGAAGGGCACGATCGATGCGGCCGAATGGGTCGGTCCCTACGACGACGAGAAGCTCGGCTTCGTGAAGGTCGCGAAATACTATTACTACCCCGGCTGGTGGGAAGGCACCGGCCAGGGCCACAACGTGATGAATATCGAGAAGTGGAATGCGCTGCCCAAGCACTATCAGGCAGCGATCGAGTCCGCCTCGCGCGACACTTTCACCTGGGTCACCGGCAAATATGACTTCGTCAACCCGCCGGCCTTGAAGCGGCTCCTGGTGGCGGGCGCGATCCTGAAACCGTTCCCGCAGGACGTGCTCGAGGGCTGCTACGCCGCCGCAAACGAAATCTATGCCGACCTGTCCAAGAGCAATCCGCATTTCGGCAAGATGTATTCGTCGCTCTCCGCCTATCGCAGCGAGTCGCTTGCCTGGATGCAGGTGGCAGAGCTCTCCTTCGACAGCTTCATGATGCGAATGCGCACGCGCACCTGAAACGCTTCGAAAATAAATTCGGAAATCAGCCCCGGAGACTTCTTCGGGGCTTTTTCCTTCTATGGTCATTGCCGCGCCTGACCCGGCAATCCACCTCCTGACAAGACTCTTGGCCGATGGATGCGCAGTCCCTCGCCTCGCCGAAGGGGGCTCGCCCCGCAGGCGGGTCGAGCCCGCGCAGGACGAGCGGGGTTCAGTTCTGGTCCTCACCCATGATCGCGGCGAGCTTTTCGAAATATTTGGCGACGAGATCGATGTTGCCCTTGTGCTCGATCGGCGGCTCCGGCTCCTTCAGCGCCGCGTTGAGGTCGTCAAGCGCGTCCTTCTTTTCCTTGGCCGACATCTTCTTGTCCGCCTCGACAAGCGCTATCTGCGACTTGATGACGGCCTCGGAGCCGACATATTTCTTGGTGGCGGGATCGAAGCCGCCCATCACCAGGCTGATGTTATCCATGACGGTGTTGTATTCGTCGTAGCTCGCAAAGCCGTATTTCTTGGAAACGGCTTCGAGCTGCGCCAGAACTTTCGAATCCGGCCTTGCATCCTGCGGCAGCTTCGAGGTGATCGCATCCATATCCTTCTGCGCCGCGATCACGCCTTCGATCTGCTTGTCGGTCAGCGCGATCTGCTTCAACGCCGACGGCTGGGCGGGCTGCGGCGCAGCCTGCGCCGTCTGGCTCTGTGCGAACGCAGGAGCGGCAACGACCGCCGCGGTAGACACGGCAATGCAGGCAATACTCAAGGCAATAAGGATGGGGCGAAGGGAGGCGCGCATGGGAGTCTCCTCAAAGATCTGTTGGCGGTCGACGTCTCAAGACAGTCCTGCGTACGAATTTTGAAATGAACGGGTCCTGAACCCGAAACACAAGCCTGGCGGCCGATCATGGCCGAAAATCGCGAAAGCCAACGCATTCAAGCATAAAAAAGCGCCGCGTCCCGAAGGACGCGGCGCTTGTTCAATGACACGTGAAGAGGAGTTTGCTTGTCCTTGGCAGGCCTGGCAGCGACCTACTCTCCCAGGGCTTGAGCCATAGTACCATTGGCGCTGAGGAGTTTAACG
>Ga0335080_10001824_pt1 | contig 21223 bp, 18 predicted proteins | sample Lox_Sample_34_FD_206720 | JGI IMG/M metagenome (GOLD analysis project Ga0335080, IMG submission 206720) | Soil microbial communities from Loxahatchee National Wildlife Refuge, Florida, United States - Lox_Sample_3.4 | ecosystem: Environmental > Terrestrial > Soil > Wetlands | place: USA...
CTTGGCAACTTCACCTACGATCAGCGGTTCCCGGGGCAGTCCTACCAGGCAGAAACCGCGCTCAGCCAGAACTACTTCAGAGACTATGACCCATTGGTAGGCAGATATATTGAAAGCGATCCAATCGGGTTGCAGGGTGGTGTTAATACTTATAGTTACGTTGCCGCCAGTCCGATAATGCGCACAGACCCGAGGGGTCAGGACTACTGGATTGAAGGTCCCAACGATTCGGACCAAGGTGGCTTCGGACTTCACGAGAAGATCTGCGTCGGCAACCTGGGCGCCGACAGATATTGCATAAGCTTTGGCGATACCGTACCGATGTGCCCATTCAACTGTCCGGGTATCGTTTACGAGAATTCAGGTGGAGCGCCCAATCCGTTGAAAGGCAAATACCGATTTAGTGATGCATCCGTGGATGCCAAAATACGCGCAACCCTTAGTTCGCTGGTCGGAACTCCAGGCACTTACAATCTAATCGGGTTTTCTTGTCGAGACTTCTCAGAATATCTGTTTAAGAGATTCGCTTCCGAATATGGCGGAACGGCTGGACCTCCTCCAAACCCTCGCGCTGGCAGCAAGTAGTATGAGAGTTAACCTGAGATCGATGGGGTGGACAAAACTCTGCATCATTTGTGCCTGTCTGCTGGCGTTGCCAGCTTGCAGCCCGAACGTTGTCGGTACGCTTGAAAAGGACGGCGGTCCGTGGATGTTGGAAAGGTACGATAACGGGCGCTTGATACATTCCGAGACCGTGGATACTGGTTCCCGACGCCGAGCCGATATCATAAATTGGGCAAAAGCCAACGCTAACGGATGGCGCCCCTCGTTGTCGGATTACGCCCCGGGAGTCGTTGTGTTCAGTGCTTCCTTCAAACTGAACCTACGCTCAGGATTCGTGGTCTTTGGTCGCGGCCATCTACAGTACGAAAGATCGTTAGCATCAGATGAAGGGCGCAAGTTAGATGAGCTGTTAACTGATCGCGCTGAACACGAGAGTAAAAACTAATCGCGTTTGGCGAGGATCCGCTTTCGCGCGGATGGCATTGACCTGCCCACGGATGTACAAACAATTTACAAGCACACAGCTGCGTACACGCCGCGGAAGGTCTGGCGGCCGAGTGACAATGCACTTGAGTGGCGCTGGGATACGGATCCATTTGGGACACCTGACCCTGTTCCCGATTTCCGGACAGTTTAGAACTGGACTAAGCTGACTTCAGAAGTCCTCCACAACGGGAGAAAGAGGACCATGAAGGGCAAGCGATTCACCGACGAGCAGATCGCTTACGCATTGCGCCAGGCCGAGAGCGGCACACCGGTAGCGGATGTCTGCCGGCAGATCGGGGTGAGCGAGGCGAGCTTTTACCTTTGGAAGAAGAAGTACGCGAAGCTCGGGCTCACGGAGATTCGCGAGCTCCGCCAGCTGCGCGACGAGAACGCGCGCCTGAAGCGCCTGGTGGCGGACCTCACCCTCGATAAGCACATCCTCGGCGAGGTAGTCCGAAAAAAGCTCTGAGGCCAGCGCGCCGCCGCGCGCTGGCCCAGTGGATTCGGGAGCGTTACGCGGTGAGCATCCGCAAGGCAATCCGGCTTGCGCAGTTCTCGCACGGTGGTTGGTACTGCAAGAGCCAGGCTCGAGATCAGTCGGCGCTGCGCCTTCGGATCCGGGAGATCGCCCATGCAAGGCCGCGCTTTGGGTACCAACGCATCCACGTGATGCTCCGCCGCGAAGGTTGGCTGGTGAACCGCAAGCGCGTCTACCGCTGGTATCGGCTGGAAGGCCTGCAAATCCGCATGCGCGTGCGTCGTCGCAAGCACATGTGCCTGCACCGAGGTCCCGTACCGCAGGCGCAGCGCACGCACGAGCGCTGGAGCGCCGATTTTGTCCATGATCAGTTATTCGACGGGAGGCCATTTCGCGTGCTCACGCTCGTCGATCAGTTTAGTCGCCAGACTCCGCTCCTTGAGCCTAGTTTTTCGTTCTCCGGCCGCGACGTGGTCGCGGCCCTGGATCGAGCCATCGAACGGGCCGGCACGCCGGTGTCGATCAGGGTGGATCACGGCACCGAGTTCACCTCCAAGGCACTCGAGGAGTGGGCGTATCAGCGCGGCGTGAAGCTCGACTTCATCCACCCAGGAAAGCCGACTGAGAACGGACACATAGAGAGCTTCAACGGGCGACTGCGCGATGAGTGTTTGAACGTCACGCAGTTCCTGTCAATGGAGGACGCCCGCGCCAAGATCGAAGCCTGGCGGATCGATTACAATGGCCATCGACCACACAGCTCGCTCGGTCACCTGACACCGGTCGAGTACGCGCAAAAACGTCAGGAGCAACGGACTTCAGAAGCAGCGAATCTATAGCGTCGAACCGTCCAGGAAATGGGGCAAGGTCAGTCTCACCAATGGTGGGACTGGCTCGTGCCCGCGCCACGGGGGGGCAACAAACACGCGAAGGAGATATCGGATTACTGGCACGCCTACGCACGGTGCCAAACCGTACACAAATTGAAATGCGAGAATTGCCCGCCCAGCACCCCAGCTCCTGGAGTACCAGTGCCATTACCCGAATGGACGCCGGCTCCGGAGGCCGCGCCCGCACCGGCGCCTGCTCCTGAGTTCCAGTCGCCCGAATTCCTCTTCAGATTTCCGATTGAGGTCTTCTAGTGGACGGTGGGGGTAAGAGTGCTGTTACGGCCGAAATCGTTTACTCAGCTTTTGAGAGAGCCGGGTCAGAAGCCAACTTCTCCGTCCCAAAGGAGAGCGTACTCACATGGATGAGGACATCGGACCTTAGCGTAAGAGGCGTGCTCTACACGATGTTGACAACCCGAGATCGGGCGGCGTGCATAAGTCCTCCACTTAAGTATGAGGACTATGATCAATTCGTCTGGTCCTATCTGTTTGACTGCATCGAAAAGAATCCTGATGACGAATGGGCCGACTCCCGCTACCTGGCAGCGAATCAATTAGCTGCGTGGTTCGTTGGGTTCTGGACCGACGAGGCGGTTCCTAGGGATCGCCTCGTCGAAATCAAGGATATGTTGGCGAGGCATTACCAACATGCTAATTCCGAAGTGCGCGAAGCCCTGATTAATGGAGTGCTTGAGCACATCTTTGAACACCAGGGTGTTCCGGCCTTCTTTGCGGACTGGCAACGCGACGAGACTCTGTTGGTTGCATACAAGGAAGCTCAAGCGTGGAGCAGCCATCCGTTCAACGCAAAAGAGGATGATGATTGAGAAGTCCGGGATGGAGGAGTCGTCTTCTCGACGACTTTAAACCTCCATTAAAACGCCCAAGATTGCCGGCGGATCTTTATTGGGTATTCCTAACCGAGTTCAGCAGCCTGGCAACCCAAGATTCAGTGCAAATTCGGTGCAGTGCCTAACTCTCTGTCACTCGACTGCACGCAACCGCACACACGACATTCCTCTAAAATTCAGTTGTGTACGATCGTGCTTGACAGAGTGCGGTTGTGTATGCAGGCGTTAGATCTACGACTTTTAATCCGCCGGTCGACGGTTCGACTCCGTCACGCCCCACTTCAATTCTCTTGAAGATCAGGGAACTACGGGATTTTTAGAGAATTCATCTCTCAGATTTTGTGCAAATTCAGTGCAGTGAATTCCTCCAAGCCACTCGGGCACCGCGCATCAATGAGCAAAGCATTCAGTTCGAAATTGCAGTTGTAGATCGTGAATACCGTTTTGACTATCGCCTCTTCGTAAAGACTCGAGATCAGTGACTTTCACTCGCGTCCTTACGACCTACTCCGTTGAGGACGAATGATAGTGGTGACCGCCAGCCGTCACGATCGGCGCAAATGACGAATGTGAGTCGTTGCGTATGTTGCAAGAACAAAGTGGGGGCTCGGCGCATGCCTAAGTCGCAGGAGTAGGGGGGGACAGAAGCTCAGTGCCCCACTAGTTGCGTATGACTGCGCTGCACAGAGTGCCGCAGTGTATGCATGCGTTAGATAGGGGACTCTTAGTCCGTTGGTCCGGCATTTCAACACGCGGAGCGGCAGCCTCATTAGGGCGTACCCATTATGGTGCTCCGAAACCCCAGTGGGTGTCGCAATTCCAAGTCTTGTTACGCCAGCCACTTAGCGGGTCGCGACGATTGTCCCCCGACGTCCGGGGCACCGGTGTCCGTCGCGCGTAAGGTGTGGCTTCAAGGTAAGAGTACGTGTAGCTCGCGGAAACCGTCGGTGGCAGAAGTGGCATTCGACGATGTATTTGGTGCGGCGGCCAGCCGTTAACCGGCGCCTCGGTTGGTATGCGCGGGAGCGTCCTGCTGCATGCCGCATTGCCGCCACGATTGGGGCGGCGACCGGGCTGAGTTCAATGGCATGCCGCGGCGCAAAGGTTTGATCGAGTGCCTGGGCGCCTCGGATGCGGTCGACGCGATAAAACTTGATGTGATTGGCTGCGGTGTCGTAAGCCGCGAGGGAAACCGCACCCGCGCGGCTTCGTCGCAGAGAATAGGGTTCCACCGTGGGGCTTCGTAGCTCGCCACGCTCGTTGATGTACTGCAGTTTGACAAGCTGGCGATTCTGAGCGGCGAATCGTATAAGTTCGAGTGAAGCCGCTCTTCCACCGAAGTTGCCAAGCCCGCCAAAGCCCGGTCGTAAGACCTCAACCCCGGCTGCAACCTTCACAGGCACAGGCGCCGCGGCTGGTGCTTGAGCGGCAAGCCAAGTGAATACACCCGGTAGCGCATCCCAGAAAGAGACGAAGGGGGGCAGTTGCGGGAGTTGATGTCCTAGCATGCCCTCCCAAGTGCCAATCACCGTATCGCGCGCAGCGGCAACCATCTCGAGCGTAACAATTCCGATGCCCTTGAAATCGCATTTGCGCCTAAGGTGATCGCGGACCTGTGCAGGTTGGGGCGCATACTGACCGTTCCGATGCAACTGAATGACATCGTAAAGATCGCGCGCGCGGGTGCGCTCGCCGAGCGCGCGCAGTTTCTCGGCGAAGAGTTCGTGGTAGGAATAGCAGAATGCCTCGATGCCGCCTTCGGGTGCATCTGAATAGGGATGACTCACAGGACGCCAGACACCCGCATCAAGCACAATCTCATCGGCCGTGAGATCGAGTCTTACCGCGGGGAGGTTGTTGCCAGTCTGAAAGCGGCTGCGGTAGTAAAGCCGTCCATCGCACGAGGGATTTCCGCGAGGGTTTGCATAGATGTCGAATCGCAGTCGATCTGCAGGAATCTCGATGCCAGCTTCCTCATAGATGCGCGCCGCGACTTCTGCGAATGCGACCTGAAGGAATTCGGGGTCGATATGTGTGGCACGCAATAGTGTGAAATCGAGATCTTCAGAGAATCGGTACGTCTCGAAGTAACACTTCTTGAGGCAAGTCCCGCCCTTGAAGAGCCAACGCTCGCGGAGCTCCGCATGCTGTGAAATGCCGCGCAAGATCCATCCAAGAACATAATCTTTCTCAACGACGGGACCGGTAAGACCCGTGGCGTTGGCAATCGCTAGCAGCTCATGGCGGTCAATCATCCTTGAGCAGTCTCTCCCAGGAGGCAGGCAGGCGCAGCTGCCAGCGCTTGGACACCCTCGCGGAAGGGAGCGCCGGATCGAGCGCAGCAAGCCCCAGTGTGACGGTGCTCGCACACGCGGCCAATAGTTTTTGGGGCCCTTTGGCGACTTCGGTAAGAAATCCGAGTCGCTTTGAGGCTGCGGGAACACCTAAGCGTCGCGCGTAGTCGAGCAGACGCTCCGCGTCGCAGTCCTTGCGCCTGAAGTAGGCTCGAAGGCAGTGCATCACATGCTGAATGCCACCACCAAGGCTCGGATCAGCACAAAGATCGAGGATCGTCTTGTGGACGTCCGAGACTAGAACACGCGTGCCGTCGCGCCACTCGACCTGAGAAGCAAAGAACCAGGTTTCCCCGACGTGCCTGGCCCGAATTGCTGCACCGGAGACGAGTAGCTGCGAATTGCGGACACGGTCAGTCGTGCAGACAAGAATAGTCTTAAAGACCTGCTCGGTAAGGCCCCAGTGCTCTGCGGCACTCCAGCCGCCGACGTAGGCACGCCTGAAAGTGGCGCTCACGAGCACCCACGGATCGGCAATCACTTGATCCTGGTTCATCGCGGCGGGCGGTACTACTGCATACGTGCCGCGCCGTATGCGCCGCAGATATCCCTGCTTCGACCACCGTGCGAGCTGCTTGGCGGTCCGGCTACGGTCCCAGCCGAGCACCGCTGCGGCGGCCGACACGTCGAGCAGAGGTCGGGCGCGAGCAGCTACCTGGGCGAGCCGACGGCGTGAGGCGGTTAGCCCTGGGTGTGTTGAGTGCCCCATAATTCTCATTATAGAGGAATTACTGGCCTTGTTACACACCTTAGCAGCCCCAGATGCTCGCATCTATATCCGGATCTCCCGGGTCCGGAATCCGCTGCTGTCAGGCTCTAGGGGCGCCTCGCGTCGGCACAACCGCTCAGTACGAGCTGTCTAGAATCTCACATGCGCATCAGACTCAAGCCGCACTGCCTGGGTTCTGTTTTCAGTGCTTCAGAGTGTTCAACTGATCGAGATATGCGCATTCATCGCACAGGTGATTTCGAAGGCCGGCAAGTATCGCCTCCTGCGGAACCCCTACGAGATCCAGATACAAGGCCCGAAGCAGATGCTTCATCCTAACGCCGGCTCGATGCATTTCGATGCCCTCCAATACGGAGCTCCGCTCGGCCTCATCCCAATGTGTGTAGTAGTTGCGGGTCACGATCCACGTGCGCGGCACTGATGCGCACGGGCCGAGGATTTTCTTTCTAAGCTCTTGTTCCAAGCGCCCCACCAGGGCATCAAGTCGCTTTCGCAGTGAAAACTCGTAGCCGTACCGGATCTTCGATTTCAATGCTTCCCGATGATCTTCATTAACTGAGAGCGGGATCGCCTGGACGAGCGTCTCACGAACGGGTTCGTAGTCATTCTTCGACATATAGGATCCGCCGGTAATGGCGCGGTGGAAGCCCTCGAGTGCCTGCATCAGTGACAAGAACTCCACATGCAAGAAGAGTCCCTCCGAATAGAGAACGCCGAGTGCTAATTGACTCGGCATTGCCACGCGGTCGTAGAGATCAAACCATTTGGAGAATGCAATGCCGGCATCGACTTGCATCTTCGGACGAACCAGAAAGAATTGCCCGGCGTGGTCACGCGGGCAGAGCTTCGCTTCGCGCAGAAGCACGAAAAGTTCGCAATCGTTTTCGTCTGGCGCAGTCTTCAATGCAATTTGATCGGGACCCATTGGACAGCCTGCCACTATCGCAAGGAGCGTCGTGGCGCGACTCAAGCGATCGACCAGCCACTTGAGCCCCCGGGGCTCAGCGGGGCAAATTCGGAGGTAACCGAATGTGGTAATCGAATAGCGGGAGTCGGGATCCCCAGTGCACTCACGACCAATCCCAAAACCTATGATGCCTGGCACCGCGGCGACGCTAAAGGTTTCCTCAGGTACGTTCGGGAATTCCAACGTCACGCTGCAGGGAGCGGTCTCGGTCTTATGGCGCACGGTCTGTCGCGCGCCGCTCGGACCAAGCCAAATGGAAAGACCGGGGATCCGTGCTTCAATCTGCGTAAAGCAACTTTCGGGTGTGACGTGCGCGCCGACGACCATCCAACTCGAGCGCACAATCTCAGTCTCGCCAACACCGGCTGTCCCGAGCGCGATCGGGCTACGAAAACCTGTTCCGGCAAGTAATGAAACCAGTTCACTTTGTGTAGTCGTGCCGTGAATGACAGCGTACGCCTGGCTCTCGTCGGCGAGGACACTGCCATGCAGTGACGTGAGCGCAGAGTGCAACTCCAGTGTCGCGCCGCGTTCTTCCCACTTCAGCGTGCCGGGCTTCTTGTTAGTCTGATCCCTTTCCGAGGTACCCGGAATCCACCATTCCCCGGTCACGGTAAACGACTCTTGTATTGAATGCACGGTCATTAAATGCCATCAGGCTCTCGTCGCTAACTGCATCTTCTGGCGGCGAAGCCAGCCTTCCTGCCCACGGGCCAGTGCAAATCCTGCCCTCCTCAATGCTTCCTTACTCTACGCTACGGACAGAGGCAACACGACGACTAGGGCTTCCGTCATTAGCCATTCTCAATGAGCGCCCCTTTTTTATCTTACTCGGGAGCGCTCTCTCTTGGCTGCCGGTGCGCGTGGTGACCAGATTCCTGGACCGCACAGCCGAGCTCATTGCGAGCCGCGCGACTACGCGACTATGAATGCGATTGTTGTTCGTACAGTGCCGCAAGGCCCTAGGGTCATCAGCGACTAACGATTGAAATAGCGCTCGCGCAGATGCAGCAGCGAGTGCGATCCGCGAGTTAACTTAGTGCAGGTATTGTTTTTCCAAGACGAAAAAAGAGTGAGAGGGGCTCAAAAGCCGCGACAGCTAGTTAGAAGGGATGGACGATTTGCACCTAACAGGGATGCGGTGCAAGCGACGACGCACAGCCTTAAGAACAATTCTAAGAATCGGGGGGCCAAGTGCCGTCGAGAAAACAAAGAGCGGAACGGCTGTTTCAGCTGTGCGCGCCTGCTGTAGTCGGCCTGATCTTTGCGTTTTGCCTCGTGTATGTAGGGCCTGATTGGTACGAAGGCTTTGTACGGTGGGTGCATCCGGACACCAAGAGCACGTCACCCAATCGTTGGGCAAGCGCCGAGCGATCGGTCAAGACCCCCATCACAATTACGCCCCCGAGACCGCTCGGAACCGATTCTTCGGTCTCTCCGACACCGCTCGCGCTCGTTCTGGTGAGCACCCAGTTGGGGCGCAACAGTCGCGAGGGATTCGCACAGATCGGGGTGAACGCCCTAAGTCCGCAAACCTATCAGGTTGGGGCGATTCTGGTGAATGGAGCACGGCTTACCGAGATTCACGACCAGTACGTGGTTCTCGAGCGGAATGGCAAGACCGGCCGGTTGAACCTCAATGAACCGTCTGGATCTTTGCAGGCGAGATCACCGTTGCTGACTGTAGGGGGTAATCCCAAGGCAGAAGAAGTGCCGGCCACGGCGGATCCGCTCGCGAAGTACGTCAGAACAAGTCCGCTGTTCGTAGGGAATCGGCTGCAAGGATTGGCAATGTATCCGGGCGCCGATGCCGAGCGCTTTTCAAAGATGGGTTTGCAACCGGGTGATCTATTGACAGAGATCGATGGCAGCCGGATCACTACGAGCCTCCAGGCAGTTGCTTCGCTACACACCCTCCTGAGTGGATCGACTCTGACAGTCCAGATAAATCGACAGGGTGTGGCGCAGACGCTATCTCTGGACGGTTCGATACTGCTCCCGCCGGCGCCGAAGCGCAGTAAGCCGCTTCCTTATTTTGAGGGCCTTGCCTCGCCCCTCGAGCGGTCTCTTTAGTTTCAAGTCTCCAGCCCGTAACAACAACAAGAAGTGACGCCACCATGAAGCGCCTGCTGTTCGCGGCTTTTTGTCTTGTCTGCTGGGGATTAGCCCAGGCTCAGTCCGAGAACCAGTGGAGCTCCCAGGACTACGATTTTTATGCCGGCGATTTCAACGGTGACGGGAGTACCGACATACTCTTTGTGGGCCGGGATCCCAGTCTTCCCAGCGGCATTATCCTTTCTGATGGCACCGCGCCGACGATCCTTGGACAGACCTGGGCGAGCAACTATCTCGGGATACCCTGGTCCTCTGGAGCCTACAGCGTAGTGGTGGGCGATTTTAATGGCGACGGTAAGAGTGACATTCTTCTTCAGTCCAACAGCCCAGGCGACAGTTACCTTCTGTTAACGGACGCGTCGGGTGCCGTCAGCGGCATCAGTCAGGCGATCCCCGCGTACGCCATGGGGCTAGGCTGGACCGGCGATCAGCATCACCTAGTCACTGGCGATTTCACGGGAATCGGTCGCACAGGACTGTATTTCCAGCCGGTCGACCCGGCTGGCCTTAGCGCCATTGTAGTCCCCGATCAAAACGGTCAGTTCACATCCTCGGCACCTTCGCAGACCTGGTCCGATGGATTCGAGGGGCTTAATTGGTCAGTCTCCGAAGCACTGGTATACGCCGGGGACTTTAACGGCGACGGCCACGCGGATCTACTCGTGCAGTCGGTGCCAGCAAACTTGACCGATAACGGCAGTAGCTATCTCAGCTACGCACCGAACATGAATGGAGTGGCTGTCGCGCAATCGGGCGCTCAGCCCTTTGTCGATGGCAGCGTTCAGGTTTGGAGCCGAAATGCCTTTGGAGTGGACTGGTCACCGCTGACAAGCCAGCTCGTCGTGGCTGATTTCAGTGGAGACGGCCGAGCGGACGTGCTGTTTCAGCCGGTGGACGCGAGTGGTTCGACGAGCCTTCTCCTTGGGGACGCTCCCGGCCCGATCTTTGCGCTTGCCAATGGTTCACTACCGACGGACGTACCCTTGTCGGCCGATGCGGCAGTGCTGATCGCGGGGAACTTCGGCGGAGGCACGAGCGCTGGACTCCTCATTCAGTCCACATCACGGAGTGGAACAAATTCCGTGGCGCGAAACATTACGGCGGGAATTCACCCCCAGGCATTTAGTTTGCCCGTACTTACCTCGAGTTCGGTGCCAATGGCTGGGACACCTCCGCAGTCCTCAGGGTCATCATCGTTGGGTGCGCGCCCGGGCGGCGCACAAGCATTGGCGGCTACCGTGACTCCAACGTCGGCCGGCCGAACCGCCGCACAGTTCTCGGTAACCCCCACCGGCGGCGCTGCATACAACATCCCTCTCTGGTCTCCACCTGGAGCTCGCGGCATTGAACCGCATCTCGCACTCCATTACGCGAGTGGGGGCCCGGACGGTCCTATGGGACCGGGTTGGTCGTTGACCGGTCTCTCCGCGATTGTCCGTTGCGGAAAGACCTGGGCGTCCACGTCTGGGGCTCCTGGACCGATCTCGCTGGTTACCAGTGATGACGTCTGCCTTGATGGAAACCGTTTGCGCAAGACCAGCGGCACTCAGCTAGTCGCCGGATCGACGTATCAAACTGAAATTGCCGACTTTTCTCTTGTTACGGCCTACGGAGCGCAGGGCAACGGCCCTCAGTACTTTATCGTTCAAGGTAAGGACGGTCGTTACTACGAATACGGCAACACAGCGGACTCTCGAATCTTTGGATCTGGCGCAACGACTCCGTATGCGTGGGCACTGAACAAAGTTCGCGATCGCCAAGGGAATAACATGGCGTTCACCTACACCACAGGCGCCACGGTCGTCACAATTTCGAAAATTCAATACACCGCGACCCCCGGAACTAGCAATCCGGCACCCTATGAAGTCGACTTCAACTACGTCACCCGCACGGGCGGCTCGGTTATCTCGAAGTTTGTTTCAGGTAAAGTCGTTACGCGCGCGCAACAGCTAGACAACGTTACTGTCCTGGCCAGCAGTGTGATCGTGCGCAAGTACCAACTGGGGTATGCCGCTTCCGCGACAACGAATCGCCCGTTGTTGCAGACACTCCAGGAATGCGGGGGCAGTGCCGGAACCGACTGCATTAGGCCGAGCACCATCGCTTATCAGCCTGGAGCGAGTTCGTGGGCCACAAGTGCGACGGGTAGCGGGCTGACGGGGCAGTATGGATTTTTGACGCCGGATCTGAATGGGGATGGTATTCCCGATGCTTTGTACGGCAAGCTTTCGGGGAGCAACATAGCTTGGTACGCGCGCATCGCGACTATCTCTGGATACGGAGCCGAGATATCTACTGGCGCAACTACGAGCGCGGCGGCGGGATCGCAAGCTCTCGTGCTGGGCAACCTTGATGGGACCGGCCGGGCAGAGTTCCTGGCGCCCGTAGGTTCGACCTTATACGCTTATAAGTACAACACCAGCACCGGAAGCTTCGCGAGCTCAAGCTCCGGTGCCCCTTCGGGTGCCGCTCACTACGTGCTGGATTGGGACGGCGACGGACTGCCTGACTTGGTTGAGTACGGGGGTGCCGTAGGCAATGCAGTCACGGTGCGCCGGAATGTCACCGCGGTTGGCGGCAATGTCGCTTTTTCGAGCACTGTTCAAACAGTGTTTTCAGGAAGTGATCAATTGCAAGTTACGGATCCGGCACTTCCGGTCGATTTCAACTACGACGGACGCGGGGACATGCTTGTGCGTACCTTTCGTCAAGGCCCGCATGGCTCAGTCATCTACAACGACTACACACTACTATCTAACGGCTTCTCCGCTGCTCCAACGCAAATAAATCTAAATGCCGCGATCGACAATGCCACGGAGGGACCTGGAGCGGCAACGGTTCAAGTGGGAGACTGGAACGGCGATGGTTGCACCGATCTCGTGACACCGAAGGTGGTATTCATCTCGGATTGCACCGGGAATTTTACCGCTTTCAACAGCAATATCCCGCTGCTAACGGGGAATAACGTTCCTTATCCGTACCCAATGCAGCTACTCGACGTCGATGGCGACGGGCAAATGGACCTTGTATATCCGAATCCGGCAACGAACACGTTGTACGTGGCCAAGTCCACGGGGTCGGGTATTGGGACAGGCACTAATACGGGTATCTCGTACGCAACCTCAAAGTACTTTGGAGCCTCAGATCGCAACGGGGATGGTCAACTCGATCTAACACTGGTGGACTCTGGTGCTGGCTATGCGGTCAGTTATTTCCTGCATAACGCACCGAATGCTCCGGCAGATCTCGCTACTACATTCAGCGACGGTTTCGGGATTGCGTTTTCTCCAGCCTACATAAGTATCGTCCAGGGAAACTATCTCCAATACACCGACGCGGTATTTCCCGAGATCGACTTTCGAGGTCCGATGTACGTCGTCTCGGGATTCACGGCGTCCGATGGAAGAGGAAGTACGTACACCGATTCCTTCTACTATTACGGTGCACGACTGCACCTGCAGGGCCGCGGCCTCGAGGGGTTCTATGCGGTTCGACACCTTGACCAACGCGCCGCCACCTATCAGTACTCTTATTACATCCGTAACTTTCCGTATACAGGAGGTCTCCTCGAAGTCGACACCGTCAAATATTCCGACGGCACTACGTACCTCGCGAGCACTCGAAATGGGTGGACTTCGCTTACGCCGGGCGGCCTTGTGGGCACTAGCTGTTCGACCTGCTACTACCCGTACATATCAGAGGCGAAGGTCTATCAATACGAACCAGTTACAAAACCCGGTGGTTTTACCAGTGCCACTTCGAATGCGGACACCGTCTACACGTATGATGTGTACGGCAACCTTACGGATACGAAGACGACAACCACAGACTCGGATTCCGACGCGCCAGCCTCTCCGTTTAATGGACACTCATGGATCACAGAAATAAGAAACACGATTACAAACGACAACTCGGCAGCCAACTGGTGCCTGGGACGTCCCACGACGACCACCACTACACAGACGGCTTACCTCCAAACCGCGCTAACGCGAACCGTCGGGCACACCATCGACTATTCCAATTGTCGCGCCACTGTCGAGACAGTTGAACCAAATGACCTTCATCTGAAGGTCATAACAACCTTCACGTTTGATTCCGCGGGCTGCGGAAACACCACCAAGGTGTCCGTGGTCGGCCTCGACAGCAGCGGCAATCCGATGGCTGCACGTAACACGACAACTGATTGGGCCACACGGTGTACGTTCCCAGAGAAGGTTACCAATGCGCTCAATCAGATGAGTCAGACCAACTACAACTATAGTTTCGGTCTACCGCAATCAAGCGTTGATCCGAACGGCATAACGACGGCCGCCTGGTTGTACGACAATTTCGGGCGCAAGACGAAGGAAACCCACGCGGATCAGACCTATACGAGCTTTGGGTATGCTGATTGTGTGTCGACAACGTGTTGGGGCCTCAACGACCTCAGATTTCTAGTGGAAGCATGGAATTACACCTCGGACGGGACTCAACACGGGACGGACTACAAGTACTTTGACGGATTAGATCGGCAGCGCTACGACGAGCTTTACCGGCCCACCGGAGTGTGGACCGTCGCCATTTTCTTATATGACAGCTTGGGGAGGAAGTCGACTGCATACGTCCCGTATTCGGGGTCTAGTAACAACGGTTACAACACGTACACGTATGACGTAGCGAGTCGCTTGACCTCGGACGTTCTGTATACACCGTCGGGCACTCAGTATCGGTCAATTGGAGTTGCGTATTACGGACAGACAATCGTTATCACCGACCCGAACTCGCACTTAACTACAAAGGTTACGGATGTCGCCGGCAAGATCAGACAAATCACCGATGACGGATCGAACGGGACCGCCGCGGGCACGACGAAATATACGTACGATTCGTTTGGGAATTTGACCAACGTACTCGATGGGACGAATGTCTCATCGAGCTACAGCTACAACATCCGAGGCTTTAAGATCAGCTCGGCGGATGCCGATGCTGGGAACTGGGCATTTACACCCGACTCCTTAAATGAATTGGTTTCTCAGCTAGATGCAAAAGGCCAGACGATTAGCTTTGGATATGATCTGCTCGGCAGGATGATCTCCCGTCAGGAACCTGAACAAGCCACGCCCACGCAATGGTCCTATGGCGCATCGGCGGGGAGCCACAATATCGGGCGGCTTGCGAGCGTAACGAAGCCGGAAACGCCTAGTGCCTACACGGAAACGTATACGTATGACGCGTATGGCCGCGTATCGACCGTGACCTACGCGGAAGACGCGGTCAACTATCAGTTCACATACGGTTACAACACGTGGGGGAAGATTGACACGATTAAATACCCCGTGAGCACGAGCGGATTCCAGTTTGTGGTTAAGGATGCGTACGACAGCTGGGGCTACCTGAGTCAGGTCAAGGACAACGCGGCGGGGACCGTCTTCTGGAGTCTGGGGTCGACCAACGATTCGAATCTTCCGACATCGGAAGGCCTAGGGAACGGGGTTACGGTCTCAAGTGCGTACACATCCTACACGAACGAGATTACGTCCCGGTCTGAGGGAACCGGCGGCTCGACGACCAACCTACAGAACCTGACGTACGACTGGGATCCGGCGGGGAATCTGCGTAATCGCCAAGATCACATTCAAGCCCTTCAGGAAGTTTTCGCTCACGATTCAATGAATCGACTAACGAGCTCCACGCTCAATGGAACCACAAACCTCACGATGACCTACGACGCGGCCGGTAACATCACGTCGAAGAGTGATGTAGGTGCCGCAAATTACGTCTACGACTCAAGCCACAAGCACGCCGTTAAGACAGCAGGGTCTTGGTCAATGACGTACGACGCGAACGGCAACATGATTACCCGCGCCGGTGGCTCCATCACCTGGAAGTCCTACAACTTACCTGAATCGATTACGTCGGGCGGAAGTTCGGCACAGTTTTGGTACAACGCCGATCATCAACGATGGAAGCAGGTTGCGAACTACAACGGTACCACCGAAACGACGCACTATATCGGCGGTCTTCTGGAGGTGACGACTCGAGGATCTGGTTCGACGGAATATCGACATCAGATCCCAGCGGGAAGTAGCACGGCGATCTATACGCGCAGAACGGATTCCACGGCCGATACCTACTATGCAACCTCTGATCATCTTGGGAGTGCCGATCTGATCTTCGACTCCATAGGAAATGTCATGGCGAAGGAGAGCTTTACGCCTTTTGGTGCAAGAAGAGCTAGCAATTGGTCCAATCAACCCCCGAGCCCGTCGGATTTCACAGTCTTTGGGAACACGACGCGGAAGGGGTTTACGCGGCATGAAATGATCGATTCGGTAAACCTGGTGCACATGAATGGGCGCGTGTACGACCCGTACTTGGGGCGTTTCCTATCCGCAGACACTGTTGTTCAAAACCCTGCTGCCACGGAATCCGTGAATCCGTACGCCTATGCGTGGAACGACCCACTTAGATACATCGATCCTTCAGGACACGATTTAATTGCTGAAATATTTGGCGCCATTCTTGGTATTGCATTCGGTTGGGCGGCTTTCTACGAGCTGGCGTCGCTCGCCGCATCCGGTCTTGCGGGCGCGATGGCTGCGGGTGCAATTGCCGGATTTGTAGGAGGATTCGTTGGAGCATTAGTGGCGACAGACAGTATGTCGGCTGCGCTAACGGCTGGATTGATTGGAGCCGCCACAGGAGCACTCTTCGCCGGTGTTGGACAATATGCGGACGCGCCCCAGGCGAACTGGACTATTGGCGAGCGCACACTCGCACATGGATTGGTCGGTTGCGTAGCGGGTGTCGCAAGCAGTGGAAACTGTGGCAGGGGTGCGCTCAGCGCAGCGGCCGCTGAGTACCTCGGTAATCAAGTAGGGCACGTTGGAAATCCAGATTCACTGAGCAACTGGGGATTCGGCGGTGAGACAGCGAAATACGCGCTAATTGGAGGAATCACGGCGACCATAGTTGGCGGAGATTTCTGGGAGGGATTTGGAATCAGCGCCGCCGGGTACTTATTTAACGAATCGCAGACTCGGTTAAAGGCCAAGGATTTCAAGCTCTACTTGGTGGCGGAAGATGACACAATCCAAAACAAATTCGTTGGCCATGTGTTCTTGGGTGGAAGATTGCCGAATGGCTACGTCGAAGCGGTAGGGTTCTATCCGCAGAGTGACAGCCCTGCTGCATTGGTCGAGGGGGAGCCCGGTCAAGTACGTGACAACACTGCGGAATTCAAAGAAGCTCTGGCCGGCGATCCGCATTACTCGTTTAAAACCTACGATGTCGATCGGGCAACCTACTACAAAGCGATGGGCTTCATGAGATCGTATGATGCGACAAACAACTACGGCCTGTTCACGAACAGCTGCGTTACTGCGGCGTTCAGTGCCTTGAACTATGCAGGGGTCACGAATTCCTTCATTCCCAACATGGCAGCAGTCGCACCCCACCAAGTCTATATGGCGCTCAAGTCAGGCTTCTAGAATGGCGGCGATTCGACGGCGCGCAGTGGTAGGCGGCCTCGTGGCCTTGGCGAGCGGCGCCGATGCGTGTGCAGACTATGTGCAAGTCAAATGCGACGCAAATGATAAATATGTGGCGTTTATCATGATTGACGCCGCGGACCTAGGTAAATCGTGGCCGTACAAACACGTCGTAAGTTTCGAGGAAAGGGGTCTCGCGATAGGACTACCGCCGGTCTCGTACGCGCCCAAGTGGACGGACGTTGACACGCTCGTCTTCAAGGTACCCAAACCCGAAGCGGAAACAGGCATCTTGGAGTTCACTCTTGTGGGTGAAGAGCGCACATCGGCGAGGCGAATTGGCCTAGTCGAATACAGTTGTTGGAGTCACCTTGTGCAGTTTATTAGAGCCCATAACATTGCGGTCAAGGCTAAGACTGTCGTTGGTGAAGTGAGAGTCGCAAAGTGATCCGCATTCACCGGAAGATGTGCATGCCAATGAGCTGGCGGACCCCGCTTTCCGTGGCATTGTTCGCAAGAGGAAGCCCGCCGATCATTTGGGTCTGTTCTTAACCGCAATGTTGGCGCGGGTGAATCGAGGTCTGATCGCGTTTGAATTGGTATGCCTGGTCCCGGCAACGGTGGTTTGCGTCGTGTTCCTGTACTTTGTAATCAGCTCCGCGGCGAGTTTGCTGGGTGTTATTTCCGGTGTTCTATATCTCGTGGCGTTAGTGGCGCATTTCGCGACTTTCGACATTGGTCGCAAGTACGTAGGTGGGAGTAGTCTCGTCGCTGTGGACTCTGCCAGGTGGACGAGTGCAATGCTTGGAGCGGCGGCGGTTCTCGTTTTCTTAGCAATCCGTGTGCTATCTGGAAGCAGCGCTGAGGGTTTCGACATTGTTCCATACTTAAGCGCCTTCTTGGTGCCGCTTGCGCATTTGGGCGCCTCAGCATTTGTGTGGCGAAAATTAGATCAACTTTAAGGACCATCTGCATGATTGCCTTTGGAGCATCGCCAGTTGCGAGAGGCTTCGGCGCGTCGATCATTGGCATCGACCTTCATCGGCCACGCTGAGGTGAAGGGCTGGTTCGAGAGACGAGTCACTGAGAAAGAACGCGGAGTTGGTGAAGCAGCAAGATTGGCCGCAATCCGGACTGCAAAATTCTGTGCAAATTCTGTGCAGTGACTTCCTCCAGGCCGCTCGGCCACTGCGCATCAGCGAGCAACATGCAATTCGAAATCGCAGTTTGGGATTCCCCCGATTTTCCTGACACCGAGTTTAGGTGCGATGATGGCATCAGAGGTGTCGTATGGGGAAGCGGACCTTCACTCGAGAGTTCAAGCTTGAGGCGGTCAAGCTGGTTCGAGAACGTGGTGTAACCATTGCTCAGGCGTCCCGCGATCTGGGATTGCATGCCAACGTTCTGCGCAAGTGGGTTAAAGACCAGGCGATGCATGCGGATCAAGCCTTCCCGGGACAGGGGAAGCTGCGAGTCGATGATGCAGAGGTGGCTCGGCTGCGCCGCGAGCTCGAGAAGACAAAAGCCGAGCGCGACATTTTAAAAAAAGCGATCGGCTTGTTCGCCAAGGAACCACGGTGAAGTTCCGATTCATCGCAGGCCATCGTGGTATCTGGCAGACGCGGCAGATGTGCGCAGCACTCGGAGTGTCCCGGGGAGGGTTCTACGAGTGGATGAAGCGACCCGAGAGCCGTCGTGCGTGCGAGAACCGCCAGCTCCTGGTGCACATCCGTGCCAGCTTCGAGCAGAGCGATCGCACGTATGGCAGTCCGCGGGTCTGGCGAGATCTTTGCGCATGGGGCTTCTCCTGCGGCAAGCACCGAGTAGAGCGGCTGATGAGCGGCGCCGGCCTAAAAGCCCGCAGTAAACGCCGTCGACTGCCCTCGGACGCGGGAGTGCGGCCAGAGCATGCGATTGCAGCGAACGTACTGGATCGGCAGTTCGAAGCCACAGCGGCTAATCAGCGCTGGGTGGCAGACTTCACGTACATCTGGACTGAAGAAGGTTGGCTGTACTTCGCGGTCGTGATGGATCTGTTCTCCCGACGGATCGTCGGTTGGGCGATGAGCAGTGAGATGACCGCACAGCTGGTGACCGATGCTCTGGTCATGGCGATCTGGCGTCGTGGTAAACCGCAAGAGCTGCTGCATCACTCCGATCAAGGCAGCCAGTACACCAGTGAGCAGTTCCAAAGACTGTTAAGCGAGCAAGGCATCACCTGCAGCATGAGCCGTCGCGGTGACGTGTGGGATAACGCAGCGATGGAGAGCTTCTTCTCCAGCCTGAAGTCCGAGCGCGTCAACGGCAAGATCTACAGCACTCGTAACCAGGCAAAGGCCGATGTGTTCGACTACGTGGAACGCTTCTACAATACGCGGCGTCGCCACTCGACCATCGGCTTCGTTAGCCCGGCAGAGTATGAGCGTGCTTCGGAATGAAGCTTAGGACGGTGTCCGGGAAAACAGGGGAAGCCCAGGAACCAGATCTGATTGACTGGACTTTCGACTATGACGGTAACAGTGCCTAGGGGTTTATTTCCCTGGGATATATCTATACCCCCCAACGATTGTTAGACGGCCGCCTCACCATCCCAAGAGCCTGACGGCAACCAATGCGCAGCCGAACAAGAACACGGTTGTGCATATTGGGAAGATTCGGTCTGCAAACCAACGCGGTAAGAATATATCGGCAACGCTTCCATCTACTGCGCCAAGTCGCTGAGCAACCGTCGTGAGAGGGCAACGTCCACCGGACATGACCAGTACCAAGCCCTCAACGACTATTGCGGCTGCCGCAGCCCATGTCCAGGGTGTGACCCGATCCAATGCCCCTGAAGCGACGACGTAAAGAACGCAGCAGCTCAGTACCGCGAAGATGACCGTGTGGATCACCTTAATGTGGAATACCGTCAAGCGCATCGATAGCGTCTAACCAGGCCGTTCAACGGTGAAGTTGCGGGGTCGGGCACTCACGCGAGACAAGCGCCGCGGGCGCACACTGTCTTCGGGCGCCCGCGCGTAACCACCAGCCGCTCACGGACCCCTCCAACGATTGTTAGGCGTCCCAGCCTCAGTTCCGGTGCTCTCGGCAGAGCGCATGTGCCGCAATTGAATGAGGACCTCAGCGACAAGCAGGGGAATCGACCAGCAAAACCAAGCGGCGAGCTTTAATTCTTCCGAGGTCTGTACTCCCTTTGGGCTATGAACCCCGAAAGCATGCAAGACGTCCACAAATACGCGAAAGAATACGAACGCGGAAGCCACGACATAACTCCGGATCATCCACTCCTGATGCTGGTGAATACGGCGACGACGTATGGCCAAGTAGCCCATCCCTGTGGTTAGAGTCCATGCGCACGCCAGCCCCAGCAGCCCGCCCGCGAATACCCAATCACTAGGCAACTCCTTCACAATTAGATACAAGGCCCCTGAGAGACCGAGTACTGCCGCCCCAAGATAGATTCGTCCAAGCATTCGATGTAGTCGCAGATGTTGCCGTGTCAGGCCGAGCCAGAGCTGCATCGGGCCGATTAGCAACGCCGTTACGCCACCAACTAGATGCGCCCAGAGCGCATAACGCCAGGGCCAAAAATACTCGTAATGGGCCGGATCGACCGACGCGTAAGGACTAACGAATCGCCACAGGTACCACCCGACGACGACGGCGACACCCGTCAGGAATGTAACGAGTTTGGGCCGCCGTCGCAGTGCGGCATGTGTGTTCGAGATCGCGGTTGCGCTCACGGCCTCACCTCTAACGCCAAAGCCTCCCTGGGACGCCTACCGGTGAAGTTGATCGGCGGCACAGAAGCGTCCGAGCAAGCGCCGCGGGCGTACAATCTCTGCCGCGCCCGCGGCGAGTAACCGGCCGCTCACGGCCCCCTCCAACGATTGTTAGGCGGATGGCCCACGCTGACGCCTCAGTAACCACAGCGCCCAAACCGCGAGTCCCCCGCCAACGATGAACAGAGCCACGTTGCCCCCAAGAAACCACGGGTCCGACAACAGGTGCCCCTCGACAAACAGGCGAAGCAGGTGCGCGATCCCAACAAGGCCAAATAGAGCACCGGAAACGACGAGATAAGCCTTCATCTGAGGCGCTCCTTTAAGGTAGTGCGCATTCCGGCCATTCGCCTAACGGTGAAGTTGCGGCCCCCCCAGAGGCGCCCAATCGGACATACCGGCCGTTCACGTTCCCCTCCAACGATTGTTAGAAGTCGGCGCGACCGCTGCGCCCGCCATACGTACTCCTTACCCTAGCGCTGGATCAGAGTCGTCTGCAAAGCAACAGTCAACCACCGGCCATTGTCCTTGACATAC
>Ga0335080_10001827_pt1 | contig 21203 bp, 14 predicted proteins | sample Lox_Sample_34_FD_206720 | JGI IMG/M metagenome (GOLD analysis project Ga0335080, IMG submission 206720) | Soil microbial communities from Loxahatchee National Wildlife Refuge, Florida, United States - Lox_Sample_3.4 | ecosystem: Environmental > Terrestrial > Soil > Wetlands | place: USA...
GGGTCAAACAACTGCGGTTATCGGCGGTAATGCTCTGAAGGCAATTGAGAAACGCCGGTCGCGATGGGGTCACGATCGGCGCCGACTGGGACCCCACCGAAATAGAAATTCTGTCGTTCGCCACAAGGAATTCATGCCGTTACTTCAAGTGGCTTAATTCGGTGCCGATCTACACAGTATTTCGCCTCGAGCGCGTTTGAAGCGCTGTGCAGCGGCATGATCGACGCGGCGAGCTCGTTCACCGCGCAGTCGACTGCGGAGATCCGGTCAATCGCCGGACGGTCACGACGATGGATCTCGAGCGCCGCGTCAATGAGCGATATGCCGGCACCGCAGCACGCTGAGCTTCAGGCCGATAAGCGTCGAGATTTCGATACGGATAAGCCGGTCGAAAAGAGTGCTACCTCGCACGGTTCGATTGGGATTGAACCGCCCTTTCGAGAACCCAATCGGGCCTTTGATTTTAGTTGAGAGGATTAGCGGCGTCGTGAGATTTAGCGAATCAAAAAAACGCTGCGGTGCAAGCACTTCTTGGATTCTTCTAAAGGCGGCACGCCAAAAACCTTGGCGCGTCAATGAACTATCGAACAACCTATGGTGGCTGGGGCGGGAGGGATCGAACCCTGGAATAATCCGTTGCCGCACAGGGACTTTTCCCCTCCGGCCCGTCTACTTGATTCCATCTTTGATTCCAAAGCCCCCGCCCCCACCTTTCCCTCGCTTTAAGACGGTACTTGCGGGCGGATAGGCCTTGGAGCGGACGGATGAAAAACCCCCGGCTTCCAATTCTGGAGGCCGACCCGTCCAATGTTTCAGAGTTTGTTGCGGCCCGCCCCCTGCATGCCACTACGCGGGCACGAAGGCGACGAACGTGTGATCATGGTTTTACCGACACCGCATCCCCCGTGCGCGTGGCATTCAGGCCAAGTACGAGAACACTGAACGCGGCGACGGCACAAAGCACGGCGAGCGGCAGCATCCCGAGCACGAAGCTTCCGGTGTGCTCCTTTACCAACCCGACGACGTTCACCATCAGCGCTCCGCCGATCAGGTTGGAGATCGCGTTGATGCCTGCCAGGCCTGCCGCGAGTGTGCTCGCCGAAAGCCAGCTTGCCGAGAGAGCCCAGAAGGGACCCTTGAAGGCGTAAGCTCCAACGAGGCAGCACGTGACCATAATGACGGTTGGGATCACGGCAGTTCCAGTCAAACCGAGTGCCGTAAAGCCTGCCGCGGCAAGCAAAAGCGGAATAGCGGTGTGCCATCGGCGCTCGCCGCTCGTATCCGAGTGGCGTCCCCAGAGGACCATAACTACCGTCGCGATGCCGTACGGGATCGCGTTAACGAATCCGGTCTGCATGGTCGTGAGACCAAGCGACTTCAGGAGTTGCGGTTGCCAGACCGACAATACGCTGCCAGTCGCCGAAGCGCCGGAGCAGACCAGAGCCATCACGAGGAAGTATTTATTGGTCGCCAGCTGCCACAATGAGAGATGCCCGACGGGCTTGCGCAATGCTGCTTCAGCTTCCATGCGCCCGGTCAACCATTCCCGCTGCTCGACCGTAAGCCACGACGCCTGCGCCGGCTTATCCGTCAAGACAAACAAGCAGATAATGCCCAGCAATATGGTTGGCACGCCTTCCAAGACGAAAAGCCACTGCCATCCGCGCAGACCGAGGGTGCCGTCTAACTGGAGCAAACTTACGGACAGAGGCGAACCAAGGAAGGTCGCAAGGGGAATCGAAACCGTAAATGTCGCCAGGATGCGCCCGCGATATTGAGAGGGGAGCCAATAAGTCAGATAAAGGATCGCGCCAGGGAAGAAGCCTGCCTCCGCCGCGCCAAGAATGAAACGCATGACATAGAGCGAGTTGGGCCCCACCACAAAGGCCATACAGGCAGTCACGAGGCCCCAGGTAATCATGATGCGTGCAATCCATCGCCGCGCTCCGTATTTCTGCAGAGCTAGATTGCTTGGCACCTCGACCAGAAAATAGGACACGAAGAACAGACTGGCGCCGAACCCGAACATCGCCGGAGTCAGCCCCAAATCCTTGTTCATCTGCAGCGCCGCGAAGCCGATATTTACGCGATCAAGCAGAGCGAAGAAGTAGCAGATCATCAAAAACGGAACGAGGCGCAAGAGCACCCGGCGCATCGTTGCTTTTTCCATCTGATCGAGATCAGTCAGCACGGAAGACACGGTCCGCTCCTATATCCAAAATTACTCGGCTGCCTTTTGGCTGGCCGCGCGCTCCTGCATCTTTTCCACGATCGCATCGATGGCGATCTTGTAGTTGGCTGGCACAACGCCCTTGAAGTGGTCCTTCAAACCCAGGCTTTCCTTCCAGCGCAGGCGGGCCGCGATCGCGCGCGCCATGATTGGCTCGATACCGGCGTCCTGGACGGCGTCCGCCGACATTTCGAGTTCCTCGGCGCGGCGCTTGGCGTGGATCACGCCGGACGGCGTGAGGCTGTGGACGGTATCCATAAAAGGCCGCGCCAGCGTCTTGGAGGCGGACGCAAGGACGACCTCGTCGATCCCGTATTGACGGGCCGCGAGCAGCATCTCATCCGTCAGTGCCTCGATGCCCTTGATGAGGACCGAGCGGATAATCTTGATGCCGGATGCGGTGCCGAGAACCGGACCCATGAAATCGATCTGCATGCCCCAGGGGACAAGCCAATCCCGAACGCGCTCGCCGGCGGGACCGCTCGACAACATGCGCATGGAATAGCCTTGCAGCGGCGTTCCTTCGATCGAGCCGTCGCCGAGAAACGCGCCGCTCGATGCCAGCTTGTCCGCAACGCTCTTCTTGATCTTCGGGGTGGCTGACGCGAAGTCGAGAAACGTGTGCTTGTTGCTGAGGACCGGGGCGAAGGAGTCAGCACTCTCGAGCGAGCAGGAGCCCGGCGTGACGCTGAAGATCAGCTCGACGGCGTCGCCGAGTTCCTTGTTGGATTTGACGAGGGTCACTCCGGCTGCCTTGGCGCGGTCCTGAATGAGGTCCGCGTAAGGCCCGTTGAACGCGTACTTGTCGTAGCAGAAGACTTGCTGCAGGCCGGCCTCGCGCAGGCCCTTGCCAACGGTGCTGCCGATCTCGCCATAACCAACGAGGCCTAAACGAAACTGTTGCTTTTCACTCATGTCCAACTCCTTCGATTAGAATTTAGGGTTATGCGCGTGCGGTCGTGGGCGAAGCCACTCTGCTCTCCTGCAGACTGACGCCAACGAACCGAATGAGGATTGCCGCGAGCAGGAGGAAGGCGGCGACCGCGATGAGGGCCCAGGAGAAACTGCCGGTGGATTCTCGGATGATGCCGATGAGGTAGGGACCGACGAACCCGCCAAGGTTTCCGATCGAGACGATCAGGGCGAGACCGCCCGCGGCCGCACTCCCCGTCAGGAAGCTCGACGGAATCGGCCAGAATGTGGATTGGTAACACATGATCCCGACGACGGCGCCGGAGAGCGCGATGATTGAGATCGTCGCGGACGATGAAGCGTAACCACACGCCACCAGCGCTGCTGCACCTACGACGAGAGCTGAAGCAACAAACCAGCTCCGTTCGCCTCCCCGGTCCGAAATACGCGCCCACAACATCATAGCGACGGCGCCGCAGATGTAGGGAATGGCGGCGAGAAAACCGACCGTCACGACGCCGAAGCCGAATCCTTTCAGGATTTGCGGCATCCACAGGCCCAGACCAACGGAGCCGATGATGGCGCAGAAATTGACGACCGCGCATACGAGGACGCGCCAGTTCGTAAAGGCGTCCTTCAAGCTTGAGGCATGCTTCGAGGCAATGGCTTGACGCTCGCTCGCGAGAACTTCACCGAGCCAGGCTCGCTCCTCGGGGCTCAGCCATTTCGCTTGCTCGGGCTTGTCGGTGAGCGTGAACAGACAGACGAAACCAAGAATAGTAGCTGGCAGGCCTTCAAGGACGAGGAGCCACTGCCAGCCGTGCAGGCCGGCGACGCCATCCAGGGCGAGCAGGGAACTCGAAAGCGGATTGCCAATGATATTCGCGATCGGGATGCCAAGCAGGAAGGCTGCGGTTGCGGTGCCTCGGGCGCGGGCCGGAAACCAATAGGTGAAGTAGAGAAAGACGCCGGGCGTGAAACCCGCCTCGCCGATTCCGAGCAGGAAGCGCATAACGCCGAAGCTGGTTGGGCCGGCTGCAAAAGCCGTGGCCGCGGACAGCAAACCCCAGGTGATCAGGATTCTTGCGATCCATTTGCGGGCGCCGACCGCTTGCAGAGCCAGGTTGCTCGGCACTTCCGCCAAAAAATAGCCGAAGAAGAATAGACCAGCGCTCCAGCCGTACTGAGACGGCGAAATCCCGAGATCGTGGTTCATCGTCAGGCTGGCGACGCCGACATTCACCCGGTCGAGATAGGCGACGACATAACAGAGCAGCAGGAACGGAACGATACGTCGAAGCACCTTCGACAGGATCCGCTCTTGTTTGGGTGTGAAGCTGGTACCGGCCGAACCGGCGGAGCCAAGTGGCATTCCCTCCTCCCAATCGGCCTGTGTTTCCCGGCCTTCTTGATCCATAGCTCAACAACAGACGACTTGCAATCCATTTTGAAACGGTGTTTCATTTTAGTGGATATGGACTGAGGCCCGGCCTTCATGGCACCTTGGCCGTGTTCCCGCGAAAAGTGCTGAACCGAAAGCGAGTTACGGCACGCAGAGGACAGGGAGCGAAGATGCTGCCACGCGTTTCGAAGATGCTGGCCCCGGCTCCGTTGCATACCGACCTGATGGCTGAGCTTCGCCTGCGCGGCTTTGAGGGAGACTTGGCACCGGCCTACGACGAGCGGATTGTCTCTGCAACGGATAACTCGATCTACCAACTGCTCCCACAGCTGCTGGTGTTTCCACGCACGATCGAGGATCTGGTGCGCATTGCCCGTGCCGCCGCTGAGCCTCGCTTCGAGGATATTGTGTTTGCGCCGCGCGGCGGTGGAACCGGCACCAACGGTCAGTCGCTGACGGACGGCACGGTGGTGGATGTCTCGCGCCACATGAACCGGATTCTGGAAATCAACCCGGCGGAGCGTTGGGTGCGCGTGCAGGCCGGCGTTGTGAAGGATCAGCTCAACGCCGCCTTGGCCGAACACGGGTTATTCTTCCCGCCCGAACTTTCGACCTCCAATCGTGCGACCATCGGCGGCATGATCAGCACCGATGCCAGCGGCCAGGGCTCTTGTCTCTACGGCAAGACGCGCAACCACGTTCTCGAGCTGACGACCGTTTTGCTGGATGGCACGGTCTGGACGTCGCGACCGATGAACGATGACGAGCTGCGGCAGGTTCAACAGCGAGCGGACCGTGTCGGCGCGGTTCACCGGGTGGTCGATAGTATCCAGCGCGAGCAGGCGGATGCAATTGCGGCGCATTTCCCGAAACTGAACCGCTGTCTGACGGGCTACGATCTGGCTCATATCCGCGACGACCGCGGCCGCTTCAACCTCAACTCGGTCCTTTGCGGCAGTGAAGGCACGCTGGCGCTGATCGCGGAAGCGAAGCTGAACGTGGTGCCAATTCCGAAATGCAGCGCTCTGGTCAATGTGCGCTATGACAGCTTCGATGCCGCCCTACGAGACGCGCAGGAATTGATGCAGTTCGGCGCGGCCTCGATCGAAACCGTCGACTCGAAAGTGCTTGGCCTTGCACAGGGTGACGTCATTTGGGATTCCGTTCGGCAGTATTTCCCGGAGGATGAGGGCCAACGCGCCACGGGTGTCAATCTCGTCGAATTTGTCGGCGACACCGACGTGGAAGTCGAGAGCCCGGTCGGCCGCATAACAGAGGCCTTTGCATCAGCTAATCATTCACACGGCCGGCGCGGCTTCACGGTGGCGCGCGGGCACGCCGATGTGAATGCCATTTGGGAAATGCGAAAGAAGTCGGTTGGCCTGCTCGGCAACATGCAAGGTGACAAGCGGCCTATTCCTTTCGTGGAAGACACGGCCGTTCCGCCGGAGCATCTGGCGGATTACATCACCGAATTCCGCGCAGCACTTGACGCCCGCAGGTTGACTTACGGCATGTTCGGTCACGTGGATGCAGGCGTGCTGCATGTCCGGCCGGCCATCGATATGAAAGATCCGGAGCAGGAGACCCTCATCCGGGAGGTGACGGAAGACGTCGTCCGGATCACCAAGAAATACGGCGGCCTGCTTTGGGGTGAGCACGGCAAAGGCGTGCGTTCGGAGTTCTCACCGCGCTTCTTTGGCCCGCTCTACCCGGCCTTGCAGTCGATCAAGGCGGCGTTCGACCCCCGCAATCAGCTCAACCCCGGAAAGATCGCGGCACCCGCAGGCGGGCATCTGCTCTTGATCGATGGATTGGTTACGCGGGGTCAACTCGATCGCACCATCCCGGGTCCAACCCGCGCCGCTTATGATGAAGCGCTGCATTGCAACGGCAACGGCGCGTGCTTCAATTGGGACCCGGATGAGGCGATGTGCCCGTCCTACAAGGCAACCCGCGATCGCCGGCATTCGCCAAAGGGCCGGGCGTCCCTCACCCGCGAATGGCTTCGCCAACTGGCCGCCATGGGCGTGAACCCTGAAGCCGAAGCCTTGGCCCTGCGAAGGCGATCGGGCTGGCACGACCTGCTCTCCAAAATGCGTAACACCTGGTCTCGCGAGCCGGACTTCTCGCATGCGGTCAAGGAGGCGATGGACGGGTGCCTCGCCTGCAAGTCTTGCAGCGGGCAGTGTCCAATCAAGGTGGACGTGCCCACCTTTCGTGCGAAATTTCTCGAGCTTTATCATGGGCGTTATCTGCGGCCGGTTCGCGACTACATGGTGGGCTCGCTTGAGGGAATGTTGCCGACGCTCGGCAAGATTGGTGGACTGTATAATCTGCTGCTCGGCACGCCACCCGGCCAGTTCGGCATGCGCATGATCGGTCTGGTGCACACGCCGAAATTCTCTTCCATTTCGATGCAGCACGAGTTGGCGGCGCGCGGCATCACGATCGCCACGCCTCAGGCTTTGGCCTCCCTTTCGGCCAAGGAACGGGCGCGAAGCGTGGTGCTGGTCCAGGACGCGTTCACCAGCTGGTATGATCCGCAGATTGTTCTAGCGGCGCTGGATCTTATGCAGGCCATGGGTTTCAAGCCATTCGTGGCGCCGTTCCGCCCGAACGGAAAGCCATTGCACGTCCACGGCTTCCTCGGCGCGTTCGTACGGACCGCTTCTCGCAACGCCGCCATGTTGCGCGAGCTCGCCGCCACCGGCGTCGAACTGGTTGGCGTCGATGCATCCATGACACTCACCTATCGGTCGGAATACGGCATGCTGTCGGAAGGGGACCGGCCTCCCCCGGTCTTGCTCGTTCAGGAATGGCTGGCGGGGCACCTCGATGCGATGCCCGCGAAGACAAAATCAGGCGAGGAATACCTGCTGCTGCCGCACTGCTCGGAGCGTTCAATCGCCGTGACCAGTCTGCGGGACTGGCAGTCAGCTTTTGCGGCCGCGGGCGCGAGCCTGCGCGTGCTGTCCTCGGGATGCTGCGGAATGGCCGGAACGTACGGTCACGAAGCCGAACACAGAGCGACATCCGAGAAGATCTACGGCATGAGCTGGAAACGACAGGTCGGCCAATGGGAGCCGAGCGGCCGACTGCTCGCCACGGGTTACTCCTGCCGCTCTCAGGTGAAGCTGATTGACCAGCAGATCCTGCGCCATCCGGCGCAAGCACTGCTGGCTTGCTTACGCGGGAGCTAATTGGAGCCAAACGGGACTGAGTCGATACTCACGATAGAACAATAAAGCACGGGAGCGACCCATGGATGTGATGCGAGACTCCGACACAACGGAAACGCAGGAATGGCTGGATGCCCTTGCCGCTGTCAAGGAGCATCGCGGAACGGACCGCGCCAGTTTCATTGTTAGCTCGATCGTGGAGGCCGCGCAGCGCGACAGGCTCTATGCGCCGCAATCCCTGACGACGCCCTATTGCAACACCATTGGCGTGGAGCGGCAGCCACCGCTCCCCGGCAATCGTGCGATCGAGCATAAGCTCCGCTCCCTGATACGCTGGAATGCGCTCGCAATCGTCTTGCGCGCTAACAAGGAAAGTTCCGAGCTAGGTGGCCACATCGCGAGCTTCCAATCGGCTGCTACCCTCTACGATATTGGGTTCGGCCATTTCTGGCATGCGCCGACGGATACGCATGGCGGCGATCTGATCTTTGTCCAAGGTCATAGCTCGCCCGGTATCTACGCGCGCGCTTTTCTCGAAGGGCGCCTGAGCGAAGAGCAGTTGCTGAGTTTCCGTCAGGAGACTGGCGGCAAGGGTCTGTCGAGTTACCCGCACCCTTGGCTGATGCCGGACTTCTGGCAATTCCCGACCGTGTCGATGGGGTTAGGACCGCTGATGGCGATCTATCAGGCGCGTTTCCTGAAATATCTCGAGAACCGCCATATGGCGGAAACCGCGAACCGCAAAGTCTGGGCCTTTATGGGCGACGGCGAAACGGATGAGCCGGAATCGCTCGGCGCAATCTCGCTCGCCGGTCGCGAGAGGCTCGACAACCTGATCTTCGTCATCAACTGCAACCTTCAACGGCTCGACGGGCCCGTCCGCGGCAACGGCAAGATCGTTCAGGAGCTCGAAAGCGTTTTCCGCGGGGCCGGCTGGAATGTCATCAAGGTGCTGTGGGGTTCGGGCTGGGATCGGCTGCTCGCAAAGGACAAGAGCGGACTGCTGCTGCAGCGCATGGAAGAATGCGTCGACGGCGAGTATCAGGATTTCAAGAGCAAGAGCGGCGCCTATATCCGCGAGCACTTCTTCGGCAAGTATGAGGAGCTCAAGGAGCTCGTTGCCGACATGAGCGACGACGACATCTGGCAGCTCGGGCGCGGCGGCCACGATCCCGAGAAGGTCTTTGCCGCCTACACGGCCGCCGTGAACCACAAGGGTCAGCCGACGGTCATCCTGCCAAAGACCGTCAAAGGCTATGGCATGGGCGAATCCGGCGAAGGCCAGATGATCGCGCACCAGGCAAAGAAGATGACGCAGGACGCGCTGCGTGGTTTTCGCGATCGCTTTCAGGTGCCGGTCGCGGATGCCGATCTGGAGAAGGTCCCCTTCCTCCGGCTCCCCGAAGACAGCCCGGAAATGAAATATTTCCGGGCGCAGCGCGAAAAGCTCGGCGGTAGCCTGCCGCAACGCCGGCGGAAATCGGCATCGCTGCAAATTCCGCCGCTCTCGACGTTCCAGCGGCTGCTCGAAAGCACCGGCGAACGCGAAATCTCGACCACGATGGCGTTCGTTCAGATGCTCGGTACCCTCGTGCGCGACAAGGCCATTGGCAAGCACATCGTCCCGATCGTGCCGGACGAATCCCGCACCTTCGGCATGGAAGGCATGTTTCGGCAGCTCGGCATTTATTCATCGGTCGGCCAGCTTTACCGGCCGCAAGATGCCGATCAGCTGATGTACTACCGCGAAGACAAAAGCGGTCAGGTCTTTCAGGAGGGGATCAACGAAGGCGGCGCGATGTCGAGCTGGGTCGTGGCGGCGACCTCTTACAGCACCAACAACGTGCCGATGATCCCGTTCTACATCTATTACTCGATGTTCGGTCTGCAGCGCGTCGGCGACCTCGCCTGGCTTGCGGGCGATATGCGCGCGCGCGGCTTCCTGCTTGGCGGGACGGCCGGCCGCACCACACTCAACGGCGAAGGGCTGCAGCACGAGGACGGCCACAGTCATGTTCTCGCCGGCACGATTCCGAACTGCGTCTCCTACGACCCTACCTTTGCTTATGAGGTCGTGACGATCGTCCGCGAAGGCATGCGCCGCATGTATGAAGTTCAGGAGGACGTCTACTACTACATCACCTTGATGAACGAGAATTATCCGCATCCGGCGCTGGCCGACGCGGGCAAGGGAGCGGAGGAAGGGATACTCAAGGGACTCTACCTTCTTAAAAAGGGTGACGAGACCTCGAAGCTTCGCGTTCAACTGGTCGGTTCTGGCACCATCCTGCGGGAGGTGATGGCGGCGGCCGAGTTACTCAAGGCCGACTTCGGCGTGACCGCAGATGTGTGGAGTGCCACGAGCTTCAACGAACTGCGTCGCGACGGCATGGCGGCGGAGCGTTGGAATCTGCTGCATCCGACCGAGCCGCGTCGCGAGAGCTGGGTGGAAGCACAGCTTGAGGGGCATGCTGGTCCGGTCGTGGCATCGACCGACTACATGCGCAACTATCCTGATCAGATCAGAGAATATGTCCAGGCGGCGGGGCGCCGCTACGTAGTGTTGGGCACCGACGGCTTCGGTCGCAGCGACTATCGCGTGAAGCTCCGGAAGTTCTTTGAGGTCGATAGGCACTATGTGGCCATCGCCGCACTCAAGGCCTTGGCCGACGAAGGCGCAATCAAGCCGGCGACCGTGGCCGAGGCCATCGCCAAATATCAAATCGACGCTGGGCGCGCCGCGCCCTGGACCCTGTAAGACAGCGGAGCCGAGGGCAGAGCGATGAGTGGTCTGATCGACATCAAAGTACCCGACATCGGCGACTTCAAGGACGTTCCGGTGATCGAGATATTCGTCAAGCCAGGGGACAAGGTGAAGGCCGAGGATCCGCTTGTCGCGCTGGAATCCGACAAGGCGACGATGGAGGTGCCCTCGCCGCGAGATGGCGTGGTGAAATCCGTCGTCGTCAAGGTTGGCGATAAGGTCAGCGAAGGCGCTGTGATCGTGCAGTTCGAGAGTGCGGGCGCCGAACAGGCCGCGACCCGCCCCACCGTCAGTGCTCCGCCGTCGCCCGTCAGCGCGCCGGCAGGGGTTGCGGAAGTCCGCGTTCCGGACATCGGTGACTTCAAGGAAGTTCCCGTCATCGAAATCTTTGTAAAGCCCGGCGACAGCGTGAAGGCTGAGGATCCGTTGATCGCGCTCGAGTCGGACAAGGCGACGATGGAAGTGCCGGCGCCGCTGTCGGGCACCGTGCGCGAGATCAAGCTGAAGACCGGCGACAAGGTGAGCGAGGGCGCGATCATTCTGTTGCTCGCGACCGGACAATCCTCTGTGCAAGCCGACACTCCTCCCCCGTCGCAGCCTGCCTCTACGCCGACCACCGCCGCCACCGCACCGGCGGTGGTCGGCGCTTTTGATGAAAGCAGCTTTGCACTTGCTTACGCCGGCCCGGCCGTGCGCAAGCTGGCGCGCGAACTTGGTGTTGACCTCGGCAAGGTCAAAGGCTCAGGCAATCACGGCCGCATTTTGCGTGAGGATGTCGAGTCCTTCGCGAAAGGAAAGGCGCCCGCTAAGCCGCAAGCCCCGGCGAGCACCGGCGGCGGCGTCGGCGGCATCGACCTCCTGCCGTGGCCGAAGGTCGATTTTGGGAAATTTGGTCCGATCGAGCGCAAGGAGCTCGGCCGTATCAAGAAGATCTCCGCCGCCAATTTGCACCGCAACTGGGTCGTCATTCCGCATGTCACGACCCACGACGAGGCGGATATCACCGATCTCGAACAGTTCCGAGTGAGGATGAACAAGGAGCTGGAGAAAAGCGGCGTCAAGCTCTCACTCCTGCCTTTCATGGTGAAGGCCGCCGTTGCAGCGCTGCAGAAATTCCCGGAGTTCAATGCGAGCCTCGACGGCGACACCCTCGTCTACAAGAACTACTGGCATATCGGCTTTGCGGCAGACACGCCGAACGGGCTGATGGTGCCGGTGATCCGTGATGCCGACAAGAAATCGATACCGGACATCGCCAAAGAGATGAATGCGCTCGCCAAGCTTGCGCGCGAGGGCAAGATCAAGCCCGATCAGATGCAGGGCGGGACCTTCTCAATCTCATCGCTTGGCGGGATCGGCGGCATTTACTTCACGCCGATCATCAACGCGCCGGAAGTCGCAATCATGGGCGTGTGCAAGGGCTACTGGAAACAGCATTCGCCGGACGGCAAGAGCTGGACGCCGCGTCTGACTTTGCCGCTGTCGCTATCCTGGGATCATCGCGTCATCGACGGCGCGGCGGCGGCACGCTTCAACGTCCACTTCGCCAACGTACTCGCCGATATGCGGCGCGTGTTGTTCTGAGACCGGGGAGAGCAGTATGGCTCAGCAGATCGAAGTGAAGGTCCCGGATATCGGCGATTTCAAAGACGTCGCGGTGATCGAGGTTATGGTGAAGGCGGGCGAGACCGTCGCGGTCGACACCAGCCTTATCATGGTCGAGTCCGACAAGGCCTCGATGGAGATTCCGTCTTCGCACGCAGGCACAGTCAAAGAGATCAAAGTCAAAGTCGACGACAAGGTCAGCGAAGGCTCGACCATCCTTGTGTTGGAGACTGAAGGCGCCGCAGCTGCACCGGAGCCAGCGCCGGCATCGCCGCCCACTAGCGTTGCTCCGCCGGTAGCGCCTGCCGCGTCCTCTTATTCGGGCAAGGCGGACATCGAATGCGAGATGCTGGTCTTGGGCGCCGGTCCCGGAGGCTATTCGGCGGCCTTTCGAGCCGCCGATCTCGGCATGAAGACGGTGCTGGTCGAGCGCTTTGAGACGCTCGGGGGCGTCTGTCTCAATGTCGGCTGCATTCCAAGCAAGGCGTTGCTGCACACGGCCTCGGTGATCGACGAGGTGAAGCATCTCCCTGACCATGGCATCTCGTTTGGCGCGCCGCAGATCGACCTTGGAAAGCTGCGCGGGTTCAAGGACGGCGTGATCAAGAAGCTGACCGGCGGCCTGGCCGGCATGGCTAAGGCGCGCAAGGTCGAAGTCGTGACCGGCGTCGGGACCTTTCTCGACCCGCATCATCTCGAAGTGGTTTCAGCGGGCGGGAAAAAGACCGTCAAATTCGCCAAGGCGATCGTTGCCGCCGGCAGCCAGGCTGTGAAGCTTCCCTTTCTTCCCGAGGACCCGCGGATCGTCGATTCGACCGGCGCGCTGCAGCTCAAGTCGATCCCCAAGCGCATGCTGGTGATCGGTGGCGGCATCATCGGGCTTGAAATGGCGACAGTCTATTCCACGCTTGGCGCGCGCATAGACGTCGTCGAGATGCTCGACGGCTTGATGCAGGGCGCCGACCGCGACCTCGTCAAGGTATGGGACAAGATGAATGCGCCCCGTTTCGACAAGGTCATGCTTAAGACCAAGACGGTCGGTGCTAAGGCAACGGAAGCCGGCATCGAGGTCAGCTTCGAGGGTGAGCAGGCGCCCTCCGGGCCGCAGGTCTATGACCTCGTTCTCGTGGCGGTCGGCCGTAGCCCCAACGGCAAGAAGATCGGGGCCGAGAAGGCCGGTGTCGCCGTGACCGATCGCGGCTTCATCGATGTCGACAAGCAGATGCGCACCAACGTGGCGCACATCTTCGCGATCGGCGACGTCATCGGGCAACCTTTGCTGGCCCACAAGGCTGTGCACGAAGGTCATGTTGCCGCGGAAGTCGCTCACGGTGAGAAATCGTATTTCGACGCACGGCAAATTCCTTCGGTCGCCTACACGGACCCCGAAGTGGCCTGGGCCGGCAAGACGGAGGACCAGTGCAAGGCCGAAGGCATCAAATTCGGAAAAGCGGCATTTCCGTGGGCGGCGTCCGGCCGCGCGATCGCCAATGGTCGAGATGAAGGCTTCACCAAGCTGTTGTTCGATGCGACCACTCATCGCATCATTGGCGGCGGCATCGTCGGGACGCATGCCGGGGATCTGATCAGCGAGATTTGCCTCGCGATCGAGATGGGCTGCGAGCCGTCCGATATAGGCAAAACCATTCACCCGCATCCCACGCTTGGCGAATCGATAGGCATGGCCGCCGAAGTGTTCGAAGGTCATTGCACGGATCTACCGCCGGTGAAGCGAAAATGAGCAGAGGAAAACCGAAGAGTTAGATAGTGTTGGAGAAGATACTTGCGACGGCATGGCGGCTCGACTAAGCCTCGCTAGGACGCATAAGGTGGCGTGCCGTGAGCGCCATCCGGGTTCGTCGGCTGTTGGCCAGACGATGCCACAGACTTTTATTTTCCAATTTGCGTGACCAAATGACAGTGCAGAGCGGTCGTGAGTTGGTCCAAAGAGAAAGAAACGAGGATTTTTATAGATGGCAAAGCAGGCCCAAAAAGAGCCTTCAATTAAGGGCGTATCGGCCGCCGAACGGGCCTTGGCCGTATTGACGGCCTTCCGACGCGGCGATAGCGCCCTTAGCCTGGCCGAGCTGGCCCGACGGACCGGCTTGGTCAAGAGCACGATCATGAGGCTCGCTCTGTCGCTAGAAGAATATCGTCTCGTTGCCCGTTTGCCTGATGGCAGTTATCGCCTCGATGCTGAGACCCTGCGACTGGGTACAGCTTACCAGCAAGCTTTCAGCCTCTCCGATCACGTCATACCCGCCCTCCAGGAACTTGCGTCGAAGACCGGCGAGACAGCGTCATTCTATGTGAGGAATGGCGACGAACGACTGTGTCTCTTTCGCGTGGAAAGCGCCAGCCGGGTTCGCATGCACGTACAGCCGGGCGACACGCGTCCGATGGACAAATCGGCGATTGCGCAAACCTTGCGCAAATACGAGGCGGGCCCGCCCTCGCCTGATGACGAGCTACCGCTGTTCACGTCCGGCATAACCGATCCTCACGCGGCGGCTCTCGCAATGCCTGTATTCGGCATTGGGAACACGCTCATCGGGGCGTTGAGCATTTCCGGGCCTGTGAGCCGGCTCACGCCGACGCGAGCGGAGCAGTTCAAGGAATTTTTGGCCGAGACGGCCTACAAACTGACGGCCTCGTGCGGCGGTACCCCGCCGGCAGCGGCCGGAAAACGTGGACGGAAGCGGGGCGCGGGGCGCGCCGCCGCAGCGGTCGCATAAAACGAAACGGCGTTTCCTTTCGCCTTGCAACGGCGTTCTAAAATATCTTATAAATCCCACCATAACAAAAATGGGGGATGCTATGGCAACACCATTCTGGTCGCGACGCGCAGTCCTTGGCGCGCTGACGGCGTCGTTTCTTCCCTCAACATCGAAAGCTCAGGCCGACCAGGTCAAATGGTCGAGCGGCACTGAAAAGCCGCGAGCCGTCGCGCCGCCCGGAGCAACGGATTGCCATTTTCACACTTATGACAAGCGTTTCCCGGCTATGCAGGGAGCAACGCTGCTTCCCGAAGATGCCTTGCCGGACGACTATCGCGCCTTGCAGCGACGGACTGGCACCTCGCGGGGTGTGATTATCCAGCCCTCGACCTACGGGACCGACAACCGGCTGCAAATTGCGTCCCGGCAGGCGCTTGGCCCTGACAATTTTCGGGTGGTCGCCGTCGTCGCAGAGGACACACCGGATGCGGAGCTTCGCAAGTTGAATGAGCAAGGTGTCCGCGGTGTACGGTTTAATCTTGGCTTTCCCGGCATCCTGACGGTCGCTTCGCTGAAGGTGCTGGCCCCTCGCCTCGCCGATCTCGGCTGGACGTGTCAGATTAACATGCGTCCGAAGCAAATCGAAGACAACGCGGACCTGCTCGGCTCGCTTCCGGGACAACTGGTGTTCGATCATCTGGCGCAAGTGCCGCAACCGGCCGGTGTGGACAGTGCGCCTTACAAGATCATCCGAGGCTTGCTCGATCGCGGTAAGACCTGGATGAAGCTGTCGGGCGCCTACGTTTCGAGCAAATCGGGACCGCCCAACTACACCGATGCCGGCGCGGTGGCGGCAGCCTACGTCAAGGCCGCGCCTGAACGCATGGTGTGGGGCAGCGACTGGCCACACCCCTCCGAAAAGGAGCAGAAGCCTGATGACGCCCGTCTGTTTGATCTGTTGGCCGAATGGGCTGGAAGCGATGCCGCGTTCAAGCGGATTCTGGTCGACAATCCGGCGACGCTCTATGGCTTTGCCCCGGTCGGCAAATGACATTCTTCAACCCGCCGCGCCGGATCGAGACGAGCGTCTTTACGCGTCTCCCCGATCAGTTCCGCAAGCCCCGGCCCACATCCTGGGCGGATGCGAACCAGGGCGGCCGTGCGATCGATTCCTTCCTTGAAGGACCGTCGTTCGATCGGCAGGGACGCCTGTATGTGACCGACATACCCTATGGACGCATCTTCCGCGTGAGCCCGCAGGGCGGTTGGGAGCTTGTGTCGGAGTATGACGGTTGGCCTAACGGCTTGAAGATTCACCGCGACGGCCGCGTGTTCATCACGGATTACAAGCGCGGGATCATGCTGCTGGATCCGGCCAGCGGATCGGTAACGCCATTCCTGGAGACCGCCGCAAGTGAAAGCTTCAAGGGGGTGAACGATCTCGTCTTCGCACCTTCAGGTAATCTCTACTTCACCGACCAGGGCCAGACCGGGATGCACGATCCGAGCGGCCGGGTGTGGAAGCTCACACCGGATGGCCGCCTCACCTGTCTGGTGAACACAATTCCGAGCCCGAACGGCATTGTCGTCGATCATGAGGAAGGCTTTCTGCTCGTCGCGGTGACGCGCGCCAACCAGATCTGGCGGGTGCCGCTTCCCGCCAGTGGCTTGATCACCAAGGTCAGCATCTTCGCGCATCTGCATGGTGGTCCCGGTGGGCCGGATGGATTGGCACTGGACAACGGCAGCAATCTGCTCGTCTGTCATACCGGCTTCGGTTCGGTGTGGCGGTTGTCGCCTTTGGCCGAGCCCCTCGATCGCCTCGTTTCCTGTGCCGGTGTTGGCACGACCAATCTCGCGTTTGGCGGTCCGGAGCGGAAGACTCTCTTCATCACGGAAAGCCGCACGGGAACGCTGCTGCAGGCTACCCTCGAAACGCCGGGCCTGCCGATGTTCTCGCACGCGGATTAGAACGCTGACGCGCGATGTCCGGCTTGCGTCAAGATTTGAGAAAGGATGAACTAAATGAAATCGCCGATTGTGAAGCGCTCGATCGTGATTGGTGGCCATAAGACCAGCGTTAGTCTGGAGGAGGCATTCTGGAATGCCATGAAGGAAATTTCGGGCGGACGAGGCAAAACCCTGTCCGAACTGGTGAGCGAGATCGACCACAGCCGCCAACAGGGCAATCTGTCTTCAGCTATCCGTCTGTTCGTTCTCGATCATTTTAGAAGCAGTGGCGATACATCCCACCCACTCCCAACCATTCATTGGCGGGCTTAATCATTCGCGGCTTGCGACATGAACACCTGCCGCTGTCCAACGGCTCGCGCTGTATATTACCGCCGCGCCGCGCGGTATCATCGCCCGCCTACTCGAATCAACCGCCGCCAAGGCGAGTTGAATCTCATCGCAAAGCCGCACGTTGGCCAACGACGCCGGTTTTCAGTTCTTGAGAGTCGTCACGAAGATCTATCGGTCGAATGTCCGGAACGATGAAGAGAATGGAGCATGCCGAGATCAAGATCCCCAATCCCGCGATGAGCAGGGCAACCTGGAAGCTGCCGGTGAACTGATAGATAAACCCGGTGACAGTAGGCGCCATTATGCCTGCGATAGAACTCACGGTATTGATGGCGCTTGTCAGCGTTCCACCCAGGCCTTTCGGTGCAACTTCGGACAGGATCGTCCACATAATGCCCGCCGAGGCGGACTCGCCCGCGATGTTGATCGTCAAGAGCGCGACCGCGATCATCGGGTCTTGGACAAATCCGACTAAAATGACCAGTGCCGTCACGAGTTGGGATCCGACGAGACAATATTTCCTCGAGTCGGTGACGCTGACTCCCTTCTTGATGAGCCAATCGGAGAAATGTCCCATGGCCGGCTGAGCGACGAATCCGACGATCCATGGAATCGACGCGTAGACTCCCATTTTCAGTATCGAGAATCCCCGCTCCATCACCAGATAGCTTGGCAGCCAGCTGAGGAATACGACCCAGAGATAGTCGAGGAAGAACTTGGTGATCATCAAACCGAGGACCGTCCGGTTCGCGAGCAATCTTCGCCACGGTATGCCCTGGCTCTTGCCGGCGACCTGAGCGCTGCCGTCAGGCGTTTGCGTCTGTTCCTTGAAGAGGAAATACCACGCACAACACCACAGCAGGCTTGCGACGCCGGTGACGATGAAAGCGACACGCCAGTTCCAGGTCGTCATCAGAAATCCCATCAGGAGCGGAACGGCGGCAAGTCCGAGCTTTGTGCCCGACAAGCACCATGTCATGGCTCGCGCGCGCTCTTCCGAGCCGAAGTTTTCACTGATGACCTTGGCACCCAGAGGATTTGCCCCCGACTCGCCGGCGCCGACGGCAAGACGAACCGCGATCAATCCATAAAAGCCCTGGATTGCCCCGGTGGCAGCGGACGCCAGCGACCAGAAGGCTGCGGCCCAGCCATAGGCGGCCTTCGCGCCATAACTGTCGGCAAATCTTCCGACCGGGACCATGAAAAGGATGTAGCTGCAATAGAACGCCGACAGAGCCAATCCCATGACACCGGGATCCATTTTGAGATCCGCGAGCATCTGGGGGGCTGCGACTCCCAGCGCACCGCGGTCGATGGCATTGACGAACATCCCGGCGCCAAGAAGCGCTATCAGTATCAACTTTCTCGCATCCATGGCCGCTCTCCTCGCGCTTTCGTTTCTCTGCCAATGTTCTGTTTTTTGTTTGTTGACGGCGTCTGCTTGGCGATCGCTAGGACAGACGGTAGACTCGTGTTGCGGTGCCGCTGAACAACGCTGTCTTCTCGGCCGCGGTGAATTTGTCGGCGATCCGTTTGAAAGCGTTCCAGAGGATCAGATACGAGAACATTCCCTTATCGACCGGGAAATTGCTCTCGAACATGCACCGATTCGGTCCGAACCGATCGATGCAGGTCTGAATGTACGGCCTCCACGCCCCGGCGAGCTCGCGCGATCCCGGCGGTTGAGGCTGCTCATGAAAGATGAAGCCGGTCGTCTTCATGCCGAGACCACCGAGCTTCACGGTGACGTTGGGTAAAACAGCCAGTTCCGTGATATTCGCCTTCCAGTCGGCGAACACGGCGTCGCGTTGCCCCGCATAGCGTCCCAAACCTAGCGGGCCGCCGACATGGTCCAGGATGAGCAAGACGTCCGGATTCCCGCGCGCAAGGTCGATGACCTCTTTGAGTTGCGAGTGATAGGCCCAGACGTCCAGCGACAGGCCTTCGCGCGCCAAACACCTGACGCCCTGACGAAACGCGTCGCTCGACAGCAGCCCCGGCGGTGGAGGCTTGGGATTCGAACGGATAGCGGGATCTTCATGCCATGCCGTCGTATTCCTTATCCCTCGCAGGCGATCGCCGCCGGCCCGGCGTTCCGCTTCCAATACGGGCGCAACGTTGGCGCCAAGCGTGAGATCAGCAAACCCGACGATGGCTGCACAGGCGCGAAAGTGCCCGTAGAGCCCGGATGCCGACTGAGCCGCGACCCCGTTCACAAATTCGACTTCGCCAACCGGCCGCATCTCCTCGGGGCCGGAATCGCGGTACATCGACCTGCATTGCGCAAAAACGCTCGCCACGACATTATGACCGGAACGCACGTCCGCCAGATACTCGGGAAAGAGGTAGCGTTCGCCAGGCCGATCCCAAAGATGATGGTGAGCATCGACGATCGGCAGACCAGGATCCAATACTTCCTCGGTCCTCGAATTCAGCCAGTCTTCACGGACCGAAATATGTGGTGACGTCGACATGTCGGATTCCGCTCATCTCGCCATCGGCCGATAAAGCTCGCCATCACCGACTGATCACCACGATCAGTAGCTGCCGGCGATGATCAAGGACGCCCTCAGTCGAGCCCCTCGCACTTTGCGTCTCGGAGCAGCTTGTCCACCCAGGAAGCGTCGTGCGTGCCCGCTTCCATATTCTTGACTTGCTTCTGCTCGGCCTCGGATTTCGCCGTCGCCGCCTTTAATACCGGATCTACCTGGTCGAACGGCACGCAAAGCAGCCCGTCGTCGTCGCCGATGATCAGGTCGCCTGGCTCGATCACCATCCCGTCGATTGCGATCGGAACATTGATTTCGCCGGGCCCGTTCTTGTAGGGACCGCGATGGGTAACCCCAGCGGCGAAGACCGGAAGCTTCTGACCACGAATATAGGCCGCGTCCCGAATCGCACCGTTGATGACCAGGCCGCCGATCCTGCGCTTTGCCATCTGCATCAGCATCATCTCGCCGACGATCGCGTTGGTCAGGTCACCCCCTGCGTCGACCACGATGACGTCGCCCGGTTCGGAGAGGGCAATCGCTTTGTGGAGCATCAGATTGTCGCCGGGCGGTGCCTTGACGGTCAGTGCGGGCCCGGAAAGCTTGCCGCTTTGGTGCATGGGGCGAAGCCGCGCGCCGCCTGCCGTCAGGCGGGACATGCTGTCGCTGACATTGGCCACGGGCAAATTGGCGAAATGTTCGACGATATTGGCGCCAACCTTCCTCTGCCGCTTCAAAATTCTGAATCCCGCTGGCATCGGTTCCTCCCTTTCCGTCGTTTTGTTTCAAGGACTTCAGCATTTCTAGAACATCGTTTCATTTTCATCAAGACGGCAGCCGCGCATAGGAATACTGATAAATTGCATATTGAAACGACGTTTCATTTTCTATAATGGAACGCTATTCCATTTTTTTGGACCAAATCGAATAGCGAGGCGCAGTAGACCATGCCTGGGGTCGTTGGACTGTGGCGAGTTCCGAAAAAGACATGCGGGGAGGCAGCTTCGAGCGGCATCTCCGCAGTAGAGCGCGCGTTGGCCATTCTGACCGCCTTTCGTCACGGGGATCGCGCGCTGAGCCTAGCGGTGCTCTCGGAACGAACCGGGCTCGCGAAGAGCACAATCCTCCGCCACACCATTTCGCTGCAGCAATACGGATTGCTGGCCCGCTTCCCGGACGGAAACTACCGATTGGACGTCGAGATCTTGCGGCTCGGCACGACGTACCAACATGCGTTCAGCCTGCAGGATTACGTGATGCCGGTCCTGGAACGGCTTGCCGCTCAGAGCGGAGAGACCGCAACGTTCTATGTGCCCCATGGCGACGGGCGGCTGTGTCTGTTTCGTGTCGAGGGCTCCAGTCAGATCCGCTTGCGCGTGCAGCCGGGCGAAGTGAGGCCGATGGATGGCTCCGCGATCGCCCAGGTGCTTCGCCGGTACGTGTCCGGGCCGGCACGAGATCAGGCGAGTGATGGAGTTGTGTTGTACAGCTCGGGGGTCACCGATCCGCACACCGCGTCTCTCGCAACACCCGTGTTCGGGATCGATGCTGCGCTGATCGGAGCTGTTGCCATTGCGGGACCCGCTACCCGCTTGACG
>Ga0335080_10001828_pt1 | contig 21198 bp, 23 predicted proteins | sample Lox_Sample_34_FD_206720 | JGI IMG/M metagenome (GOLD analysis project Ga0335080, IMG submission 206720) | Soil microbial communities from Loxahatchee National Wildlife Refuge, Florida, United States - Lox_Sample_3.4 | ecosystem: Environmental > Terrestrial > Soil > Wetlands | place: USA...
GGGCTGGTGGCGAGGTCGGCTTTCCACTTTTACGATCGGCTCCTGAACTATCTCGCCGTGGTCATTCCGACGGCTGCATTGGGAACAGTGCTCCAGACATTCAATGAAACAACTGCAGCGGCCACTGCGGGAAAGATCACGTTCGGGCTCGTCGCAGCCATCTGGTCGGCCTCCGTGGGCATCTCCGCGATCCAGGATACGTTGAACGCGGTGTATAACATCGAGGATTCGCGGTCTTATTTTGTCGCGCGAATCGAGGCCATCGGGCTGACCATTGTTCTGGTTGTGGTGGTGACGCTGGGCCTGGGGTCGCTGCTCGTTGGGGATTATTTCTCAAGCGTAGCGGACTACCGGATACCTGAACTTCTGTTGCGCGAGATGGTGGTGATTGCCATACACATTGTGAGCTGGACGATAGCCAGCGCGCTGTTGGCTCTCACTTTTGCCGTGCTTTACTACTGGGCGCCGGATATCAAGAAACGCCGCTGGCATTGGTTGACCCCGGGTGGTGCGATCGGCATCGCGGGCTGGCTGGTGGCGTCGCTGGGATTTCGGCTATACCTCCATTTTTTCAACACGTACTCCATTACATACGGGTCGCTGGGCGCAGTGATTATCCTGCTAATGTGGTTCTATATCACCGGTTTGATGCTTCTGCTGGGAGCCGAGATCAACAGCGAGATTGAGGCGGCTGCGGCGGCAAAACGTCTGGAAGGTCCGCTTTCGGCGTAGGGGTCCTATCGCAGAGGCGTGGCGGAAGAGCGTCTCGCGGGACTAGGGCCTGCGATCGTAGAATGCATTAACTAACGGATTGTAAGTTTTGCGAGTTTCGCTCAGTGCGCCGCGATGCTATACAATCCGAAGTTCTCAGGCGAGGTTCAGATGCTTGAGAAAAGAAGAGCGGAGGCTGACCATGGAAGTGGAGTTCACCGCGAGACAAGTTAGTGTTCCAAAGGCCCTGCGTTCTCAAGCCGAGGAGGGGTTGGAACGGGTTGCCCGAATTCTGGGCAGGACCGCGCGCGCCAGTGTTGTATTTCGCGCGCAAAGACACCTGCATATTGCAGAGCTGACTATTAAAGCGAGAGTGCAGACGATTGAGGCCGCGGGGAAGGCGGATACGCTGGAATCGGCCTTGCGAATCGCCATCCAACACGCCGAAAACCAGGCGCTTCGATACCGGGATCGGCAATTTGAACGGAAGCGTCTGCCGAAGTTGGATAAAGTGCTGACAGCGCTGCCTGTCGCTCCTCCTAAACGTGGTGCGCAGCCGGAAGGAGTTCATGAAAACGGCAAGCTGACGCGCGCGAAGGTGAAAACTTCGATAGCCGTGCACTCGTTTCCAGCCGCCAAGACGATGGTGGAGCCCTACATCCTTTCTAGTGGCGAAGCCGTGGCCGTGAAGCCAATGACGATCGAGGAGGCGGTAAAGGATGTTGAGTTCCGCGATCGTGACCTGTTGATCTTTCGGGACCGGGTTGGCGATTTGTTCGTTCTGCATCGCAGACGCGATGGGCAGATGGAGCTGGTGGAGGTTCCCTAAGGACGGTTGCAACGTAACCGTGGTGATGCAACGCTGCGAACGGGCCGGAGTGTGCAAGCAGGTGAGGGTGTAGGATGAGCGCATGGTGCCCATGCATCCGAGGGATGGTCTGCGTCGAAAGAGCGGCCAGGCTAAGGGAAAGGCTGCGAAGACATCCAAAGAGCTGGTGATTCTCACTGGAATCTCCGGCGCGGGCAAGGCTTCGGCCTTGAAGACGTTTGAGGATCTGGGATACCAGGCGGTTGACAATCTGCCGCTGGAGTTGATGCCCGAGTTTGCGGGCCTCGTCGAGAAATCGAAAGAGATCGAGCGCGCCGCAATTGTTGTGGATGTGCGCGAGGGGCAGGCGCTGGATCGGTTGCCCGAAATTATCAAGCAGGTTAAGCGGGTGCTGCCGACGCGAGTTGTCTTTCTTGACGCACAGGACCCTGTGCTGGTTCGCCGCTACTCGGAGACGAGGCGCCCACACCCGCTGCGCCGTTCAGAGACCGTATCGCGCTCTATCGCGGAAGAGCGCCAGTTGCTCGATTCGGTCCGCAACGTAGCTGATACCCTGATCGATACCTCTCGTTTCAACGTCCATGAGCTGCGAGCCGAGATCCAGAAGAGATTCGGGCGCGAGGATCAAAGCGAGCACCTGCTGGTCTCGTGCCTCAGCTTCGGATTCAAGAACGGCGTGCCGCTGGATGCGGACATCGTGTTCGATGTGCGCTTCCTGCCAAATCCACATTTTGTGCCGGAGTTCCGCGACAAGACAGGACTGGATTCGAAAGTGGTCAACTTCGTGAAGGGGTTTCCGCAGACGGAAGAATTCCTGGATAAAGTGACGGACCTGATGCTTTACCTGATGCCGCATTACGTGAAGGAAGGGAAGAGTTATCTCACCGTGGCGTTCGGCTGCACAGGCGGGCAGCACAGGAGCGTAATGATGGCCGAGGAGATGGCCACTCGATTATCAAAGGCGGGGTACCAGGCGAAGGCCGTACATCGGGATATGCCCCGCTAGTTCATTTGGCAGCGGGGGGAAGCTGATCGAGCCACGCGGACAGGGCTGAGCTAAATTGTTGGGGTTCATCCGGCGAGTTAGTAAGCCATACGAGCGCCTTGCGGGCTGGGACTCGCTGATAGGCCAGGGGCGGCTCCTCCGCGCCGGGAGCGGCTGCTACCGGCGTCCAGTAAAACCAGAGTGAGGGAATCAGGAGGTTGGAGGCCGCGGCTTCCGTTTCCCACCGGTCGCTTATCAGCAAGCGGGCTGGAACGAGACGGGCTCGTCCGTCCGAGAAGAGCACGGTTACAGGAGACTCGAGCGGTCCTTCGAGAACGACTCCGGCAAGATCGGGATGCGCGGTGGAGACTTCAACAGCAAGATTGGCGCCAAGATCGCGACCCACGAGGATGATGGAGCTCCTCGGAATGTGCCGCGTATCGGTGAGGTATCGAATGGCGGAATCGGCATCCTCGCGCCAGTGTGCCTCACTGGGATGTACGAAAAGGCTCTGCCCGTAGCCGCGATAGTCGAAGGCGAAGAGATTGAGACTTGCTCGATGAAGCGGCGCCAGGATAGCGACGGTGTCGCCCAGGTTGCCGGTTTCGCCGTGAAGAAACAGCGCGGTGTAGCGCGCCTGAGACGACGCAGGAATCCACCACCCGCGGAGTTGCGGCTCTCCTGATGCGGTGGTAGCGAAGCCAACGGATTCAAAGGGAAGGTTCACTGAGGCTGGAGTTTGAGCAATCGTCGATGTGGGGTGATAAAGCAACTGCCAACTGCCCTGCCAGAAGAGGATGCAGAGCGTTCCCCAGGTGCAAATGAGAGCGGCGACAAGTGCAATGCCAATTCCACCAAGCAGCCAGCGTACAGACACGATCGGTGGCGCTGACGCTCGACTCGCCGCGCCGCCCGGCGTTCGCTTGTTCACTGTCCTTGCCACCGACGCGGAGCGTGTTTTTCCATACTGTTTTGGCTTGCTCATCATTGCTTGCCCAGATAGGGCGGCACAGATTTATGCTAATTGGACGAGTTCAGCGGTTGCGAGACAGTTCTTCGTTCTTGAGGAGATGAGAATGGCCGAGTTCGTGCGGATTTGTTCAGAGGCGGAAATCCCGACTGAGGGGAAGGTAAAGGAATTCATGGTTGGCGCGCGCGCGATATGTGTTGCCAGAGTGGATGGATCTGTGTGCGTGCTGGACGGGACTTGTCCGCATGAAGGCGGTCCGCTGGGCGAGGGATCGATTGAAGGCGGGAAGCTGGTGTGTCCCTGGCACGCCTATGCGTTTGATCCGAAGACAGGTGCGAACGACGAAGATCCGGAGATACGTGCCCAGGTACTCGAAGCGAAGGTTGACGCCGGCGAACTGCGCGCCCAACTCTAGCAAGTCCACGCATCGGCAAGCGGAACCGGATTGGAAGCGATAGCGACCTCCCGATCGTAGATCACGGTTCGGCTTGCTCGGATGCTTCGGGCGAACCGGCATCTAGGGCTTGTTCGGTGGGACTTTCTTGCCCTCGCGGCGCGCTTCGGAAAGGCCGATGGCAATGGCCTGTTTGCGACTGGTAACCTTCTTGCCGCTGCGGCCCGATTTCAGCTTTCCTTGCTTCATCTCCCGCATCTCGCGCTCGACGTTCTTGCCTGCGGAGGGCGAGTACTTGCGACCGGAGGATTTCTTCGAGCTTGACTTTTTGGAACGGGTTTTCCTGGACGATGAACCGCGAGTGCTCTTCCTTGAAGAGCTGGATTTCTTTCTGGTTGCCATGACTATCCTCCTCGAAGGTCAGATGAGGAGCGGCTTGACGCAAGTTGCATGCGTTGATTTGGAGTCATCCTGCCGCGAGCGACACGAGTGTTCTCGCTACACGATCCGACGAAGTCCGGGCAAGCGCACAAGCGGATCTGCAATGAGCCACGCTGCAATACATGTGAGCGTGCCGGTGACGGCGAACTTGAGCAGTGCGGGTGCGATCCACGAGTGAAGCAGCAGGCTGATGCCGACGAGTACGGGCGGATGGATGATGTAGACAGCGTAAGCGCGTCGATTGAGCCACGACCAGAACGCGGAAGGACTGTTCATGAATCTGCGCGCGATTAACAGCCATGCGGCGATGAGACCCCAAGCGACGAAGGGATCCCAGAAGGCATAGAAGATGGCGGGCCATGTGTGTCCACCGCCGAAGTTGGCTTTGCCGGGACCAAAGGCGCGCATCGCGAGGATGAAGCTAACGGGAAGCAATGGCCATGCGCCGATGAGCGTGATGATCCATGGGCGAGCGTTCTTCCATGCAAGTTGGCGTAGCCAATCGTAGCGCCATGCAGCGATGCCGACAGCGAAGAGGAAGATGTAGGGCGCAAAATAACCGAGCTGAAGGCCGATGACGTTCTTGCCCGCGGGCACGATTTGACGAATTGCAAGACTCGCCGCGCCGACAAGGATTGCGCTAAGCAGCCAGAGCCAGTTGGAAGGAATTGAATGCGGCGCGCGCGTGGAATCCGCGAGAGGAGAACCAAAGAGAGCGCGCCATGCGCAGTAGCCGAGGCAGAACATCAGCAGAGCCTGCGCGAACCAGAGCGGACCGTTGATGATGATGGCGTGATTCCAGAGATAAGGAAATACGTTCCAGAAGCCTTTGCCATCATGGGCTGCGACGAGCGCTGCGGTGAAGGGTCCGAGAAGGAAGATGAAGACGAGAAGCGGAATGCCGAGGCGAGTGAAACGATCGCCAAGAAATTTTGCGTAGCCTTTGCGCTCGAGGGAAGAGGGCGTGAAGTATCCGGCGAGCAAAAAGAAAAAGCCCATGAAGTAGGCCTGGTTGGTGGCCAGGAAGAGTGTGAGGAGAATGCTCTCGGGCTTGTCTGAGACGTGGAGTTCGTTATAGAACCAGCTGCCCGCGCCGCCGTAGGTAATGGCTGTGTGGTGGAGGAGGACCATCACTGTCATGATGCTGCGAAGGCGATCGATATAGAGGTCGCGCGGCGGAGCGGTGCGGGTGATGGTAGATGCGGGTTCCGAGATTGCGATTGCGTCCACGGTTGCGGGCATGAGAGATGATACGGAAGACGGAGACGGGTGGTTCGTTTGTCTTTTGCGTAAGTGCTTTCCCACCCTAAATCGTCCTGACGACCGATTCAGGATGGGCACCCGAGTATTAGCTCCTAGCTTCCAGCTGTTAGTTTGGGTCAGTACTTCACGATTGCCGTGAAGGAGTCGGGCTTGAGGCTGGCGCCCCCTACAAGTGCGCCGTCGATCGATTCCTGGCCGCATAGGGCGGTGGCATTGTCGGGCTTGACGCTGCCGCCGTAGAGAATGCGCATTTTCAAAGCGACATCGTTGCCGAGGAGTTTGGCAACTTCAGCGCGGATGATGCGGTGCGCGTCGGCTGCCATTTCGGGCGTGGCGGTTTTGCCGGTGCCAATGGCCCATACGGGCTCATAGGCGATGACGATGGGTGCCGCGGCTTCAGGCGTGATTCCCGCGAATGCGCCGGTGACCTGCGTCTTCAGCACCTCTGCGGTCTTGCCGGCTTCGCGCTCGGCAAGAACCTCGCCGATGCAGACGACCGGGATGATGCCATGCTTGAGCGCGGTGTGGAGCTTCTTGTTGACGATCTCGTCGGTCTCACCGAAGTACTGGCGACGCTCGGAATGCCCGATGAGGGTGTGGGTTCCACCGACGGCTTTGAGCTGGAGGATCGAGGTTTCGCCGGTGAACGCTCCCTCTTCGGCAAAGTAGATGTTCTGCGCACCGACCGCTACGTTGGATCCTTTGGCGGCATCAATGACGGTGGGCAACAGGACAGGAGACGGAAAGAGGGCAATCTCATCGCGGGTGTGGCCGGAGACGAGGGGCAGGAATGCGTCGACGAAGGCCTTCGCTTCAGAAGGCGTTTTGTACATCTTCCAATTGGCAGCAATAAGTTTCTTGCGTGACATTTTGTATGAAGTCCTCAGGTCGATTTTATCGGACTGAAATGTGGTGCCAGGTGATGGGAAACACAGAAAAGCAGCGATCAGGGAACGGGGATTCGGGGTTCGTGCCTGGCGATGGACTGCGATGGATCTGAGGGCAGGACGGTGCGAAGGCTTCCATCGAGCCGCCATCCACTCGGGAGGTGCGAGCTAGGCGCGGAAACGCGAGTGAGTGCGCAGATGGCGAGCGCCATGCTCCTCTCTCGTGGGTGCGGCAAGTGCGCTGGCTACGAAGGCTGCACCGACCAGGGAGATCATGAAGAGGAGGGCAGGCAGCAGATACAGCAAGGTTTCCGAGCCGGCGTCGAAGATGTACGGGAGAGCTCCCTGAACTCGACTTGCGATAAGCCAGACGAGTCCGACGACGATGCCGATTCCGCCGAGGGAGAGGAGCGCTGCACCGACAACGATGAGAACGTTGCGGGACATCGAGTTACCCGGAGAGAGAAGCCGCTTGCGAGACGATTCGCATCGGTATCTCTTTTCCGGTAGAGGATTATGGGCCTGTTTCCACGTGAGAGCAAGTGATGGGGAACACGAGCTTTCCTCACTATTGACAGTCTAGGAATTTGTGTCGCTCTGATAGGAACCCACCCGGCTCCAACGGGGGCGATTGCGGAAGATGCTCATAGGAGCGGAGTTGAAGCCCTGCCTTAAGGCGGTGTGAAGGAGCCGCTGGCCCCAGTAACCGACAGCGATGGCGCAGAGGGAGCAGAAGAACCAGATGGCCCAGCCGGTGATTTCGGCGCGGGCGCTGGAGCAGTTGCCCCACATGAGGTCGGGGCCGCAGGCGAAGCTGGTGTTGGGGATGAGGCCGCAAATGTAATAGAGGGAGACGGCTGCCGGCGGGGTAATGAGGATGGCGAGCGTAAAACGGCGGAGCGGCGGAATGGCAAGGGAGATCAGCGCAGCCAGGGAGGAGGCCATGAGGGCTGCAAACGCGATCAGCGCTTCGGCGAGGATGTCCATGCTACAGCTCCTAAGCGGAGGATAGCAGAAGGAGTGGGGCTTCGTGTGTTCTGTTACGAACGGAAGGTCGGGTCTCCCGGAAAGGGAAAAAGGCCGTGCGGCGGATGGGCAGGCTGCTCTTGTGGTTTCCACCCATGCGGAAAAGGGCCGCGTGGATGGGGCACCCGGTTGTAGTGCCTGAAGGACTAGTGATGGAACAAGGCGTGAAAGCTGATATGGTGGTGCGTCCGGGGAACTTCCTGACTGGCATCCCACGCTCCGACGATCACGCCGGCTATGATCGCGACGCATACGAGCATAATCGTCAGCATGGCGGCACTCGATTCAACGCGGGAATGAAACATGTGTGTCAGAGGTCCGCTGACCACGAGCCAGGATATGAGAAACAGTCCGATGAAGATTGCGGCGCCGAGTAGGATCGCGATCCTGTGTCTCATGGTGCGTCCTTCGAAGGGAATGCCACTTGCGGAGATTGCATTGGCATCAGGATCCCTTGTTCGGCGGAAACTATAGCGCGGTGGTGGAAACAAAGAAGTGAGGCAGGACACATGAGTCGTCGTGCTTTCCCACCCTAACCGTCCGGATGGAGGGTTAGGATGTGGCACCCAATTCATGGCGGAGTGAAGCTATTTGTTGGTCAAGGCTTCGACACCACGGAGTTTTTTGCCTTCGAGGAACTCGAGCCTCCACCCCACGGACAAGGACCAGTCCGTGGGGACCCCGGGAAATGCAGGCGATTCATTTGCTGGTGAGAGCTTCGACTCCTGGTAGCTTCTTGCCTTCGAGGAATTCGAGGCTGGCGCCGCCGCCGGTGGAGATGTGGGTGATCTGGTCGGCTACGCCGGCCTGGTTGATGGCGCTGACTGAATCGCCGCCGCCGATGATGGACGTGGCGGCTTTGTTGGCGGCAACGGCGCGGGCGATAGCGTTGGTTCCCTTGGCGAAGTTGGGGAACTCGAAGACGCCTGCGGGGCCGTTCCAGACGATGGTGCGGGCGCGGGAAACGATGTCTTCGATCGCATCGACGGAATTGGGGCCGATGTCGAGGCCCTGCCAGTCGGCAGGGAAGTTCTTCGACGAGTCCCAGACCTGAGTCTTCGCGTCATTGGAGAAGCTGTCTGCGAGGATGTTGTCGACGGGAAGGAGCAGGTTGACGCCTTTGGCCTTTGCCTTCCCGAGAGTCTCCTTGGCGAGTTCGATCTTGTCTTCCTCGACGAGCGATTTGGCGGTGGAGACGCCGAGTGCACGATAGAAGGTGTAGGCCATGCCTCCAACGATGACGAGGGTGTCGACCTTGTCGAGGAGGTTCTGGATTACGTCGATTTTGCCGGAGATCTTGGAGCCGCCGATGATGGCGACGAAGGGCTTTTCCGGATTTTCGAGAGCCTTGCCGAGATACGTGATTTCCTTCTCCATCAGCAGGCCGGCGACGGCGGGCTTGATGTAATGCGTGATGCCCTCTGTAGAGGCATGCGCGCGGTGCGCGGAGCCGAAAGCATCGTTGCAGTAGACCTCCGCCAGGGAGGCGAGGGCCTTGGAGAAAGCAGGATCGTTGGCTTCTTCTTCGGCGTGGAAGCGGAGATTTTCGAGGAGGAGAACCTGGCGCGACTCGAGCTGGCGCGACATCTCCTCAGCGATTTCGCCAACGCAGTCGGGCGCGAAAGCGACGTTGATGGACTCGCCGATCTTCTTGTCGAGGAGTTCGCGGAGGCGATCGACTACGGGGCGGAGCGAATATTTCGGATTTGGTTTGCCCTTGGGCCGGCCGAGATGCGAGGCGAGGATCACCTTGGCGTGATGGCGCAAGGCGTATTCGATGGTGGGCAGAGTAGCGACGATGCGGGTGTCGTCGGTGATGGTCGAGCCGTCTTCCGTGAGCGGCACGTTGAAGTCGACGCGGATGAAGACACGCTTGTTGCGGAGTTCGATGTCGCGAATGGAGAGCTTGGACATGACAGAGACCTTTCTGAGGCACTGAGGGGCGAAGTGCGAATGGGGGACTATGGACTAGGAACCACGGCGTCCATCTCGATTTCGATGCGCCAGTTCGGGTTTAGCAGGGCGGCGACTACGACCATCGTGGCGGCGGGACGGATGGTTCCGAAGAATTCGCCGTGTACGCGGCCGACGGCTTCCCAGTCTTCCACGTGGGTGAGGTACATGCGGGTGCGGACGACGTCGTTGAAGGATACTCCCGCTTCGGCGAGTGCTTTTTCGATGATGGCGAAGATGCGGCGGGTCTGGCCGGTTGCATCTTCGCTGTCGGCGCCGACGGGGCCGGTTCCGGCAACGTGGATGGTGTTGCCGATACGAACGGCACGGGAGAACCCGATGATGGGTTCGAAGGGTGATCCGCCGGTGATGTTTGTTCGCATACGATACAGAGAGCAGAGATCAGAACTGCACGCGAAAACATCCGAGGCCAAAGACCAGAGAACTGTTCTCTCTGATCTCTGACCCCTGATCTCTTCTGTTTACAGGCCCTTTTTGGCCAGGAAGCTGACGAGGTCGACAACGCGGTTGGAGTAGCCCCACTCGTTGTCGTACCAGCTGAGGACCTTTACGCTGTTGCCGACGACCTTGGTGAGAGGCGCGTCAACGATGGAGGAACGCTTGTCGCCCTTGAAGTCGGAGCTGACGAGCAGGTTCTCGTCGTAGCCGAGAATGCCCTTGAGCTCGCCTTCGCTGGCGGCCTTGAGCGCGGCGTTGACGGCCTTGGCGTCGGTCGGCTTTTCGGCGATGTAGGTGAGGTCGACGATGGAGACGTTGGGCGTTGGGACGCGGATGGCGAAACCATCGAGCTTGCCGGAGGTCTCAGGGATGACCAGTTTGAGGGCCTTGGCGGCGCCAGTGGAGCTGGGAATCATGGAGAGGGCTGCGGCACGGGCGCGGCGGAGGTCCTTGTGCGGGAAGTCCAGGATGACCTGATCGTTGGTGTAGCTGTGGATCGTGGTCATGATGCCGGAGACAATACCGGTTTCTTTGATGAGGACCTTAACGACGGGCGCGAGGCAGTTGGTAGTGCAGCTGGCGTTGGAGATGACGTTGTGCTTCGCCGGATCGTACTTATCTTCGTTGACGCCGAGAACGACGGTGATGTCTTCGTTGGTGGCGGGGGCGGAGATGATGACCTTCTTGACGGTCGAGCCGAGGTGGGCCTTGGCTTTGGTGGCGTCGGTGAAGTGGCCGGTGGACTCGATGACGACCTGTGCGCCCACGTCGGCCCAGGGGAGCTTGGCGGGATCGCGCTCGGCCCACACCTTGATCTTCTTCCCGTCGACGGAGATGAAATCATCCCCGGCGGTAATTTCGTTCTTGAGGTTGCCGAGGATCGAATCGTACTTGAGCAGATGGGCGAGAGTTGCCGGGCTCGTCAAGTCGTTGACGGCAACAAAGTCGAGTTCGTTATTGCCGAGGGCGGCGCGCAAAACGTTGCGGCCAATTCGGCCAAAGCCGTTGATGCCAACCTTAACTGCCATATGTGTTCTCCTTCGTTATGGGTGGATCTTCCGAGGTTCCAGGAACTGATTGGATCAAATCACTGGAATCCGCTGTGAGTTGTGAGTGATGGCATGCGGCGGGTAGCAGATGTGCACCAGGCAATTCCACCAAACTCATAAGGCTAACAGAGTTGTCAACGAGAACCAAATGAACGTTGCGCGAACAGCTACCGCGTACCAAACCGACCCACGAACGAAGACCTTCTTTGTGGGGGCCGGTAACAAAATGCCCTCTACGCTAGTTTGTGGTTGCTGGTGCGGGACTGTATGTGATGGATCGCACGCAGTTTGCAGGGGCTTTGGTTCGTGTGATATCCCGTATAAAAGGGTACGGAACAGGAATGAGACGACGGTCAAGACGCGGTACTAATAATTCAGAATCCACAGGCAAGATCGGACAGGAAATCCCGCAGGATCAACAGCGCCCATTGATTCCTTCATATCTCGATGAGCCTTTGCCTCGGATTCAGGCTTCGAACGCAGGGACTCAGCGGCAGGAGCGCGCGCCGGCGCCTCCGAGGCAGGGGCAGCCGCAACGTGCGCCACGGCCAGAGTGGAATGAGCCGACCGGATCGGGGCGGCTCGAGATGGAGACGCAGCCAGAATCGCCGTCGGTACCGCCTCCCGAGGTCCAGCCGGCGGAGCGCTCGGAGAAGGCGCTGCGCGGGTATGTGGTGCTGGCCATCGGGCTGCCGGGATCCGGAAAGACGACGTGGTTCCGGCGCCGAGGCGTTACGCCGTTATCGAGCGATCTGCTGCGGAATATTCTCTTCGACGATGTGGAGGAGCAGAAATTTCAGGGGCTGGTGTTTTCGACGCTTCGTTCACTTCTGCGCGCCAGGCTGATTGCCAAGATGCCGTGGAATTACGTAGACGCGACGAACCTGTCAGTCCACGAACGGCGCCAGTGGATCAAGATGTCGAAGAGCTTTGGATACGAAGTGCAGGCGGTATTCTTTGATGTACCGCTGGAGGTTTGCCTCGAGCGGAACCGCTCGCGCGACCGCATGGTGAGCGAAGAGGTGATGCGCAAAATGGCGGAGAAGCTGAAGCCGCCGGTGTTCGAAGAGGGATTTGCGAAGATCACGGTGGTGCGGGTGAAGCGCGAGAGCTAAGCGACGCCCGCAGTTTGGATAGGGATGCTGGAGCCGTTGCGATACTTGACGGGCGAGGAGATCTGCACGGGAGATCGGGTGCGGTTTCATGGGCACGAGGCGCAGATCGAATTTTCCGCTGCCGATTTGGGCGATCCGGAACATGGCTGCTTTGTAAGGCTGTATGGCGGTGGGGTGATGGTGCATGATCCCGCAGTTTCCGGGCATACATTCATCCCGGTGGATCAACTGAAGAATTATGAAGACCTGGAATTCGTAGCTCGCGGATAAATCGGAGATTTCCCCATGAGTTCTCAGACTATTTCTGCTCCCTACGTTGAGCCGTGGCTGCGCGGGACTCACACGGATGATCCTGCTGTGGGACGCGCGGTGCTGCATGCGTTTGAACTCGCTCTCGATGATCTGCGAAAGTGGACCGATGGGCTGACGGACCTCGAGATACATACATTGCCGCTTGAACTGCCGCCATTGGCATTTCATCTGCGGCATATTGCTCGCTCCGTGGACCGGCTGCTGACCTACGCCGAGGGAAACCAGCTTTCCGCGGAACAATTGGCGAGGATGAAAGCCGAAGAAATCGGACCGCAACATGATGAGCGGGAGACCCTGGCGGTCCTGTTGGTTGAGGTGGAGAATTCTTTCGCAAATGCCGCGGGACGGGTACGGGCACTGACGAAGGAAGACCTGAACACATTTCGCGGGGTAGGCCGCAAACAGGTGCCGACGACGATCGGGGGATTGCTGGTGCACGTGGCCGATCACACGATGCGGCATGTGGGCCACGCGGTGACGACAGCGAAGGTGCTGAAGGCGCTGCGGGTGAAGGAGCCATTGCCGGCACTGTCAGCGAAGTGAATCGCATTGGCCCGCGATCATCACAAAGCATTCGGAGCATTGAGCGTATACTGCGCGCATCCTGAAAACTGAAGGACGTGCGCATGGAAGATTCGCAGGTTCGCTTTCTGCCGCTGGCTGCCAAAACCGTGGTGTGCCACACGATTACATACTTTGTGATGGGAGCGCTGGCCTATCACTTTCTGCACTATCAGGAGTTTATCGATAATCCTTGTTCGGGGATGCGACCCATCACGAGTCTGTGGGTCATCCTTGGCGCACCGATGCAGTTGTTTCGAGGCGTGCTGTTTGCATCAGTTTTCTACGCTTTCCGCGCGCAGTTGTTTGGACGGAAGAACGGCTGGCTGTTGATGGCGTGGATGCTGATCGGGATCGGGATTCTGGGGACGTTCGCAGCGCCGGCGGGATCGCTGGAGGGATTCATCTTCACGACGACGCCGTTTCTGTCGCAGATCAAGGGATACCTGGAGATTGTGACGCAGGCGATGCTGCTCTCTGTGCTTCTGTGCTACTGGGTAGATCATCCGGGGAAGAAGTGGTTGAGCCGGGTGCTGGTCATCGCTTATGTAGTTGCTGCGGGTCTGCCGTTGATGGCATTGGTGGCGCCGAGGAGGTAGGTCTGATCGGGGTCAGTGCTTCCCCCCAATCGCCCTGAGGAGCGCGCGATGGATAGGGCACCAGAAAATTGCGCACCGTCAGGTCGCTTGCTTCAACTCGACGACGATGACTCGGAGTTGTGCGGATCCTATGTTCTCGAGCGTGGGAGGGCCCAGAGGTGCAGACCACACGGCGGTGTCAGTGGAGACGGCGCCGATTGTGCGGCTGTCGAGCAGGACGTCGCCGTGCTCGTTGCGGCGGATGAAGTCGCTCCAACTGAGAATGTATAGGGACGCTGGCCAGCAGTGGGTAGGCAGAGGAGTGGTCTGACCTGGGGCGATGCTGGTGTCGAGAACCCGGACAGAGTCGTTTTCGAAGAGAAGGCGATGGTTGTCAGGCGCGGCAATCAGGGCATCCAGCTCCGGGGGCCAAGGTTGGTCGTTCGGCACTTGGATCTCCAGTTAATGTACAACATCTGTTTTCCCACCCACGGCTGCGCCACGGATGGGACACCCGAGTCTTTGGCAGTGTCCCTCACTTCTCGTAGGTGTAGAAGCCACGGCCGGTTTTGCGGCCAAGCCAGCCGGCGTCGACCATGCGGATCAGCAGAGGACAGGGGTGGTATTTGGGGTCGCCGAACCCTTCATGCAAAACGCGAAGGATATCTACGCAAACATCGATGCCGATGAAATCGGCCAGGGTGAGCGGCCCCATGGGATGGTTCATTCCCAGCTTGAAAACCTGGTCAACGGCTTCGGGTTTGGCAACGCCTTCCATGACGGCGAAGGCGGCCTCGTTGATAAGGGGCATGAGAACGCGATTGGAGACGAAGCCGGGGGCGTCGTTCACTTCTACGGGTGTCTTGCCAAGTTTCAGGGCAAGATCGCGCACGGCGGTGAAGGTGGCGTCGCTGGTAGCCATGCCGCGAACGACCTCGACGAGGGTCATGACGGGAACGGGATTGAAGAAATGCATCCCGATGACCTGGGCGGGGCGGCGGGTGAGGGCCGCAAGTTTTGTGATGGAGATGGACGAGGTGTTGGTGGCGAGGATCGCCGCCGCAGGCAGAATGCGATCGAGAGCGCGGAAGACATCAGCCTTGAGTTCGAATCGTTCTGGCGCAGCTTCGACGGTCAACGGAGTTGCAGCGAGCGATTCGAGGCCCACGGTTGTCGTGATCCGTTTTAGAGCGGGTTCGATCTCGCTCTCAGGGAGCTTGCCCTTTGCGGCTTCACGGCCGAGGTTGGTGCGGATTGCAGCGAGGGCGCGATCGAGGAAGCGCTGTTCGACGTCGCACAAGGTTATTTGAAAGCCTGATCGAGCAAAGACATGCGCGATGCCGGAGCCCATCGTTCCCGCACCGATTACAGCAACCGACTGGATGTCTGCCACAGCTGATTCCTCCCGGGCAATGGGAGTGTAGCAGGGAAGAGCGGGCGCGCGTGTGTGAGAAGCTGCTTTCTCTGTCACATCCGATGAGTGGCGACTCGATTACACTTGCCGGAAGTCATGGCAAGACGCTTGATATGGGTGGCGGGAGGGGTGGCAGGGGCGCAGCTTGCATTTGCCGTGGTGGTCTTTCTGAAGTCGCGTGGAGTTTCTCATGCAATTCTCGGCATGGGAATCGGGATTTATATCTTCTGGATCATCCTGGGCGGGTTGCTGACGTGGCGGTTTCGCAAACGCTTGCGCAAGCTGGCGAAGGAAGTATCGATTGCGTGGCAAGTGAAGTTTGTTCTCCTGGCTACGGTGCTTGCGATGATTGAAGAGGCGATAACGGTGGCGATGACCAACACGGCGCCGTTTTATGGCGTTTCGATGGAGCAGGCGCATGTGACCGCTTCGGCAGATTACTGGGACGTGGTGTTGACGAGCAGCGTGGTGCTGTTTGTGCCGATGTTCTGTATCTGGGCGTGGCTGCTCAGTCGGTATGCGTTCAGCGCCGAGGCAGTGTTTCTGCTGTGGGGAACGACAGGCGCGGTGATGGAGGCTCTATACGGCGGGCCGCAGCATTTGCTCGAGATCGGGATGTGGATGTTTGTGTACGGCCTGATGATCTATCTGCCCACGTGCACCGTGCCGGAGGAGCGAGCTGCGAAGGCTCCGCGGTGGTGGTGGTATTTCGCAGCACCAGCGGTGACGCTGCTGGGAGTTGTACCGGGTGGAATTCTGGCGACGATCTTCCGGCAGCTACGACCGCCGCACAATCTTCCCGGGGCCCATTAGAGCAGGACCGAACGATCGTATGATGTCCGACTCGAGTCAAAGGTGGAATTGCACCGGCCCTGATCCTGCTACAAAATGGCGCGACTCTGAGAGCCGCGCCTGACCCCAAACCCAGTTAGGTCAATTTCCTTGTGAGATTGCGGGAACGAGTTGCACCTGTTGGGTAACGGTAAGCATCAGGTAGGAACCCGATTCCAGATTGGCCTGCGGATGGCTGACCAGCAGGTGCGTGGTGACAACGCCTGCACCGATGAGACCACCGACGAGCATTCCAGTGGGACCGCCGACGATTGCGCCGACAATCATTCCGCCTCCCGCGACGCCGCCGTACATCATGCCATTGCGCTTCAGGCGGGAGCCTGGAGTAATGATGCCCTCGGAGCCGACCTTCGTATTTGTACCGGGCGTGGAGATAACCACGGCGCGCAACTGGAATTTATTGCCGTTTGCGAGTGTCACGGTTTCTGGCTCGAGAAGAATGGAGCCCCTTCCGGCGAAGTGACCCGAGGAAACCTGGGCGACATGGCCATCGATTTCGGCGCCTGCGGGAATGACAACGTTGCCGTCCTGCAGGACATCAGTCGCAATGCGTCCACGGAAAGGCTGGCCAGCTTCTGAGCGGGCGCTGGAGAGTTCCGTCATCAATTGAACACGGATGAGGGTTCCTTCGCCGAGGACGCCCGGAGGCAGGGGAGCGGGATGAACGATGTCGCTGTCGGGATCAGAACTGGTGGCTCGGACGGTCAGCGTCGGGGTAGAGGGCGCGACTCCTACGATGCCTTCATCGGTTCCATCGCCGTAGGCCTGGGGCACCGGAGTGTTGCTCTGCCGAGCCGCCATAGACTGGGGGGCGGGCTGTGCAGGAGCAGCCTGGGTCGCCGGAGCCTGCTGAATGGGATGTGCCGCGGGCGGTTTCGGAATGGGCGCTTCTTGTTCGCTGGTGGTGATCTTGTCGTCAGGCGGAGGATTGGAGGTTCCCTGGTAGGGGTTGGACTGGCTTGCGTCCTGAGCCACGAGGACGGAGGTTGCCAACGCGAAGAAGGCACATGCAAGAATCGGCCGGTTCATCCAATTTCTCCCTAATATTTCGAGGCAGGCGTATTCCCATTGAATTAGACCCGGCCTGCACGAAAATGTTCTGGAGTGCGATGTGCGGAAACCACTTCAGCGCAAACTGCACCCAAACTAATGCTAGCTTGCGGCATTTACCGAAGCGCCACAATGCAGTGTCGGGGTGCTTCGTGCAGCACGAATCAATTGAGATAACTGGCAAATTACCTAGCAGCAACTTTCGTGGGGACAAGCGATTCCAGGCGAGGGGACCTGTCCGTGGGCCCCCGGGTGAATTCCACCTAACGGACACGCGGGGTGTTCCGCTTGTCCGTGGGGGCCCCGGGGTTGCGCGTGTGACCGCTGCCACACGAGGCGCTGGCGCTTGGTTTGCTAGAATCCGAACGGAACCGTATTCATTTTTTCACTGATTTTTCTTCCGACGGAGAGGGGTTTAGCACGTGCACCAGCTTCTGGAAACAATTCAGAGCGCTGCCGGAGAGGCTGTTGCCGTGGATCGCCGTCCCAAACTGAACGACCGGCTGCAGCACCGCATAGCGAGGACTGATATGACTGAAATTGTTGCGATTCGCGCGCGCGAAGTTCTGGATTCCCGTGGAAATCCCACGGTAGAAGCCGACGTGATTCTGGAAAGCGGCCAGCTCGGCCGCGCGATTGTGCCTTCGGGCGCTTCCACCGGCGAGCATGAGGCTGTCGAGTTGCGCGACGGCGACAAGAGCCATTACCTGGGGAAGGGCGTGCTGCAGGCGGTTGCGAATGTTGAAACCGTGATCGCGCCGGAACTTGAGGGCATGGATGCCGCGAATCAACGACTCATTGATCAGACGATGATCGCCCTCGATGGGACGCCGAACAAGGGCAAGCTGGGCGCGAATGCGATTCTTGCAGTTTCGCTGGCGGCGGCGCGGGCGGTCGCACAGGAGCTTGAGGTTCCGCTGTATCGCTATCTCGGCGGGGTGAATGCCAGCGTGCTGCCAACGCCGATGCTGAACGTGCTGAACGGCGGCGCGCATGCCGATTCAAATGTGGACTTCCAGGAATTCATGATCATGCCGGTAGGCGCAGAGCGCTTCAGCGATGCGTTGCGCTGGTCCGCGGAGACCTTCCACACGTTAAAGAGCGTGCTCAAGAAGAAGGGCTACAACACGGCAGTGGGCGATGAGGGCGGATTTGCACCTTCGCTCAAGTCGAACGACGAGGCGGTGGAGCTGATTCTCGAGGCGATTCACCAGGCCGGGTACAAGGCTGGCGAACAGATATCGATTGCACTCGATCCTGCGTCGAGCGAGTTCTACGACAAGGAGAAGAACAAGTACGTCTTCAAGAAGGGCGACAAGCGGGAGCTGACCAGCGAGCAGATGGTGGACTTCTGGGCGAACTGGGCGAGGCAGTATCCCATAGTTTCGCTGGAAGATGGACTTGCTGAAGACGACTGGGATGGCTGGAAGATTCTGACCGACAAGCTGGGCAGCAATATTCAATTGGTAGGCGATGACCTCTTCGTGACCAACGTGAAGCGGCTGCAGAAGGGCATTGAAGAGGGCGTTGCCAACTCCATCCTGATCAAGGTGAACCAGATCGGCACGCTGACTGAAACATTGGAAGCAATCGAACTTGGACGCCGTTACGGTTACACTTCGGTGATGTCGCACCGGTCGGGCGAGAGCGAGGATACGTTCATTGCTGATCTCGCCGTGGCCACGGGCGTAGGTCAGATCAAGACCGGATCAGCGAGTCGCACAGATCGCATTGCGAAATACAACCAGCTGCTGCGAATTGAAGAAGAGCTGGGCGCGGGTGCGGTGTATCTGGGCATGGAGTCACTGAACTACGAAGATTGATTGGTGTCGATCGTTTGCTGTAGTCGATCGTTGATCGATTGAGAGTCGTGGGTACCCCGTGTTCGGGTCCCCACGACTTTGCTTTCTGTGCTTGAATCCCTCGTCCAACGCACTTCCCCGGTACCCAAAGTCACCGCAAATCTGCACTGGGTGAGCTGCGAGGCCCTACACTAAGGACAATGCGTCTGCTGAGAGCTTCCCTGTTCCTCCTGAGCCTTCTGCCTGCCGCGGCCCAGACTGCGCCTGTGATGTCGCTTCATGATTTGAAGGAAGCGCAGTCGCTGGGATCGGATCTTTACGCGAAATCAGGTGCAACAGGCCTTGTGCTGGTGGTGGTACGCGGCAACCAGGTATTTCTTCAGGGCTATGGAGAGGCTGTGCCAGGATCGCGCAAGGCCCCGAGTGCGGATACCGTGATTCGGCTTTGCTCGTTGACGAAGATCTTCACGACGGACGTGCTGGCAAAGCTTGTGGCAGATGGCAAGATTCGCCTGGACGATTCGCTCCAGAAATACGCACCCGAGGGCGCTGTCGTGCCCGAGAAAGATGCGCCAATCACGCTGGAGGAGCTGGCGACTCATACCTCGGGCCTGGAGCGTGAGGTGGGAACTGCGCCGCGCCACACGCCACACTTCAGCTATCCCGACTTTGGGGAGCGATGGTACTGGCTGGCGAGTGCGCAACTCAAGTTCACGCCGGGAACCCAGGCGTTCTACTCGAATATCGGATTCGACTTGCTGAGTGACGCATTGGCAAAGGCTGCGCAGATGCCCTACGCGATGCTGCTTGAGACGCGCACGTTGAAGCCGCTCGGTATGTGGAATACCACGCTATATCCCAACCCGCGCGAGTGCGAGCGGTTAATGACGGGCGCGCACGATGAGGGACCCTGCACGATTACGGCAAACACCGAGGGCAGCAGCGGACTGTACTCCACGCCGGCGGATATGGCGAAGTTTCTCAAGTACCTGGTGGGCAGCACAAGCGTACCGGCGCAGGCTGGCGATGCGCGTGGTGTATACCTGCTGCCATCCAGCCTCAAAGGCCAGTATGGACTGGACCACGCAGGCAGACCGAGCGGAATCGGCCTCGGATGGATGCATCTCGGCGCAAACGGCGACATCTCGCACATCATCGAAAAGACGGGCGGGGGAGCTGGATTCACGACGTATATTGCAATTCATCCAGCGAGCCACACGGCACTGTTTGTAGCTGAGACGGAGGGCCCGCCGCGCGCACGGGTAGAAGGCTTCAATCTTTTTAAGGCATCAAACAACGGGTTATTGGCGCTCGCAGGGTTGCCGCCTTTGCCGGATCAGCCAAGACGGAGAGCCCGGCACGTCAGGCCCGCAACCAAGACTGCGCATGGCAAGGAACCGGGCCATCGAAAACACTCGACGCCCGCGGGGCAGCGGACAGTCGCCGCCAACACCGCGGGCACGAGCTGAGGCGACGCTCGAGTTTTCAAGTCGGCTGTGAATGTCGTCACCTGCAAACCGAAGGGCATCCCGGTATTCTTAAAAGAGGACAAATCAATCAATCAAAGGCGCTTTTTCTTTTATGGCCACAAAGCATCCTCTTGTACTTACGATCCTCGATGGATGGGGATATCGGGCCGAAACGGCCAACAACGCCATTGCGCTCGCTCGCAAGCCAAACTACGACAAGCTGTTGCGCGAGTTTCCGAACACGCTGATTCAGGCTTCAGATCACTTTGTCGGTCTGCCAGATGGGCAGATGGGCAACAGCGAAGTCGGCCACCTGAATATTGGCGCGGGCCGCATTGTGCAGATGGACATTACGCGGATTGACGCGCTGATCGCTGCGGGGCAGTTCCAGAAGGAGCCACCGATTGTTCAGGCCATGCAGAAGGCGCGTGACGGGCGGAAGCAACTGCACCTGTTCGGCCTTGTGTCGGATGGTGGAGTGCATTCGCACCAGGAGCACCTCTATGCGTTGTTGCGGACTGCGCGCGAGTACGGGCTGCAGCACGTGTTTGTGCATGCGTTCATGGATGGACGCGACACCGCACCTGATTCTGGAGCAGGGTTTATTGCGAAGCTCGAGCAGAAGATGCGCGAGTATGGGGTAGGCAAAGTGGCCTCGATCAACGGCCGCTACTACGCAATGGATCGCGACAAGCGCTGGGAGCGCGAGCGCAAGGCATTTGACGCGATGGTGAACGGCAAGGCCGAGGGCGGAGCGTATCCGGATCCCGTAGCGCGCCTGAAAGAAAGCTACAACAACGGCGTCACCGATGAGTTCGTGGTGCCGTTTGTGGTCGTGGACGGGGCAGGGAAACCGGTCGGACAGATCCGCGACGAGGATGTCTGCATCAACTTCAACTTCCGCGCCGATCGTGCACGGCAGATCACCCGCGTGCTGGCCCGGGAGAGCGGACTGAACAAGGAAGGCGGACGAAATCTCGAAGGCTGGGAATCGCTCGACGAGACGATTCCGAGGGATGAAATCCCGAAGAACCTGCACTACCTGTGCATGACGCAGTATGACAAGCTCTATGAGCTG